>Ga0194131_10003831_pt1 | contig 23262 bp, 23 predicted proteins | sample TA2KigO120mmetaG_FD_148631 | JGI IMG/M metagenome (GOLD analysis project Ga0194131, IMG submission 148631) | Freshwater microbial communities from Lake Tanganyika, Tanzania - TA2015053 Kigoma Offshore 120m | ecosystem: Environmental > Aquatic > Freshwater > Lake | place: Tanzania: Lake... | reverse complement strand
GGAGAACGGCGACCCCCGCGAGCACGCAGCGAATCCAGGAAGGTCGGATGGCGCAGGCTAACGCGCTGCGACCGAGCCACGCAAGCGCAGCGCAAGTGCGCGGCGCGGCCACGGCTTCGCTTGCGTGCGGCGTGCGCGACGGGGCAAGAGTTCGCGATGCCGTCGCGCTGCACGGTGCTCTCGGCCATCGCCTACCTGGCGCTGTCGCTCTATGCGATGAGCGGCGTCCTCGAGGCGCCCGCGACGCTGCTCCTCGGCCCTCCCGCCGAGGGTCCGGGCAGGCTTCTGCGCACGGACCAGAACATGGTCCTGTCGGTCGTCACGCACAATGCGCGTCTCTTCTCGTCGCGGCCGTGGGACCTCTTCGCGGACGGCAACTGCTACCCGACGCCGCTCTCGCACACGCTCGGCGAGCACATGTTCGGCAACGGTCTCCTCGCCGCGATCCCCCATCGCCTGACGGGCGAACCGATCCTCGCGTACAACGTGCTCCTCGTCCTGCGCCTGTGGATCCCGGCGCTCGCGATGTACGCGCTCTCGCTGCACTTCACGAAGAGCCCTCCCGCCGCGTTCGTGGCGGGCCTGGTCTTCGGTCTCAGCCGGAGCCGCCTCCGCGACCCGGTTCATCCGTACGCGTACGGCGACCTGTGGACGCCGCTGATCCTCCTGTTCCTCCACTTCCTCTTCACGCGCCGGGACTGGAAGAGCGCGATCGGTCTCGCGCTGTTCGTCTCGCTGCAGATGATGGAGAGCCTCTACGCGGTCCTCGCGTGCACGCTCGTTGCCGGCGTCTACGCCGTCCATCTCGCGATCTCGAACTGGCGACGCATCCCGGAGCTCGTCCCCAAGCTTCTGCTCTGTGCTCTGACCGCGAGCGCGATGGGGGCCTGGATCTTCCTCCCGTACCTCGAGACGGCGCGGACCTGGAACGTGCTGAGCGGAAGGTCTGCGAACTTCTCGTACATCTGGCAGTTCGCTCCGGGAGAGAGCTACTTCATCGGCTTCGTCGTCGGTACGCTCGCGCTGCTCGGCGTCGCCGATCGTCTTCGGCGCTCCCGCCCCGTCGCGGGAGACGACCCGAGACTCGCCATTCTCCTCGGCGGGTTCCTCGCGCTGTGGTCGGCCGTGTACGGCCTCAAGATCCCCTTCCTCGACGTCGGCATGCGCTCGCCCCTCTACTTGCTGCGCGACGTCGTTCCGGGGCTTTCGTCCGTGCGCGTGCTCGCAGCCGTCTACATCGGTGCGTTTCTCGCGGCCGCGTTCCTCGCAGGATACGGCGTGCTGCTTCTCGTCGAGCGGCTGCGAAGCGCGCACGCGACGCGAGCCGCGCTCGCCGCGGCTCTCAGCCTGGCGTTCCTCCTGGAGGTCTTCGCTCCCCCGATCGCGCGCCGAAGCTGGGGCGCGCCGCTCGATCTCGCGCCGTTCCGCGCCCGCCCGCCGGAGGAGGACATCGACCTCGTCGTGCGGACCGCCGACGGAGCGGTGCTCGATCTCCCGCGGATCCGACCGAACCTCCTCGCGAATGCAGGGCAGCTCCTCCTCGCGTCCTTCCACGGCCACCCGACGGGGGCTTGCTACAACTCCTTCCGCGTTCCGGTCCAGGACCAGATCGTCGAGCTCGCAAAGCAGCTTCCCGCGAAGCCCGCCGCAGAAGCGCTGAGCGCGCTTGGCTTCCGCACATTGTTCGTCCACCTTCCGCTCGTGACGCCGTCGGCACAGAAGAAGTTCGATCGGAAGCTCGGGCTGCAGAACGTGAGCGGCACCTCTCCGCTCGAGCCGATCGGCGCCACCGACCGCATCCGTGCGTACCGGCTACCCGCCGCCGGCCCGCTCGAGCGAAGCTTCGACGTCCTCGCGGCTTCCACGGATGCGGAGCCGCGCTCGTCGATCCGGCAGCCGACGGCGGCGGTCCGCTTCGAGATCGCGAATCCCGGTGCCGAGACGTTCCGGCACCCGGAGCCGATCGAGACGAGCAATCTCGTCGTGCGCTGGGTGTCCGACCAGGACGGCACCTCGCTCGAGTCGAGCGTTCGCACTCTCTTGCCTCTCGCGATCGCTGCACGCGGCAAGACGTGGAACGAGATCGAGCTTCCGGTGCCCGTCGCCCCCGGTCGCTAAGACGTTTCGATCGCCCGCGCTTCCACTCCCGACCACGTCCTCGGCTCGCGACGCGTCGAGGTCCTCCCGGCCGACGTCCCGGAGCGCGCGCGCAAGCGTGAGGCCGGCCGACGCAAGCGAGGAGCTTGACGTTCCATGGCCGAGCGCGCCGTGCCGCTCCGGGGCCGGGAGATCGCCGGCGCGCTCCTCGTCTACGGTGCCGTCTCGCTGTGGTGGCTCTGGCCGCTTCCGACGCGCCTCGCGACGCACCTTCCCGATCTCGGCAGAAAAGCACCGCTCGTGCTCGCCGATCTCCTGCTGATCGTCTGGGCTCTCGCCTGGGACTGTCACGCGCTCGTGACGGAGCCGTGGAACCTCTTCCACGCGAACACGTTCTTTCCCTCGACGAGCTCGCTCGCCTATTCGGAGCACGTCCTCGGATACGTGCCCCTCTTCGCGCCGCCCTACTGGATCTCCGGGAATCCGGTCTTCGCGGCGAACGTGCTGATCCTCGCGCTGCCCGTGCTGCGCGGCGTTTCGCTCTACGTCCTCGCGCGCCTCTGGGTCTCCGCGCCGGCCGCCGGGATCGCCGGGCTCCTCTACGCGTTCTGGCCGTGGGCCTTTGCGGATCTGATGAAGTTCCACGTGCACGGGTTCTTCTATCTTCCGCTCGCGCTCTACTTCACCGAGCGGTGAATTCACCGCGCGCGGACTCGCGACGTGGTCGCGGCGGGAGTCGCGCTGTTCCTGCAGGCGGCGACGTCCGTGTACCTCGGCTTCGCGGCCGCCTTCGGCTACGGCGCCTATCTCGTCGTGGCGCTCCTCGGATCGCTGCGCTCGCTGGATCGACGTCGTCTCTTCGGCCTCTTCCTCTCTGGCGGCCTCGCGGCGCTCGGGATCGTCCTCCTCGGCCTTCCCTATCTCTCGCTGCAGTCGTCCGGCGTCGTGCCGACGTACGGCGAGGAGGGCGTTCGGGCGATCGGCCTCGTTCCGGGAATCGCTGCTGTCGAGGTGCGGCGCTACTTCCTGCACGACGGGATCGGCGTCGTCGGTCTTGCGCTCGCCGCCCTGTCGCTTCTTCCTCCGTGGAAGGAACGGTTGCGCCCGCTCGCGATCGGGATCGCGCTCCTCGTCGTCGGCCTCGTGGCCACCGCCGGTCCGGATCCTCTCTTCCTCGGCGTCAACGTATGGAGCCCGTATGCGGGGTTGATGGAGTGGCTGCCCGGATTCTCGTCGATCCGCGCCCCTTCCCGCTTCATCGTCGTCGCGCATCTCGGCACGTGCCTCCTCGTCGCGCTCGGCGTGGCGCGAGCCACGCAGCGACTCGGGAGGCCGCTCGCGTGGACGGCGTGCGCGATCCTCGCGGTCGTCCTTCTCGCGGTGCAGCCGAATCGATCTCTTCCGCTTCGCCCGCTGCCCGTCGGCGACTCGGCTTCCGGCGTGCATCGCTGGCTCGCGGAGAATGGCGCGGGACGCGCCGTTCTCGAGCTGCCGCCACCGAGCTGGCCGCTCGCGGCGCGCCGGATGGTGCTGAGCTCGGCGCACTGGCTTCCCATCGTCGACGGCTACAGCGGCTACCCGCTCGACACCGACGACTTCCTGCACGGAATCGCACGCGATCTTCCCGAAGAAGGATCGCTGCAGGAGCTCGTCGATCACGCCGACGTCGGCTGGATCGTCGTACACGGACGCGAGCTCCCGCCCGCGCAAGTCGACCGCTGGCGCGGCCCACTGCCGGACGGGCTCCGCCTTCGCGCGGAGATCGACGGCGACCTCGTGTACGAGGTGACGCGCGCTCCGCGGAACGATCGTCGCGCGCTTCTCCTGAGCAAGACGACGACGCTCGAGGGACGTCCTCGTGCGCTGCTCGGTGCGTCCTGTCCCGGCGAGATCCAGCTCGCCGATGCGTCGCCGCGCGCCTGGAGAGTCCGCCGCGCGATTCCCTTGACGGTCCAGCTGCGCAACGACGGGACGCAGGATTGGCCCGGTGCCGGCCTCGCGCCGGACGGGCTCGTTCGCACGCGCGCGTGCTTCGCCGAGCCGGAGGGCGAGATGCGCTGCCAGAAGCCGGAGCGTCTGAGCCACGACGTGCCGGCTGGAGGATCGGCGTCGTCGTCGTTGACGTTGTGGACGCCGCGAGCTCCCGGCGACTACACGCTTCTCATCGACCTCGTTCAGATCGGCGGGAAGCCGCTCGCGGAGTGCGGAGTGGCGCCGCTGCAGGTTCCGGTGAAGATCGTCCAGCCGCCGCGGGGAGGCCTTCGAGCCGGGAATCGCGCCGACGGACGTAGAGCTCGTAGCCCATGATCCCGGCGGGGACGAAGGTCTCGAACACCGGATCCGCCCACGTGTAGAGGTCCTGCGTGAAGAAGCGCGTCCTCGTGTCGAGCGCGAGCTCGAATCCGAGGGAGCCGTCGTCGAGCCGGTCGAGGAACGCGGCGTCCGCGCGCGAGAGCCCTCCGCGCCTCGCGATCCCCTCGCGCCAGCTCGTGACGAGCACTGCGTCGACGTTCTCCTCGTCGAGCCAGCGCGCGAAGCGACCCGAGCGGTCATGCGGGTCGTCGGACGCCCGCCGCCCCCATCCGATCGGAAAGAAGACGAGGTCCACGTCCGGACCGAGGAGCGGCTTCAGCGTGTCGTAGGCGAGCTGGAGTCGCACCGGGTAGGCGAGCCGCAGCTCGCGGCCGTCCGCGCGCACGCGCTCCACCTCCGCTTGGATCGCGCTCGCGGCCGCGCGCTGCGGTCCGTCCTGGATCCGCAGGCAATGGCTCACCGTCAGGATCGCGGTGTAGCCGAGCACGACGAGGGTCGTCGCGAGGCCGAGCGGCGGACGACGTTGCCGGAGCTGCGCCATCGCGTAGCCACAGCCGAGGCACAGCCACGGCACGAGCGGCAGAAAGTAGCGCGGCGTCACCGTCTGCGCCGCGCCCTGCAGGAGGAAGAACGGGACGACCGCCGCGAGCACCGGCCCGCGGACGCGCGGCGCGCGCGCCACCAGCAGGAGGCCGGCGAGGCCGGAGAGGTAGATCGTCCACCCCATCACGAACGGCAGAGCGACGACGAGCGGGTAGACGTACCGCACGAAGACCCAGCCCTCCCCCTGGAGGTTCTCTCCCGGCGCGCCGGTGACCATCCCCGCGGAGAAGATGACCTTTCCGGTGCGGACGAGCTCGTCCCACTGGACGAGGATCGGCAGGATCACGACGAGAAACGCTGCGAGCACGACCGCGCAGCCCGAGAGGAGGAGAGCGAAGCGCGCGCTCCACGAGCGGCCGTCCCATGTGAGAGCGATCCACGCCTGCAGCGAGCCCGCGGCGAGGCCCGTATACTTGACCCCTCCGGCGAGGCCGATCAGCGCGAACGAGACGAGGAGGCGCGCGGTCGAGCCCTCATCGCGCGCGACCAACGCCTGATGCGCCGCGAGGAGAGAAACCAGGATCATCAACGCATCCGTGTGCGGCCGGTGCGCCTCGAGGACGTGCACCGGCGTCAGCGCCAGCGCCGCGGCCGCGATCAGCGCGCCGTACGTACCGATCGAGCGGCGCGCGAGCGCGTACAGCGCGGCGATCGTCGCCGTCGAGAAAAGCACCGTGAGGATGCGTCCGACGAGATCGAAGAGAGAGAGGTCCGTCGCGGGAGGAACCGAAGCCCCCGTCAGCTTCGTCCACGCGAGCGTCCCGCCGGCGACGAGATACGCGAGAGCCGGCGGATGGATCATCTTCTCGGGCAGCCAGTCGCCGTGGACGAGGAGCTGCCAGGCCGGACGCGAAACGAAGAGGTAGGTGTCGAGGAAGACGAAGTCCGGGAGGCCCCAGTCGATGCGATACGCGCGCAGGGTCGCGCCGACGACGAGGATGAGGGCGAGCCAGACGCGCCGCCGCGACGGAGACATCTCGTCCGGTCGAGCGGGAGGAGCGTCCGGGCCCAGCACGCGAGGGCGAACTATCACCGCCCTCCGGGGTCCGCCAACGGAGGTGGACGACGCTTGTCCGGGCTCCGCCAACGGAGGTGGACGACGCTTCTCCGGGCTCCGCCAACGGAGGTGGACGACGCTTCTCCGGCGTTCGCCTGGCCGGGCCGTGTCGCGGCAGCTACCGTCCCCTTGGCGGAGGCGAGGCTCGTGATCGATCACACGGAGAGAATGCGCGTCAACTGGGTCGACACGGACGCGAGCGGGCGCATCCACTACACGGCGGCGCTCCGCTACTTCGAGGTCGCCGAGCACCAGCTCATGCGACGCATCCTCGCCGACGGTGCTTCGCGGAGCTTCTCGCTGCCGCGCGTGCACGTCGAGGCGGATTACCGGCTCGCGCTTCGCTACCCCGACGACTTCGACTGCCGCGTGTGGATCGAACGCGTCGGCGAATCCTCGGTCGGCTACGCGTACGACATCCGGAACCTCGCGGGCGAGATCTGCATCCGTGGCCGGATCGTCGCGGTCGCGGTCGGAGACGAGGGACGGAAGATCCCCCTCCCGGAGGACGTCCGGAAGCGCCTCGAGGAGGCGGCCGCCAAGTAGCCGCGCCGCCCGTGAACCGTATGGGGCGCCCGGACGGTCAGCTCTTGGACGAGGCCCCTGCTTCGGGTAAGACCTCCCGACCCTTCGCTCCGAAGCAAGCAGGAGAGCTCGACATGGCGCACGATCCCAAGCACCCGGGCCAGGAACCACCCGACGACATCACCTCGATGATGGTCGTCATCGGCGGTCTTCTGGTCGCCTCGATGGTGATCGCCTACTTCGTCTCGTTTTGAGCGGAAGGCATCTGAAGGCGGAGGCGCCGCCTGAGTCGCCGTGAAGATCGCGGCGAGCCTGCCCGTTCCACCCGACGTCCCGACGTGCCAGCGGGTGGCGCGCGCCGCGGAGGAGCTCGGCTACGAGAGCCTCTGGATCGCCGACTCCGGCGGCCCCGACCCCTTCGTCGTCGCCGCTGCGGCAGCCGCGGTGACCTCGCGCGTCCGGATCGGCACGGCCGTGATCCCGGCGTACACGCGCACGCCGCCGGTGATCGCCTGCGCCGCCGCCTCGTGCGCCGAGCTCGCGCCCGGCCGCTTCGTTCTCGGCATCGGCGCCTCGAGCGAGAACATCGTCGAGAAGTGGAGCGGCATCCCGTTCCGGCGACCGCTGACGCGCGTCCGCGAGACCGTCACGAGCGTGCGCGGGCTCCTCGCCGGAGAGAAGAGCGACTTCACGGGGCGCACGCTCGAGACGCACGGCTACCGGCTGCAGATGCGCACGCCGACTCCGCCCGTGCCGATCCACGTCGGCGCGCTCGGTCCGCCGATGCTCGAGCTCGCGGGCGAGATCGCGGAAGGCGTGACGCTCAACATGATGCCGGTCGAGGCGGTGCCGCGGATGCTCGCGCACGTGCGCGCCGGCGCGGAGCGCGGCGGACGCGATCCGGCGGCGACCGAGGTCGTCGCGCGCTTCATGGTCTGCATCACGGACGATCCCTCCGGAATCCGCGGCGCGCTGCGCGGCTTCTTCGGCCCGTACTTCGCGACGTCCGTCTACAATCGCTTCGTCGCGTGGTGCGGCTTCGAGGAGGAAGCACGCGAGATCCTCGCCGGCTGGCAGACGAAGGATCGCGCACGCGTCGCGAAAGCGGTGACGGACGAGATGATCGACCGCATCGCGATCCTCGGGTCCGCCGAAGCCTGCCGTGCGCGTCTCGAGGAGTACCGCGCCGCCGGCGTGACGACGCCGATGGTGAGCCCGATCGCCGGCGACGCCGCCGGCGCGATCGCTATCCTCGAGGCGCTGGCAGCCCGTTGACGGCGAGCTCCCACGCGGCGTCTGCGATCGCGCGCGTGGCCTTGCCGACCGCCGAAGCGTTCTCCGAGCTCGCGGTGCCCAGGCGCGCGCGCATGACGATGCCCTGCGCGATCGCCGCCATGCGGAACATCGAGAAGACGACGTAGAAGTCGAGCCGCTCGATGCGCTCGCGGCCCATGCGGCGTGCGTACGCGTCGGCGTACTCCTGCACGCTCGGGATGCCGTGCCGCGGATCGTGCAGCCCGCCGACCTGCCCCGTCGCCGGCGGCATGAAGTAGCCCATCACGTTGAAGCCGAGGTCGGCGAGCGGATGGCCGAGCGTCGAGAGCTCCCAGTCGATCACCGCGACGATGCGCGGCTCGGTCGGATGCACGATCAGGTTCTCGAGACGGAAGTCGCCGTGCGCGATCGCACGCTCCTCGCCGGGAGGGACGTTCCGCGGCAGCCACTCGACGAGCCTGTCGAACGACGGGATCTCCTCCGTCTTCGACGCCTCGTACTGCTTGATCCACCGGGCGATCTGCCGGTCGATGTACTTCCCGGGCTTGCCGTAGTCGCCGAGCCCGACCGCGTCGGGATCGACGCGATGCAGGCGGGCGAGCGTGTCGTTCATCGCGTCGTAGATCGCGGCGCGCATCGCCGGCTCTTCGCCGGGCAGGCTCGGGTCGCGGAAGACGCGGCCCGGCACGCACTCCATCACGAAGAACCACTGGCCGATGACGGACTCGTCCTCGCAGAGGACGAGGACGCGCGGGACCGGAACGTCGGTCGATGCCAGCGCCTTCATCGCCCGGTACTCGCGGTCGACGGCGTGCGCGGAAGGAAGGAGCTGTCCCGGCGGCTTCTTCCGCAGCACCCAGCGACGATCGCCGGAGACGAGAAGGAACGTCGGATTGGATTGACCGCCTGCGAACTGCCGCACCTCGAGATCGCCGTCGAACCCTTCGAGTCGTCCGCGCAGGTAGCGGGCGAGCGCGGCCTCGTCGAAACGGTGGCGATCGCGTACGGGGCCGGCTCCGGCGGGCGCGCTCATGCGCGCTCTCGTACCATTCTGGGGTCCGGTTCGTTAGGCCGCAACGGGGTCCGGTTCGTTAGGCTGCATCTGCACCCAGGCTGGATTTGGGCTGGATTTGAGCCTGGGTGCAGATGCGGCCTTTCGAACCGGACCCCCTGACTGTCAGGGGCTGCGACGCGGGCTCGGCGCTCGGGTCAGAGTCTTGACCCGAGGCGAGCGAGCGCGGTCGGAAATCTCGCGCTCCGGGCTGGCATCCACCTTGCTGCCCCTCGGTGGCTCGAAGGACGATCGCGATGCTCACGACCGCGAGCTCGCTGCCCGCCGAAGGTTTGGAGGCCGGGAGCGAGGAGGAGCTTTCGGGCGACGCGCCATGGGCGGCAGCCGTGCGCACGACGCTGCAGGTGCTCGATCCCCCGGTCTCGGCGGAAGAGCTCTGCCGCAGGCTCTGCGTCGTCGGGCTCGAGATCTTCGGAAGCACGAGCGCCCGCGCCTATCTGCGCGATCCGGAGACGGGAGCGCTCGCGTGCGTCGCGCGCGCCCACCGGCGCGGACGCCTCGCACCGCGGCCGAGCGATCTCCGTGCGGCCGAGCTCGAAGCGGCCTTTGGAAGCCTCGCGTCCGGCGCGATGCTTCTCGAAGAGGACGCCCTCGACGCGAGCGCCTTCGCTCCGCTCGCGCGCTGCATGGGCGTGCGCTGGCTTCTCGTGCTGCCGCTCCGGCTCGACGGTCGTCTGCTCGGATTCGCCGTCGCCGGCGCGGGCGCGGGCAGTGCCGTCGGTGTCAGCGGTACGGAGGGAGCGAACGGAGACGGCATACCTCCCCCCGCTCGCCGCATCGCGACCGAGGTCGCGCGCATCGCTTCACTCGCCGTCGGCAGCGCGCGCCTGCGCGCCGAGATGACTCGGCTCGAGCACCAACGCTGCGAGGTGCTCTCGATGGTGTCGCACGAGCTCCGCTCGCCGCTGCACGTGATCCTCGGATGGGAGAGCCTTCTGCGCGAGGGTGATCTCGGGGAGCTTTCGGACGAGCAGGAGGACGCGGTCGCCCGCGTCGGCCGGAACGCCCGCCAGCTCGCGGACGTGATCGAGAACACGCTAGGAGCGGGTCGCATCGCCGCGGGCCAGCTCCCGATCGGAATCGGGGAGGTGCGGCTGATCGACATCGTCGCGCAAGTGCTGCAGGAGGCGGCAGCCCTCCGCGGCGATCCCCGCCTGTGCCTCGTGCGCGACGTGCCGGAGGATCTCCCGCCGCTCCTCACGGACCGCGAGAAGCTTCGCGTCATCCTTCGGAACCTCGTCGGCAACGCGCTCAAGTTCACGGACGAGGGCGAGGTCCGCGTCGCAGCGCGCGCGAAGGGCGACGGCGTCGAGATCACGGTCTCCGACACCGGCATCGGCATCGCGCCGGACATGCTCGACGCGATCTTCGGCGAGTTCCGTCAAGCACCCGCGCCGAACGACCGCATCCGCGGCGGCGTCGGGCTCGGTCTCTACATCGTTCGACGGATGCTGGAGAAGCTCGGCGGGACGATCTCGGTCGAGAGCCAGCTCGGAAGCGGCTCGACCTTCCACTTCACGCTGCCGGCGAGCCCGCTCGCGAATTAGCTCAAGCGAGGGGGCGCCGCCCCCTCGCCGGAGGCGTGGCAAAGCCACGCCTCTTCCACTCCCCCGCTCGGCCGCGCGCTTTGCGCGCGGAGGGTCCTTCTCTCGGTGCACTAGCTGCCGGCGCGAAGTAGGCTCGAGCGCTCTTCACGCCGGGGCGGCGTTGCCCGCGTCCTCCGTGGCCGTATAGGAGTCGTTCGACGGCTCGAGCGAGAGCTCGGTGAGGATGCCCAGATGGAGTTCGGAATCTTCCAGTCCGCCCACGTCCCGAAGCAGGACACCGAGGAGGCGTGGCGCGCCCGCGAGCACGAGCGCATCCTCGACGAGGTCGCGATGGCCGAGATCGCCGACCGGACGAGCTTCAAGTACGCGTGGCTGACGGAGCACCACTTCCTCGAGGAGTACTCCCACCTCTCCGCGAGCGAAGTGTTCGGCGGCTTCCTCGCGGCGCGCACGAAGCGGCTCCACATCGGCTCGGGCATCTGGAACCTGACGCCGCCCGTAAACGCGCCGGCGCGCATCGCGGAGCGCGTCGCGATGATGGATCACCTGAGCGAGGGACGCTTCGAATTCGGCGTCGGACGCGGCTCGTCGAGCACCGAGTACCAGGGCTTCGGGATTCCCGACGGCGACACGACGCGCGCGATGATCGAGGAAACGCTGCCCGAGATCCTGCGCATGATGAGGCCGGGCCGCTACCGCCATCAGGGGCGCTGGTTCTCGATGCCGGAGCGGCTCGTGCTGCCGAAGCCGTACACGCAGCCGCACCCGCCGCTGTGGATCGCCTGCGGCAGCCCGAGCACGTTCGAGAAGGCGGGACGGCTCGGGCTCGGAGCACTCTGCTTCACGATCGGCCCGCCCGAGGTGCTCGCGCCGCTGATCGAGACGTACAAGAAGGCGATCCGCGAAGCGGAGCCGGTCGGCGGGTACGTCAACGACAACGTCGCCTGCGTGAGCCGTCTCCTCTGCCTCGAGGACGGCGACGAGGCACGCCGCACCGCGTGCGACATGCGGAGCGGCTACTACCAGAGCCTCGTGTTCCGCTGGCTCGACTCGATTCAACGTCCGCCCGGCATTCCCGAGTGGCCGGCGCTGATCCCGGAGCCCGACCTCGACGCGATCCGCGAGCAGGTTGCGCAGGGCCTTCTCTGCGCGGGCGATCCGGAGGACTGCGCGCGCGGCGTGCAGCGCTACGTCGACATCGGCTGCGATCAGCTCATCTTCGGCGTGCTCGCGAGCAGCCTCGATCGCGAGACGGCGGGGCGCTCGCTCGAGACGTTCGGTCGCCAAGTGATCCCGCGGTTCGACCGCGATCCCGTGCACAGCACGACGCGTCAACGCGAGGCACAGCTGGGAGCACCTGCCTCGGTGCTTCGTCCGAGGACGGCTCGACCTGACTCGACGAGGTCGTCGCTGCCGACCTAGGGTTCGCGCCACACCGAAGTACGAAACCTCAGGAGGCACAGAAGCGCTCGAACCTGCTCCCCCTCGAGATCCTCCCTCTCCTGCTTGCGACGCTGATCGTATCGGGGCCCGCACCGGCGATGGCGGCGACGCGGACCTTCGTCGACGACTACCCCGAGCCGATCGGCGTCGGCGGCTTCGAGCAGATCCTCGTGAGCGTGGTTCTGGAGACCGATTCGGTGAAGTACTGCGCCGCCTTCGACGGCTTCCACGGCCGGGACGGCAGCGACGGGAAGCGCTTCCTCAGCAAGCGATCGCCGCGGGCCACCGCCTGTCCGTAGTACACGAGGGACGCCGCTCCGAAACGCTTCCGACGCGCTCCGCCTAGCCCGTTTCTCTCACCGGAGGAATCGCCCACCCCGCTCGACTCCTGCTAAACTCTGTTCGCTACAAACAAAACGTCCAACAGGAGGAGCGGGGTGGAGCGGACGGAGTGTAGGACGGATCAGCTGGTCTTCCAAGGCTTTGGAAGGCGCGCTGTGGTGGCGGCGTTCGACGGGGGGCGGTTGAGTTCGGACGCGGGTGGACTCCTGCTGCTGCGGGAGGTGGCCGAGCGCACGGGGATGCTGCGGCGGTTTGCCAGGTGCTTCGTGGATCACCGCAAGCCGGACCTGATCGAGCACACGGTCGAGGAGATGACGGCGCAGCGCATCCTGGCGCAGGCGTGCGGGTATGAGGACGTCGACGATCACGACGTGCTGCGCGACGATGCGCTGCTGGCGGTGGCGTCGGGCAAGGGCGATGCGACGGGGGAGCGGCGAAGGCGCAAGCGGGATCGAGGGCACGCACTGGCGGGCAAGAGCACGCTGAACCGGTGGGAGCTGACGCCCGCCGAGGCGACGGCCGAGTCGCGGTACAAGAAGATCGTGTACGTCGAGGAAGAGGTGGAGCGTTTCTTTGTCCGCGAGTTTCTCACGGCACACGGGCGCCCACCCCAGGAGGTCGTGCTGGATCTCGACGCGACCGACGATCCGCTGCACGGACACCAGGAGGGGCGCTTTTTCCACGGCTACTACCGGGAGTACTGCTATCTGCCGCTGTACGTCTTCTGCGGCGATTTCCTGCTGGCGGCCAAGCTGCGCACGGCCAATCAGGACGGGGCCGCCGGGTCGGTCGAGGAGGTGGAGCGGATCGTGGGTCAGATTCGCCAGAGGTGGCCGCGGGTGCGGATCATCGTGCGAGCGGACTCGGGCTTTGCCCGTGATGATCTGATGACGTGGTGCGAGGCCAATGGCGTGGAGTACGTGCTGGGCCTGGCGAAAAACGATCGTCTGGTGCCGGAGATCTCCGCGGAGATGGCCGAGGCGCGCCAGGAGCACGAGCGCACGGGGCGCCCCGCCCGCGTCTTCAAGGACTTCACCTATCGGACGCGCAAGAGCTGGGACCGCGAGCGACGGGTCGTCGGCAAGGCCGAGTGGCTCCCGGGCAAGGAGAACCCTCGCTTCATCGTCACCTCCCTGTCGGCCGACGAGTGGGCCGCAGCGCCCTTGTACGAGAAGCCGTACTGCGCCCGCGGCGACATGGAGAACCGGATCAAGGAGCAGCAGCTCGACTTGTTTGCCGATCGCACGAGCACGGGGACGATGCGTGGCAACCCGCTGCGGCTCTGGCTGGCGTCGGTCGCCTACGTACTGGTGAACGAGCTTCGTCGCGCCGGGCTCGCGGGCACGGAGATGGCGCGCGCCCAGGCGGGGACGATCCGAACGCGGCTCTTGAAGATCGCCGGGCGGATCACGTTCAGCGTGCGACGCGTCGTCGTGTCGCTGTCGAGCGTGCACCCGATGCAAGCGGTGTTTGCCCAGGTGCTGGCGAACATCCAGCGGGCCTACCCGCTCACGAGCTGAGCGGCGTCGTTCGTCCCAACCGCAGCCTCTCCCGAGCGTGGCGCAACGGGCCACGAGGGGGGGGAGTACGCAAAACGCTTCCTCCTATGATTGACGAGCGCTCACCCGCCCGGCTTCCGGCACCTCTCCGAGGTATCCGAGGCCCGATTCGGGCGCGCTCCCCCGCACGGCGGCTCGAACCCGGTCCCGAACCTCCTTCGCGTTACCCCTGGTGAGAAATGCAGGCTAGCTTCACCGCTCGATGAGCGAGAACGATCGGCGGACTCGCTTCGAGGCGCTCATCGCTCCCTACCTCCGGCCGCTCCATGGCATGGGGCTGCGACTGACTCGCAGCGCGGACGACGCAGCGGACCTCGTCCAGGAGACCTGTCTGCGCTCGTACCGGACCTTCGACAACTTCGTCCCGGGAACCAACGCGAAGGCCTGGCTGTTTACGATTCTGCATTCCGTCTAGGTCAACAAGTACCGGAAGGATCAGCGTGAGCCGGAGCAGCTCTCCTTCGACGAGATCGACGCTCGATATCAGCGCCTGCTCGCCGAAGGTAGTGCGCAGGCGTGGGACGCGGCGCCCGAAACTCTGCGGGTCGTCGGCGCGGAGGTCCTGGCGGCGCTGGATCGGCTCCCGGAAAGCTTCCGCATCGTGGTCGTGCTCGTCGACCTCGAGGATCTCACCTACGAGGAAGCCGCAACGGCCCTGGATTGTCCGCTGGGAACGGTGCGATCGCGCCTCTCTCGTGCGCGAAAAATGCTGTTCCTCGAGCTCCACGAGTACGCGCGACGAGCGGGCTACCCGAGCCTCCGGCGATCGGATCGATCATGAGCCAGTCGAGCCATCCCACCGAGATGATCCAGGACCTGCTCGACGGCAGACTCGGCGACGAAGCGCGCCGAATCGTGGAAGCGCACGTGGACGGTTGCGAGCTGTGCCAGCGGGATCTCGCGGCGATCGGCTGGGTCAAGCAAACGCTGCAGACGCACCGCGATGCGCTCGAGCTGCCGGCGGGCCTCGATGAGAGGGTTTCGGAGGCCCTGTCGCGGGTCGACGAGGAAACGGCTTCTGAACGGCGCCCGAGCCCCCGTAGTCTCACCCGCCGAACGGCGCTCGCAGCGGGAGTCGCACTCGCACTCACCGGGGTGGCAGTTGCGCTCCTCGGCCGCGGGCGTGGCCGCAAGCCGGCGCTGGTCCCCGACGAGATCGCCCTCGATTACCGCCGATTCGTGGAGACGAAGCCTCCGCTCGGTCTCGCGACCGCGGATCCGAAGGCGCTGGAGGAGTTCTTCGCTTCGCGTGGCATCGACTTCAAGACTCGAGTCTTCGATCTCGGGATGATGGGCTTTCACTTGCTCGGCGGCACCGTGCACGAGGTCGCCGGACAGCCGAGCGCCCTCTTCGTCTACCGGACGGATTCGGGCCGCATCGTCATCTGCCAGATGTTCCCTGGAAGAATCGACGACCTGCCCGCCGGCGTCGAGATCCGGCAGGAGAAGGGAATCGAGTTCCGGATCTTCGACCGCGGCGGTGTGACCATGGTGTTCTGGCCCGAAGGCGGCGTGGTCTGCGTCCTGGCCGGGGACATCGCGCGCGAGGAGCTCGTCCAGCTCGCGATCGCGAAGGCCGAGGCCGCCGAGGAGCTCGATCGCCGATCCGAGGCGTACTGAGTCGCGGAGCCGCGGCGAACGCTCACTGCAGCGGATAAGGGATTCGCACGTAGTCGAGTCCTTGCGCGTGGCAGCCCGTGCAAATCGGATTCCCCTGTCCCGAGATCGGCCGCGACCCGTCCGTCGTGCTGAACACCTCGTACCAGTACCAGCCTTGGCCCCCTGCGCTGTCGGATTGGGTCTTGACCTCGACGGCCCAGCCGAGGAGCGTCGCGCCGTCGCCGGCGTAGAGCTCTTTGATGGCAGCGGATCCGATCGGGTGGGTGTCGGCGCCAGAGTCGAGCGAACGCTCTAGGATCCCGTTCACGTAGGAGCGCACGCCGACCCCGTGCGGTCCCGTCGATGGGTGGATACGCGATTCGCCCGCGAAGCTCCGATAGCGGCCGGACTGGAGGTAAGTGAACAGCGCCGAGTCGTCGGTGGGTACCACGTCGTCCGGGTTCGCTTCCTCGCGCGGCAGGAAGAACGACTCCGGGAGCTCGACCTCGTCGATGAAGCTCCACTGCTAGGGAGTACAGGGAGGCGCCACGCAGGCATCGGCGCCGGAGCACGAGAAGGCGATGTCGCCCTCTCCGTCTTCGCGATTCCCATCGTCGCGGATGCGTTCGCAAAAGACGAAGGCGGGCTCGCCGCCACCCGGGAAGAAGACGTTCCCAGTTACGGTGCCCGACGACGCGTCGTACGCGATCGCCCAGCGTTGATCTCCGACGTCCTTGCTGATGAGGGTGACGCGCGCGTCGGGCGTGATCTGGAGACCGCTCTGCGCGCGAGCGACCTGAGCCCCAAGGAGCAGCAGGCTCGCGCAAGCCGTGCTGGCGTAGAGAGCCTGCTTCGTATGGATTCGCATGTAGTCGGATCCTCCTCCCGCGAACAGAGATACAGCGCTCCGAGGAAACGGGGAACCTCTCTCTCGCACGATCCGTGGCCGCTCGAGGCGACGTGCCTTCGATGCCGCCCCCGTGCGGCCTCGCGATATTTTCACGGCCCATCATGAAATACTCGCTTGTCATTCACGGTCTATCGGGGCGCTCGAACTGCTCATCTTGCGCTTACCCGAGCTCGTCGGGAGTCCTCTTTCGATCAACGCACTCCGCGAGGATCTCCAGCTCAACCATCAGACGGTTTCACGCTGGCTCGACGTCCTCGAGCGCACGTACGCGATCTTTCGGGTCGCGCCGTTCGGGGCTCCCCGGATACGCCCTTCTACCTCGCGTGCGGATCGCTCGCGGCGGGAGTGGCTGCCCCGGTAGCTGCCCCCGATGCGATCACGAGGCGGTAGCCGAGGTCGATCTCCTGCAGCGCGAGCAAGTGGCCGTGACGCTTCCTCCAGCCTCCGCTCCGCAGGTCCTCCTCGAGCCGCGCCATCGCGCGCGACACGACGGGGGCGTCGAGCTGCGCGATTCCCGAGGTCGCGTTGCGCGGTCCAGCTTCGAGATAGACCTCCGGCCGCCGCCAATATGCGCCGCAGAACCCGTCCGTGCAGTCCCACGGCACGGGTACGACGCGAACCTCGGCGCCGTCCAGGGCGCCCTCGACCGCGGCGAGAGTCGCCAGGCCCGCGTCGTTCGCGAGAATCTCGGGGAGATACTCCGCCACGAGCCAGAACCGCGACCAAACCGCCGGGTCCCACGTCAGGACGATCTGCCGCCGTGACACGCGCGCGAGCTCCGCGAGGCCGAGCTCCGGATCCGACCAGTGGTGTACGGTGAGAATCGCGAGCGACGCATCGAACGCGCCAGTGGCGAACGGCAGATGCTCCGCCCGAGCTCGAACGACCGGCGCGGCTTCGGGCGACCGCTGCCGGATCATCGTCCACGAGGGCTCGACGGCAACGACGCCGGGCCCGCGCGGCTCGTACGAGCCGGATCCGCTTCCGACGCCGACCACGGAGCGCGAACCGGCGAGCGCCTCGGCAACGAGCGCCTCGATGCGTGGGTCCGGCCGCCGATGCTCGGCGTAGCCGCCGCCGATGCGGTCGTAGCGCTCTCCCGCCGGGCCGGCGTCCACGCTTGGCCTCAGGACATCTGCTTCACGACCTGCTGCATGTCGAAGTAGTCGCGCCAGGCGCTGATCTTCCCGTCGGGCGCGACCTCGAAGATCCCCATCACCGGGATCTCGATCTTCTTCCCTCCCATCTCGAGGCGGTCGATGCGCTCCGTCATCACCTTCGACCCGGTCGTCGCGAGCGCCAGGATCTGGAACTCGCCTCCGCCGTTCGCGCCGACGAACTGCGTCAGCGTCGCCTCGATCGCCGCGCGGCCCTTCACCGGATCGAGCGGGATGTTGTGATAGACGGCGTCCTCCGTGAAGTACCCGGCGAGCTGCTTCGGCCCCTGGGTCTCGACGGCGGTGCAGAACTGACGGACGACCTGCTCTGGGTTCATGCCTTGCTCCTTCGACCGGCGGGTACGCGGCGTTGATCGGAGTGAGTCGTACCAGGAAGGGGCAGGAGGGTGAAGGGAGGACCGACGGACCTTGCCCTCGCTTCCGTGTTCCTCCATTGTGGAGGAAAGATGGAGGATCTGCTTTGGCCACGCTGAACGTGAAGAACGTCCCGGAACGCCTGCATCGCAAGCTCAAGGCGCGAGCGCGCCGAGAGCTCCGCTCGGTCTCGCAGGAGGTGATCCGCATTCTCAGCGAAGCGGTCGACGAGCCCTCACCGACCTCCATCCTCGAGCTTCGTGGGCTTGGGAAGAAGCTGTGGAGAGGTCTCGATCCCGCCGAACACGTTGGACGCGAGCGCGATTCTTGGAGCTGAGCGCACTGCTCGAGCGACGCCGCATCGCTCTCGACACCGCTCTCTTCATCTACTTCATCGAGGAGCATCCGAGCTTCCTTCCCGTGGTGGAGCCGATCTTCCACGCGATCGACTCGGGACGGCTCGAAGGCTTCACCTGCGCGCTGACCCTCCCGGAGACGCTCGTGATCCCCTACCGAAAGAAGGACGATGCTCTCGCGGCGCGATACGAGACGCTGCTTACGCGCAGCCGCGGGCTCCGGCTGGTGGAAGTCGACCGGGCGTGTCTTCGCAGGGCGGCGCGGCTGCGTGCTTCCCATCGGATCCGGACGCCGGACGCGATTCAGCTCGCGGCGGCGCTGAGCCGGGAGATCCCGCTTTTCCTGACCCACGATCGCGACCTGCCCGCCGTTCCGGGCATCGAGATCGTCCAGCTCTCCTCGCTGGCCCCGTCGAGGTAGCGGAGCCGGGCTACGACACCATCGAGAGGACCGAGTCGCCCTCGTGCCGCAGGGTGAAGCGGTGGTCCTCGACGATCTTCTTCTTCGCGGCGCGCTCGACGACGAAGTTGCCGAGGTAGAGGACATCCATCTCCGAGCGCGTGAAGGTGTTGAACGCGTTCGCCGGCGTCTCGACGATCGGCTCGCCCTTCAGGTTGAAGCTCGTGTTCAGCACGACGGGAACGCCCGTCGCCTCGCCGAACTTCTCGATCATTCGGTGGTAGCCGAGATTCGTCTCGCGGCAGACCGTCTGCAGGCGGCCCGAGCCGTCGACGTGCGTGATCGCCGGGATCACCTCGCGCTTGTCCTCGACGACGGGCACGACGTAGAGCATGAAGCGCGCGGGGTAGTGCTGCATCGCGTTCGGCAGCTCGAAGAACTCCTCGCAGCGCTCCGCGAGGACGCTCGGCGCGAACGGGCGGAACGCTTCGCGGAACTTGATCTTCGCGTTGACGACGTCCTTCATCTCGGCGCGCCTGGGATCGGCGATGATCGAGCGCGCTCCGAGCGCGCGCGGGCCCCACTCGAACCGCCCGCGCACCCAGCCGCACACCTTGCCGGAGACGAGGTCGTCGACGACGCGGTCGTAGAAGCGCTCGTCGTCCTCGATCAGCGTGTAGTCGAGGTCGTGCTCGCGCAGGAAGTCGGCGATCGCCGCCTCGCCGTACTCGCTTCCGAGGTACGCATGGCCGAGCGGTGCGACGCGTGGCTTCCCGAGCAGGTGATGATACGCCCAGAGCGCCGCCCCGATCGCGCCGCCGTCGTCGCCCGGTGCGGGCGGGATGTAGAGCTGCTCGAAGCCCGCGTCGCGGAGGATCTTCGCGTTCGCGACCGAGTTCAGCGCGACGCCGCCGGACAAGCACAAGTTCTTGATGCCCGTCCGCTTCCGCGCCGCGCGCGCGAGGCCGATCATGATCTCCTCGGTCACGACCTGGATCGAAGCCGCCACGTCGCAGTAGAACGGATCGAGCGACTTGTCGCCGAGGCTCGGATCGCGCGGCGGGCGTCCCATGAGCTCGGAGAACTTCGGGCTCATCGTCGTGTCCGGCGAGTAGTGGAACGCGAAGTAGTCGAGGTCGAGCCAGTACGAGCCGTCCGACCCGATCCGCACCATCTTGTGGATCTTGTCGACGTAGCGGGGCGTCCCGTAGGGAGCCATGCCCATCAGCTTGTACTCGCCTTCGTTCACCTCGAAGCCGCAGTAGGCCGTGAACGCGGAGTAGAGGAGCCCGAGGGAGTGCGGGAACCGCGCCTCCTGCGCGATGTCGATCTTGCTGCCGCGGCCGACGCCGACCGTGCCGGTCGACCACTCGCCCGCCCCGTCGACCGTGATCACGACGGACTCGTCGAACGGCGAGCAAAAGAAGCTCGCGGCCGCATGCGACATGTGGTGGTCGCAAAAAAGGACCTTCTTCGCGTCGATACCGAGACGGTCGCGGATCAGCGGCTTGATCCAGAGCTTGTCGGTGATCCAGCGCCGCATCGACTCGCGGAAGACGCGGTGCGAGCGCGGAAAGGTCGCGAAAGCGGTCAGGAGGAGCCGCTCGAACTTCAGGAACGGCTTCTCGTAGAACACGATCCAGTCGACGTCGTGGATCGTGATTCCCGCCTTGTCGAGCACGAACTGCACGGCGAGCGCCGGGAAGCGGTTGTCGTGCTTGACGCGCGAGAAGCGCTCCTCCTCGCCCGCGGCGACGATCACGCCGTCCTGCACCAGCGCGGCGGCGCTGTCGTGGTAGTAGAACGAAAGCCCGAGGATGTTCATGGGTTTCCCTCGACCCTATCGGTACCCGAGGGCGTTACGCAAAGGGCCTTTTCCGCTATACGGCCCTCCGTGCCGACCCCGGAAGAAGTCGACGCACAGCTCTTCGGGCCCGGCGCCCCCTTCGAGGTGACGATCGAAGAGGTTCTCGGCGAGCGCATGCACGTCTTCGCGAAGCGCGTGCCTTCGCTGCGCGCCTACGTCGAGGCGTCGCTCGGCTTCGCCGAGGCGGAGTACGTCGTCTTCGGCGATCGTCGCTGGACGTTCGCGGCGCATGCGCGCGCGGTCGCGTCGGTCGCGCGGGCGCTGGAAGAGACCCACGGCGTCCGGAAGGGCGATCGGGTAGCCATCCTCGCGGCCAACTGTCCCGAGTGGATCATCACCTTCTGGGCGACCGTCAGCCTCGGCGCCGTCGCCGTCGGCATGAACGGCTGGTGGACCGGCGACGAGATCCTCTACGCGCTCGGCGATTCGACCCCGACGGTCCTCGTTGCCGACCGCAAGCGGCTCGCGCGTCTCGAGGGAGCCGATCCCGGCGTTCCGGTCGTCGAGATCGAGTCGCAGCTCGAAACGCTCCTGCGCCACGCGCCGCAAGCAGGTCTACCGGAGGTGCCGATCGCCGAGGACGACCCCGCGATCATCCTCTACACGAGCGGCACGACGGGACGTCCGAAGGGTGCGGTGCAGTCGCACCGGAGCGTGATCGCGTTGATCGGCCTCACGACGATGGGCGGGTTCCGGAACTACCTCCTGAAGCCGCCCGCACCGGATGCCGCACCCCCGCCGCCGAGCTGCCTCTTCGTCACGAATCCGCTGTTCCACGTCTCGGGCCTGCACACCGCGGCGATCATGGGGATGGCGACGGGGCTCCGCTCGGTGTGGAACGTCGGACGCTTCGATCCCGCCGAGGCGATGCGGACGATCGAGCGCGAGCGCTGCACGAGCTGGAGCGCGATGAACACGGCCGTCTGGCGGATGATCGAGCACCCGGAGTTCGGCCGCTTCGATCTCTCGTCCCTGCGCCAGATCGGCGGCGGCGGCGCGCCGACCTCGCCGGAGCTGCAGCGCCGCATGCGCGAGGCCTTCCCCGCGCTCGGACGCGACGGCGGCCACCTCGGGCACGGCTACGGCAGCACGGAGACGGGCGCGCTCGCGACGATGATCGGAGGCGAGGAGTGGGCCGCACATCCGAAGTCCGTCGGGCGGCCGCTTCCGACCGTCGAGCTAGAAATTCGCGACGAGCACGGGCGCGCGCTTCCCGAGGGCGAGGAAGGCGAGATCCACGTGCGGAGCCCGCTCCTCATGATCGGCTACTGGAACCGTCCCGACGCGACGGCGGAGACGCTCCGGCCCGGTCGCTGGCTCCGCACGGGCGACATCGGTCGCATCCTTGACGGCCGCCTCTACCTCGCTTCGCGGCGGAACGATCTCATCCTGCGCGGCTCCGAGAACGTCTACCCGGTCGAGATCGAGAACCGTCTCGCCGAGCACCCCGGTGTCGCCGAGGCCGCGGTCTTCGGCGTGCCGCATCGCGAGCTCGGCCAGGAGGTGAAGGCGGTCGTCGTGCCGCGTGCGGGCGCCGCTCTCGACGCGGACGAGCTCGCACGCTTCGTCGCGAAGACCCTCGCCTACTACAAGGTTCCCGCGCAGTGGGAGATCCGCGCGGAGCCGCTGCCGCGGAACGCGACCGGGAAGGTGCTGAAGCAGGTCCTGACGGGGGCCGCGGCGAGCCAGTTCGTCGACGAGTGACGGGAACCCGCTGGACGATGCGAAGGCCGACCGGCTAGGTTGGCCGCTGGAGGTCCGACCTTGATCCATCGCACGACGCTCGCCGTCGCTCTCCGCATCGCTCTCGCCCTGCTGCTCCTCGCACTCGCGCTCGCGAGCGACGCCACCGCCGCCGACCCCGGCGCGAAGTGCCGCAACACGATCGCGAGCCGCCTGAAGGCGTGCCTCTTCACGTCGCACGGAGCGACGGCCTTCGCCTACACGGTCGACTGAGCACGGAGACCGGGTGGACGGGGCCACCGCTTCTTCGCCAGGGCGACGAGGGAGCCGCGCGCTTCTCGCCCTCCTCGCGTTCGCCGCGGTCGCGGGGCTCGCGTGGGTGTGGGTCGACGTGTCGCGTCTCGTCGCGTGGGCGCAGAGCCAGCGGGGTCCGATCCCGGCACTGCTCCTCGTTCCGCTGCAGACGGCGATCTCGCTGACGTTGTCACCGATCCCGAGCGACGTCGTCGGGCTGGCGCTCTGCGTCGTCTACGGCTTCTGGACCGGAAGCGCGCTCGTGTGGCTCGCCTGGATGCTCGGAGCGTGGATCGAGTACGTCGTCGTGCGACGCGTCTCGCGGCGCCTCGACCCCGCCGTCGCGATGGAGCGACTGCCGCACTGGCTCCGACGGTTCCCCGTCGAGCACCCGATCTTCCTGATCTGCGCGCGCTGGTTCCCGCTCGGGCCGCACCTCGTGAACGGCCTCTCGGGACTCCGCGGCGTGCCGCTCTGGCGCTACACGTGGACCGCGGCCGTCGGAATCGCGCCGGTCGCGCTCCTCGTCGCCGCCGTCGCGACGGGACTCGCGGAAGGGCTGTCGGCGGAACGTTGAACTCGACTTCCTTCCCGATCGTAGTATGGCGGCGCGTGCCGAAGCGGCGTCCGGACGAAGACGGCCACCAAGGCAACGAAACGGCGCGAAGAGCTAGCCTGCATTTCTCACCAGATCCCTACTGCGGCGGCCGATAGCACCGAATCTTCGCGAGCTTCTCCCTCCGGGCTCCTCGACGTACTGTTCAAGTACGCCTGCGTCGCCCTCCGGT
>Ga0194131_10003829_pt1 | contig 23270 bp, 28 predicted proteins | sample TA2KigO120mmetaG_FD_148631 | JGI IMG/M metagenome (GOLD analysis project Ga0194131, IMG submission 148631) | Freshwater microbial communities from Lake Tanganyika, Tanzania - TA2015053 Kigoma Offshore 120m | ecosystem: Environmental > Aquatic > Freshwater > Lake | place: Tanzania: Lake... | reverse complement strand
CCTAACCAACACTGCTAACCGAGGTTTCGTTGGTTTGCAAGGTTGGCGCAGATTTTTTTCGAAATTCCTCGATGGGCTGTCTTCATGGAACTTCACGCCGTTGGCTTCCGTGATCCCCGCCGATTCGGTACGCTGTCTAGGCGATGCCAACAACTCCGCTTACAAAGGAACGGGAGGACCAACTCAACCGTCGCTCGTTGATTAGTCGGATTCTCCGCCGCGTCTTCTTCACCCGCAGGAAAATTCCAACGGCGTCAGTGAAGGAGTTGCTCGTCCCTTCTCCGGCACCGCACATCGCCGCTGAGCCCAAACCGAAGCCACAAAGACAGCGACGCAAGCACCCAGCTACTCCGCCGAGGCGACCGATTGAAAATGGCTCTAGGCCGCTCATGCGGATCGCGATCGTCAACCACAAAGGCGGCGTCGGGAAAACGTCCACGGCGATCAATCTGAGCGCCGCTCTCGCGGAGATGGATTACAAGGTTCTAGTCTTCGACTGCGATAGCCAGGGTGACCTCTCCGCCGTCTACGTCCCCCGCTCCGATCAGCTCTCGCAATCCATCGCCAATCTCTTCGACGGCACGGCGTTTGTCGATGACCTCATTCGCGAAACGGAATACCCGAATATCTCAGTCGTGACCGCCGATGAGCGCCTGAACGTTGTCGATAAGACGCATGGCTTCGTGGCGGACGCCAACGTCACCTGCCTTGCGGACGCGGTCGCTGCTGTACAGGACCGCTTCGATTTCATCCTGTTTGACTGCCCACCACGTCCCCATCTATCGGCATTCGCAGCCCTGTGTGCTGCGAGCCATGTCGTCATTCCCTGCGAACCATCGCAATTCTCCGTCCGGAGCATGGTCCGGCTGATGGAGGAAATCGAATTGGCACGCCGAACTTTCAATCCGAAGCTCCAGCTGCTCGGCTTCTTTCTGTCCAAGATCGCGAACCGCTCCCCTTCGCAAGCCGCCTACCGCAAGATGCTGATCGACGCCTTCGGCGAAAAGATGGTCATGAAGACCGCGATCCCGGTCATGGCGACCATGGAAGCAGCCATCAACATCCGCAAGCCCGTCGTGTATTATCGTCCCCGAGCCACAGCTTCATCAATCGTCCGTCAGCTCACGTCAGAAATCGTCCACGCCCACCATGGCAACCAGCACCAACCAGCGGCTTAAGGAGACGTTCGCAGAGGCGATGCGTCGTGCGGATACACCAGCAGCTCCAGTGGCAGTTGACCACGGTCCGCTCGCACACCGTCGCCCAGACAAGTCATTGTTTGTCCTGGGCATTGAGCGGATTCGTCCCGATTCCGACCAGGTACGGACCGAGAATAAATCTGCCACGGATGCGGAGGTGAAGGAGCTTGCCGAGAGTATCCGGGCTGTCGGTCTGGAGAATCCGCTGACCATACGTTGGGTTCAAGACGAGGACATTTACGAGCTGATCGCCGGCGAGCGCCGTTTCACCGCTGCCAAGCTTGCTGGTCTCCGCGAGGTCCCCGTCAAATTGATCGACGCTGATGACAAGACCGTCCGCAGGTTGCAGCTTCATGAAAACGTCCATCGCGCCAATCTGACGCCGCTGGAACTCGGTCATGCTTTGCAAAAGCTTTTGGACGACGGCGAGAAGCCCCAGGCTCTCGCTGTTTTGCTGTGCAAGAGCACCGCCTTCGTTCAAAAGGCGTTGGCACTCGCTCGCCAGGTCACCGATGAATCCAAAGATTTCATTGCCGACCATTCCGAACGATTCACGAGCCTGGACCTGCTCTACGACGTGGCCCAGGTTGCTCCGCAAGAACAGCTTCCCATGCTTCGTCAGGTTGTCGAGCTCGATCTCACTCGCAATGAAGTCCGCGAAAGGACCGCCCCACTGAAAAAATCTGCCAAGGCCGAGCGCGGACGGTCGCGAGGCAGGAAGCCACGCGAACGGACGCCGGTAGCACGGACATGGAACGTGCCATGTGGGGCGACGGTAAGCGTGGCGTTTGCGAAGGCGTCCGCCAAAGTACATTACCGCCTTGCCTTACAGCAGGCCCTTCGACTCGCTAAGAAAACAGTGCCTTGATCTTCGTTACTGATGAGCAGCGGCAGATTCTCCAAGAAGAGGGCACCCCGACACCCCTCCTCGATGGCATCGCAGGCAAATGCTACATGGTGATGCCGGTCCAATTCGCTTCCGATGAGCCGGGCATCTTCCGAGTTTCCGTGCCCGGTATCGGCGCTGTCGCGGAGGCCGAGCTTCCGACGGACGCTGTTGAAACTCTCGCGGTGCTCCTACGGAAGATGCTGAAGGCCGAATAGCGGCGAATTTTCGCACGCGAAATTCCGGGAGGATGGAAGGGAGAAAGGTGGGAGGTTGGAAGGGAGTTTCTGGGAGGTTGAAACTGAGCCTCTGGGAGGATGGAAGGGAGAAGGTGGGAGGTTGGAAGGGAGAACTTGGACGTGCCTTTGGCTTGCTGCTGCTGCAAAACAGGAATAATTTCCCCGGACAACCTCTTATAACTTTCTAAGACCTTCTGACACACCGGATTGCTTTGACTGCGCGACACCTGCGCTTCTACGATGCCTGCCGGTATGGTGTGTGTCGAAAAAAAAAGCGAGCAACTACAACACAACGATTCCCAGTCGTTGACAACCACCGGTCTTGAGCAGACTGATCGCCTGGACCGCATCATCAAGGCCGAGGCCAATTTGCTTCGTCTGCCGTTGTTTGCGTTACACACGAAAGGACTCAAGACCCTCGAAGGCATAGAATGCCGCGGTCAGATCACTCGCGATGCCAAGGCACACGAATACATCCTTCGCATCAGCCGGAACACTGCCTCTCTTTATCCAGGTCCGCTGTCCCGGAAGGTTCACTTCGCATTCTTGAGCATCGCTACCGAGCAGGGCTTCCCGCTTCAGAACCCGATCACCTGGAACTGGCGCGACCTCTGCCGTCGAATGGACATTGCCTACGCCGGCAAGAAGACGCTCGCGGAACTGAAGCGGGCAATCCGTTCTACGCACGGCGTCGTCATCCACAGCCAGTACGCGCTCTACAACCGCTCGCAGAAGGAGCCCTTGCCCTTCCATGAACGCGGACACCACCTGTACAGCGACTACGCTTTCTGCAACGAACCGCTGCCGGACGGCACGATTGCGGATCGAAACGCCGTCTGGTTCGCTGATTGGTATCTCGAAAATCTCAATGCCTTCTACTCGGCACCACTCGACTACGCCTTGTGGCGCTCGCTTGAGGCTCGCAGTCCCACCGCCAGCAGGCTCTATGAATTCCTCCTGCTGAACTTCTACAGCGGCACTCCCCTGTTCCGCATCAATTACGTCAATCTCGCCCGCCTGCTCCCAGTGCGATCCGAGCGCTATCTTTCCGATGCCCGCGAGCAACTGGGCGCGGCTCTCACGTTGATCCAACAAGCAGACATCATCCAAGATGCCCGTTGGCAGGAGAACCGCGAAGGCATCATTCAACTGCATTTCACCAAGGGGCCGCTCTTGCGTTCCGCGCAGGCCAGTCCAGAAGACACATCCGCTGCCGAAGATACCTTGGGCTCCGTGCAGGTCCGCGAAATCCGCAGCAACAACTCCGATGAATGGCACCTGGTCCGCCAATTCTATCAACTCTGGGCGGGTGATACATTCACGAAGCCCAGCGCGAAGGAGCTGACCACGGCCCGCGAACTTCTCGATCGTTTCGGCGCAACCAAGTTGCACGCACTCTTGCCGTTGACTGTCCGCCGTCTCAAGGAACAGTGGCCAGACGCGAAAACCTTCGGAGCAGCTGCCAAGTACATTCCTGACATCGGCGAAGAGCATGACCGCCGGCAACGAATCGCTGACCAGCAGAAAGAAGAGAATCTCGGAGAAAAAATCGAGGAAGAGCAGCGACATCAGAAAAAAAACGCGCAAGCGGAGATTATTGAGAAGTTGCGTCCGCGATGGTTGTCCCTGTCGTCTTCCGAGAGAGCGGCAATTGAACAGATCGTCCGGGAGGCATGGCCTCACATCGCAAAGGTTCCGAGCATGTTTGAACGCTATTGCATCTTGGAGTTCAGCGCCACGATGGAGTTGCAGCAAAAAACCAGCCGAAGGAGCCGTGGGGCTTGAAGTCCCCACCCCTCGGGAAAGAGAAATGGGACGTAGTCCTGGGTTCGCGGTTCGGCGTTGCGTTCGGCGCCACACTCGGCGTTTGCCATAGCGTCGAGCTGTCGAGGTATACGCTGAGCCGCCGGCGGCCGGAGGCCGACCAGGCGGCGCTTCCGCTAGCCGCGGATACGGCACCTACGAGGTGCAGCTCTCGGGAGCCTATCGGCCCCGAGCCCCCGCCTTCGACACGGCCGCCGCGTCACCGCGATCGTTGCCGGCTCAGCCGGGGGCTCGGGGCCTTTGAGGATATGAAGCGGTGGCCCCGAGAGCTGCACACACGCCGCCGCCACGCGGCTCACCCCCGGAGGGGGACACCACCGTTGCCGACTGGCAACGGTGGGCGCCAGTCGGGTGCATCGCCCGGAGCCGAGGCGACGGGCGCCGGCTGGCGGCACAACCCTTGCAATTCCTCAGCGCGCTCTGATACTCTCCGGAGCTATTTTTCTTCACCCCTATCCATATGCACGACATTGCTGAGTCCATCGTGAACTCGTGCCTCGATCGCGAGTCCGCCAGGAAATTGAACCGCTTCCGATTCGACGACAAGACCTGGAAGCGACTAGAGGAGTTGCGCGCCTTGAAGGACAACGGACAGCTGACGCGGAAGGAAGACCTCGGGGAATACCTTATGCTCTACGCAGTCCACAAATTCATTGGAGTTCTTCAGATGAAGGCGCGTTCCATGCTCAGGCGTCCAGCGCAAAGATCCTCTGCGAAGCAGGCATGACGCTTCAGGCAAGTGTCCACTCTTTCGCAGTCCCGGACTTCAAGAAGTCCCCTATCTCCTGCCATTCGTCGATCGAGAGCGATTCCGGTTGGCGTCCACGAAACTTGCCTCCGAACATGCGATCGCTCCAGGCGAGGCGGACTGGCGTCAACTGTGCGAGGTAGCCGAGGCACTGCTTCATGCCATTCACCCCTTCAGGATCGCAGTCTAGGAGGACTGTCACGATACCTGAGCCCAGCTCTCGGGCGAGTTCTGCGGCCTTCACGGCCTGTGCGCGGGAGATCATGTTGCTGCAGAGAGCCACCGCAGGAACCCTAAGTGTATCGAGGCGAATGGCATCGTTGGGGCCCTCGACTACGATCAGACCGAGTTGGCGAATTTTTTCCTGAACGTCAGGATCATGGAGGCGATGAGTGCCGTACAGTGACGAGCCGCGATGAAACCCTCTCACGAAATGCACCTTCTCCGGTTCAGGATCGACACGTCCTCCGCCGTTCCAAGCCGCAAATTTATTTTCGTAATCCGGGTCCCGACCGAACCACGTGAGCACGTCGCCGTTCTCATCGAGGTAACCGTAGCAAACAGTGCCCCGCATGGTGCCTCCGCTCTTGTCGCTGCCAGTGTCGCGCGGGACATATCCCATCCGCCATTTGCGGCAGACTTCAGGCGTCAGGAAGGGTCGCCTGCGAAAGTACGCCGAGGCTTTCGGATTCATCTCCGCCACATCGACGACGAACTTCTTGTCGAGATCGACGAGCGCCCGAGCCCGCTCGTTGTCTGAGTTCTTGAGCGGGACATTGATCTTCGGCACTTCCAGGACAGAAACTTGGGAAGGAGCCGAAAGAGCAGGATTGCTGCTGCTTTGTCCTACTGCAATTGCCTTCAGGTCGCCGGCGATTTCCTTGAACCGCTCGCCGCGCGGACGGCCCGAGCCGCTGCCACCAGGCTTCATCAGATCGCAGAGCGACACAAGGTTACCGCCCTTGCCGCAGCCGTACGCGTGGCAGTGCCATTGCTTCGCCGGATGCTCAGCCTGGATGGCGAGTGCCCGATCACCCGTAGGGGCCTGTTTCCCGCAGAGGAGAAAGCACGCTGAGCGGATTTCACTCCCGATTTTCCGCAGCTCGGGGAGCTGGACGCCGTAGAAGTTTGCTGCTTGTTCGAGAGAGATCTGCGGCAGCAGCGCGTCAACGTCGATGAACCCTTTTTTCTCCATGGTCGATTGCAGAAAAGGTGGGAAAGGGTAAGCTCGGGACAATCGTATGGCAAGTCAATCCCTTCACTTGACCTTCCGGGACTTCGACCTCCTCACCGCCATCGAGCGTTGTCCGCTTACCGTTCGGCAAATCCGGGCCCTGAGCCACACCTTCCACAGCAGCTTCGGGAGCGAACGCCGCTTACAGGATCGCCTGGCAATCCTCACGCGTGCGGACTTGCTCCGCCGTTTTCGCTACGCTGCCACCGATGCACCCGGGCGCTATTACTACATGCTCTCTCCCGAATGTTATCGGATGCTTCATGGCGATGAACCGTTGCCGAGCCCCGGAATATTCCGGGAGGTTGCCATCGCAAGACAACACCACACGCACCGGCTCGCAGATTGTTTGGTGAAGACGCTGGTCGCTACCCGTCACGTCGGCCTCGAAATGAGAGACTTCGCACGGGAGAACGCACTCAAGCTTTCCGTCGCAGACGACTGCCTCTACCCGGACAGTTCTTTTACGCTGGTGACACCCGATGGCAGGCTGTTTCAGTTCTACGTCGAACTCGACAACAGCACGGAGCCCGTTGCATCGCCGCGAGAGCGGGATAGTTGGCTTCGCAAGATCCAGTTCTACGAACGGCTCCAGGATGAATCCCCTTCCCGCTTCCGCGTGCTCGCGCTTGTCACGAAGAGCCCGCAGAGAATCCGGAACATTCTCGCAATGGCGAATTCGCTTGCTCGTAACCCGCAACGGTCACTGTTGTATTCGGTTTTCCTCCCTGAATACCTGGATGATCCGATGCCGCTCACCGTGCCGATCTTCACGGACCACCGCGACGAACAAGTCTCTCTCGTGCCGGCAATTCCACAGGCATTTCGTCCAGAAAATCAAGAAGCCCTGGCATCTGCGATGGCTGTCTGATAGCGTCCGCCGCCTGCTGATTGCTCTGCCTCGCAGGCGATTCGCGGCGTGATCGCGCGTCGTTCCCCTCTCCGCCAATGCAGGACCTCGGCGTTCCTCCCGAGGATTGCATTGACCCTTGACCATGGACGCTGAGGATCGCGGACAGCTCCGCACCTCCGCGGATTGGGACTTCGCCGGAAGGATTCAATAGGGCGACTGCAGGCCCGCCGAAGGACGTTTGCACATCCAACGGCGGGATTTCCTGTGGTATAGTGAAAACCGTGCTGCGTGCCCTGAGCGTACCAGCCGGCAACGACCGTGGACCGCTCTTCATGGACCAGGTTCTCGCAGCGATCCACCAGGGCAATCCCCGGAAACTTCCGGTCACGCTCATCATTCTTCGTCACATGGGCGAAGTCGCGCTTGCGGTGGACTTCCCGGATGAGTGTCGAGCCGTCGTCGAGGGGCAGCTTTACGCCCACTATCCGGATGCCAAGCTTGTATCACTGTCATCCAACGTGTTCCACGCTGACAACGACCACGTAACTACGACAGCAACACTGGAACTTCATCCCGACCTGTTTCCGATCCGCCGGTACCAGCAATTCGAGGACCCGATTTCTCGCCAAGTTGCTGATCCATTGACTGCGCTTTTTACGGCAATTGCAACAGAGACAACTGCCAATCTGCAAGCATCGATTCACTTCACCATCACCCCGGCCCAGCATCGTCAAATTCACCGCGTCCAGAAATGTATTCGGGTTCTCGCACGACCATTCTTCCTCGAACATCACCGGTTCGCCGCCGTCTTCCGGCGCCTTGCGTTATCCCCGCGCCATTTGCTTCGATGGTCGGGTTGGATCTTCGGAAGAATTGTCTCTCGCCGGGACAGGCCCGCCGTGAATCTCCATACCTCCGAAACTCGGGTTCACGAGCGCGAAGATGACCTGGTCGCGGCAAACGAGAAGGCCGGCAAGCTCCTGTTCGCAAGCACGATCAGCATCCGCGTTACCGCACCGCTGCTGGCTGAAGCCCAAGCCCTCGCTAAGGTTCATGAGATCGCAGCGACGTTCGGACAATTCAACGCTCCGCGTCGGAGCGCTTTCCGTCTCCGCACGAAAAAGCGAAGGCGGAGCCGGGCGTTTCTGCTTGCGACCGATGAACTGGCCACGCTCTGGCATCCCGCCACATCCGGAGTCCAGGCCCCGACGATGAAAATCGTGGAAAGCAGAGAAACAGAACCGCCTGTCCGTTTGCCCTCGCCGATGGAGTGCCCCAATCTCTCCATCCTTGGGCAAGCCGTATTCCGAGACAGTCGGCAAGCATGTGGACTTCTTCCCGATGATCGTCGTCGGCATTTGCTCATTCAGGGCAAGACCGGCATGGGGAAAAGTACGCTCTTGCGACGCTTGATCGCCAGCGATATCGCCGCAGGCCATGGCCTTGCGCTGATTGATCCCCATGGCGACCTGTGCGAAGCGGTCGTCGCAGCTGTCCCTTCACACCGCACGAACGATACGATTCTCTTCGATGTCACCGACACCGCGCACCCGCTCGCGTTCAACATCCTCCACTGCCCGAACCCACAACATCGAACGCTGACGGCAACAGGCATCGTGGATGCCTTCAAGAAAATCTGGCCGGAGTTCTTCGGCCCCCGCATGGAATATGTCTTTTTCAACGCGCTGCTGGCCTTGCTTGAAGTCGAGGGAACTACCGTTGTGTCGCTCGTCCGGCTCTTGAGCGAGGCCAAGTTTCGCGAAGCCATTGCCGCGAGAGTGTCCGATCCCGTTGTGCGCCACTACTGGCAACGGCAATTTGCGACGATGACACCGAAGTTTCAAGCCGAAGTGGTGGCGCCGGTGCAGAACAAAGTCGGACAGATCGTGTCCAGTCCGCTGCTCCGAAACATCCTCGGCCAGGCGAAGTCTACCATCGACTTGCGAAAGGCCATGGACGAAAGAAAGTTGCTCCTTGTGAACCTCAGCAAGGGACGCATCGGCGAGATCGCCTCCTCGCTGCTCGGCTCACTTCTGGTGACTGCCATCCAGCAGGCCGCCATGACTCGGGCAGAACTCGCCGAGGAAGACAGAGCCGACTTCTATCTCTTCATCGATGAATTCCAGAACTTCGCAACGGAATCGTTCGCAACAATCCTTTCGGAAGCCCGCAAGTACCGTCTCAACCTCACAATCGCAAACCAGTATCTCGGCCAGATCGAGGAAGCCACGCTTGACGCGGTTTGGGGCAACATCGGTTCTATGGTGATTTTCCAGGTCGGCGTTCAGGACGCCGAGGCCCTGGCCGCACAGCTCGGCGGCAAGCTATTACCGAACGACCTCTTGACGCTGCCCCGCTACCACGCCTATGCCCGTCTTCTCATCAACGGACACCCGAGCCGACCGTTCACGTTGCGAACCCTGCCACCAGCTTCGCCGTCGCACAATAACCGAGACCGTCCGGAAATCATTCGTCGCTATTGTCGACAACGCTACGCACGGCCGGCCCCGCGCGTCGAGCAAGAAATCCATCGCGTGTTCGCCGGTGTCTAACGGGAGCAGTCTTCCGCGGGTGTTTCGACCGCGAGCTGCGTTTCAAACGACTGCCGCGCCACTTCGTCCCCATTCGCGAGCAGGACAAGATCGTACTTGCTTGGGCAGGGAAAGACCGGAAGAAGTTGCAGCTTCAGATCATACGTGCCCATCGGATTCGGCATTGACCAGTCTTCCTGCGGGCCGCCCTGCCACACCACGTCGCCGCCGACGTTCTGCAGTTGGACTTGTATGCGATAATCCCCGTGCGTGGAGGCCACGCGCGCGAAGAGCCACAGATCGTAGGCAGCGGGGTAATGCGGTGCCATGAACCCCTGTGGGAGCCCGATGAGAACGGGCTCTTTTGTCTCCGGATGCTCAGCGAACTGTCGACAGATGACGCAAGTTTTACAGAGCGGAGTTGGAGGTTTCGCTTTCGTCGGCACGGATTCCCCCTTTCTTCGGACAGGCTGATTTCTTCATTCCATTCGCCAAAAGCAAGACTGTCAAGTGCATGCGATTCGACCACATCTTGCGCCCGCTGCTCAGCCGGCGGAAACTCGCTGACCTTGCTCCATGTCGGAGCAGGGCGACGCTGAACAGCGCTTTTTCACAGCACCGACCCGAACCTGTTTCGTACGAAACAGATTCACGAAAGGAGCTTTTGCAATGAAATCACGAAGAAGAGAAAAGGACCATGACATCACGCCGACGCGCGAGCAGTTCTCCGCCTACGAAAGCGCCTTCGACTATTTCAACCGCACGCTCTTTCACGGGGAGTTGCCGCCGGTCATGCTGAACTTCTCACGCAGGGCTCACTCGCGCGGTTTCTACTGCCCGGCCCTGTGGCGCCGCGGCAAGCAGGAAGCTGCGGAGATCAGTCTCAACCCCGATGAGCTGGACCGTCCCGCCCGCGAATCGCTCGCCACGCTCGTCCATGAGCTCTGCCATCACTGGCAATTCACGTTCGGAACACCGAGTCGCCGGGGATACCACAACAAGGAGTGGGCCGAGAAAATGATTTCCATCGGCCTGCACCCGAGCCACACCGGAGAGCCAGGCGGGAATATGTGCGGGCAGAACATGACGCACTACATCCTCGACGATGGACCTTTCGATCGCGCCTTCCGTGCGATGCCCAAGGAGACCTTGCTGCCGTGGACTTCGGCCGGAAGCTTGCAGGAGGCAAAGAAGAAACGCCAGGCACACCGGAAGACCGCTTACCGGTGTCCCGCCTGCGATGCCAGGGTGTGGGGCAAGCCCGGTCTTTCCGTCATTTGCGGAGATTGCGGAGAGCCTTTCGAGGAGGAGACAGCGTAAGAGCGCTGCTCACGTCAATTCAAGCCCCTGCATCCACAGGGGCTTCTTCTTGATTCCCGCCATCTCGTCTGCCATCCTCCCGCCCTTATCTCCCGTGGAGATAGGGCACGTCTGAGCTTCGATTTTTCACAACCAACGTTCAACGAAAGGAGCACGCATGTCCGTGTCCCGAGACCTCAAGTATTTTCTCTCGTGCCTGACTGTCGCAGAACACGCCCCGCGACCCGACGACGAGGACTGGTCAGCGATGATCGCCCGCATCTCGGTCCCCGAAACAATCGCCGACATCGACGAGGAAACCTTCTGGTATTTTTTGGAGGTTCTCCCGCCGAAATTCCAGAGCGGCAGTGCCTTCGCGTTCGCGGAGGGAGCCGAACCCCTTCGGTTCTTCTGGAAGAGCGGCGGCCAGCACTTCTGCCGCCAGCTCACGTGGGATGAGACTAAGCAATTCTGCTTGCTCGCCCGGATCGAGCTCCCCTGGTAACCACTTTCACGAAAGGAGTACCCCATGGACCCCCAGGCCGCCTGGGACCAGTTGCTCTCCGCCTACGCGGATGGCGACTGGGACCGCATCCATGAACTCGCCCATGAACTTCTGCACTGGTTGAGCCGCGACGGATTCCCGCCAAAGGTTCTCCCACGTTCCGATCTTGGCCCGGACCTCAACCGCGCCCTCGCCCACGCCGGATGCATCTTCGCCCTCGAAGCCATCGAAGGCAAATGGAGCCTGACCCTAAACCGAAAGGAGGAACCCTCATGATGGTGGACATGAAGGATGGGCGGTGCCGCACGTGCGGCAGCCAGCTCAAAATCGTCGACGCGGACGATGCAACCATGCAAGTCGAATGCAGCGAATGCGGAGATTTCTACGACGTGGAAACCGACGCCTTCGGCGACGGTTGCATGACGTACTACCCCGCAGTGATGGCACGGAAGATGGAGGACGGTGATGAAGAGTGACACCGTCCGCAGGAAACCGCGCAAGCGGAAGTACCGCTTCACGAAGAAGGATTGCCAGCGCGGCTACCGAGCGGCGCTTGCCAGGTGTTCCGAGGATTGGGACCTGGCGGCGTGGTTTTTCCGGCATCTTCGCGCACACTATCGCCGAAAGGAGCGAGATGCATGATGCACAAGTCCCGTCGGTGGGGAGTAGGGCCGGTATCCTCCGCCGAGGAACTGGCTCGCAAGCTCACCGAGCAGACCTGGACGCTCTGCACCGGCTTCTACGTGGCAGGTCACGAGGACTACCTGTTCCTCAACGACGCCACGCACGAAGACGGGGCCGGAGAATATGCGGTGTGCCGTGGGCGCATCGGATCCAGTGCATTCGTGCAGCTGGAATCGATCACCTTCTCCTGGTGCCGGTATGACGAAGCGGTCCGCTTTGTCCAGCAGGCCATCACTGGTCAGATGGACGAGAGCGAATTCGCTCACCCGTTGAAACTGCGCGCGGAAACGCTGGAGCAACACCAGCGGTGCCACCTGTGCGCGTGATTTCGAGGGCTCAGACCCTGCCCCATGCCGTCCGGCATGGGGTTTTTGACGGAGAAAACGTCCCTTACATTGCTCCCACCTGTGGTCCAATCGCGATGACCTTTTGGCAGAATCCTCTTTGCGGCCGCCGAACGCATAGGTATGATGCCAATCATGGAAACTGACGTGAAAATCGACGTTGCCGCCCTCGACACTCCCCACCGCCGAGCCCTGGAAGAAGTCATTGGCCGGCAGCTCGCAGGGAATCAACGGCTGCTCATCAGCGTCATTGAGTTGGGGACGGAGCCACGTCCCGAACCCCGGCCGGCACAAACCCTCGACGATTGGACGCGGGTCTACGACGGACTGACCGACGAAGAGATTGAGGCCGTCGACAAAATCGCCAAGAAACGAGCCAACCTTACTCGCAATCTCCCCTAGCCCATGGATGAGGCAGTCCTTGACACGGACATCTTGTCCGAAGTGCTCAAGAAGAAAGACCAGCACGTTCTTGCAATGGCGCGGCAGTATCTCGCCAAGCATGAGCGCTTGGCGTTCTCCGCCATCACGGCCTACGAAATCATCCGCGGCATGCGCGCGACCAAAGCGACGCGACAACTGGGCGAGTTTCTCAAAGTGATCGGCACAAGCGATGTATTCCCGGTCGCCATGCCCATATTGATGCGTGCGGCAGATTTGTGGGCCGAGGCCAAAAACAGCGGTCATCCGCATGACGATGCAGATTTGATTATTGCCGCGACCGCATTGGAAGCGCGTCGCGTGCTGGTGACGGGAAATGCCGGGCACTTCACATGGATCAGCGGGCTGCAAGTGGTTGACTGGCGTTCGGCGACACGGACACCGGGCCAACCTCCTGGTCCCTCCGGAAAGAAGAAGAAACGATAAATCATCGGTAGGCAGCTGCCAACATCATCTTGCTTTTTCACCTGTCTCTGGCATCCTTTTCCGCTTGCCGTTCGGCAAGGACCCTGAGAGCGGGTCTTTCCCATCACCGAGAAAGGAGGCCGCCTATGGCGACCACCAAGGAAAAAGAAAAACGCCCGAAGAAAGTTGAGCAGCGCTACCCCGAAAAGAAGTGGGGCCCCTTCGCAGGCGGGAGCGGTGTTGCCCTCTGGCTGAATCGATTCGAGACGGCCGAAGGCGTCCGCTATGCGAGATCGGTCACCATCGCTCCCAGGCGCTTCAAATCAAAGAAGACCGGCGAGTGGGAGGATGCCGGTTCGTTCCGCACCGTCGATCTTCCTGCGATCCTGTTGGCTCTTGAGGCCGCCCACGCCTATTGCCTTGCAACTCCGCTGCCTGGACAGGCAGCCGAGCCGGAGGAGGTCGAGGCTCTCGCCAGTAACGGCGAGATCCCCGCAGCAGACGTGCCTTTCTAGCTTGTGTCCCGCCCGCTCTCAGACAGAGCCCCCTGTTCGTTACAGGGGGTTTTTTGGTGGAAGGACCACGCGCGTAAGGTATCGATACCCAAAACGGAAATGATTTCCGTTTTGGCCGAGAAGCTGCTACGCTCCCCTCCTTTTTCGTCCGCCATGCCCCGATCCAAGAAGCAACCCGAATCCCCGCCAACGCAAGATCCATCAACCACCTTGATCGCCGCGTGCCAGGCACTCACAAACCAACTCGAAACGCTCACACAAGAAGTGGGAACGCTCACCGAGCGCACCCAAGTTCTCACCGAAGCCATCGATGATGTCCGCTGCGAACTGGAGTGGGCCATCAGGAACTTGCATTATCCTCCGCCCCGCCTCATCAGCAGCGCACCCGCGGTACACGACCACCCCGACGAGGAGGCCATAGCAGCAGCAAAGCCGCTGCGGGGAAAATCCAACGAGCCCACTCCTGGTCGGCAGCGGGAGCTGTGGGAATAGCAACTCAAAAAAGCCAGCCGTCGTTCTTCTTGTCCGCTTGTTTTTTCTCCGCAGCTCCGGCGTCCAGAACGCTCTTGATTGCATTTCTGCCTTTCTGCATTTCCACGTACACCGGATTCAATTCGATCAGGATCGCGTTGCGGTTGAGTTTCTCTGCCACGTGGCCCACCATGCCCGTACCCGCAAACGGGTCGAGGACAGTTTCTTGCGGCGGACACCCGGCCAAGATGCATGGCTTCACGAGGTCCTCGGGAAAAACCGCCAGGTGTGCTCCTGGGAAATTTGTCCGTACCGGAATCTTCCACACATCCCGCTTGTTCTTGCCGAGCGGATGATTGCGCTCCGCCGCACTCTTGAGCCGCCGGCTCTGGGCGCCGGTGCCTTCCGTTGAGTGACGTTGCTTCCCGAAGCATGCCCCACCGGTCGAGGTGATCGGTTCGCGGATCGCATCAATATCGTAGAAATATCGCAGTCCTCTCGTCAGCAGAAACAGAAATTCATGGGATTTCGTGGGGCGGTTCGTGATTGATACCGAGCAACAAAATAGAGCCAGTTTCGAGCGTCAAGGTGGAGCCACGTGAGCCGGCGGGCGTGGTAGGAACGGCTCGGCGCGCACGGTGGCGCTGCTCGGCACGCGGGTCGAAGCGCGGAGTCCGGGTTGGCCAGGGGTCGTGGCTTCACGCGAGACGGCGCGGCGCTGTCGGCGAGTTGTTCGAGGTCGATGAGCCGGACGCGTGCGGTCGGGACCACCGCCGAAAGATTCGTCTGGGAAGGCTGAGTCCTGCCAGGATGACCCGAGTGCTCGGGCAAAGCTGCATCAGCGCGGCTGCCGGCAACATGGGACCAGAGCCTGGTGGCTTGCCTCGTCAACGAACCGATCGGCCGCACGAAGAGCGCGCGGGCGCGGCGGGCTCCTCGTGGGTGGGCTGGACTGCCACAACCACACGAGACCAACTCACAGGCCGGCGAACGGCTGCACCGATAACGGCGGCGTCGGCCGACGTCAGGCGCTGGGTGGGTCGGAGGGGTTGTCTTTGTCTTTCATGCGATAGCTGTCTCCTTTGATCACCAGGGTCTCCCCGTGATGCATCAGCCGATCGATCAAGGCCGTGGCCAGGGTGTTGTCCACGTCGAACAGGGTGCCCCATTCCCGGAAGGCTCGATTCGTGGTCAACACGATCGATCCGGATTCGTAACGGGCAGCAACTACCTGGAACAACAGGTCGGCCCCGCGTTTGTCGATGGGCAGATAGCCCAGCTCATCGAGGAGGAGGACTTGCGGACGGACGTAAGTCTTGAGGGCCTGGGCGAGCAGGCCGTTGATCTGCGCGGTGGTCAGGTGATTGAGCATATCGACCACGCGGGTGTAGCGGACGCGATAGCCGCGTTCGCAAGCTGTGTAGCCCAAGGCCGCGAGCAAATGCGACTTGCCGGTTCCGGTCGGACCCATCAGGACGGCGCAGCCATGCCGAGCGATGAAATCGCAATCGAAGAGGCGGACGATGGCGGCCTTGGGAACGCGTTTGGGGAAGTTGAAGTCGTAGTCGGCCAGGGTTTTCAGTTTGGGGAGTCGGGCCTGGCGGAGCCGCCGCTCCAGGGCGCGTTGCTGGCGGACAGTTTGCTCCATGCCGATGAGGCTGGCCAGCACCTGGAGCATCGAGCTGCCTTTGCGGGCCGCCTCGTCGAGCACTTCACGGTAGCACTTGGCAATCTCCAAGAGCTTGAGTTCCGTCAGGTCGCGTTCCAGTTGTGCTGACAGTTGGTTGTCATGTCGAGCCATGGTTGTTGTCCTCGGTATCGCGGGTGTCGTGACAGAAGCGGTCGTAGCGGGCTGGGTCGGCGGGTTCCAGTACGATGTCGTCGATGAGTTCGCGACGTTTGGGAGTGGGCAGCGTCGGCGTGGGCAGTTGCCGACGACGACGTTCTGCGAGCAGCAGGTTTTCGACATAAGCGGCGTCGCAGGTCGCCAATTCGAGGGCCCGGCGGATGGCGGCCAGCACGTCGGCGCGTCCGTAGAGCTGGGCCAGGCTCAGCAAGCGGCGGACATGGACGCTGGTCTTGATCGGCCGGCTGTTGAGCTGCAAGTGAAACGCGCGTGCTTCCGGTCCCCAGGCGTCGAATTCTTGCTCCAGGGCCTGCTGCCGCGGGCGCTGGCGGAGCGACAGTGCCGCCAGGTGATGCTCCGGCAGCACCAGCAGTTGCCCGCGCTGGTAACTGCGGACATGCTGGGCGACCACCTGGCCTTCGTGCAGCAGACGCAACTGGTCGCGGTCGGCGCGTAGGATGAGCGTTTGCCGCACGAACTGCGGCGGCGCCGAATAGCGATTGCCGTCGAAGGCGACGCGGGCATGCGGACTGACGATGACGGGCATGACTTCGTCGCTGTCGAAGGGAATGGCGGGCAGCGGTCGCAGCAACCCGCGTTCCTGCTCGAGGCGATCGACAGGGCGTTCGCGGGTGGTTTCGTGGCGGCGCACGTTGGCGACCTGATCGCGCCAGGAGGGCGCCAGGGCCAGGTAGTCCTCGAAGCGGGTCAGTTCGTCGGCCCGGCCGGCCAGGGCGTTGTGTTTGATGTAGCGTACGCTGCCTTCGACGATGCCTTTCGATTCCGGGTCACAGCGAGCGCAGGCGAGCGGCTGCAGACAGAAGTAGCCGCACAGCGCCAAAAACTCGGGATGGAAGCAGGCGCTGCGTCCGGAGCCGTTGAGCACGGCCGTTTTGAGGTTGTCGAAGATCAGGTTCCGTGGACTGCCGCCGAAGAAGGTCAGGGCGTTGACCAGGCTGCGATAGAATTCGGCCTTGCGCTGCGACAGGGTGAACTCGATGAACAGGAGCCGGCTGTAACAAAGCACGCCCACGAACACCGAGACCTTGCGCATGGTGGCGCCGACCTGGACGCGGCCGCATTCGCCCCAATCGACCTGCATCGCCTGGGCAGGCTGGTAATGCACCTCCTGGTAGATGCGGCCGCGTGCCGGACGAACCTTCCGCAAGTAGCGGCGCAAGATGGTGGTGCTGCCCTGGTAGCCTTGTGGTCCGCGGGCGATCTCCTCGCGGATGCGTACGGCCGACAGGTCAGGATACCTGGCCAGCAGCTGCTGGATCTGCTCCACGTAGGGATCGAGCAGGCTGGCACGCGGCGCCCGGGTCGCCGAGGGAGGCTGCGACAGCGCCAGGGCCGCGGCCACGGTGTGGCGCGAGCAGTGCAGTCGCCGCGCGATCGCTCGGCTGGAGAGCTTGTCGATCTCCGCGAGCCGGCGGATTTCGGCCCACAAGGCGACGTTCATGGCGTGTTCCTCCTGGGCTCGGCAGGAGGCGTGGTCGGGTCCTGGTTGACAGCGGCTGCCATGGGCGCGGCTGGAGCTTGGGCGGGTGCAACTCCGGCCTGGCGAAGAATATCGCCGAGCATCATCAGCCCTTGGCCTGGCTTCGAGCGGCGGCGGACGCCAGGCGCCGGCAGCGCCAGCACCTGCACCAACGGCAACTGATAGGCGATCAGGTCACGCTCTAGCAGTTCCTCCCGCGCCTGGGCCAGGGCTGGTAAGGTTAGCCGCAACCGGCTGCACAGCGTGTGGTCGCTGTAGAACGACAGGCCGTGCCGGTCGGCCACCGCGGCGAGGAACAGGTACAGCAGCATGGCCTCACGCGACAGATAGTCGCCATGCTCGCGTAGGAAGCGGCGATCGATCCAGGACCAGCCCGTCGCCGGCGGACGCCGCAGTCGCTGCGGAACCAGAATGCGTTTCTCGGTCATGCTTGGGACTCCTGGGAAGGAACACGGGATCGAACCGCACCCACTTCGTCCCAAGCTAGACAACTTGCCAGACCTGGCCATCGACGGCGGACCGGCGTGGCCTGACAGCCCGGTCAGCCTGGTCGCGCTGCCGGCGGCCGTGGTAGCGTCCCGCGGGCCGTGTCGTGGTGATCGGTGCAGCGTCGCGTGCGGGCGGCCTGGTACTCCCGCGCGCGGGCACGCTGGCCTCGGAACGTGCCACGCACCTGCCACTTGCGTTCGCGATCGAGCACCCGCTGCACCGCCTGGCGACAGGCGGGGCAACAGTAGCGTCTCTGGCTGCGGCCCGACTTTTGGGCCGCTTCATGGCACCCTGGCCGGTCACACATGGGAGTGGGCGAAAAAATTCTTCCTGCGTGACCACGCGCCGCCGCAACTTCAGGAACTTTCGGCACCTGCGGCGAAGAAAGGACGCGCCGACGGCGCGCACGTTCTGCCTCGGCATGCTCGATTTTGGCCGCCGCCTCCTGACGCCGTCGGGCTTGCCGCCGCGCCGCTTGCCAACGCCTTACCAGACGCTGGCATTCGGAGTCCTGGCAGTAACGCTGGTTCCAACGCCGCGGCTGATACTTCCGCCCACAACCCTTGCGCAGGCAGATCCGTGCTCGCGGTCGGCGCGGACTGCTACGGCGGCCACAGTTTGGCTTATCATGGCAACAGCCCACGGGAGTTGCGATCTCCCAAGGGACAGCCCGGGGAGAACGCGTACACGTTGTCCTCGGGCGTTTCTCAACACCCCCCAGCGATCGTCCGCCAATCTATACTTCCGCGCAGAAACCAGACAGCGAAGAAAACGGCTTTGAGAACGGCGCAGCCAAGGAGACAAGCCAATCAGACGGGAACGAAACAGTGAAGGAAACGGTTTGAGAGAGCCGCAGCCAAGGAAACGATCAAGAACACGGCGCCACCGGCGCTCCTAAAACGCTCACCAGTGGCTCTCTTTTTTCGCTCGGTATCAGTGGACATGTCTTTCCCCTCGAAGCCTGTGTTTTGCTAACTTCAAGGGTGCAAAGCATGTCCACGTTTTCAAGGACAACAAGACGCTCGGCTCGGAAGATCCTGATTTCAGTCACAACTGCGGCACCGTCCCTTGTGAGTCTGGTTGCCTTGGATTTCAACAGCAACAATGTCCAGCTTCCTGGGAACCGATCCTGGTGGATCGGGGTGCGTCGAAGGTACGCACGTTGCTGGGAGGCAGAAGGAGAGAAGAACGATGAACTGGCCTTATTGCCATCGTGCGGTCAGAGAGCGTGGTGCCTGCGAAAAATGCCTGCCGTTCAACATTTATTATGACCCAAAAGAGGAGCTAACCGCTTTCCGTCATGAGATTTGTCGGCAGTTGATGCTTGCCCATCTGGATGAACTGGCTGCGATGCCTTTTTCACAGGTGGGTGCCAATGGAGACGTTGATGAAGGGCTTGCCCATCTCGTCGCCATGATCGAAGGGCACAAGCTGGTGATGGTTCCTTGCCTTGATTCCGCAGCAAGGAAGTCAGTCCTGTTCTTGGAGTTCAGGGAGGGCATTCAAGACGGTCATCACAGATTCAGAGGCAAAGTCTGACAACGAGGAGCCAGTGCAAGGAGGCAGCGGGATGCCGGTCAGGGTAAGCAATCCGGTGCCGAGCAAGAAGGACCGCCTGGCGATGATCGAGCTAGTGCAGACGATGATCGCAATGGGAGTGGAGAACGGCGAGGCTCAACCGCCCTACTTATGGACGATACCGCTTCGCTGTGCTTTCGCTGATCCCCAATATTTCCGCAATCTTCTTCGGCGTATACCCCTGCTTCCGCAGCTTTTTGATTCGGTTGATTGTGCCGATGCTCAGGCTCGGCTTCTTGATCTCTTTCGGGAATGGATCGGTGACGCCCTCGAACATGGGAGCAAGGTGCTGCCGCACGGCGGCAATCGCCTCGAAGACCTTATCGAAGTGGCGGTTTGTGTACAGGTCGGAAAGGTCATCTGTCGGCACGACTTGTCCTCGGCAATGGAAAACGCCTGCGATCTCTCCGTTGCTGAACCGTTTCGTAAAGTCGCCTGCCGTTTTTCGGAGCTTGTTAAAGCTCAAGTGCCTGAACTTCTTTTCGTCTTTCAGGACACGATTGTAAAGCCGCTCCCAGCAATTTGCGATCTTGTTGTTGCGGTTGTCGTTTTCGGTTGGCTGCGTGAGCGGTCGTCCCTCCTTCGTCAGAATCAGGGCACCTTCGTTGCTAGTGCCACGGCGTTCCATCATCCAACGAATACCTTGGACCGTCTCATCCCACAGCTTCCATTCTCCGTAAACGCCGGTCTTGTAGCGGATTCGCCTGATCCAAGAGCCGGTCTGGTCGTAATGAGGATGCTTCTGGTCGAGATAGATTTCGTCCACCTGGAGCGAGGCGATCTCAGCTTGACCGAAGCCGCAGTTCAAAGCGAGCAGGAGGAGGAGCCGTTCCAGGCCAGTGGCGTGCTGACAAAGCGTAATCAGTTCTTCCTTGGTATACGTGTCTACCTGGAGGGTCCGAATCCTCTTGGCGTTTTCAGAGTGCGTCAAGCTGATACGAACAGGCATGAATTCGAGATCAGGCGGTTTTCGCCAGTTGAAGTTGGGATTCCGGTTGAGCCAGCGGACGAAGTGCCGGATCGTCTTGATGATTCCTTTCACGGTGTCGGGGCTGGCAGGCTTGCCTCGCTTGGTCAATGGTCGGTTTTTCCAGTGGTCGATCATGCCCTCAATCACGGCCAGATCGAAGTTGGAAAGGGGGATGTTCTCTTGAGCTTCCTTGATCTTGCTGACGTGGAACAGCATCCGTGTTCCCGACTGCTTCACCCGACTATCGGGCGGCGGGGTGCGATATGTCCTTCGTATCCAGTCGGAGTATGCTTCGAGAGCGGCATAAAGTCGATGCGTCTCTTCCTTCGGAGAAGCCAGATTCGCTTCCTTGTCGGCGAGTTTCTGGTAGGCTTTCGGACGTTTTGCGGCCCTGTCGAGTCCGTGCTTGTATTTCTGGTCGTCAGCCAGTTTGAGCGTGATGATGGGAAACGCACTCTGCAATTCTCGCAGCCACGCAAGCAGGGCATCTGGGGTGATGCTCTCCCAAACGAATTCACCCTTTTCCCAATCCACGATTTTCTTGCGGTGCTCGGCGGGGTCGAGAACGCAGACCGGCTCACCTTTGCGGATGGAGTCGCCGATGGCCAAAGTGACCGAATCCCAGCGAGGCCCTGCCAGGAGCAATTCAGGCTCGCCCTCCCGCTTCGATTTTTCTTCGACAATGGCCTGGCGTTGACACATGGCTTCCCACCGAGCTTCGACCAATTCCCACAGTCGCTCAAGGGACTCGGACCGCCGCTGGGCAACTGCCTTGTCTCGGCCCAAGTAGAAGCGATGCTGCTTGCCGTCCTGTTCCCAGCCCAGGTCACGCTTGAAGTTGCCCCGACTGTCTTGGGCTGGAGTTTTGTTCGACATACCATTCACCATCATAAGGGTTGCAGTCCGGTATCCGATTATCTTAAGTGTAGACGGAATCGGATACGGTCAAGGGAAAATCGGACACAAAATCGGACATTTCTTGCAGGCAGGGCTTTTTTCAGGTTGTCGCTGGAATCAGCAACCCATGAAATGGCAAAGCCTTGCGATTGCTCGCAAGGCTTTGAAAATTACCCCCAAGGGGACTCGAACCCCTGTCTTAGCCTTGAGAGAACTCGGATATGACATATTTCCTTGATTTTTTGGGGGTATTCGTGCAAGAATGTACCGGCGGGCCGACCGATTTTACACGTATTTTTACACGTCGGACCTTCCAAGGGATTGGCCATGCCCCGAAAGTATCAAATGTCCTGGGACAAGCACCAAGGTCGTTGGACGAAAATGTACAAGGGACAGCGGTTCGTCGTTTCTTGCTATTCCCTTGGTGCAGAACTGCCCACCAAAGAAGCTTCCGGGGAAAAAGCGAACCAATGGTGGAAGGCAAAGAAGGCCGAGATCGACGAACGATCTCAAGCGCCGACTCCTGGCTCCAGCGAAGCATTAAGCGCCCTACTCAATGCTTGGGCCGGACGTCCGTTGCAGTCAGATGAAGAGGTTGCCGCCGCCCTTGCTGACCTCGTGGATTTCTACAAGGACCACCCCATGCCAGTGGCTGTGGAGCAAGCTATTCTCGGTCCGGAAAAGCTGGCGGCGATGAAGACTGGGGTCGAAGCTATTCTCGACGGTCCCAATGTGCCGTCTGAACGGGCTGTGGGTAAGCTGGTCGATACCTGGGTCGAGACGGAGTTACAGCGTGTCCGCACCGGAAAACTCGGTCTTTCCAGGGCGAATATGAACCGAGTATGCCTGCACCACTTTCGAGAATGGATCGGTGAACACGCTCCTGTTGAGTGCATCACCGAGGAGAAGTGGCTAGGGTGGTACGCTCACCTTGCGGGAAAAGTAACGGAGGGCACCTGGGAATCGAGCCACTGTGACCGCATCTTTGCGATCTCCAAACGGTTCATTCGCTTCCTGTGGGAGATGCGATTGATCGAACTGCCCCGGAATCTGGAGAACCGAAGTCTAGCGTTCAGCGTCGGTGCGAAGCAGATCGAAGTCTTCAGCGTTGACGAGGTTCAGAAGCTCTTTGACACGGCTACCGGCCAGACTAGCCTGCACATCTTGCTGATGCTCAACTGTGGATTCATCGGCCAAGACGTAAGTGACCTGCGCCAAGATCAGGTGGACTGGAAAACAGGGGTGATCACCAGAAAGCGGAGCAAGACGAGAAAGAAGAAGGACGTGCCCGTCGTGCGATACAAGTTGTGGCAGCGGACTCTCAAGCTACTGACCAAGTATCGGAGTGACGACCCAGAACGAGTTCTATTAACCACGACAGGCAAGCCCTGGATCGAGGAAAGACAAGACGGCAAATATCACCGAAGTGACAAGGTTGCCTCGTGCCTCAAGTATTGGTTGAAGAGAGCGAAGGTAGAACACTCACCAAGGGCATTACGAGCGACAGCAGCCACGATGCTGGCCGAACATCCCCAGTACAAGTTCTACGCTCAGTACTTCTTGGGGCAAAGCCCACGCAGCATCGCCGACAAGCACTACGTAAAACCTTCGGACGCCGAGTTCTTCAAGGCTTTGGCGTGGCTGGAAAAGGCTTTGGGCTTCAAGAATTGACGCTTGAAACGCCGCCCCCCCCAACTCACTTTTCCTCACAAAAAAACATTTTCCTCACGAAAAACAAGATCGTGCTGCATAGATACTTGCATGATTGACAACGAGTATTATTTGCTCGGCGACGTAGCCAAAATCTTGCG
>Ga0194131_10003827_pt1 | contig 23275 bp, 17 predicted proteins | sample TA2KigO120mmetaG_FD_148631 | JGI IMG/M metagenome (GOLD analysis project Ga0194131, IMG submission 148631) | Freshwater microbial communities from Lake Tanganyika, Tanzania - TA2015053 Kigoma Offshore 120m | ecosystem: Environmental > Aquatic > Freshwater > Lake | place: Tanzania: Lake... | reverse complement strand
CTCGGCCACTGCCTAGACTGATTCTAAAGGGCTTGCCGCCTTCTTACCCCTTCAGGTGACGAACTTGGGCTACCACCCGGCCCGGGTCGACGCCCAGTCCAGCGGCATGGTCGCGCACCCACCGCACCGCGGCCAGCGCGTCCGGAATGTCTTCGCCGGGAAGCAGTCCGTCGTTGCCACGGGTCCGGTACTCGGCCCGCATGCATACGAATCCGCGCGCGGCAAGCGCATCGAGAAAAGGAGCGTGCGCCGTTCCAGGTCCCCGGTTGGCGGACTTCAATCCCTGCCGCGCCCGCTCCGAAGCCAGTGGCGGCGTCTTGCCGCCCTCACCGGCAACCACGCGGTGGGCGCCGGAGAAGAATACGATGCCAGTATGGCGCGACCCCGGCTTCCAACCCGGCGGATAATGCATGGCCAGCCGCAGTGTCCGTTCGCCGATCGTCTGGTAAACATGCTCCGCCGGCCTGGATGATGCCTGGGCGAACGCGGCCAGCAACGCCGGCGCGATGCCCTGCTGGATCCCGCCGAGCGCAAGGATGTACCGCGTCGATGCGGCGCTCAGCCTGCCCGCCTTCTCTTCCGCATCGATCTGTTGAGGTGTGGGAGGCTGTTCCAGCGAATCGAGATAGCCCGCGGCGAGCGCAACGGACTCATGGACCGCGCGTCCGCGTTCACCCGCGAACCGGCCCAGCCTCCGCAATCCGCGCACGAGCGCCTGATCCTGGACCAGCGGCAGCGCCGTTCCCGCTTGGCCCGCGGCGATCGCACGCATCGCCCACTGCGCAGCCTCGCGCTGGACCTGCCAGTCTCCCTCCGAGGCCAGCCGCTTCAACTCGTCCAGCGCGGGTGCCGCAACTGGCGCGAACATCCCCAGCGCGATCGCCGCCATCGCGCGGGGATATTTGTAGTTCCGCTGCGGTGGAACCTGGACACCCGGGTCGTTGAGCAGCGGGATAATCTGCTTCACGGCAACCGGGTCAGGAGCGCAAGTTCGCGCCAGCGCCAGCAGCACGAAGTTCCGCTCGTGCTTGTCCGGATGCGCCAGCGCATCGAGGAGAGCCGGTTTCAATCGAGGATCGCCGGTCCGGCCATTCCTGCTGATCTGCCACGCCGCCGCGACGCGCGCCTTGGTGCCGAGGCGCAGTCCGGCGATCAAATGATCCAGGGTGGTGCCCTGCTGGGCAGCAAAGAGTGCGCGCGCGGCGACTGCGTGGTCCAGTGCTTCATCACGGGTCAACGCTTCGACGAGAGCCGGGTACGATTGCTCATCCGCCGGGTCCTGGACCAGCAGCCGTAGCGCAGAACTCAGGTCCATGGCGCTGGCAGCCGCAACGGTAATCGCGGCGATCGCCAGTCGAGCCAGGAGACCCATCACGCCTTCAGCCCTCGACTACCGCGGTGCACTCGATCTCGACCAACAGCCCCTCGATCAACCCGGACTCCACCAGCGTCGCCGCGGGCGGCCGCTCCATGTCCAGGTAGCGCGCCCGCACGGACCGCAGCACGGGCAGGTGGCTCATCGACGTGATGAAGTAGTTGACCTTGACCACGTCGGCGAAGCTCGCCCCGGCGAGTGCCAGACAGCGCCTCAAATCCTCAAACGTGTTCACGCACTGGGTTTCGAAATCGGCCGGCATCGATCCATCGGGATTCGCGCCTCCCCGGCCGGACACGAACACCAGCTTGCCCGGCGGCGACGTGACCACGTGCGTGTAGCCCGGAGGACGGGCTCCATCAAGATTCAAGTATTGCTTGGCCATACCGCCTGCTCATTGTACCGCCACCATGCGATGCTGCAAGAAATGACGCGCGGACTGCTGCTCGTGGCTGGGATCTGCTGCGCCCAGGTCCGTCCAGTGAAGCTCGAAGAGTTGCCGGAGAGCTTACGCATTCCGGGGATCCTTGATGAAGCCGGCCGGTCCTCGGTCCGGCGGCTGCGGGACGGTGAGTGGGACCACGCGGTCTTTTACGCGCTGCAGTCGCGGCGCTTCACGAAGCTTCCGCCCATCGAGCCCGCCGTAAGCGCCAGGCAGTGGCACGACCAGGGCCGGGTTCCCGAGGACGCCGCGCGGCGCATGAACGCGTTCGTGTCGGCGACGCCTATCGCTGAAAGGCACGTTGCGATACGGCGCGTGGTGGGCAGCGTGGAGCAGCTGTCGCATGAGTATGAGCGGTCGATGGCGCATCTCTACAAACAGGAGTGGATCCCGCGCGGAAAACAGGGCCCGGCACGGCGGGAGTTTGTCGGCGAGACCTACCAGTCGCGCGGGCATTCGAGCGACACCGGGCTTTGGGCCGCCTACGTGACCGATGTGGGTCTGAACATCATCCGCGGCTTGCGTCCGGACACGCGCATCCGGCGCGTGCTGCTGGTGGGTCCGGGAGTGGACTGGGCGCCCCGAACCGCGTTCGAGGAAGACACGCCTCCCCAAAGCTACCAGCCTTACGCCTTGGCGGACTCGCTGATCCGCTTGAAGCTCGCCTCCCCGGACCTGCGGATTGACTGCGTGGACCTGAACCCGCGAGTGGTGGACTTCATTGGCGCGTTCAACTCCCGCCGCTCTCCGCTCTTGCTTCCGGCCATGCCCGGGACAGGCGACTGGAGCCGCTACTTCGCCGCCCTGGGCAAGTCCGCGGGCGTGCGCGCCGGACGCACTTTGCTCGTGGACCACGCCGTGGTCCGCGGGATCCAGGCATGGGAGATGAACATCCTCACCGAGCGCGTCGAAACCACGGGGTACGACCTCGCAGTCGCCACCAATGTCCTGCTCTACTTCAACCACCGCGAGCTGGGACTGGCGATGGCCAACATTCTCCACTCACTCGGCCCTGGGGGCGTACTGCTGCACAACGATCTCCGGCCAGCCGCCGAAGCCTGGGCGCGCGGCCTCGGCTGGCCGCCGGTCCACGCGCGGACGCTGACCTTCGACGCCGGACTGTACGACGCCGTGGTTCTGCACGCCGCTAGAAAATGAACTTCACCGCCAACTGGATGTGCCGCGGGAAGCTGGTGGACCCGAATCCGACGTTGCTCTTGATGATCGTCCCGAAGTTGGCGTCCTCAGGGTTGTTGTTAAAATTGCCCGCGTAGAACCAGTAGGTGTTGAACACGTTGAACGCCTCCGCGCGGAACTGGAGCTTGAAGCGCTCAGTGATCTCCGTGGTCTTGTTGAACGAGACGTCGAACTGCGGCGCCGAATGCAACCGGATCCGGTTGTCGCGATCGGGCGCGAATTGCGGCGCGTAGCGCGGCGCGATCAGGAAGTGGTACGCCGCGGGATCGGTACCGCAACCGGCGGCGACCGAGTAGGCCTGTGGGGTGATCGTGCCGTTGTCGTTCCAGCGCAGCACGCACGGACTCACGGCGCGGACCACGGGCGCGTCCCAATCGATCTTGGGCAGGCGCGGATCCTTCAAGTGGATCAGGCTCTCGTTCAGGTCCCAAGGCTGGCCCGAATACCACCGCATGATCGCGGTGTTCTCCCATCCGCCGATGAAATACTGCGCCCAGCGCGGCGCGCCTGCCCCGAATTTCTTGCCGCGGCCGACGGGCAGCGAATAGATGCTCGCCACGGTGAACACGTTTGGCTTGTCCGCCGAGTAGACGCCGCGGCGGAGCTTGGGATCCTGCACGTCGTTCCAAGCGGTCTGGCCGATCATCTTCGACAGCGTATAGGCCACGGCGATGTTCAGCCCGTTTGCCGTTCTCTGGTTATAGGTGACTTGAAGCGCGTTGTACCAGACGCGTCCGTCGTTGCGGTAGACCTCGGTCAGTCCGCCGAAGTGCGGATACGGGCGCGCCTGGGAGGCACGGGACACGTTGGTGTTGGTGAAGCTGCCGGTGCCGCGGAAAGGCTCCAATCCCAGGAAGGGATTCGGCACCAGCTCGTCGCAGAACGCGGGCGAGCCGCCTTCCATCGGGTTGCACTGGCGGCGGAATCCGAGGTTCCATTCGTTGAACGCGCGTGAGGTTTCGAGATTGTGAGTGCGGTTGCCGACATAGCTTGTCTCGACCGCCGCCTTCCACGGCAGCTCGGTCTGGAATCCGAAGCTGAACTGGTTGACGTGCGGGACTTGGAAATCCGGATTGACGAAGCTGTAGCCGCGGCCGGCGAAAGTCTCCAGTCCCAGCGCGCGGCCGGATGGTTGAATCACGCCGCCCGGGAATGGATTGTTGATCAGGTTGCCGACCGGCGTGCGGTTGCCATCGTTCGAAGTGACGATCGGAGTGGACTGGCTGAATCCCACCAATTGGAGCTGGCTGTTCGATGGATTCATGTAGTAGCGGCCCCAGCCGCCGCGCATCACGAGCCGCGGCGTGATCTGGTAGGCGAATCCGGCGCGGATCTGCATGTTGTCCTTGTCGAGATTTGTCGCCTTGCGCGGCACGCCTTGCTCGCCGGCGAACCGGAGTCCGCCGTTCAATCGCGGCAGGTTGGGAAACCGGGTGCGATTGATCAGCCTGTCAATCGGATTCACTTGGTCCGCCGCGAATCCGCGGTTGAGCCGGTTGTATCGTTCGTCGGCCGCGCCGTTGAAGTCCCAGCGGAAGCCGAGATTCAGGGTCAGCTTGCGGGTGGCTTTCCAGTCGTCCTGAATGTAGGGCGCGTAGTAGCGGTACATATGGATCGGGAACACGTTGTTGTCCACCTGCCCGCCGGTGAGGTCGCCCAGGAGCCACGTGGCCAGTCCGTCGCCCGACAGCGCGTCGCCGCGATTGAACTGCTGGCGCGTGAACGTGTCGTCGGCCACCAGGCGGAACGGCTGGCCGGCATTGGGAGTCGCCCATTGGATCCAGCGGAGATCGACGCCGGCCTTGATCGTGTGCGAGCGGTGGATCTTGGTGACCGTGGGGTGGAACGACCAGGTGTTGGTGTAGTCGAAGCTGAAGTGGTTGCCCAGGCTCAGGTATCCGCCGATCTCATAGCGGCCGAACCAGGGGCCATGCGGAACTTGGCTGATGAGGTCGCGCGGGAATCCGAGCGACGTCTTGTCGAATCCCAGGTTGCCGAAGCGGCTGGCTCCCGCGACATAGCGGTTGAATGATATGCGCCAGTTGAGGATGGTCGTGGGCGTGATGTTGGACACCATGTCGATCACGTAGGCGTCGTTGATGCGTTTAAGCGGCAGCGGTCCGTCCTCGCCGGTGCCGAAGATTCCGTTGGCGCTGCGGAACTCGGTCCTGTCGTTTGACGCGTGGCGGAAGAACATCCGGTGCCGGTTGCCGAAGTTGTGGTCGATCTTGATCGCCAGGTTGTAGAAGTCGTCCTTGGCGATATTGTCGCCGCCCGGCACGAAATAGTTGCTGCGTGCATAGCGCGACACCGGGTTCCTCGTGTTGGGTTTCGGGTAGTAGCTGGCGATCCGCGCGGAGATCGGATTGATCCGGTTCACCGGAATCCGGTTGCCAGGGAAAGGACTGCGCAGCCAGTCGGACCCTGAGGCCCGCCCAGTCGCCGGATCAAAGATCGTGATCGCAGCGCCGCGCGCATCGGTCACGCGCGAGAAGTCGCCCTGGAGCATTTCGGGCTCGGGCACCGACAGCGTGAGCGGGTTCGGCGTACCCTCGCGGTAGCCCTCGTAGGCCACCATGAAGAAGCTCTTGTCGCGGCCGTTGTACAGCTTGGGGATGTACAGCGGACCACCAATCTGCCCGCCGTACTGGTCGAGGAAATGGCCCGCCTTCGGCGCTCCCTGCGCGTTGTTCTGGAACGAGTTCGCGTCCCAGCCGTTGCGGCGGGCGAATTCGTAGAGCGTGCCGTGCAACTGGTTGGTGCCGCTCTTGAGCGACACGTTGATGATGCCGCCGCCGGTCTTGCCATACTGCGCATCGTAGGAGTTGGTCTGAATCTTGAACTCCTCCACCGCGTCAACGCTCGGCACCAGAGCGATGTTGTTGCCGCCCGCCTGCGCGTTGTTCGGCGCGCCGTCAAGGAGGAATTCATTGTTGCGGTTTAAGCTGCCGTTGATCGACCAGTCGGCGATCGCCCCGTTGTCGAATGGGCGCTGGTAGATCGCGTTGCCGTTGTACTGGACCCCGGCCACCAGCATCGAGAGCATGAACGGGTTCCGCGCGTTGAGCGGAAATTCCTGGACGCTGCGCCGGTCGATCACCGTGCCGCGGTCGGCTTTCGCGGTCTCAAGCAGCGGGATCTCGCCCGTCACGGTGATCTGTTCGGTGACCGCTCCTACCTCGAGCGTGATCGTCAGCGAAGCCGTCTGGCCCAAGCTGAGAGTGACGCCGTCGCGCGTGAAACGCTTGAATCCCGGCGCCTCCACCGATACGGAGATGGCGCCCGGCCGCACGAACGGGATCGTGTAGCTGCCTTCGATGTCCGTAATCGAAGACGAAATCTCATTTGTGGCAGTGTGCCGCACCTGGACCGCGACGTTGGGAACCGCGGCTCCGGCCGGATCGAGGACGCGGCCCGTCAGGGTCGCGCGAAACTCCTGCGCCTGACAAACACAGGAGACCGCAAGCAACGGTAGCGCGCTCTTGAAAGCCATAACCGCACCCCTTTCCACGACGGAAATGAGAACAGTGTACCATGACCAGCGCGCACTACCTGGCCAGTTCCTGATACACTTTCCGCGCCTCGTCGAACTGCCCGAACACGTGCGCCTTCTCCCGTTCCGACCGCCACCACGGCCATTCCATCGCCATTCCGCGAAGCTTGGCCTCCCACCTCAAGAAGTACTCCGCCGACTCACGGCTGCGGATCTTCCCGTCTCCCGCGTACACCCGAATGCAGTTGGTCACCGCCTGCGGATACTCGGCGTCGAGCAGCAGGAACTCGGGACCTTCCGCATACATCGCCCACCAGCCGCTTGCATCCACCGCCACCGTTTCGTCCAATCCGCCGGCCGGCACGTCCTTCCACGGCTTGCCGTTCCGGTAGACCACCACCTTGCTCAACGGCGCGATCGACGCGTAGGACGCCTGCACGCGGACGCGTCCACCCGCCGCGGGCAGCCGGATTTCCTCACCCGGACGCTTGCCATCGATCCGGAAGTCGAGCACCGGACCCGTGCTCATCACCGTCCGGCCCTTCCGCAGTCCATCGAGCCACGCGGGAATGCTCCGCTCACCCGAGTGGACGTAGGTCCGCACCGTGCCCACCAGCTTGGTCCAGTGCAGGCTCGATATTGAGTCCTCGCCGCCCACGGGAGCCACACGGAAGTCGTTGTTCCAGGCATGGAACAGCGGGATCAGGCTCGCGCGGTTCGACCCCGACCACTCCAGGCACTCGAACGTGCGCAGCGCCAGATCAACCCCGAATCCCTTCGCGATTCCCAGGTTGCCCTCGAGCGGATCCTCGTCGCCGTAATAGGCGTGCACATAGCCGTTCACCCCGCCCTGCGCACGCGACTTGCGGAACATGTCCGTGTTCGACGGATACAGGCTTTCGATCCCCGTGCCCTCATAACCGGTTGTGTAGGGCGAGATCAGGTGGTCGCGCAGTCCGAAGAAGAAGACGTGGCCGTAGAACGGCGGCCGGTACTCCTGTCCGGTGTGCATCTTCACCAGCGGGTCGCCGAAGCTCGCGGGATTCTCTCCCGCACCAGCGAACTGCTGATGGTCGAGGATCCGGTTGTCTTTGTTCGCCACCTGGTGTCCGATCATGTCCATCGCCTCGGCCTTGGCCATGCGGATCAGGTTGTCCGGCGTGTTGTGCAGATTGCCCGCGTAGTTCATGTGGACGTGGGTCGACCCGCTCCACCAGCCGCTCTTATCGAATCCGGTAAGCGGCTTGAACGTGATGCGCGCGGTGGCCATCTTGCCCGCTTCCACCTGGACCGCCGTTTCCACGGGATGAAACTCGAATCCCTTCACCGCCGCGATGGTGAGCGGTCCGGGTGGCACCTCGAACACCTCGTCGCCTTGCGTGTGGAACGAATGGCGCGCCGTGCGTCCGCGCCGGACGTAGGCGGTGGACGGCGCGTAGAACTTGCCGTCGGACGCCTTCAGGTGGATCCTCCCAGCGGTCGCGGCGCCCTTGGAGTCCGCGAGTTGCAAGTGGACCCGGCCCATCGGCCGCTTCCATCGAAGCTCGCGCAGGTGGACCCGCTTGCGCTCGCCGCCATAGGTCTCGATGAGCCACAGCCACGGGAGTCCGCCTTCGTTCGAGATGTAGGCGATCCACTCGCCGTCCGGCGAAAAGCGCGGATGGAAGTGATCGTACTCGCCGAAGGTGAGCTTGTAGGGATGTCCGCCTGCGACGGGCAGCACGTAGAGGTTGTTGTACTGGTCGGCGGATCCCGAGGTCGACGAATAAACGAAGCGCTTGCCATCGAGCGCCGTATGCGGACGCGTCCGGTAGAGGGTCTGCTCACTGTAGATCTTGATGGCGTCCTGTGCGCCGTTGGCGGTGGCAGGCATGCGCCAGATGTCGCCGGCGCCGAGCGCCGATCCGCGATTGGTGATGAACAGGAGCTGCTTGCCGTCAGGGGTCCAGGAGGGCTGGGTGTGGAAGTCGAAGAATCCGAAATAGAGGCGGTCGCGCTCGTACTTGTTGTCGCGCGTGGCGGTCTGCTCGGGTCCGGCCCACTGTCCGTTGGAGATGGGGCGGAAGTAGATGTTCATGTAGCCGGACGGCTGGGTGGACACGTAGGCGAGCGTCTTGCCGTCGGGTGAGAACACGGGATCGAGATAGAGGTGCTCGCCTGAGGTCAGCGTGTGGGTCTGCCCGGTGGCGACGTTCAGGATCTCGAGGTGGATCGTGTTCATGCTGTCGTCGGAGGTGTAGACGATCCAGTTGCCATCGGGCGACCAGTCCGGCGAGGAGTGGTAGCGGGGACCGTGGGTGAGCTCGGTGGCAATCCCGGTGGCCAGTTCCACTCTCCAAAGGGACCCATGCATGGCGAAGGCGATCTGCTTGCCGTCGGGCGACCAGGCAGGCCACCAGGGCGTGCTTGACGGGGACGGAGGCAAGTAGTAGTTGTGCATGTACTGTCCGCCCTGTTTCGAGGCGGGGTAGACAAGCGGGTATCCGTTCTGGGCTTGGGGGAGGGCGGAAATCGATGCCAAGAGAAGGCAGAAGACTGCGCGCATGGTCTTAATAGTATAAGAGCCGGGCCGGACCGGTGGCGTCGGGACCATCGCAGGTAGCCGGAAGATCAAGAGGCCCTCAGGCCAAGGACGAAGCCGAAGCGGTCCGGTGGTATCGCAAGGCCGCGGAGGCCGGAAACGCCAGAGCCATGGCCAATCTCGCTGACTGCTACCGCTAGTAGGTAACCGCTAGTCCGCCAGCTCCAAGTCGATCCGCTTCTGCCCCGGATCCAACCCGCTGATCCTGAACCGCCTCACCTGCCCTGCCTTCAACCCATCCGCCGCCTGGCCGGACCCGGCACTCCCCGCCTTCCACTTCGCTGCCAGCATCGCCGACAGCGAACCCAAATCCGTACCCCCGCCTCCGGACGCCTGCGGACCCGCGCCCTTCGCCTCGCCCATCCGGCACACGCCCGTCACGCCATCGGCCAACTCGATCTTCACCCGGTCGCGCCGGCCATCGACGACGCGTCCTGTGACCAGATCGCCCACCTTATGCTCGCCGATGTACTCGTCGGCCGACGTCGGTTCGAGCTTCTTCATGTTCAGCCGGAACCGCCGGCGCTCCTGATCGATCTCGGTCACCTCGGCCCGGACAATCTGGCCCACCTGCAGGACATCCTTAGGATGCTGGAGCCGCTTGCCATGCGTGATGTCGCCGATATGGATCAGTCCCTCGACGCCCTCGGCCATTTCCAGAAACGCTCCGAACGCCGCGAGGTTCGCCACCGGCAGCTCCACCGCCGTCCCCACCGGATACTTCTTGACCGCTTCCTCCCACGGATCGCCCAGCGCCTGCTTCAACCCCAGTCCGATCCGCTTGTCATCCGGCTTGATGGTCAACACTACCGCGTCCACCATCTCGCCCGGCTTGAGGATATCCTGGGGCCGCCGCTGCTTCTTTGACCACGACATCTCCGACACGTGGATCAACCCTTCGACGCCCTGTCGGATCTCGACAAACGCGCCGAAATCGGTGACGCGCGCCACCTTGCCGCGGACCCGGTCGCCGGTCTTGATCTCGCGCAGGGCGACCGTCCACGGATCGTCCTGAAGCTGCTTCATGCCAAGCGAGATCTTCCGCGTGTCGCGGTTCACTTTGAGGACCTTCACTTCCACCGGGTCGCCGATCTTGACCACGTCGGACGGCTTCACGCCGCGCGTCCAGCTCATGTCGCTGACGTGCAGCAGTCCGTCCACTCCGCCGAGATCGACGAACGCGCCGAAGTCCATGAGGCTCCGGACCGTCCCCCGCAGCACCACGCCCTCCTGGACCGCGTCGAACGCCGCCTGGCGGCTGGCCGCCGCGCGCTCTTCGAGAATCGACCGGCGGTCGAGCACCACGTCTTCCTTCTCTACATCGAGCTTGGTGATGCGGCACTCAATTTCCTGGCCCACCATCTTGTCGAGCTCGGCCTGGTCGCGCGCGCCGCTGCGGGAGGCAGGTAAAAATGCGCGGACTCCAACATCCACCCGCAGTCCGCCCTTCACCACTTCGCTCACCGTTCCGGTGATCACCGACTTGTCCGCGAACGCCTTCTCGAACCCGCTCCAGTCCTTCGGGATCACGATCCTGATCGTCGAGAGCTTATGGTATCCGTTGTCGTCCAGCGGACCCGCGGTGACCCTCACCGTGTGGCCCGGCTTCACGCGGACCTGGCCCGAGGAGTCGCGCACCTGGTCGAGCGTCAGAATCCCTTCGTGCTTGCGTCCAATGTCAACGTAGACGCCGTCCGGAGTGACCGAAACCACGGTCCCCTCCAGCGCAGGCAACGCCTGGTCTCCTGTTCGAGCAGGAGCCCGGTGCTGCTGCTCGTACTCGTTCAGGATTTCGGCGAATGAGGTTTCACCGGCCGTGGACACAGTGTCATCCGCGGTGGCGTCGATCGGATTCTGCAAATTCATTGACAAAGGACAGCGAGAGAACTCTGCTCATTTTGGCACAATTGAGTTGATCGATGCCGGATTCACCAGCCCTGCAGGCCTCGCAACCGCGTTGGCTCCGGGTGCGTCCAGAGGACGTGGCTTGGCTCGTGCTGTTCATCTCATTGGCACTTGCCAGTCCTGGCCCCTCGCCTGGCGAGTGGCAACTGCTGGCGGCGATGGCGGTGTTCCAGGTGGCTGAACCGCGGTTCGTGTTCTTCCGCTCCCATTCCGGCGTGCTGACGGCGATCGCAGTCAAGCTGGCGCTCGCCTATCTGCTGATCGGCGTGACGGGGGGAATCGCGAGCAGCCACTTCCTGATCCTGATCGTGCCGGTGGTGGCCGCGGCGACTTCGCTCGGCGCCTGGGGAACCGCGATCGCGTGCCTGCTCTCCGCGGCCTCCTACCTTTCGTTTCTCCTGTTCCTCGACTGGAACCGGTTCGAGATCCCGCCCGATCAGGTCCGCGAGATCTACCTGCGGATCCTGATGATCGCCATGGTCGCGCTGCTCACCCACCAGCTCGCGGCGGCGACGCGTGGGCAGTACCGGCAGTACGTCGAAACCGCCGCCAAGCTCGAGATCGCCGAAGCCGCCGCGCGCCGCTCGGAACGGCTCGCCGCGCTGGGACAGCTCACCGCCGGACTCGCGCATGAGCTTCGCAATCCGCTCGGAACCGTCAAGGCAAGCGCTGAGCTGCTCGGCCGCAATCTCCCTCCTGAGAACGAGATCGCGCGTGAGCTGGCCGGCTACATCACAACCGAAGTCGACCGCACCAACTCGCTCGTCACGCGCTTCCTCGATTTCGCAAGACCCCTTGCGGTCCGCCGCGCCGAAGGAGACCTGAACCAGACAGCCGACGCGGCCATTGCGGCGCTCACCCGAAGTCCAAGCGCGCCGGGAATCGAGATCCACCGCAATTACTCGCCGGACATCCCGCGGTTCGCGTTCGACTCCGAACTGATGGAGCGCGTCTTCTACAACCTGCTTCTCAACGCCGCGCAAGCGAGTCCCGAGGGCGGCACCGTGACCGTCAAGACGCGGCCGCTGCCCGGAGCCGTCGAGGCGAGCGTGATCGACCGCGGATCCGGCATCAACCCCGCAAACCGTGAGAGCATCTTCAATCCCTTCTTCACCACCAAGCCGGACGGCGTCGGACTCGGACTCGCCATCGTGTCCAAGATCGTTGACGAACATGGTGGACGCATCGAGGTCGAAAGCGAGCCCGGCGCTGGCAGTTCCTTCCGGGTCATCCTGCCTGTGTCATGAAACCGCGAATCCTTATCGTCGAAGACGAAGACAAGCTCCGCCGCGTGATGGAGCTCCAGCTCCGCTCTGCGGGATACGAAGTAGATCAGGCGCGCTCGGCCGAACTCGCCGTGCCATCGATCCCGGCCGCGGACGTGATCCTGTCGGACCTGAGGCTCCCCGGCATGACGGGACTCGACCTGCTCGCGCAGATGAAAAAGATGCACGCCACCGCGCCGCTGGTGGTGATGACCGCGTTCGCCTCGGTCGAAACCGCGGTCGAGGCAATGCGCGCGGGCGCCTTCGACTTCCTGCCGAAGCCGTTCTCGATGGACCACCTGATGGCCGTGGTTCAGAAGGCGCTCGATTATCGGGCGCTCACCAACGAGAACCGCTCACTGCGCGGACAGCTCGGTCCGAGGTACGACTTGAGCCAGATGGTCGCCAGCGCTCCGGCCATGCAAGAGATCGTTCGCACCGTCGAGCGCGTCGCGCCCACCCGGTCCACCGTGCTGCTGGTCGGGGAGTCCGGCACCGGCAAGGATCTGATCGCCCGCGCGATCCACTATCAGTCGCAGCGGCGGGACCGCCCGTTCGTCAAAATCAACTGCACCGCGATCCCGGAGAATCTCATGGAGAGCGAGTTGTTCGGCTACGAGAAGGGTGCGTTCACCGGAGCCGCCACGGCCAAGCCGGGCAAGTTCGAGCAGGCCGACACCGGCACGGCGTTCTTGGACGAGATCGGCGACGTGCCCTTGGGGATCCAGGTGAAGCTGCTCCGCATCCTGCAGGAGCGGGAACTCGAACGCCTGGGATCCAACCGCACGCGCCAGGTGGACGTGCGAATCATCGCCGCCACCAACGCCGACCTCCGTGCCGCACTCGGCACCGGCGCCTTCCGCGAGGATCTCTTCTACCGGTTGAACGTGATGCCGCTGCGCATTCCGCCGCTGCGCGAGCGCAAGGAAGACATCCCGGAACTGGTCGAGCGGTTCGTCCGCAAGTTCGCGGCAGAGTTGGGATCCGCCGCGGATTCGATCAGTCCGGAGGCGATGCAGCTCCTGGTGGACTACCATTGGCCCGGCAATGTCCGGCAGTTAGAAAACGTCATCGAGCGCAGCCTGCTGCTGTGCCAGGGAAACCGGCTGGACACCGCCGACATCCGGCTGGACACCACGGCCAAGCCGGCGGCCAACATGAGCGGCCACTTTCTGCCGGAGGGCATGACGCTCGACGAGTACGAGCAGGCGATCCTGCGGGAGGCGCTCCGCCGGGCGAACGGGAACAAGAGCCAGGCGGCGCGGATGCTGGGATTGACGCGGAACGCTCTTCGCTACCGGCTGACACAAATGGGGATTGAGGCATGAACTCAAGGCGCATGCCGGGATTGAGGACCGGGCGCCGTCCGCGGCGCCACCACGATCGCGCACAACAGGAACAATAGCCACTCGACTGGCGTGCGATACCGGGCCAGCGGCAGGACCAGATAATACGGAAGCGGAAACAGAACAAGCAGCAGCCCGGCCATCCGCGGTCCGTCTCCGCCCATCCGGATCCACCACAACAACAGCCCGGCGAAACCCAGCACGGTGACTACCTGGACCGCGCCGGTCTGGACCTGCCACCGTAGCTCCGGAAACCAGAACAGGGCCACGCGCCGCGCTGCCAGCTCAGTGAACACGCCCGGATTCGTGCGCATCCACGCGAGCGCCTGCTCCATCTTTTGCCGGTTGTAGGCCGCCTCACCCATCTCGAGGATCTTCGACCGCTCGTCAAGATCGTGATAGGGATGAGACGACGTGATCGCGATCTCTCCGTCGCCATCCGCCAGCGCATACTCATGGTTGGCGAGCGCGAGTTCCATGCCGAAGTTGCTGCGCGTCCAGATCCATTCCCCGAGTTCCAGGCGGTTGCGGACCGCCCATGGAAACAGCACCGACACCCAGCAGCCCGCCAACACCGCAAATCGCGCGATCATCGCTGGCTGCCGCCACGCTCCGATGAGTCCCAGCGAGATCAGGAACGGGAGGAGAGTCGGCATCGTCAGGCTCGCCAGCCCCCACAAGAGCCCGGCACCAGCCGCGTGCCACCAGCCAAAGGACCGCTGCCAGATCCGCACGCCGGTCCCCATCGACACGATCAGCAGTACTCCCGCCAGTGGAGCCTCCCAGCTCCCTGACGTCTGCGCCCAGAACTGAATGGGCAGCGCGGCGCCCAGGATCCCTCCGATGATCCCGAGCCGCCGCGGCAGGCCCAATGCGCACGCGACCCATGGAAACAGCGAAAATTGCAACGCCATGAGCACACATGCCAACACGGAAGCGGCTGCGGAAGCCTCCGGCGTCACACCGAAGGAACAGGGCACCGCGCTCAGGATCAGCGGATAAATTGGCGCAACGTGGGCGGTGGGATCTCCGGCCTGCCTCCACACTCTCGCGAACGCACTGTCCTGGCACAGCGCAACCGCTACGTTCTCCACCTCGCCCCGCCCGAATGTCTCGTGCTTTGTGCCCCACAGAGCGGCCGGAGCGCGGACGCTCAGCGCGAGAACAAAGATCGCCAGCGCAGGACGCCACCTGATCATGCAGCCGGCGGCACCACCATCACAAGATCGTGGCACTCCGTCACGTCCGGAATCTCCCATTTGTTCAGCATCTTCGCGATCCCCGCCTCGGGCACCACCTTGTCCCGCTGCCGGTTCTGCCGGTAGAGGACCTCCTTCGGCGCCTCGACATAGACGATCTCCACGCGCGCGCCGTAGCTCGCAAACAGGTCGATTGTGCGGCGCCGCAAGTCCCGGTTGAGGCTGCATGCGTTCCACACGAATGGACGCCGCTCCCGCAAATACCCACGAGCCTGCTCCCTCGCCTCGGCTGCCACCTCGCCTTGCGGACCCCCGTGCGGTATGCCACGCACTTCCCGGATCCGGTCGAGTGACACCACCGGCCAATCTGGGCGGTTCTCCCGGATCCAGTGATCCTTGCCTGCGCCGGGCAAGCCGGCCATCATGGTCACCTGCGTCACGGTGGAGTCGAATGCGTGATACCGGGGATCCCGGCCCTCACTGCGGAAATACTCGAACCGGCTGTGGCCGGAGGCGAACGGGAATGGCCGCTCCAGGCATCCCAGCTCGGCGCAGTATTCGCGGAACAGTGCGACGTTGTCGAGCAGCGCCCGCGGATCCTGGCAGATCCGGCCGCGCGCATCAGCTTCGGCAAGCACGCACAGCAGATCGCACTGCGCGGTCTGGCTCGCCCGGATGGCAGTCTCCTCGGCCCCGTCTCCGAGTCCATGCATCGGCGCCATGTGGTGGCGGACCAGCCCGCACACCGCCTCGCGCTCCTCAAACGGAATGCCGATCTCCCACAACAGCCGCCGCGCATCCAACGCCCCACGCGCCGCGTGGCCACGGCTGGTGATCCGGCCGTCCTCCCGGCGGGTGCACTGGGGCTTAGCGATGTCGTGGAGCAGCACCGCATGGTAGACAATCCGCCGCCGGATCTCATCAAGAGTCCGCCACCCGGCCAGCCCTTCGAGTTCCGTAAGGACCATGCCGAGGTGGGTGAACACGTCCCCCTCGGCGTGGTGGACCGGATCCTGGGGACACCGCCGCAGCGCGTCCCAATCCACCGGCCAATCAGGCAAACAGGTCAACGCCATGGGATAAGAGGTTCGGCACGATCGGGCGCGACTGCCAGTGGCTTTCTGAATCAGCCACGGCAGTGAGGAAACTTGCCCGTACCCATTTATATCGGCCAAGGACCCGCCCATCTTCCTCCCATTTGACGTAGATGCCCTCCATCTCGCCGGAGTCATCGGTCTCACGGAGCACCCGGATGGAGTCGAGGCCGAGCTTTTCGCACTGCTCGCACAGCCGGACCCTCCATTCGGGCGTCTTGTAGGCCGAAACGCCGGCAAGCTGGCTTAACTCATCAATGCGGAAAAACCGTCCGGATCCGATCACGGGAACCGAAAAGACCGGCACGCCCCGTAAGAGGTCCCTCCGCCGGGGGGTGGAGAGGAAGTCGCCCGCGACCCGGTCGAAGACATCGAACTCCAGGAAGTAGTGCGGCAGCGAGTCGTAGAAGATGGTATGCTTGGCGTACACCCACTCGCCGTACATGACGTAGCGGCTGCCGAGCACCGCGTAGAACGGCTGGGCGTGAACTCCCGCCCACTGCTTCAGAAGATTGAAGTGGCGCTCGCGGAAACCGCCCATGAGGTAGTGGCCGCGGCTCTGCAGGAGCAGGGAGCCGTTCCCGTCGAAGCTGATCGCGCTATTGGCGCCGTCGACCTTTTCTTCCACCACCAGGTGGCGCCCTTCGAGGTCACCGAGGTGGACCTGTTCCAGATCCTCGTCGCCGGGCTGGAGCCGGGACCCCTCCAGATGCTGGGTGCGCGGGTACTTGAGGAGTGGAGTCAGGGGACCGGACCCAGCCATCGTAAGCTTTGATGGTACCGCGGGCGGGGCGGCGTGGTAGGATCTGAATGGCATGATCGCGTATCCAGCAAAGGCTAGAACCGGGAGCGATGGACGTCTGACCTTGACGGTCCCCACAAGCATTCCCAACACCGATGTGGACGTCTTGGTTGTTGTTGATCTCCAGCCGTCTGCATCGCCGGACTTGGCCGACGAGTGGCCGCCCGGTTTTCTCGACAAATACTTTGGGGCGCTAGCCGGCCAGGGGTTCGAGCGCCATAGCCAAGGTGAGCTTCAAGAGAGGTTGCCGCTCGAATAGGGTTGACCGTGTACCTCCCTGACTCCAACGTTTGCATCCAATACCTCAACGGTAGATCTCGCCGGGTTGCGGATCGAATGAAGGAGGTCAGACCGTCTCTGGTGAAAATGTGCTCGGTCGTGAAGGCGGAACTGTACTACGGAGCCGAACGCTCCGTGAACCCGGACAAAACACGTGCGCTTCTCGAGAGTTTCCTGAACCAGTACGAATCGCTGCCGTTCGACGATGCTGCTGCGAGGGAGTATGGCCGGCTCCGCGCCGGCCTTGCGCGACGTGGCATGCCGATTGGCTCCAACGATCTGATGATCGCTTCGATCGCAGTGAGCCGCAGCATGATCGTCGTGACGCACAATATCTCCGAATTCAGCCGGGTGCCCGGAATTCTGATCGAAGACTGGGAGGAATAGGCGGCTTTACTCGATCCGCCTATGCCGACCGGCGCAACGGCGCCTCCTCGGCCGGCCGGCCCGGCGCCTGCAACACGGGCGCACCTCGAGGTCCGGCAGGTGCAAAGAGCAGCCACTCGATCAGCAACCCGAGCCCGCCCAGAATCGCCAGCCAGTACCAGATGTCACGCGACGACGAGCCCCACTCCCGCGCCCGCGGGACGCCCCGCCGCGCGGTCGAAGGAGCGGTCCACAAAGACTCCGGGACATCGGGCAAGGTCATCGAGAACACCTGCTCACGCTCCGCGGTCCGCACGCGCACGGTGCCGGGCTTGGCCGAAAAGAACCGGATTGACTGCCCGTGGACCGAATGCGGCAGCACCACGCCATCATCACCCTTCACTTCTACCTTGGCGGTCTCGGCTTCCGATCCCAGCGGTACCGTCACGCTCCCCGCCGCCGATGCGTACACCCCCGCGATCCGCAGGCTGTCGGGTGCAAGCCAGCGCAGGATGTTCGCAAACAACAACGGTGTCGCCAGCTCATAGCGTAGCGCCGACCGCATCGGATGGAATCCGAACACCACCAGTCCAGGCCGCGCGCCGATCACCGGACCCACGGATGACGAGGCAATCGCGCTATCGCCTGATCCAAGCTGAAGCGTGCGGGCGGCTTCAATGCGGAAGTCGCGGGTATGGAGTCCGGCGGCGATTGGATGTCCGGTGGTCCAGCGGTCGAGCGTCACCGCGGCGTAGTTCGGCGTGGCGGCAAGCGGCGCCCCGGCAGGGGGATCGAGAAGCACCACCCGCTTGGGCATCGGATTCGGCAGCACGCGGTCGGCCACGACAATCGCATCCGCGGGTTCCTGCGGACACTGTGGACCTGGCTTGTAGGTGGCCTGGACGAAGGGATGGGAGTCGAGCAGCGGCTTGAGCAGCGCCGGATCCGCGCCACAGACCACAACCGGGACAGCAGGTTGTGGTGGCAGCTCCAGCAAGGCGCGGTCGTCAGCCGGAAACGCGTCGCCCCGGGTGCGGATCCGTGCTTCGAGCATTCCAGCCGCGCGCGTGCGGAGCTCGAACGAAGCTTCGGTTTCAGCCCCCGGCGCGACCCGCAATTGGCGGCTGCCCGAGGGCGAGCCTCCAAACTGGATCGCAAGGTCGGTGGGATTGGCTGCGCGTCCGTAGTTCCGCACGGAGATGAAGATGTGCCACAGGTCGGGCTCGGAAGTGGACCGGCGCAGTCCGATCTTCCGGATCCCGGTGTTTTCCGGCGCTCCGCTCACCGCCAGTACCCGCAGGTTGGCCGGTGCTTCGAATCCGCCCGATCCATCCCGCTGAATCTGCCGTCCCGCGCCCGCGAACACGATCTCGCCGCTCCGTTTCGCGCCTCGCGACTGTGCGCGCCGGGCAAAGTCGAACGCGGTGCCCAGATCGAGTGCGGCGTTTCCCGGCCGCGCCGCCCGGATCGCCTCTTCGACCTTGCGGCGGTTCATTTCAAAGGCGGTGGCGGGCGTGGCCATCGTGTCCGCGTAAGCGACCATAACCCGGTCGGTGGGCGGGATCACCTTGACGTAGGCCAGGGCTTGGCGCCTCGCCTGCTCGATCAACGGCGCTCCTGCATCGGTAGCCGCCATCCAGCTCGATGTGTCGATCAGAAGCACGTGGTCGCGCGAGCTGGTATCCGGGCTGCCAATGCGAAGCTGCGAAATCGCGAGCAGCAGGCACGCAATCGAGGCGAGCTGCAGCAGCAGTGAGGGCCACTGACGGATCCGGCGGCGGCTGGTGGATTCCACCGGCTTCCGCGCGGCGTTCCAGAACCGCAGCGCGAATACGGTATTCTGGCGGCGGGACCGGTCGAGCAGGTACAACGCGACAACAACGGCCGAGGCGGCGGTAAACAGCGCCAGAAACTCGGGGAGGCTAAGGTTGAAGAAGAACAAGGACTACATCGCCAGTGTACTTCTGATCCTCCCGGCGCTGCTGGGACGCTACCATGGAAGAAGTGTTTCGCGTCTGCGTGTTCTGTGGGTCAGGGTTCGGCCGGAACCCTGCTTACCGCACGGCGGCAGGTGAAGTGGGACGGCTGATCGCCGCACGGGGAGGCGGGCTCGTCTACGGCGGCAGCCATCTCGGGCTCATGGGGGTGGTCGCCGACGCCGCGGCTGCGGGGGGCGCTCCGGTCACGGGCGTGATGCCCGAGGTTCTGGTGCAGAAGGAAGCCGCGCACACGAGCCTCGCGGACCTGCGGATCACAGCGTCCATGCACGAACGCAAGGCGGCGATGGCGGACATGGCGGACGCGTTTCTCGCATTGCCCGGCGGAATCGGAACGCTCGACGAGCTGTGCGAGATCATCGCGTGGGCGCAGTTGGGAATCCACTCCAAGCCCATTGGACTTCTCGACGTCGATGGCTACTGGGAGCCGTTCCGGGCACTGCTCGGTCACGCGATCGCGGAGGGATTCATCAAGGAGAAGCACCGGGATCTCGTCCGCTATGACTCCGATCCGGGGCGGCTGCTGTCCGGCCTTGGACTGCGGGCATAAGCCACGCCCATAAGGGTGTACTGTGAATAGGTGATTTCCGCGGCGCGCCTCGATCCGTATGCTTGGATACAGGCACAACCATGGCGGATTTCTACCAGACCGGAATGGTCCCCACGCTCCACAGACTGACACCCAACGGTGTCGAACGGTTGGAAGCGGAACTCGAACGCCACGCACGCACCCGGCCCATCGGCCTTGTCCTACCCGCACTCTACTCGGAGTTCGAAAAGCCCGCGATGCCGCGAATCATTCAGGAGCTCCGCAAAGTCCGCTATCTTCAACGGATCGTCGTGGCGCTGGGACGTGCTGAACCCGCGCAGTACCTCCGCGTGCTCGACCTGTTCCGCGACTTCTACACACCCGTGGATGTGATCGACATCGAAAGCGGGCGCATCCAGGCGCTGCTGCGAATGCTCGAAGAGCGCGGCCTGTCGCCGGGGCCAGACGGAAAAGGCCGCTCCTGCTGGCTCTCCTACGGACTCGTGCTGGCGGCGGGCGACTGCGAGGTCATCGCGTTGCACGACTGCGACATCGTGAACTATGACCGGCAATTGCTGGCGCGGCTCTGTTTCCCGGTCGTTCATCCGAACCTCGGCTTCGAGTTCTGCAAGGGCTACTACGCGCGGGTCACCGAACGCATGCATGGCCGGGTCACGCGGCTGTTCTTCACTCCGCTCGTCCGGTCGATGATGGGGATGCAACCCGGTTCGTCATTCCTCCAGTTCCTCGACAGCTTCCGGTACGGACTCGCGGGCGAGTTCGCCATGAACGCGGATTTGGCGCGTGTCAACCGGATTCCATCGGACTGGGGCCTGGAGGTCGGCATCCTGGCCGAGATCTTCCGCAATTGCGCCACCGCGCGAACATGCCAGGTGGATCTCATGGATAGCTACGAGCACAAACATCAGGACCTGTCGGCGGGCGACCCTGGCAAAGGGCTTGCCAAGATGGCTTCCGAGATCGCCAAATCGCTGTTCCGCACCACCACCTCGGAGGGCATGGTGTTTACCAGCGAACAGTTCCGCACGCTGCAGGTCCGCTATGTCCGTATGGCGCAGGACACCATCGCGCGCTATTACGCCGATGCGATGCTCAACGGGCTGCAGTTCGACCGCCACGCCGAGGAGGCGGCTGTGAACGTGTTTGCCAAGAGCCTGTCGCGAGCGGCCGAGGAGTTCCTCGCGGATCCGCTCGGTGTCCCGCCCATCCCGAACTGGAACCGGGTGTTGGCCGCGATCCCGGAATTCTTCGAACTGCTCCTGGACGCGGTAGCCAGGGATTCACGGCGCTCCCTGCGGCTGGCTTCCTGAGATGACTGGCACGCTGAGCGGGTTGTTGTCGAGAACGCTCGACCGCCTGACGGCGCAGGTGGCCTCCCTGCTGCCCCCACTGCTTGCTGGCGCCATCATTCTGCTTGCAGCCTACATCCTGGCGGTGGCTTCGCGATGGATACTGATCCGCCTGTTCAAGGGCGCCGCCATCGACCGCTTCCTGCGGCGCAGCGGACTCGCCTTCATGCTCGACCCGTCAGGCCGGCTTCGCGCCGCGCATATTGCGGCTGAGGGAGCCTACTGGGGATTTCTGACGGCAGGCGGGCTCGGCGCGTTGAGCATCGTCGACACACGGGTCACCGAACGGATGCTCGAAGGGTTCGTATTCCTGCTGCCGCGCCTGATCCTGGCGGCGCTGGTGCTGCTGGCCGGCGTGTGGCTGTCACACTCGCTGAGCAAGACCGCGCTGGTATGGTCGGCCAACGAAGGGATTCCCGGACCGATGCGGATCGCCGCCGCCGTCCGGGTGCTGGTGATCCTGGCCTCGGCAGCGGCCGCCGCCGAGCACCTGGAGTTCGCGAGACCGGTGTTTCTCGCCGCCTTCGTCATCGTTGCTGGCGGGATCGTCCTCGCCGCGGCCATCGCGGCCGGACTCAGTCTACGGAAAGGCGGCCCGGACAATCACCCGTGACCGCCGCTGAGCAAGCTAAGTACCGCGTTGTTCCATTCCGCCGGACCGCCGGAAATCAGGAACGGGACATCGACGCTTTCGAGCATCGGTTCGTCGTTCAGGCTGTCCCCGAATCCGGCACTGCGGATCGGGCAGCGCCTCCGTTCGAACAAGGCGGTCAGTGCGCGGACAGCGCCCCCCTTGTCGTTGTTCCCATGGATGTGGTGGAAACGTCCGCCGTGGGTCCAGCGCCAACCCGCGCGGGTGATGCGGGCGAGCAGGGCCTGCAACCGCTCCGGTTGCAAGACCACGAACGCTTCGTCATACTCTCGCCGCGAGGCAAGCAGCGCGTCGTCCGGCGGCAGGCCGGTGAGCCGGCTCAGTTCCTCGATGCTCATCGCGTGGAAGCCCGACACCGGACAGTCCGCCGCGACGGACTCGGCCCGGAGGGCCGCGACGAGATCCGGATAGCGGGCTCCCCATTCAAGCACTTCATAGCCGTCGCGGATCACTGCGCCATCGATAGCGCCGCCGAAGTATCCAATGGGGATAAACGCCGCGCCGCCGTTCTCCACAACGAATGGGTGCCGGTTGCCTGTCAACGAACGCAACTTCTCGATTTCGGCGCGCGTCTTGCTGGAGACCATGATCCACGGGATGTCCCTGGCGGCCAACAGTTCGACGGCGGGCAGCGCGGCCTCCCACGAATAGCTCCGCGTGTCCAGAAACGTGCCGTCGAGATCGGTGAAAATCACTATCATGGGCCGCAAACCAATGTACGCCTTGAAGGCGCGCGGGTCCATACGGTAAACAGGTGACAGCGAGGGGAGGATGGCGATGAAATCTCCGGCATCGATGGCACTGCTTGTGGGATTCGGCTCGCTCGTGTTCCTGTTCGTGGCCCTGGGCGCGGGCGCGATGCGGAGAACCGAGGAAATGCACCGCCTGATGACGGCCGCGCAGGAGGCGCACGAGGAGGTGGACAAGGCGTTGCGCGATTTGCCCGCCGGGATTCATCTCACCGGCACGGTCGTGCGCGACTACCTGCTCGATCCCTCCCGGTCGGCCGCGCAGGAGTACAAGGAGCTCCTGGCCCGCGAGCAGAAGTCCATGGAGCTCCACATGACGCAGCTCAGCGCTTTGCGCACGGAACAGCGCGACATGGTGGAGCGTCTGCAACGCGAGATCCAAGCCTACTCCGATTCATTGGATCCGATGCTCAGTTGGTCTCCCGAGGACCGGGTCGCCAATGGCTACTGGTTTCTCCGGAGCAATGTGATCCCGCGGCGTCACGCGATCATCAAGCTGACGGGGGAACTGCGCTCGCTCAACGACCAGACTTTGGCGTTCGAACGCAAATCCGTCGACGCGGGCAGAGTGGCCCTGCAACACTTCATCCGCGACTTCCTGTTGATCTGCGTGGGAGGCAGCCTGATCGTGGCC
>Ga0194131_10003825_pt1 | contig 23285 bp, 22 predicted proteins | sample TA2KigO120mmetaG_FD_148631 | JGI IMG/M metagenome (GOLD analysis project Ga0194131, IMG submission 148631) | Freshwater microbial communities from Lake Tanganyika, Tanzania - TA2015053 Kigoma Offshore 120m | ecosystem: Environmental > Aquatic > Freshwater > Lake | place: Tanzania: Lake... | reverse complement strand
GCCCCAGCGCCTCGACCATCTTCCCGGCATAGCGTTCGAATCGCGATTCCACGCCGCTACCCATCGCCCACCTCCACGGTTACGATGAAGACCTCGCGACGGTACCATTATTTTCAACACAGTACAAATAGACACCAAGGACACAAAGGACACGAAGGAAAAGCGGAAACAGGACTCAGGATCAGCAGACAGAAAAAGATCGAGAACGTTGTTCCGCAGGGTGAAAAGCCATTGCCCTCGTTTGTTCGATTCGTGTCGTCCTTCGCGTTCTTTGTGTCCTTTGTGTCTGAGCTTTGCTTCTATAGACAACGTCTTAAATAATGCCGCATGAGCATCCGGCGGTGGCTGCAGGGCTGGCTCGCGCGCGACGAAGGAGCGCCGGCCGCGAGCGGCTTCGAGCGAGCTCCCGAGGCGCAACAGGCGCTCGCGCAACGCTATTTTTCCGAAGGTGCGCAGCACCTCGCGTCAGGGCGCCTGCCGGACGCGGAGACCGCGCTCGCGCGCGCGCTCGAATGCCGGCACGACTACGCCGAGGCGCTGCTGCTGCAGAGCCTGGTCTACCGGAAGCAGGGACGCTCGACAGACGCGGCCGACAGCCTGCTGCTTGCCGCGCATTTCAACCCCGACTACGCGGAGGCGCATTTTCATCTCGGGGTGTTGGCCGAGGAGGAACGCCGCGGCGGCGAGGCCATCGCGAGCTATGATCGTGCGATCGCCGCGAATCCGGGCTACGCCGGGGCTTACAATGCGCGCGGCGCCGTGCGGCTGCGCAACGGCGATCTGGACGGCGCGGTGAACGACTTCCGGCATGCGCTCGAGCTGAAGCCGGACTTCCACCAGGCGCACGCCAACCTGGGCTGCACGCTCATCACGCGGCTGGACCGCTTCGACGAGGGCGCACCGCACATCGAGCGCGCGTGGCGGCTCGCCCCGGAAGACCCGGACGTGATGTGCAACCGAGCGATGCTGCTGCAGTACCGCGGCTCCCTATCCGAGGCGCTGGCGCTCTACGACCGCCTGATTGAGCACGACGCGCAGGCCGACGAGGCGCGGCTCAATCGCGCGCTCCTGCTGCTCAAGCAGGGTGAATTCGCCCGCGGCTGGCCCGATTACGAGGCGCGCAAGCGCATCGGGTGGGGGTACACGCCGCGCGAGTTTCCGGTTCCGGAATGGAGCGGCGAGCCGCTCTCCGGGCGCACCGTGCTCGTCCACGCCGAGCAGGGTCTGGGCGACCAGATCATGTTCGCTTCCTGCATACCGGATCTTGCGCGGCGGGCAGCCCATTGCGTGGTGGAGAGCCCGGGCAAGCTCGAGGCGCTCTTCCGCAGGTCGTTTCCCTCGACGACCGTGATCGAGACCGGAGCGGTCGCCGCGGGGAAGCCATGGCCGGGCGGGGTGCCCCGCGCGGATTGCCACGTGGCGATCGGAAGCCTGCCGCGGCGCTTCCGGAATGCGCTGGCGGATTTTCCGGCGCACGACGGCTACCTCGAGGCGGATCCCGGCAAGGTCGCCGCGTGGCGCCGGCGCCTCGCCGGGCTTCCGGGCGCGCGCAAGATCGGCATCTCCTGGCGCGGCGGCATGAAATCCTCGCGGCAGTCGATGCGATCCGTGCCGCTCGAGCGCTGGCTTCCGATCTTCGGCCAGCCCGATGTCGCCTTCGTCAGCTTGCAATACACGGAGTGCCGCGCCGAGCTCGGCGAGCTCGAGCGCATACACCGCGTCCGGGTCCACCACTGGCAGGAAGCCATTGACGACTATGATGAGACGGCGGCGCTCGTGTGCGCGCTTGATCTGGTGCTGTCGGTGCAGACCTCGATCGTGCATCTGGGAGGCGCCCTGGGCCGGCCGGTGTGGGTGATGGTTCCCGCGGTCGCCGAATGGCGCTACCTGCAGAGCGGGGAGCGCATGCCTTGGTACCCGTCGGTGCGCGTGTGGCGCCGGCACGAGGCAGGCGACTGGGACACCGTGATCGGGAGCGTGGCGCGCGCGCTGGCAGCGCCCGCGCCCTGAGCCGCCGCGTCCGGCCGATGCTCGGAAAATCGCTGCGGCGCACGATCGGCTCGGCGGCGCGACGCTGGGCCACCAGGCGCATCCTGGCGCGGGCGCGCCGGGCGAAGGCCCGGGATGGACCACAAGCGGCCGCGCGTGTCCTGCAAAGCGGTATCGGGCGCTTTCCGCGCGCGGGCGAGTTGTGGAACAACCTCGCCGCGCTCCAGATCGAGCAGGCGGACTATGCGGCGGCGCAGAGAAGCGCGCGCACCGCGCTGGCGTGCGCGCCCGAGCTGCCGCAGGCGCACTGCAATCTGGGTATCGCCGTGGCGCAGCGCGGGTTGGAGGCCGCGGCCCTCGAGTGCTTCGGGCGCGCGATCGAGCTCGATCCCGGTTTCGTCGCGGCGCGCGAGAACCAGGCCGCCCTCCTTACGAAGCTCCAGCGCGTGGAGGCGGCGATCGCGGCGTGGGAAGCCGTTCTGCGCATGGAGCCGGATCACGCGCGGGCGCACGCCGGCAGGGGAGTACTTCTGCTGCGCACGGGCGATCTCGCCGAAGCGAGGGCCTGCCTCGACCGGGCCCTGGTGCTGGGGCTCGATGAGCCGGAGGTGCGCCTGCACCGGGCGCTGGTTGAGGCGGCGAGCGGCGATTCCCTGGCCGCGCAGCGCGCCATGGAGTCGCTGCGCGGCCGGATCGAGGACGCCGAGCTCGACTGGAGTCTCGCCGTCATCAAGCTCTCGCAGGGAGACTTTGGCGGCGGCTGGCCGCTCTACGAGGCGCGGCTGGGCAGGTCTTTCGAGTCGCCGCGGCGCGCGTACCCTTTCCCCGAGTGGACCGGTGAGCCGGTCGGGCCGGGCGCGCTGCTGGTCATGGCGGAGCAGGGACTCGGCGACGAGATCATGTTTGCCTCGTGCTATTCCGACGCGCTGGAGCGTGCGCCGCGTTGCGTGATCGAATGCGATCCGCGCCTCGAGCGGCTGTTCGCGCGGTCGTTCCCGGGCGCTTCGGTGGTCGGTGCCGCGCGCGACAATGACCGGAGCTGGCTCACCCGGCATCCGGAGTTGCGCTGCCAGGTCCACGCGGGGAGCCTGCCGCGCTGGTTCCGCGCGGACGCGGCGCGGTTTCCGCGGCATGCGGGGTATCTGCGACCCGATGGAGCGCGCGTCGCGCATTGGCGCGGCCGGCTGGCAGGCTACGGGGAAGGGTTGAAAGTGGGCATCGCGTGGAAGGGCGGCCTCGTCCACACCCGCCGTTCCCTGCGCTGCGTGCCGCTTCCGGAACTTGCTGCACTGTTGCGCGGCTCGGGGCGCGTTTTCGTGAGCCTGCAACACGATGACGACGGGACCGAAGCGGCGCAACTCTCGAAGCTCTCGGGCGCCACGGTGCGGGCGTATCCGGAGGCGCTCGTAGATCTCGATGAGGCCGCCGCGCTCACGTGCGCGCTCGACGTGGTGGTGACGGCGTGTTCGAGCGTCGTGCATTTGAGCGGCGCGCTCGGCGTGGCGACCTTCGTCCTCACCCCGCGTGTGGCGGAATGGCGCTACCTGCGCTCGGGCGATGCGCTGCCATGGTATACGGGCGCGAGACTGCTGCGGCAGCAGCGGGACGGCGAGTGGGCTCCTGTCATTGCCGATGCCAGCGTCATGGTGCAGGCGCTCGAGCGCGGTCGCGGATGGGGTGCGCCCGTGGGGCCGGGCACTGTGCCGGGAGTGTGACGTAGAGCGTCACCTTGTGACGTCGCGCGCCGAGGCGCAGACGGAGCGACAGCGGGAGAATCGTGAGAAAAATCACACGTTTGCGACGCGTCCGGGTGACCAGCGAAAACCGGCTCGCCACGGCTTGGAGGATCGTGAACTTTGGCACACAAGCTATTACGCCGCGCGCATTTCTCCACGCGCGGGCAGCTGATCGCCCCGGGAACGAATACCGCTTGAAAGACCGTGAGGAATTTTGCGCGTTCGCATGACGCTGGTATGGAACTTGCTCGAAAGGGGGTGCGCAGACGAGAGTTTGTGTGACATGTTCATACTCAGGAGATCTCTATGAAGCAAGTCCAGAAGGGTTTTACCCTGATCGAGTTGATGATCGTGGTTGCGATCATCGGCATTCTGGCGGCGCTCGCGCTGCCGACGTATCGGGACTACATGATCCGCGCGAGAGTGTCGGAACTCGTGTTGCAGGCTAGCGGTTTCAAGACCTCGGTCGCCGAAGCCGCGCAGTCGAACGCGACGCTCACGAACTCGGGCGTGGGTCTGACCGTAACGGTAAGCGGGCGGGTGGCGGGCGGCAGCGTGACCGACAACGGCGTGATCACCATCGCGGGCAGCGGCGCGGCGACTTCGGTCGGCACGGTCGTGACCATCATCCTGACGCCGAGGCTCGACCCGGCGGACGGCAAGGTCATCTGGAGCTGCAAGGTCGGGGCTCTTGCAACCCAGGGCCGGTACGTTCCCGCGGAGTGCCGTCACTAAAGCAGCATTGCTTCGGCTGATTCCAGCCGGGCCGAGAAACCCCTCTTCGGAGGGGTTTTTCTTTTCCGGTCCGGCCCGGCGCCAGGGGCGGTGCTGGTACGACCCTTGCTTTTCCTGTGGTATTGGACGTTGAGCAGGCGGGGGCGCCATGGCGCAGGTCACGAAGGGCTTCACCTTGATCGAGCTGATGATCGTGGTCGCGATCATCGGCATCTTGGCGGCGGTCGCGCTGCCGGCGTATCAGGACTACACGATCCGCGCGAAGGTGTCCGAGCTCGTCGTGCAGGCGGGCGCGTACAAGACGCAGGTTTCGGAGAAGGCCTTCAATGACAACACGCTCGCGAGCGCAGGCGTCGGGCTCACCGTCACGGCGAGCAGGAAGATCACCGGCGGCTCGGTATCGGACACCGGAACGGTCACGATCGTGGGCAGCACCGCCCCGACCTCGGTCGGCGCCGACGTGACCTTGATCATGGTCCCGACGATACAGATCGACAAGGTGGTCTGGAGCTGCGGCGTCGGCAACGCCGCGATGATGAAATTCGTGCCGCCCGAATGCCGGCATTGATGCGGGGTACCGCCGTGGCTACTTGCGGCGCGCCATCACTGCCTCGGTGCGCGGTAACGGCGAGGTCCAGACGCCCCTTCGCGCAGTAGTCCTCGATCGCCCGGCGCGCGCCGGGCCAGCCATAATAGTTTACCGGCGCGTCCGGGGTAGTAGTGCCCCGCTCGCGCGGCTCGGCGAAGTCTGCGAGCTAGGGCGGGCGTTCCGCTCCATGATATCCTGTACCGCGCATTTTTCGTGATGGGTGCGACGTGACAATGGCTGCCGATATTGATACCCGAAGCCGGTTGCGCTGGCCGGGCCGCGAAGCGAGAGGCGGCGCGCTCGCTCGCACGGCGCGGGCGTTGCTGTTTGCGGCGCTTGCCGCTGGAGCGGCCGGGGCGCACGCCGAGAAGAACTTCGAGCAGCGCTTGAACGCGCTGCTCGGCCACTGGCTCGCGCAGTCGAAGGATGCGACCCAGGCGCGGGTGTTGCGGCTCACCAACGTGGTCTTCGTGGAGCCCCGGACCGCAGTGCTGGCGGGCCTCTACGGCCCTGCTTCCGCGCCGGCCTGGCCTGAGGCACGGGACATCAGCGTCCGGCTGGAAGGCACGAATATCGTTCTCGATGTCGTCGCCGCGGACCAGGGGCGGATCACACTCACGACGCAGGCGGATGGATCGTTGCAGGGCGCCATGCCCCGGGCGGGCGCCGCCGCCGTGACCCTGCGCTTTGCGCGCGTTCCTCTCTCGGAAATTCACCGCTACGCGGCGGAAAACCCGCTGCCCGAGGCACGGGCGGGCCGGAACGCGAGAATAGAGCTCGTATATGTGGGCGCCCTGGACTGCTCGCTGTGCCTTAGGTGGGAGGGCACCTATCTCGGGCAGGGCAAGCTCGGCGGCTCGGCGGACTGGAAGCACCTGCGGTTCACGGAAGTGAAGCTCCCCACGTTGAAGAATGCGTTCCGGGTCGAGGATGCCCCCGCGCGCCTGCAGCCCGTCTTCCACGAAATGGGCGCGAACGGCATCCGGATCCAGGGGGTGCCTTCGTTCGTGCTGCTGGTGAACGATACGCTGCGCGCCCACGCGCTGGGCCCCGCCAGCTTCGAGACCCTGATCCACGCCGCGCTGCGCTCTGCGGTGCGCGAAAAGCTCGCCGCCGAGCGGCTCTAGCTCCGGCACGCTGCCGGCTTTCCTGCCGATCAACCTATTTGGTGCGCGTCCCGGGCGGCGAGGGCGCGCGCTGCGGTGCCTCCATGCCGAACACGGGCACGGCGACGGTCTCGGGTGGCAGGCACACCTCGTCGCTGCACGCCTGCACCCGGATCTGCGCCGTGATGCCGGGGCGTGCGAGCGCCCCCTTCGCGTAGAACGCCTCGATCGCGATGCGACCCTTGTAGACGTCGATCGCCTCGGGCACGAAACGGGCGGCGAAGCGCGCCGATGCCGGATAGCGTACCCGCAGCGGGGTGATGCCCTCGATCACGACTTCGGTCGGGATGAGGTAGGCGTAGGTCGCGGGGTTGGCGTTCACGTGCCAGCCGCGCTCGATCGCGAGCTCCACGCGCAGGAGGTCCTCGGTTGCCCCGCTGCTGGCGACCGCCATGGCCTTGACACGGTTGGCGCTGGTGGGCCACTCGGGGTCGGCCGCCCGCGCGCCGCCGGCCGCGGCGAGCGATCCGGCTTGCGGCGCGGCCGCCGCGAGGGCCGGCCAGCGTTCCGGCCGCCCCGCGAACCGCGGGGCAAGCCCCGCCAGCACGCGCTCGGCCGCGGCGCGGAAGCGCGGCTCGCCCAAGCGGAGGAAAACATCCAGGGCGGCCGACGGCCCGGAGGGATGGACGTAGTCCTCGTGTTCGTCGGCCGGCACGAAGAGCCCAACGTCGTCCTGCGTGCTCGCGAGCCGTCCGTCGGCTCTCACGAAGCGCTGCAGGATCGCGTCCGCGAGTGCGCGGGCGCGGGTGCGCCAGCGCGCATCCCCGGTCGCCTCGGCGAGCGCCAGATACCCGCGCGCGAGCAGGGCGTAGTCCTCGAGGAAGCCCTCTCCCGCCGCCCGGCCGGCCACGATCAGGCGCGCGAGCCTGCCCGTGCCCGGATCGTGGGCGGCGCGCCAGATGCGCTCTCCCGCGGCGCGCGCGATCTCGCGATACCGCGGCGCATGCAGCGCCGAGGCGCTCACGGCGAAAGCTTCGATCGCGAGCCCGTTCGCGCCCACCAGGATCTTGCGGTCGCGCGCCGGCTGGGCGCGGCGGCTCCGCGCCTGGAGCAGTTGCGCTCGCTCGCGCGCGAGCCCGGCGAGCAGAGTGTCCGCGTCGCGGAAACCGGTGCGCGCGAGCGTTTCGGCGAGCGGGAGCCTCACGCGCAGCACCCGCCGCTCCTCCCCGACCAGGGCATCCTCGCCCGCGAGCGCGACGAGCTCGAGCCCGTAGGCGGCGAGAAATCGCCGCGATGCCTCGGGACCCAGGACGCGCGCGATCTCTTCCGCGCTCCAGAGATAGCTTGCTCCCTCCTTGCGTCCCGACGCCGCGTCGAGCGACACGTGAAAGCCGCCGCCGGGATCGGCGAGATCGCGCAACAGGAAGGTCGCGGTACTGCGCGCGACGTCACGGTAGAGCGGCCTGCCGGTGGCCCGGAATGCGCGCGCGTAGAGCGCGAGCAGCTGCGCGTTGTCCACCAGCATCTTCTCGAAGTGGGGGATCGACCAGCCCTCGTCCAGCGTGTAGCGGTGGAAGCCGCCTCCCAAGTGGTCGTGCAGGCCGCCGAGCGCCATCGCCTCCAGCGTGCGGGCAAGGTGGGCGTGCGCCTGCATGTCGCCCGCGCCTTCGGCGAGCAGCAGCTCGAGCGCGGGCGCCTGCGGGAACTTGGCCCCGCTCGGCATGCGGAAGCCGCCGTGCCCGGGGTCGGCGTCCCTGAGCAGCGCGTCGCGCGCCGCGCGCCGCCATTGGGCGGGCGCCAGCGGCGCGCCGGCCGTGGCGGGCGACTCCGCGCGCAACGCGACCGCGACTTTCTCGGACTGCTCCCGCGCGCGCCGCTCCTGCGTGGTCCACTCCTCGTGCACCCGCCTCATCACGGAGAGGAAGCCGGGCCTCCCGGCGTCGTCGTCGTCGCGCGGCCAGTAGGAGCCGGCGTAGAACGGCTTGAGCCCGGGCGTGAGAAAGAGATTGTTGGGCCAGCCGGCGGACCCGGTCATTAGCCGCGTGGCCCGCAGGTAGACGCGGTCGAGGTCGGGGCGCTCTTCGCGATCGACCTTGACGTTGACGAACCAGCGGTTCATGACGCGCGCCACCTCGGGGTCCTCGTAGAGCGTCCAGTTGGCCACGTGGCACCAGTAGCAGGCGCTGTAGCCGATGGAGAGAAAGATCGGCTTGTTCTCGCGGCGCGCGCGCTCGATCGCCTCCGGACCCCAGGGGTGCCAGTCGACGGGATTGCGCGCGTGCTGCTGGAGATAGGCGGAGCTCGAATCGGCCAGCCGGTTGGTCTTGCCCGGGGGGTGCTCGGCGCGGCCGATAAACGGTGCAAGCGCGAGCACGAAAACGGCGAAGGCTCTCGCTAGGACCGGGCCGCGTGCGGTCGGGAACATCATCAGCTTCGACTGCGCGCGCCTCCGGCAAGTTGCGAAGGGATCCGGGTGCCGCGCAGGGTCACGGGCGCAGGAACTTCACGATCTCGTCCACCGCGTCCTCGCCGTAGAGATCGCGGAAGAAGTGGTCCGAGCCGGTAATGACCGTAAAGCGCAAGCGCTTGCCGTCCGCGAGCGGGGCAAGCTGCTTCTCGAGGCCGCGCACGACCTGGTCGGCGCTGGCCACCACCACGAACGCGGGCTGCTTCACGCGCTCCAGCAGCGCCGGCATCTCGATGGCCGGATCCGTCGCGTAATAAGAGAGAAACGATTCGGCCGTGACGCTGGTGTCCGGGCAGTTGAGGAACGCGACGTTCTTCAGCAACGCGCTGCCCTTGCCGGACTGCGCGAGCGCGCGCGCCTGCTCGAGCACGGGCTTCAACGGCTTGCCGAACTGCGCCTCGTAGCGCGCGGAATCGGCGGACTCCGCCGGGTTGATCGGCGCGAGCAGCACGAGGGATGCGATCACGGGGTGATCGCGCTCGGCGGAGAACCACGCGGCCTGCTGGCCGCCGCGCGAGAACCCGAACAGCACCACGCGCTTCGCGCCGTTGGCCTGCAGCCAGTCGAGCCAGGCGCCGATCTCCCCGACGGCATCGCCGAAGCGGTGCGTGCTCGCGCGCTCGCAGTCGAACAGGCCGCGGCGCCGGTCCACGCCGAGCCCGAAGTTCACCGCGAGGGTGCTGTAGCCCTTGGCGTGCAGCAGCGTGCGGACATCGCGCATGGTGGAAAAGTCGAGGTGCTGCATCGTGCCGTGGACCATGAGGATCACGCCATCGGCGAGCGTTTTGCCCGGCGCGAGGTCGAGGAGTCCGTGGAGCGTGATGCCCCCGTGGCGGAGCGAGACCTCCTTGGCCGAAGCGGGGGAGGCAGGAAGCAGGCCGAGGGCCAGCAGGAGCGCCAGCAGGCACGCAGTACGGTGGATCATCGCGGATCGCCTTTCAGGTCATGCGCAGCGAAAAGCGCGGCACGCCACAGGGGAGCCGCGCTGGGAACGCTGCCGGGAAGAGAAAAAGGGGATCGGTCCGATTCCGCACGCCTGCAGCCGCCCGGCGGTGCTGCGTTCCCGGCAGACGGCTAGGTCCGGACCTTGACGCGCGAGCCCGGCGCGAGCTTCACGCGCTTTACGCCGCGCAGGTAGTTCGCCACCACTTCGAATACCGGCGGGCCGTCCACCACGTTCATGCTCGCCCACCCGGTCGCCTTGTAGCGCTTGTCGGGATCCATCGGCTTGCCGCCGACGCGGAGGTCGGAGATGCGCTGGCCGCCGGGCTTGGTCACATCGATCGTGTAGCTGATGCCTCCCATGCGCACCATGTCCCCGCCCTGGCGGAGATAGGGGTCGGGGTGGAAGAGGTTGTCGGCGACGCCCTCCATGTTCGCCTTGATCTCGGCGCCCATCATCTCGCGCGACCAGGTGTTGGGATAGGTGAGCGCCGTGTGCGTGTAGACGTCTTCCAGCGTGATCGCCTGTCCCGGCAGCACCGAGTTCCCCCAGCGGAAGCCGGGCGAGAACGCGACCTGAGCGTCGTGGTGCTTGAGCATCGCCTCGAGGATCACCTCGTCGAAGGTGCCGTTGAAGTTGCCGCGCCGGTAGAGCAGGCTTTCGGAGACCGCGAGCTTCTCTCCGAGCTTCGCCTCGTAGGGCGCGCGGATGTTCTTGATGAGCGCGGCCATCTCCGCGTCCGCGGGAATCTCGTTGGAGAGCACCGGGATCATCTTGAAGCGGTAGTCCATCACGCGCTTCTCGCGCACGTCGAGGTCGAGGCGGCAGAGGAACTTGCCGTAGGCGCCGGAGTTGATGACGAGGGTTGAGCCCACTTTGATCGGCTCCGGGGTCAGGTCGTGGGTGTGGCCGCCAAGGATCGCGTCCAGGCCCTTCACGCGGGAGGCGAGCTTGAGGTCCACCCCCACGCCGTTGTGCGAGAGCAGGATGACCGAGTCCACCTTGTGCTGGCCGCGCAGCTCATCCACCAGGCTCTGCACGCGCTCCTCGCGGATGCCGAACGTGATGTCGGGAACGAAGCGCAGCGGATGCGAGATCGGCGTGTAGGGAAACGCCTGACCGATGATGCCGATGCGCACGCCGCCCACCTCGCGGATCGTGTAGGGGCGGAACACCGGATCGCCGGGCAGCCCCCAGGTGATGTCGGCGACGTTCTGCGCGATGAAATCGCCCCTGAACATGCCGCGCTTGCCTGTGTCGCCGAAGAGCTGCTTCATCCGCTCGATGCCGTAGGTGAATTCCCAGTGCGGCGTCATCACCTCCACGCCGAGCTGGTTCACCGCACGCAGCATGTCCTCGCCGTTGGTCCAGAGCGAGGTGGCGGAGCCCTGCAGCGTGTCGCCGCCGTCGAGGAGCAGCGTCCTGCCGGCGCGCTCGGCGCGGATGCGCTTCACCAGCGTCGCGATGTGCGCGTAGCCGCCCATGCGTCCGTAGCGCTGCGCGAGCTTGGAGAAGTCGAGGTACGTGAACGCGTACGCCTCCGCCGAGCCGCGGTTAAGCCCGTACTGGCGCAGGAACGCCTCGCCTGTCAGGTACGGGGGCTGGCCTTTCTCCGGGCCGACGCCGAGCAGCGTGTCGGCCTCGCGGTAGTACACGGGCAGCAGCTGCGCGTGGCTGTCCGTCATGTGCAGCAGCGTCACGTTGCCAAGAGCTTTGAACTCGAGCAGCTTCTGCGGCGAGAGTGCAGCGGCGAGCGCGTGGCGGTCGGCCACGCCCGCTACGCCGGCGATGGCGACGAGCTTCAGGAAATCGCGTCGGGTAACGTCCATGTTTTCTTGCGCAAAAAACAAAAAAAGCGCCGAGGCGGGGCCCCGGCGCCGTGCTCTCTCAGTGGGACGGCCGTCTCGGGATCGAAAGCTCGTGCCCCTGCTGCTTCGACACGAGGAACGTCTCGAGATCCGCGTACTCGGGAGCATCACCCGGCAGCATGTTGCTGAGCAGGGGCGTCATGCACCACTGCATCCGGTAGCGAATGTCCCACAGCGCGCCCTGCGAGGTCCGGAAGTAGGGGTGCTGGACCATGGTGTCCTTGCCCAGGTTCCCCAGGAAGCGCCCGCCCAGGAACTTGTGCGCCCCGCCGCGCTCCGTGTGGCAGTTCGCGCAGGCCTGGCCGCGCTGGCCGACCCTGCGGTTGAACAGCTCCTCGCCGCGCTTGATGGCGGCCCGCACGTTCGCGTTATCCTCGAGCTTGTAGGGCATGCCGTTCGACTGCATCTTCACGAGCACGGACATGGTGAGGTTCAGCTCGCCCTGCGTGGGCATCGCATGCCCGGTCGTCTCGGGCGTGTGAACCGCGAGAAAGTCCTCCACCGACATCATGCGGCTGTACTGGCTGAACCACTTGGGATAGCGGGTCGCCACGCCCACCATGCTTTTGATGACTCCCAGCGGGCGCTGCGCATCGGGCTTGCCGATCGGACCGTGGCAGCCCGCGCAGGACTGGCCTTTGGGTCCGGCCTTGCTCCACAGGGGAACGGCGCTCGCTTCAGTCTTGACGAGCGCGGGGTTGCCCGTGGGATCCAGCTGGTCGCCGAAGTCGAGCTGCACCCGGTCGCGCGTAAAGGGGTTCCATTGCTTGTCGTCCGTGACCTTCAGTGGCACCCCGGCCGGTTTGCCCTTGAGGCTCTGAAGGTAGGCCACCACGTGCACGATCTCCTCCGGCGTCCACATGCCCGAGGCGCCAAACGGGGCCATCGGGCTGTCCGCGCCGAAGATCACGCGCGGGTCATAGACGATCTGATAGAGAAACTCGTCGGGCAGCCCGCGATCGCCGATGGTGCGCAGATCCGGCCCCACGTTTCCCATCGGCCAGACCTTGGCGTCCGGGATGAGGTGGCAGCCCGTGCACGGTCCCTTGGGCCCGGCCAGGAACAGCGCGTGGCCCTTCTTCGGGTCGCCCTTGACCCCCGTGGGCATCTGCCCCTTCTTGGGCGGGAAATACTCGATGCTCCCGGCGGCGTAGGTCGGCCACTGGTCGAAGCTTCTATCTTCGCGGAAGCCGGGGTAGCGCACCTGGGTGCGCTTGCCGTCCGCTTCCTTGATGACGCCCTGGGACAGGGGAATCGCCCTCGTCTGCCACTCCTTGGACGTGACCGTCGTGCCGACCGTCGCGCACGCTGCGACGACCAGCACGCCCAGCGCGACCAGCCCCGGCCGCTTGAGACGAAGAAGTTTCTGAACCAGACGCTTCATGACGAACCTCCTCCTGTTGTTTTCTTCCCCGGAACGCGCGGCCGTGTCACCGCCGCGCGCCCGGAGACGCGGTGTGCAGCGGTCAGAACTTGATCTCGGCCTGTCCTTCGTAGGTCTTGCCGTGGGTGTCGTAGAACATGATCTTCACGACGCCCGGCGCATCGGCCTTGATCGTAAACGAGATGAAGGGATTCTGACTCACCGCCTGCGTGGTCGCGGCCTCGAACACCTTCCTGCCGTTGTAGGTGGCCTCGACCTTGTGGATGAAATCGTAGTTCTTCTCGACGGGCTTGCCGCCCTTGAACGCCATCATTTCCATCGGATGGGTGACCAGCGCGCGCACCGTCACGATCTCGCCCGGCTTGATTTTCTCAGGAATGCGTATCCGTACCTGGGACATCACTTACCTCCAAACTGTTCGTGCATCGAGTGCACTGTGAAGACGGCCGCGCATGCGGCCCGAAGGCCGCATGCGCAGATCGTGTTACTGCCGAAAGCGCCGTAAAGAGGAGCGCGTGCGATCAGCCGCCGCAGCCGCCGACCGTGACCTTCACTTCGCGCTTGACTTCGTAGACCGCGCCTTTGCTCGTCTCCGCGATCGCGCGCACGTCGCCCGTGGAGGCCAGCCGGATGTTGGTTCCCACCGCGGCCTTGCCGGAGTCCGGCGTGAACGCGAACTGCGCGTTCACCGGCCGGCGGTTCTTGTCGCTGATGATGTAGACGTTCTTGACGTAGTCGTCCTTGGTCATCGGCAGTTCGACGTCCACCCGGACGGGCACGACCGCCCCATTCTCGGCGATCAACGGCGCGTCGAACTTGATCCGGTCGCCGGCCGCCTGGATTGGCCGGTTGCCGAACAAGCGCTTCAACGTGTCGGCGACCTGTTCATCGGGCAGCGGCATGCCGGGTGCGGCTCCCTGGGCGACTGCTCCGCCTGAAATGCTCAAGCCCAGCGACACCGCCGCCGCAACGGCGCCCGCGCCACCAGCCACCTTCAAAAACGTCCTGCGCAGATTGTTCATAGATTCCTCTCTCGTTACATGGTTATGGATCCAGCGCCGAAAACGTCACCCTGATTCCCAGCGGAACATCTTGTTTATTGGTGATATTAGAATATCCTATGCTCCCAGGAGTTCAGAAAATTCTATGCGCCCATCGAAAATACTGCAATTTCGCCGATTTTATTCCGGATCTGCGGGCCACAGCTCGTCAGAGAGCCGCCGCGATCGGGTAAATGGGGGATCTCTACCTTTACCGGAACCCTACCGGGCGCTTCCGGCACGGGACGACCGTCGGGCAGAGGCCTTCCAATGACCTGATTTTCCACCTTTTTTTTCGAGCAGACGGATCGTCTCCAGGCGCATGCCGCGATCGACCGCCTTGCACATGTCGTAGATGGTGAGCAGCCCGGCGCTCACTGCGGTGAGCGCCTCCATCTCGACCCCGGTGCGCCCCACGGTTTCCGCGGTCGCCACGCACTCGATTGCGGAGCCCTTCCGGTCGGCAGTGAACTCCACGCCGATGTGCGTGAGCGCGAGCGGGTGGCACAGCGGGATCAGCTCCGAGGTGCGCTTGGCCGCCTGGATCGCGGCGATGCGCGCCACCGCAAGCACGTCGCCTTTTTTCATGCCGCCCGCCACAATCTGCCGCAGCGTAGCCGAGTGCATGCGGATGCGCCCGGCAGCGCGCGCGACGCGGCGCGTTTCGCCCTTTGCCGCCACGTCGACCATGTGCGCGCGGCCGCGGGCGTCCAAGTGAGTAAGCTTTTTCTTCACGTCGGGTCTGTCGTCCGCTCTCGCCCCGCGTTGTAGGAACTACGGGACAGGCGAATTATCATAGCATCATGCGCTTACGCGTCTTCCTCGTGCTCCTGCTGCTCGCTCTGCCGAGAGCGCTCGCCCAGGGCCTGCCCGACCTGGGCGAGGCGGCACAGGCGGGCTTCTCGCCGCTGCAGGAACGGCGGCTCGGCGAGAGCATCATGCGCGAGATCCGCGCCGACCCCAGCTATTACGACGATCCGGAAGCGACCGACTACATCAACAGTCTCGGCAGGCGGCTCGTCGCGAACAGCTCGGACTCGCGCCAGGACTTCGATTTCTTCCTGATCCGCGACAACCAGATCAACGCGTTCGCGCTGCCCGGCGGCTTCATCGGCATCAACAGCGGGCTCGTCCTCGCCGCGCAGAGCGAGTCGGAGCTCGCGAGCGTGCTGGCGCATGAAGTCGCGCACGTCACGCAACGCCATATTGCGCGCCTGCTCGCCCAGCAGAAGCAGAGCCAGGTGACCTCCATCGCCACTCTGGTCGCGGCGATCCTGCTCTCGCGCGTGAGCTCGCAGGCAGCGGAGGCCGCCGCCGCCTTCGGGCAGGCGGCGGTTATCCAGTCCCAGCTCAACTTCACGCGGGACAATGAGCGCGAAGCCGATCGCGTGGGGCTGCAGATCCTGGAGCGGGCGGGGTACGATCCGCGCGCGATGGCCGGCATATTCGAGCGCATGCAGCGCGCGACGCGCGCCTACGACACGGGCGCACCCGCCTATCTGCGCACCCACCCGCTCACCTTCGAGCGCATTGCGGACATGCAGAGCCGCACCGAAGCGCTGCCCTACCGCCAGGTTCCGGACAGCCTCGAATTCCAGCTGATCCGGGCCAAGCTCAGGGCTCTGTTCGATCCGCTGCACGAAGCCATCGCGTTCTTCGAATCGAGTCTCGCCGAGCGCAAGTTCCTGAGCGAGGCGGCGAGCCGCTACGGGCTCGCGACGAGCCTTTCGCGCGCGAAGAACCATACCCGGGCGCGTGTCGAATTCGCGGCGCTGCGCAAGCACGTTCCGCCGAACGCGCTGGTCGAGTCGCTCGGATGCCGGATCGCGAGCGGCGCGGGCGACACGAAGGGCGCGCTCGGCTGCTACCGGGAGGCGCTGCGGACTTACCCCACCCACCGGGCCCTGACCTACGATTATGCCGACGCGCTGTTGCGCGGCAAACAGCCGGATGCGGCACGGCGGCTCGTTGAGGAACGCCTGCAGAGCGTGAGCGATGACCACCGTCTGTACTTGCTGCTGGCGCGCGCCTACGCGGAGCTCAACCAGCGCTTCGCCCAGCATCGCGCACAGGCGGAAGCGTATGTGCGCATGGGCAGGCTCCCCGCGGCGGTGGAGCAGCTGCAGATCGCGATCAAGAGCGGAGACGGCGACTTCTACCAGCTCTCCGGGGCCGAGGCGCGGCTGCGGGAGCTGCGCCGGGCGGAAGAGGAGCTGCGCAGGGAGGCGCGCCGGTAGAATGCATTGAGCCGGGTCGCCGGTTCGATGCCAGCGCCTGCTTCGTGTCTATGACGGTGGAACCTGCTTCTGGCACCACGCGTAGAGCGCGTCGTAGATCACCATCCCGTGCTCGAGCATCTTGAGGTCGTCGGAGAAGTTCTCCGACAGTCCGCGGGAGATCGCGAGCAGGCCCGCGGCTTCCCGGGCGAGCTCCGGTCTGCCGGTGTCGGCACCGCGCACGATCACCGCGAGCCGGTGCAGCGCGGGATCGGTGAGCCGGTATTTCTGCAGAAACGCATCGAAGCTGCACAGCTCGCCATGATGGCCGAGCTCGACTCCGGGCACGTCGAATGGAATCGCGCTCGCCGCGCCCGCCGTTTTCATCACCTCGCTCGCCGCCACGTACAGAAACTCGGGATGCGCGTCGATGAAGCGCGCGATGAGCCAGGGGCAGGCGATGCGGTCGATCTTGGGGCGTTCGCGAGTGATCCATTTCATGCGCACCTCCCTCCGGCCCGGGGCTTGGCGGCCACGGCCCCGCCCGCCGCCTTCCAGCCGTCCATGCCGTCCTCGATGTAACGGGCCTTGTAGCCCCTGGCCAGCAGGAAATCGAGCGCGGCGTTGCTGATGGTGCGGCCGTGCGCGCAGTAGAGAACGATTTCCCCCTCCCGCGGGAGGGTCTGGCTCCAGTGCTCGATCGTCTCGTGCTCGAGGCGGCGCGCTCCGGGTACCACGCCGGTATCGGCTTCGTAGTCGGAGGCGCGCCGGAGATCGAGCACAGTGAGCGGCGCGCGCGCCGCAAGCAGCCGTTTCAGTTCGTCTGCGCTGATGCTCCGGTTCATGGCCTTCTCCTCATCGGGCGGCGCGCTCGAAGTGCCGCGCCACCGCCTGCCAGTTGATATTGTTCATGAACGCATCGACATACGCACCGGCCTTCGCGCCGTAGTCGATGTGGTAGGAATGCTCGTACATGTCGAGGGCGAGTATGGGCGTCGCGCCGGCGATGGCGCAGGTATGGTCGGCCGCCCACTGGTTGAGGAGCTTCCCATCGCGCGGGCTGTAGGTGAGCAGCACCCAGCCCGAGCCGCCGCCCTGGGCCTTGCCCATCGCGGAAAACTCCGTCTGCCAGCGCTCGACGCTGCCGAAATCGCGGGCGAGCGCCGCTTTCAGCTTGGCGGAAAGCTCGCTGGCGCCGAGCCCGTCGAAGTACAGCTCGTGCAGGATCATCGAGTTCATCGCGATCAGCTCCTCGCGCTTCAGGCCGTTCACCACGAACGTAGGCGCTTTCGGGAAATCGAGCTCGGCGAGCTGACTAGCGATCGAATTGAGCCGCTTCACCGCTCCGCCGTAGTTGTTCTCGTAGTGGCTGATCATGAGCTTTTCGGACAGCCCCTTCAGCGATCGCGGGTCGCACGATAGCGGTTTCATGGAGTAGGACATGAGCTCACCTCATCGATTCAGTCGGCACCGCTGGCCGCGGCCGGAAGCGAGCGCGCGCTCGTAAATCGCCGCGGCTGCCGCGACGTCCTGCAGCCCGATCCCGGTGCTGTCGAAAACGGTAATTTCCTCGCGCGACGTGCGCCCTGGCCTCGACCCGGCTACGACATCGCCGAGCTCCGCGTGCACCGCGCGCGCGTTGACCACCCCCAATCGCAGAGCGTGATGCAGCTCGCCGATACGAGCGCACTGTTCGAGGCTGTCCACCACCAGCTTCGCGCTGGCGAGCAGCCCGGGCTCGAGCTCCTGCTTGTCGTGACTGTCCGCGCCGACGGCTGCGACAAAGGTGCCCGGAGCAACGTCGCCCGCCGCCAGGAAAGGCTTGCGCGCGGGCGTGCAGGTCACGACGACACCGCTCGCCCGCGCGGCGCTAGCGACGTCGACGGCGACCACGATCTCGATTCCCGCCTCGGCACCCATCTCGGCCGCGAAGCGCGTGGCGGCAGCGTGTTCGACGTCGTGCGCGTACGCCTTCCGGATCGGAAGCTCCCGTACGAGCCCGCGCAAAGAGGCGCGGCCCTGGTTTCCGCAACCGATGACGGCGAGGATGTCTGCATCGCGGCGCGCCAGGTACCGCGCCGCGAGAGCGGTAGCCGCGGCCGTGCGCTGTATCGTGATCTCGATCGAGTCCATGATGGCGAGCGGGTACCCCAGCGCGGCATCGCAGAGGATGATCGCGCCTTGTATCGCGGGCAATCCATGGCGAGCGGGGTTCGCGGGGAAATTACCGTTGACTTTTACGGCAACACGCGCGGGCTGCGCCAGCGCGGCAGCCTTCGCATGGAAGGTTCCGCCCGCGACCGGGATGTCGAGCACGGCGGAGCGTGCCGCCGCGCGTTCGCCGCAAGCCAGAAACGCGCGCTCCATCGCATCGAGATAGTCGGAAACCCCCATCAGTCCCGCTACATCGGCTCGGGAGAGCAGGAGCACCTCGGGCGTATCCATCGCGTCGTCACCCGATCAGGAGCGAATACGCGAGGCCCGCAGCGCCACAGGCGCCGATCACCGGGATGATTCCGGCGCCGAAACGGAAGAGCGCGATAAAGGCGGCGATCGCGATCGCCAGCGTCGCCCATTCGAAGGCGCCCGCGAACGGATCCGCTTCGGTTCCCTGCGGCCACAGCACTTTCCACGCGAAAAACACGGCGAGGTTGAGCACCACGCCCACCACGGCGGCCGTGATCCCGGTAAGCGGCGCGGTGAACCGGACCTCGCCGTGGGTGGTTTCGATCAGGGGCGCGCCACCGAAAATGAACAGAAAGCTCGGCAGGAACGTGAAATACGTGGTCACCACGGCAGCGACGGCGCCGGCGAGGAACAAGCTGTCCGACCCGAACAGCTGCTTGGTCCAGCCGCCCACGAAGCCGATGAAGGTGACAACCATGATGAGTGGCCCGGGAGTGGTCTCGCCGAGCGCCAATCCGTCGATCATTTGCACCGCCGTGAGCCACTGGTAATGCTCGACGCCGCCCTGGTAGACGTACGGCAGCACGGCGTAGGCTCCGCCAAAGGTGAGAAGCGCCGCCTTCGTGAAGAACCAGCCCATCTGGGAGAGCGTGCCTTCCCAGCCGGAGTACGCGATGAGCGCGGCCATTACGCCGCCCCATAAGACGAGCCCGGTGACGCACACGCGCGCAAGGCGCTTCCACGTAAACAGCGCGTGCGCCGGGATCGGCGCGCCATCGTCGATCAGAGCCGCACCGTAGCTCTTGGCACCCGACCCGTGACCGCCGCCGATCGCGAACTTCTCCGGTGCCACGCGCCCGCCGAAATAACCGATCACGCCGGCGCCGATCACGATGAGCGGAAACGGCAGCCTTAGCGCGAAGATCGCGATGAACGCCGCGGCCGCGATGCTCCACAGCACGCCGTTCTTGAGCGCGCGCGAGCCGATGCGATAGGCGGCGAACACCACGACCGCGGTGACCGCGGGCTTGATGCCGTACAAGACACCGGCCACGGCAGGCACGTTGCCGTATGCCATGTAAATCCACGACAGTGCGATCAGGATGAACAGCGACGGCAGCACGAACAAAGTGCCCGCGATCACGCCGCCGCGCGTCTTGTGCATGAGCCAGCCGATGTAGGTGGCAAGCTGGGTCGCTTCCGGCCCCGGCAGGACCATGCAGTAATTGAGCGCGTGCAGGAAGCGCCGCTCCGAGATCCAGCGCCTGCGCTCGACCAGCTCCTGGTGCATGATCGCGATCTGGCCCGTGGGGCCGCCGAAGCTCACGAAGCCGAGCTTCAGCCAGTACCAGAAAGCCTCGCGGAGCGAGACCGGCTCCGGAGCTGTGCGGAGATCATTCGTCATCGGGATTTTCCTTGTACGCAGTGTAGAGAAAATCGAAGATCTTTCGGGCCTCGGCGAGCAGCCGGTCGTCGCCCCTGCACCGCGCCCGCGCCCCGAGCAGTATGGTCCGCAGGCCGTCGGCATCGGCGACGGGTATGCCGCCAGTATCGAGGTAGTGCACCAGCCTGCCGAGGCGTGCGAGCGCGGAATCGGCGTCCATGCGGAACGCCATCACCATCACTTCGAAAGTGACGCGGTTGCCCACATGCGTGAATTCCGCGCCGTCGAAGTCGAATCCGACCGCCCGCGCCGGACAGTCGCGCGGCCGCTCGAGCCACACGAAGCGCGCCGCCCGGTCGATGAAGCGCTTGATGAGCCACGCGCTCGCCAGGCGGTCCACCCAGGGATGCTTGCGCGTCGCCCACACCCGCCGCTGATAATCCTTCCTGCTGCAGGGCTCGATCGCGCGCGCGGCCGCACTCGGCTCGTCCCGTGACAGGCGCGCGAGCATCGCCCGCTCCGATTCGTCCAGCAGGTTTTTCGCCTGGTCATGCGCCGGTCCGGGAAAAAAATCGATCGCCGCGATTGCCTCGAATTCGCGGCGCAAGCTCCGGACCGCGCGGGCCGAAGCGGCGGGCCCGGCCGGCGCCTTCAGGGTTCGTGCATGGCGGGAGAACTTCGAGTAGTCGGCGGCCCGGTCGAAGAGCTTGCGCCAGCGGCTCTCCTGCGCTTCGTCGGCCGGCTTGAGCTCGACCAGCTGCGAGCTGCCGCCGGCTGCGACGACCTCCCGTTGCTGGCGCATGAGAAGTTCGCGCGCGCCGTTCTGGGCCGGGAGGAGATACACGCCGTCGCGCAACACCCCGCACCCGAGCGCCTTCAAGCCCCGCCACACGCGCATGCGCGCGGTCGCGTTGCGGGCGGGAAGGCTGATGATCAATGCCAGCCACTCTGCGCCGTCCCCGATCATGTAACAGATGTTACAAGCAAGTTATATCTGTTACAAGATCCGTCCGCGCGACGCGCAGGGCGCCGTTCCGGCGCCGGCGTGGCCGCGCGCGGCATGGCGTGACGGAAATCACGTGCAGCCGCTCGGGCGGGGCCGTGCGGGGGTGCTTTATGGTATTGTCCTATTTGAATTATCGGGCGGGACCACGCCATGAATCGGACGAGCTTGCCGATGCAGAAAGTCGGCAAGTACGAAATCATCCGGGAGATCGGCAAGGGCGCAACCAGTGCCGTCTACCAGGCGCTCGACCCGTTCCAGAACCGCCTCGTCGCCATCAAGCTCGTCTTTCCCGAGGTGCTCGTGGACAAGGACCACGGGCGGCGCTACCGCAAGCTCTTCGTCACCGAAGCCTCGCTCGCGGGCAAGCTCTCGCATCCGCACATCGTGGCCATCTACGACGCGGTCGCGGAGGACGAGGCGAGCTACATCGTCATGGAGTACGTGGACGGAACCACGCTCGAGCAGTACACACGCCACGACCGCCTGCTGCCGATCCCGAAGATCGTGGAGATCATCTACAAGTGCGCCCGCGCGCTCGACTATGCGGCGAGGCAGGGCGTCATCCACCGCGACATCAAGCCCGCCAACATCCTGCTCGCCGGGGATAGCGACATCAAGATCTCGGACTTCGGCGCCGCGCTCACGCTCACGTCGGAAACGACCCAGCTGACGGGGGTGGGCTCTCCGGCATACATGTCGCCGGAGCAGGTGAAGGAGCAGCCGCTCAGCCATCAGAGCGACATGTTTTCACTGGGCGTGGTGATGTACCAGCTGCTCACGGGCCGGCTCCCGTTCCAGGGGGCGAACAACTACACCATGATCTACCAGATCATCAACGTCGAGCCGCCGCTGCCGACCCAGGTGAGGCCGGAGATACCGCTGCGCGTCGAGGCCATCGTGATGCGCGCGCTGCAAAAGGCGACCGCGGACCGCTATCAGCTCTGGGAAGAGTTCGCGCACGACCTCGCGACGGCGCTCGGCACCGAGGAGAAGCTCGACAAGGGATTTGCCGAGAGCGAAAAATTCGACATCCTGCGCAAGCTCGCATTCTTCCGGCAGTTCAGCGATGTCGAGCTGTGGGAAGTGATGCGCGTCGCGGCATGGCGGCGCCATCCGCGCGACACCACCCTGATCCAGGAGGGCGACGTCGGCTCCTCGTTCTTCATCCTCGTGTCCGGGGAGGTCCAGATCACCAAACAGGAGCGGCTGCTCAACGTGCTCAAGGCCGGGGAATGCTTCGGCGAGATGGCCTATCTCGGCAAGCAGCGGTTCCAGCGCTCGGCGAGCGTCGTCTCGATCTCGGACATCATGGTGATCGAGATCCGCGCCGAGACGCTCGCGAAGGCCTCGGAAATGTGCCGGCATCACTTCCACGGCGCCTTTCTCGAGTTGCTGGTGGACCGCCTCACGATGGCCAACACCCGCATGTCGCAGTTGCTTGCCGACCGCAACATCAGCATCTTCTGACGCAACCCGCCGGGCGGACACGATCTTGAGCGCGATGGATCAAGCATTTGCGGCCGGAGGGAAATTTCCGTATATTAGATTCTGGTGGAACACTGATCTATGAATAATCCAGCGATGCAATTCGACAAGGAACTCGACGCGCGCGGCTTGAATTGCCCGTTGCCGATCCTGCGCGCCAAGAAAGCGCTCACCGATATGGCTTCGGGACAGGTACTCAAGATCCTGGCCACCGACCCGGGCTCGGTGAAGGACTTCCAGGCGTTTTCCAAGCAGACCGGAAACGCGTTGCTGTCATCGGATGCGGCCGACGGCGAATTCATTTTTTTCCTGAAGAGAAAGTAGTACAGCTCCGCGCGAGGCTCCTGCCCGGGAGCGTGTTCTGTGCGCTCGACGCATAGCCGGGCACGGCGCGCGTGCGGCGCGGCGGGAACGCGATCGGCGTCGAATTCCGTGCCGCCATTGCCGGGGATGAACTGCTCCCCACGCGCGGCTCGCGCACAGGCGCAGCACGCAGCGATGCGGATCACCGTCGCGGCCGGATCACCTTCCAGAAGCACTTTCGCGAGGAGGCAGCATGATACAGCGATGCCTGATGGTGCTCGGCTTGCTCGTCGTGTCCGCATGCGACAGCGGGCCGAAAGCGCCGCCGCCCGATCTCATCCAGGGCCAGCGGCAGGCGCTGGAGAAGGCGAAGGGCGTGGGCGAGGTCCTGCAGCAGTCGGTAGATCAGCGCCGCGAGCAGGAGGATAAAGGAAAGTAGAAGCGGACATCCCGAAGACTGCTGCGCCCACAGCGCACGATGTCGCGAGGATCGAGCGGCAGTGACCTGCGTTGAATCCTGATCCAGTTGCAGTGAGAGTTTTAAGTCTAGCGTAGAGCTAATGCAGGTTCAATCGCTGGTTCACCTCCTGGGGCGTTGGGATTGGTGGGAATAGGCTCTGATGCAACG
>Ga0194131_10003823_pt1 | contig 23289 bp, 21 predicted proteins | sample TA2KigO120mmetaG_FD_148631 | JGI IMG/M metagenome (GOLD analysis project Ga0194131, IMG submission 148631) | Freshwater microbial communities from Lake Tanganyika, Tanzania - TA2015053 Kigoma Offshore 120m | ecosystem: Environmental > Aquatic > Freshwater > Lake | place: Tanzania: Lake... | reverse complement strand
CGGCCGCGACGCTGACCGAGTACTGGGACCTCTTCACGGAGGCCAACGGCGATCAGTGGATCATGATCACGAGCACGGTGGAGGATCCGACCTACCTGCGGGAGCCGTGGGTCACCTCGCTTCACTTCAAGAAGGAGCGCGATGGGACGAAGTGGGATCCGGCGCCGTGTTCGGCGCGGTGAGCGGATCGCGGCGCTCGCGCTGGCGGCGCTGCTCGTCGGCGCGCCGGCGGACGCGCAGTTCGATCTGACGGGCAAGTGGGTCTCGCGCTCGACGCAGGATCCCATCGAACGGGGAGCCGGGCCGGATCCCGTGGACTACCTTGCGCTGCCGCTCAACGACGAAGGGCGCGCGCGGGCGCTCAGCTACGACTACTCGCTGATGTCGCTGCCCGACGGGCAGTGCGGCTACCACACGCCCTTCTACATCGTGCTGGGCCCCTTCGGCCTGCACATGTGGAACGAGTTCGACCCGGTGACCGGCCGGCTCGTCGCGTGGAAGATCGGCGCCTGGGTCGACAAGGACATCCAGACGATCTGGATGGACGGCCGCCCGCATCCCTCCCCGCATGCGGCGCACACCTACGGCGGCTTCACCACCGGCCGGTGGGAAGGCAACACGCTCGTCACGACGACCACGCACATGAAGGCGACGACGATCCGCCGCAACGGGGCGCCGGTGAGCGACCGCGCGACGATGAGGATGTACTTCGTGCGGCACGGCGACGTGCTGAGCATCCGCGCGGTGATGGAGGATCCCGTCTACCTCTCGGAGCCGCTCGTGCGCAGCCGCGTGTGGTCGCTCGATGCGCGCGGGGATCTGAACCTCGGCAACGGGGTGGCCTCGCCGTGCGAGGTGATTTCGGAGCTGCCGCGCGCCGACGCGGCCGGCGTGGTGCCGCATTACCTGCCCGGGCGGAACCCCTTCGTGGACGAGCTCACGCGCACCTACAACATCCCCGTCGAGGCCGTGCTCGGTGGGGCGGAGACGTTGTATCCCGAGTTCCGGAAGAAGTTGACGGGCTACCGGCCGCCGGCGTCATGCAGGCGGTACTGCGGGTGCGGGGGACTGGGCGTCCCCTGCATCGCAGACGGCAGCGGCGTCGCGCGCTGACCCTGGTGGTAAAGTACTCGCAGCTGTCCTGAGCCTCCCGCCCGGCGGGTTCCTCATCATGGCCCCGGGGAACCCGTGCCACATCCCCTTCCAAGGAGAACGACGTGCATTCAGCCGGTGATCGCGTGACTCATGTCCAGTACGGCGACGGGACGGTCGAAAGCGTGAACGAATACCACACGCGCATCGCCTTCGACGGCCACGGCCTCAGGACGTTCGTGTCCTCGCGCGTCGTGCTGGCGCCCTCGTCCACGCCGGCGCCGGTGAAACCCGTGCGCGCGCGCAAGAAGGCCGCCGGCGGCGCCACGCTACGTTGACGCGGGCCTGTGCGCGCGCAGGAACGAGCGGACGTGGCGCACGGCCAGCGGGATGCGGGTCGGCGGCTCCTTCCACGGGTAGAGGCTGACCTCTGACTTCGGCGCCAGCATCGCCGCCTCCATCGCCACCGCGTAGGGGTGCGCCGGGATGTCGTCCGGCAGGATCAGCACGGGCGTCTGGCAGCTCCTCACGAAGTCGCGCGACACGGTGAACACGAAGTCCGGGTTGGTCCGGTACATCTTCGTGAGGAACCGGTCCACCGTCTCCATCGTGACCCCCGGCTGCCGCTTGACGAACTCGGGGCCCCAGCCCTTCATGTTGTTCTCGTAGAAGAGGTCGCGCGCCTCGGGGCGCGACCCGCTCGGCTGCGCGAGCACGGCGGCGACGACGCGGTTCGGCGCGCGCTCGAGCAGGTTCCAGATGAAGGGGCCGCCGATGCAGAAGCCGAGCACCATGAACCTGTCGATGCCGAGGTGGTCCATCACGCCGAGGTGGTCGTCGGTGAACGCGTCCCACGGCCGGTCGACGTCGAGCGGGCCGGTGGACTGCCCGGCGTTGGCGTTGCGCAGGTCGCACGCGATGCAGCGGAACTCGTTCTTGAACTCGTCAACCGGGTTGAACGGCGACCCCGTGAGCAGCCCGTTGATCGTGGAGTTCAGCCCGCCGCCGGCGATGAGGAGCAGCGGGAAGCCCGAGCCCCACTCCTGGTAGCGGATGCGCACCGCGCCCTTCTGGTAGAAGGAGCCGGTCTGGCCCGTCTGTCCCTGTCCGCGCCCCTGCGCGAAGACGCGTTGTGCTGCTGCCATGGCAGTTGCCGCGGCGCCCGACTTCAAGAGCGTGCGTCTGATGCGATCGACCATCGGCGTCCTCCGTTCGGCGCGTACTCTACTGACGCCTTGCGGCCAGCGCAAGCGGGCCGTAGAATGGAGCTTCGGCTGGGCCGCTAGCTCAATTGGCAGAGCAGCAGACTCTTAATCTGCGGGTTGAAGGTTCGATTCCTTCGCGGCTCACCACACCTTCCTCAGCACTCTGACCCGGCGCCAAGTACTCGAAAAATGGTGCGGTTGCCGCGGTTGGATTGAATCGATTTCCGTCGAATGCGAGTCCTTCAGGGAGGAACAGCTGCTGAAGCCGCTGCTTGTGATTTAGCGAAGCCTGCACCCACAGGTCCGCTGCTCGCGGTAAAACGCGCTCTGCGAACGCCAGGATGCCCTGAACGTCGAGTTCGTCGGTCGCCTCGGCGTGATGGTCGATCTGCGTAAGCGTCAACTCCTCGCGCAGCTTGTCGCGCTGGCGTTCATAGCTCTTCAGGTCGATCGCCTGTGCGAACAAATACGCGTCGTCGAGGCGGTCGAGCTTCTGCCGAATCGCTTTGGCCCGGCGCTCAGTGTCGGCCGTACGGTCCTTGGCCTCTGTGTGAGCTGCTGCCGCACGTGGAGTTAATTCGCGTGATTTCGACGCGAGAATGCCGCGCACATTGAGTGCGCATGTACCCGCGCAGTCGGGGCGTGAGCGACCCCCTGGGACGGGCCCGGGGACGCCTACGGGGTCAGGAGGGGGGTCGCTCACGTCCCGGCTGCTATCGGTACTCGCAATCGCGCGCGGCAAAGAACGCCGCGCGCCGAGGTGACCTTCGCGTCTGCACAAGGACGCAAGTTGAACGAGGCGCTGGATTAACGAGCGCCGTACGCATCACTGCGTGTTGACGATAGCGCAGGCCGCCGCGACTGCCAGCGACACGTCAAAGCGGACGAATGCGCCCTGGGTCGTCGTCCCCGTGTTCTTCCAGCCACAGTGCGGCGTTATCCCCAGCATCGCGAGGTGATTCCCCTAGCCCAATCGTCCCCTTCTGAGCGGCAGTCAAAGTAAGGGGCTCACCAAGGGAAAAGAGAACCAGTTCGCGCGCGGGCGGTCAAGGGCCCGCCCACAAGGGCGTTGACAGCCCTTCGTACTAGCCCTACGCTGGCCTCATGGAAGTGCACGCTCCACCGGACCGAGTCCCGATTGAGACCGATGCCGACGGAGTGATCAGAGTCGGTGGCACACGGGTGACTTTGGACACTCTCGTCGCCGCATTCGACGCCGGTGCGACCGCAGAGGAGATCGCCCAGCAGTACGATTCCGTCACGTTGGCTGACGTGTACTCGGTCATTGGGTACTACCTCCGCCACCAGTCCGAGGTGCGCGCATACTTGGCCGAACGTCAGAAGAAGGCCGCCCAATCCCGTGAAGAGGATGAACGGCGCTTCAGTCCAAAGGGTGTACGTGAGCGATTGCTCGCGCGCCGGCGGTAGGCAGGCCTTCGGTGCTGCGACTGGCGGCAGACGAAAACTTCAACAACAACATCGTTCGCGGACTCCTTCGCCGTAAACCCGACGCCGATTTCGTTCGGGTCCAGGACGTAGGCCTTTCAGGAGCCGACGATCCGACCGTCCTCGAGTGGGCTGCAGAACAAGGACGCGCAGTCGTGTCGCATGATGTGTCCACGCTGCGCAAGCATGCGTACGAGCGAGTGGCTGCCGGCCTGAGGATGCCCGGCGTGTTCGAGGTGCCGAACACCCTGAACATCGGTCGCGCCATTGACGACCTGCTCCTGATTGTCGAGTGCAGCTTCGAAGGCGAGTGGGAAGGACAAGTCCGTTATCTTCCTCTGTAGGCGGGCGTGCCGGGAGCGGCTTGGCCGAAGCGGCAGGAAGCGCCGTTGCCGCTCGCGAAGGCGGGATCCCCGTCGCATATAATCCGCCGTAAACTCGCAGTCACCGAGAGACGCAGTTGACGGCCGGAACCCGGCTCGGTCCGCTGCGGCGGGTTGCTGAGTCCGAGCAAGCATTGGCGACCTTTGCTAAGCAGCATGGTGCGATGCCGGTCTCAGTCTTTGACTCGGATGCTGTGAATCGTTCGTTCACCGCCCAGTTGCAGCGCAGGTTGGAGGGCGCTGTGATCGCCTTTAGGGGGCATTAGGCCCCAATGGACGCCGCAGCGTTTGCCGTTGCGCTTGCGCGAACCACAGAACGCCTGGTCAGGCGATCCGCCGAAAGCCATCAACCCGTCTGAGCCATTCGCCAATCTGGTTCCAACTGGCGAAAGTTAGGCTCACCACCTTTCCCTTCCCTTGAACAGCCTCAACAGCGTTGGTCGGGCATGCCGCGTGCACGCGCATGGGGCATGGACCCGAATGAACCGATCCTTACCGCCGCCCGCGCGTTCGCGGTCTACATCTTCATGCTGATCGTGATCCGCGCGCTCGGCAAGCGCACGGTCGGCAACTGCTCCGCCTTCGATCTGCTGGCCGCCCTCATGCTCGGCGAGGTCGTGGACGAAATCGCGCACGTGGCCGCCGACCACGTGCGCGTCCGCGCGTGATCAGAACGTGAAGCGCACCTCGCCGACGATCGAGCGCTTGATGACGTCGCCGAAGACGTGCTGCATCACTTCCTCGTTGGCGAGGTTCGTCCCCTTGATGCTCGTGACCACGCGCTCGCCGGCCCATCTCACGCCGAAGCCGGCGTTGACGAGCGTGTACGACTCGGTCGTGCCGGAGAAGCGCGCGTCGAGCACGTCCTGCCAGTACGCCTCGTCGGTGAAGTTCACGTTCAGGTTGCCGAGGAACCGGTTGTAGGAGAAATCGAGCCCGGCGTTGAAGCGGTTGCGCGCCGGCCAGTTCACGTCGTTGATCGTCGTGCCCGCCGGCAGGTTCTCGGCCTCGGGCATCGCCTGGTACGAGTAGTTCGTGAAGACGTTGACGTAGCGGTTGAGCGCGGCGTCGACGCCCAGCTCGACGCCGCGGTCCTTGATCGTCCCCAGATTCAGGTAGGTGATGTGCGACGGCAGCAGCACGCCGTTGGCCGCCAGCACGGTCAGCGCGGCGGTGGGAATCAGCGCCGGCCACGTCGGCGGCGCATTCGCGGCCGTGTACGCCCGCACGGGCGTGAAGTAGATGCCGTTCTTGGTGCGGTTCCAGTAGACCGCCGCCGTGAGGGTCGCGCGGTTGCGGACGACGCCCGTGTACCCGACCTCGTAGGCCGTCATCGTCTCCGGCTTCAGATCCGGGTTGCCGTTGGCGTTGATCGGGAACACGAAGCGGCTGAGGAGCGGCGACAGCACGCTCAGGTTGACCTCGTTGAGCACGGCCGTCTGGATGTTGTTGTTGATGTACGACGGGGCCCGGAACGCGCGATTGAAGGAGAGGCGGAACGTCTGCGCCCGGTCCGGCTTGATCATGAACGTCGTGCGCGGCGAGAACTCGGCGCTGTCGATCGACGAGAACTTGTCCACGCGGCCGCCGACCACCCAGCGGAAGTGGTCGCCGAGGAAGATCTCGTCCTGCAGGTAGACGCCGCCCTCGTTGCGGTTCTCGTCCACCGGCGCCACCGAGATGTCGAAGCGGTTGTGCCGGTAGTTGCCGCCGAAGCTGAGCACGTGGCGCGTGCCGATCGTGCGCAGGTCGTTGGCCTCGACGTCGAAGGTCTTCGTGTCGAAGAGCAGCGGCAGCGGCAGGCCGTTCGGCCCGCGCGTGAGCAGGTTCATCGCGGTGCCGTTCAGCAGGTTCGTGAAGAACGCGAGGCGGCGCCCGCCGTTCTGGTAGCGCGTCGCCGCGTAGACCATGCGCGAGTCGCTGTCGATGTCGAAGGGGCCGATCCCGCTGTGGATGATGCCTTCGGTGCCCGCCACGCCGCCGCTCATGACCAGGGTGCCGCCGCCGGTGAAGTCGTAGTCCACGCGCGCGTCGAATTTCGGCTGCGACGTGCCCGTGTTGACGAACGGCGGGTACGGCGTCCGGAACGGGTTGTTGATGACGCCGGTCGGCCGCGGCGTCGGGTCCTGCGACAGGTAGCCGGCCGAGATCTTGAACGCCCAGTTCTGGTCCACGGCCTGCGCGTGCGACCCGTGCACGGAGAAGAGCGTGCCCGCGTCCTCGTCGCGGCCGGTCACGCTGCGATCGAAGGCGCCGATGCCGATCGTGAGCGTGCTGCCGCCCTGCGCGGCGAGCTCGCGCGGCGTCTTCGTGATCACGTTCACCACGCCGGTCATCGCGTTGGCGCCCCACACCGCCGACGCGGGTCCGCGGATCACCTCGATCTGCCGGATGTCGCCCGGGTTCATCGGCACGAAGTCCCACATGACCATGCCGAAGAAGTCGAGGTAGATGCTGCGGCCGTCCACGAGCGCGAGCTGCGAGGTGGCCAGCGTCGAGGTGGCGCCGCGCGTGGTGACGTTGAAGTCGCGTGCCGATGCCTGCATCACGTTGACGCCGGGCACCGTCCGCAGCAGGTCGCCCATGTTCGTGGCGGGCGAGTTCTCGATGGTCTCGGCGGTGACCACGCTGACCGCCGCCGGCGCGTTGACCAGCTCCTGCTCGGTCTTCGACGCGGTGACGACCACCTGTTCCTCGAAGGAAATGGGCGCGTCGGGATCGGCCGGCGCCGGCTGCTGTTGCTGCGGCGGCTGCTGCTGCGCCTGGGCGAAGGCCGGGCTCGCGCAGAGCGCGGAGAGAGATAGAGCGAGCGCAAGCCGTGCGGGCGTAAAGCGCATCATGCGTGTGGACTCCTCGGGCGGTATTGTGAGGGCACGGCCGAGTCGGCGCAAGTGCGCGTGCTAAGATGACACGTCGCGCGCCCGTAGCTCAGTTGGATAGAGCGCCGGACTTCGAATCCGTAGGTCGCAGGTTCGAGTCCTGCCGGGCGCGCCAGGCTGCACACCTTTTTGCGCCCGTAGCTCAGCTGGATAGAGCGACGGCCTCCGGAGCCGTAGGCCACAGGTTCGAATCCTGTCGGGCGCGCCACCCTTCCGGTCCGACAATCCAGTTGCCGAGGTCCATGCCGATCGACGAAACGACGACGGCGTCTACCCGGATTGGCCGAGCCTCATCACCGCGCGCAGGTCGGCGCCTTTCGCCTTGCGCAGCGCCGCCCACGGATCGCCCACCGCCTCGAGACGGTCGGCGAAGCTCTTCAGCGTGAAGTCCTTCGGCGTCAGCCCGCCGTCCTCCACCTCGTCCCACGTCAGCGGCGTGGACACGCCCGCGAAGTCGTTGGCGCGCGCGCTGTACGCGCTCGCCAGCGTCTTGCCGCGCACGTTCTGCATGTAGTCCACGTAAAGGCGCCGGCCGCGTGCCTTGATCGACCGCTCGACCGTTGCCAGCTTCGGATGCTTCTTCGCCACCATCGTCGCGACGATGTGCGCGAAGAGGAACCCCGCCTCGTACGGCGTGTCCGGCGGCATCGGCACGTAGACGTGCAGGCCGCCGGAGCCGGAGGTTTTCGGGAAGCCGGGCGCCTTCAGCGCGTCGAGCTCGTCGCGGACCCAGCGCGCCACGTCGAGCACGCGCGCGAAGGGCAGTCCGTCCGGCGGATCGAGGTCGATCGCGACGTGGTCGATGACGTCCTCGGACCCGACGCGCGAGAACCACGGATCCTGGGACATCGAGGCGAGCTGCGCGGTGTAGAGGAGCGTCACGAGCGAGCCGCCGATGATGTGCGGGCGCGTGTCGCTTTCGCTGGTGGCGCGCTCCACGCGCACGCCCGTCGGCACCTTGTCGGGCGCGCGGTGCTGGTAGAACGGCTTGCCGTCCACCCCGTTCGGATAGCGCTTCATCACGAGCGGCCGGTCCGCGAGCACCGGCAGGATGTACGGCGCCACGCGGGCGTAGTGGCGGAACAGGTCCCCCTTGGTGAGCTTCAGCCGGGGCCAGAAGATCTTGCGCAGGTTGCTGACGTCGAGACGCTCGCCGCCGGGCAGCTCCAGCACGCCGTCGCCGGCGCCGGCTTCGATCTCGTCGAGCCGCGCGATCAGCGTGGACACCGCGGCCTTGGTGAGCGCGGTTCCGCGCGCGCGCTTCTTCTCGGCCGCCTCGGAGCGGCGCGTGTTCGACCTGGCGCGCGCCGCGGGCACTCGCAGGAGCTGGTCGGGTTCCTTCCTCACGCGCTCCGGCCTGATGTCATCGCGCAGGCCGAGGTAGGTGGGGTGCCGCAGCTTGCGGTCCGCGGTCCACTCGGTGAACTTGACCTCCGCCACCAGCGACGGCTTCACCCAGTGCGGCCGCTCGTTCGTCTTCGGCGTGTTGGCAAACGGCGACACCTTCGTCTCGAGCGCGCGCAGCTGCTTCCAGACGCGCCCGAGCTCCGCGTCGGTGAACCCGCCGCCGCTGTGGCCGACGTACTCGAGCCGGCCGCGCTCGTCGTAGAGGCCCAGCAGCAGCGCACCGAAGAACGGGCGCGTTCCGCGCGGATCGGTCCAGCCGCCCACGACGCAGACCTGCCGGCGCACCAGCTTCAGCTTCCGCCAGTCAGGCGACCGCTTGCCCGAGCGGTAGACCGAATCGAGGCGCTTGGCGATCAGCCCCTCCCAGCCTTCCGTGTCGGCACGCTGGTGCAGCGCCCGGCCGTCGCCCGTGACCTGCTGGCTGATGCGGATGCGGGGATCGTCCAGGCCGCGCAGGAGCGCCTCGAGACGCGCGCGCCGCTCCCGCAGCGGCAGCGGACGGAGGTCCTCGTCGCCGATGCGCAGGACGTCGAACAGGATTAGCGCGACGCCGCTCTTCGCGCCCTGCTGGAGGTGCTGGAACCCGATGGGAGTGCCGCGCTCGTCGAGCGCCACGATTTCGCCGTCGAGCAGGACCGGTGCATCGAGCGTCCGCGCCCAGTCGTGGAGCGCGGCGGCCACGGCGGGATACTGCCGCGTTTTCTCGTTCCCGAGCCGCGACCAGACGCGCACCTCGGAGGGCGCGGCCACGGACACCAGCGCGCGAATGCCGTCGTATTTCGGCTCGTAGGCGAAGCCGGCTGACTGGAGCGGCGCGTCGCCCGTGCTGGCCAGCATGGGCCGCACGCCGGCGGGGTCGTCGCGCCACATACAGGTGGATGTTTGTAAGTCAAAGGTCAAAAGTCAAAAGTCAAAGGCTTGAAAAGACGAGCTTCGGCTCCTTGCCCTTCATGCGCGCCCTGACGATGCGCATCAGGTTCTCGCGGTACTCGTCGGTGAACTGCGACGGGTCCCACGCGTCGTGCAGGTCGTACGACGTCTCGAAGAGCGGTCGTCGATCTCCTCTTCCTTGACGAAGGAGCGGATGTCCACGGTCCGGCTTGACGAGCCCGAACGCGATCGGGCCTTTCCACAATGCACGCGCCATGTCAGTGGCGCGTGCAATCCCAAACCCCGAATCTAGCGGGTCCGCTGCTTCGTCAGGTCCCGCTCCGCTTCGATCCAGTCGTCGAAGTCGGCGCCGTCCTGGCCGCCGCGGCTGAGGTAGCGATGGTAGGCCGCCTCGGCGATTTCCTCCGGCGTCGGCTTCGGGGTCACGGCGCCGTTGCCCGCCTTCGTGGAGCGCCGCGCGCGCGGCGCGGCCGGTGACGAGGAAGGGGCTGATGTCTTCTTGGCCATGGCTGAACTCTGCAAAACGCGGTGTTTCGAGATCGGCCATTTTACTGCAGGGCGACGCATGCGTTGCCCCTGCATCGTCGCTTCTTCTTCCTCCATCACGTCATATTCGGAGGCAATCATCGTGAGGCGGTTGAGCGCGGCGCAGGGTGCCTGGGGCACCCTATTCTGCGAGATTGTGTCTTACCGCGTAATGGGTGAGCTCCGCGTTGGTGCGCATGTCCATCTTCTCCAGCACGCGCGCGCGGTAGGTGCTCACCGTCTTCACGCTGAGCGACAAGGTCGTCGCGATCTCCGACACGGTCTTGCCGCTGCCGATCATGCGCAGCACCTGGTACTCGCGATCGGACAGCCGCTCGTGCGGGTTTTCGTCGCGGTCCGGGTGCACGCCCATCGCGACGCGCTCGAGGATTTCCGGTCCGAAGAACTTGCCGCCCTTCAGCAGCCGCGACACGGCCGTGACGAGCTCGGTGTCCGCGGTGTCTTTCGTCAGGTAGCCCGACGCGCCGGCCGCGATCGCGCGCCGTGCGAACTGATCGGCGGTGTGCATGCTGAGCACGAGCACGGGCAGCCGCGGCTGCAGGTGCCGCACGCGCTTCAGCACGTCGAGGCCGCTGCCGTCGGGCAGCGACAGGTCGAGCACGATGATGTCCCACGGGTGCGCACCAACGAGTTCGAGCGCGTCGCGCCCCGAGCCGACTTCGTGAATGACGGAGCCGGCGAAGGCGGCGGCGAGCAGGTCCCGCAGGCCGCGCCGGACGATCGGATGATCGTCCACGAGCATCACGCGCAGCGTCGTGGTTCGGTTCTCGAGCAGCGCTTCGCTCATGATTCCTCGACTTCGCTCCGCACGGGGAGCACCATGGCCACCAGCGTGCCGTGTCCCGGGCGGCTGGTGATCCGGACGTCACCGCCCAGCGCGCGAGCCCGCTCGCGCATCCCCATCAGGCCGAGCGACTCCGCGCCCCGCCGCGGCTCCTCGCTCATCCCGACGCCGTTGTCCCTGACGTTCAGCATCAGGAGATCGCGCCCCCGCATCGTCAGGCGCGCGGTGATCGCGGTGGCCTGCGAGTGGCGCACCGCGTTGGTCACCGCTTCCTGGAAGATGCGGAAGGCGGCAGTGGCGCGCTCCGGCTCGATCGACCCCTCGACGCGGTTCCAGACCTCGATCGGGATGCCGGACTGCGCCGTGAGCCTGCGCGCCTCGTACTCGATGGCGCCGCCCAGGTCGTGATGGTCGAGCAGGGCGGGCCGGAGGTCGCTCGAGATCCTCCGCACCATCGCTATTCCTATATCGATCTGACCGACCGCCGACTGCAGGCGATCCACGATGTCGCCCGGCACCTTCAGCTCGTGGAGCCGCCGCAACACGGCGGCGAAATCGAGCTTGATGCCGGTCAGGAGCTGCCCGAGCTCGTCGTGCAGCTCGCGGGCAATGCGCGTGCGCTCCTGCTCGCGCATGCGCTCGACGTACTCGCGCAGCGCACGCAGGTCGGTCGTGTGCCTTTCCTCTTCGCCTTCCGGTTCGGCCACGGTATTAGGGGCCTCGTCCAAGTGCGTACGTTCTAGCACGGTTGAGGCGAAACGGTGTCGGCATTTGTCCGACGAACCGACAGTGCGTTTCCGACACAGCCCAAGCATTGGTGATTTGCGATTTGTGATTTGCGATTGGGATTTGGGATTTGGGATTTGGGATTTGGGATTTGCGCCGTATGGCCGATAAGTCAACCATGGCGATACGCCGCCAAGCCAGAGCCGTCTCCCGGCGGTACTGCGTCTACGTCATCGAGCTGTCGCGCGACTGCGTGAAGACGCCGTGCGCGCTGGCGCCGGTGTACGTCGGCCAGACGGCCCACACGCCCGAGCACCGCTTCGAGCAGCACAAGGCCGGCGGCAAACTCGCGGCGGGCAAGCCGCACCGCTTCGGCAAACGCCTGCGCTACGACCTGATGAAAGACATCGGCCCGTTCTCGACGCGCAAGGAAGCCGAGGCTGCCGAGAAAGCTGTCGCCCAGGCGCTCGAGAAGCGCGGGCACCCCGTCTTCTGGGGCTGAAACAAGTGGGAAGGTGGGGCGGCTGACGGGTCTCGAACCCGCGACTTCCTGAGCCACAGTCAGGCGCTCTACCCCTGAGCTACAGCCGCCATTCGACTCGGCGCGCGCTCTCGCGCGCGCCTCGCTCATGGCAAGCCATCACTGCACGGCCGGCCACTCGCAAGCGCGACGAAACTCAATGTTAACACGCTGAAACCGGCGCGATGTGCGGCGCTCACCGACCGGGCCCAGCAGCAGGCAGACGACGCCGACGTCCACGTTGACCGGCTTCTCGGCGAGCCGCGGGTCCTCGGCCATCCAGTCGTAGCGCTCCACCGCCTCGCGGAAGCGCTCGGCGATGATCCACGCCGCGCTGAAGTGATCGAGGTCGGGGATGAGGAAGCAGAACTCGTCGCCGCCGAAGCGCGCGATGCTGCTGACGGTCGCCTCGCGCGCCGACAGCTCCTCGCGCAGCTTGTTCAGGCGCTCGGTGAAGCCGGCCGAGACCGCCTGGATGGCCTCCTGCTTCGACTGCTGCCAGAGCCGCTCGTGCCGGATGAAGACGTGGTCGATCGCGTCGAGCAGCGCCTGCTCGTGCCCGGCCGAGAGGTGGAGCCGCTTTCGGATCCACTGGTGCAGCTCCGACCGGGTCTCGGGAGCGGTGTCCACGTCGATGTGTGCGTTTCTGCGCATGCGCGCCGGCCCGGCCACGATCTTGGTCCCTGGGCCGGGCAATTCAAGCGCTGTGCCCGGGTTTTGACCGAGAATTGCCCAATGGATCACCCGCAGGTCGTCAATCCCGCCGAGCGAGCGGAATTCCGCCCCGACAAAATGGGAAAAACGACGCTGTTCGAGTCGCCCCGGCTGCTCGTCGGCCTCAACGCGTTCGAGCCCGGCCAGGCGCACGCGCTGCACGCGCATGCGGGCATGGACAAGGTGTACCACGTGGTCCAGGGGGAAGGACACTTCCTGCTGGAGGGCCGCGAACTGCCCATGAAGACGGGCGATCTGCTCGTGGCGCCCGACGGCATCCCCCACGGCGTGCGCAACTCGGGCCACGCACGGCTCATCGTGCTCGCCATCCTGGCGCCGGCGCCCTGATGAGCTTCGCACGACACGCACGTGCTGCCGGTGCGCGCCGCCTGATTAGATCGCTGGCGCCGTCAGCGCCACGACCACTCCCGCCAGGATCAACGCCGCGCCGGCCAGGTCCGGCGCGGTCAGCCGCTCGCCGAGCAGCACCGCGCCCAGCAGCAGCGCCACGGCCGGCGTGAACACGCTGATGAAGCTGAGGCTGGTCACGCTCCACGTCTTCAGCAGCGTGAAGTAGATGAGGAACGTGACGACGCTGCCGGCCACCGCCAGGTAGCCGACCGCGGCCCACGTGGACGTGTCGCGCGGCAGCGCGAAGCCGTCGCCCATGGCGAACGACGCCGCCGCCAGTACCACCGCGCCGAGGAGCATCGCCGGCGCGTTGAGCGCCGCCGGATGCAGCGCCTGGCCGTACCGCTTGGCGGCGATGCCCGCGACGGCTGCCGCGAACGCCGCGCCGACGACGGCCAGCATCGGCCCCGCCCTGGCGGGATCGATGCGCAGCTCGTCGCCGAAGAGCACGGCCACGCCGATGAACGCGAGCAGCGTGCCCGCGAGCTTCCGGCGCGTCAGCCGCTCACCGGGCAGGGAGAGGTGCGCGAGGCCGACCGTCATCAGCGGCAGCGTGGCGAAGAGGATCGCGGTGAGGCCGCTGTCGAGGTCCTGCTCGGCCCAGTAGATGAGACCGTAGTCGGCGCCGAAGAGCACCAGCCCTTCGATGACGACGAGCGTCCACTCGTCGCGGCCGCGCGGCCAGCGGGCGCCGAGCAGCGGGACGAGCGGCGCGAACAGCGCGGCGGCGACGAAGAAGCGCACGGCGGCGACGTTGAGGGGCCCGAGGCCGCCGTAGCCGACCTTGATTACGAGCCACGTCGAGCCCCAGATCGCGCACAGCAGCGCGTAGAGCGCTGCACTCCACCCGCGTCGCACTGGAAAGTGATCGTACCAGGTTGCATGATGGAGAGATGCACGCCTGGTCCGTCGGGGACCACCTGACCCACCGCTTCAATTCCGAGCTCGGCACCGGCCGCATCACGGCCATCGAAGGCCGCGTGCTGATCGTGACATTCCCGAAGGCGGACACCACGATGCGCCTCGCGGCGGCGAGCGACGCGCTCGTGCCCGCAACCGAAGAGGCGCAACGCCGCGAGCGATCCCTGCTCGAGCGCCTCGCGCGCGGCGAAGCCGACGACCCCGAAGACTTCCTCATCCGGCTCGACATGCTGCGCCTGCTCGCCACGCGCGAGGCCGGCGGGCTCGGCTCGTTTCTCGGCGGCCGCATCAGGCTGTTCCCGCACCAGCTCTACGTGGCGCAGCGCGCGACCGCGGCGACGCCCGTCCGCTGGCTGCTCGCCGACGAAGTGGGCCTGGGCAAGACGATCGAAGCCGCGCTCGTCCTGAACCGGCTCGTGCACACCGGCGGCATCGAGCGCTGTCTCGTCGTCGCGCCCGAGTCGCTCACCGTGCAGTGGCTCGGCGAGCTGTGGCGCAAGTATCACCAGGTGTTCACGCTGCTCGACTCCGCGCGGCTGGCCGACGTGGCGCGCGACTTCGGCGCCGACTTCAACCCGTTCGACGTCCATCGCCGCGCGGTGATCGCGCTCGAGACGCTCGTCGAGCGGCCCGGGCTGACCACACAGGCCGTCAGGGCCGGCATCGACCTGCTCGTCGTGGACGAAGCGCAGCGCCTGCGTCGTCCGCCCGGTCACCCCGGCGAGCCCGGGTATCGCGCCGTGGCGCCGCTCGCGGCGCTCGGGCGCCACATGCTGCTGCTCAGCGCCACCCCGCTCGAAGACGATGCGCATGGGTTCTTCCGGCTGCTGCAGCTCCTGCGGCCCGGCGAGTTCCCGGAGGAGACGGATGTCGACGCGCGGCTCGCCTCGGGCGTGCCGCTGCCGCCGTGTACCAGCTCGACGCGGCGATCGGATATCGGCGGGCTGCCGCCGCGGGTCCCCGCGCCCGTCGATCTCCCCGACGACGGTCGCATCGACGATGCGGACAGCTCGCGCGTGCGGTGGCTGCTCAGGGCGGCGCGCCGCTGGAACAACGCGCGCGAGAAGACGCTGGTGTTCGTTGCGCGGCGCGAGACGCTGGACATGCTGCGGTCGGCGCTTCGCGATCGCGCGGAGATCGCCAGCGGCACGTTTCACGAGGAGCTGCCCGCCGCGCGCCGCGACCTCGAGATCGCGCGTTTCCGTGCCGGGGACGGGCCGAGCCTCCTCGTCTCCACCGAAGCCGGCGGCGAGGGGCGCAACTTCGAGTTCTGCCATCGCCTCGTGCTGTTCGACCTGCCGTGGAACCCGTCCACGGTGGAGCAGCGCATCGGCCGGCTCGATCGGATCGGCCGGCGTCTCCCGGTCGAGATCGTGTACTTCCGTCCGCCCGCGGGTGTCGGCGCTGCCGCCGTGCGGCTGTTCGAGCGCCTGGGGCTCTTCCGCGAGCCGATCGCCGGGCTCGAGCCGCAGCTCGCGCACGTCGAGGGCGTGCTCGAGGACGCCGCGCGGCATCCGGAGGTCGCGCTGTCGGACGAGCGAATCGAGCAGGTCGTCGCCCAGGCGCAGGAGGCGCGCACGCGGATTCGCGCCGCGGCGTACCAGCAGCTGCATCGGGATCCCTATCGGCCCGACATGGCGGGACCCATCCTGGCGCGGGTGCCCGCGGATCTCGACGCGCTCATGGAGGACGTCGTGACGCGCGCCGCGAGCCGCCTCGGCTTCCGCGTGGAGCACGTGCGCGGGCGGCGTGCCTACGCGATCGAGTTCGGCAACGAGGCGCTCGTGGACAGCCTGCCCGGCGTGCCGGGCGGTGCGTCGTTCGTCGGCTCGTTCGACCGCGAGTACGCGGTGCAGGACGAGGCCGTTGACTTCTTCGCGTCGGGCCACGCGCTCGTCGAAGGGCTGCTGGCGCACTACGAGGACGATCACCAGGGGAGGGTTGCGTTCCTGGACGTCACGCTCCCCGGGCCGCCGGGCGCGGGCGTGGTGGCGATCTACAAGGACGGCGCGGCGCGTGAGGTCGTGGCGGTTGACGCCGGCGGGCGCCCGCGCCCGGAGTGGGCCGAGGCGTTGTTGCAGCCGGGGCTGCGCGCCGATCGGATGAAGGCGGAGGAGGTTGCGGCGCACAACTGGTCCGCGCTCGTGCGTCATCTCGGCGCCCGCCGGCCGTACGCCGTGGCGGGCGTGGTCGTGACGAGTGCCTGAACTGCCCGAAGTCGAATACGAGCGGCGCCGGCTGCAGCGCGCGATGGCAGGCGCGCGCATCACGCGCGTCGCGGTGCGCCAGCCGAAGCTGCGGTACCGTCTGCCCGCGACGTTCGCGCGCCGCCTGCGGGGGCAGATGGTGCGCGCGGTCGAGCGGCGCGCGAAGTACCTGCTCGTCGCGCTCGGGTCCGGCGACCGGCTGCTCATGCACCTCGGCATGTCCGGCTCGTGTCGCGTGGCGCGCGCCGGGCGTCCCGAGGCGCACGACCATGTGGTCTTGGGGATGTCCACCGGCGCGTCCGTCTTCTTCAACGACCCGCGGCGCTTCGGCTTCATGCGGCTGCTGACGGCGGGGGAGCACGCGACGCACACATCACTGGCGCGCCTCGGCCCCGAGCCGCTGGCGCCCGCCTTCGATGCGGCGGCCCTTGGTGCCGCGCTCGCGCGTCGCAGGACGCCGCTCAAGATCGCGCTGTCGGATCAGCGCGTGGTCGGCGGCCTCGGCAACATCTACGTCGTCGAGGCGCTGCATCGCGCGGGACTCTCCCCGGTGCGCCGCGCCGGAACGCTGGTCAGCGCAAACGGCGGGCCGCGGCCGGCGGTGCACGATCTCGTGCAGGCGATCAAGGGCGTGCTGAAGGAAGCGATCCGGCGGCAGTCGCGAACGGGCGGCGACAACCCGTTCCTCGTCTACGACCGCGAGGGCGAGCGCTGTCCGCGCCGCGGCTGCCGCGGCACGATCCGCCGCATCGTTCAGGGTGGCCGCTCGACCTACTACTGCCCGGCGTGCCAGCGTTGACCGGCGCCCAGGTCCTCAAGGCGGGCGGCTGCTTCATGGCCGGCATGGCGACGCATCCCTCCGCGGAGCCGGGAACGCTCGTCGTGCGGTCGAGCCCCGCCGATCGCGAGCTGCTCCTCGACGACGCGCCCGGCACGTAGTACGTCACCGACTACTACCGCCGACACCCCGTGGTGCTGGTCCGTCTTGCCCGTCTGCATCGGGACGCGGTGCGCGATCTGCTGTCGGCGTCATGGCGCCTGACGATGGCGAAGGCTACACTGACAGCACGCGCCCGTAGCTCAGTTGGATAGAGCACCGGCCTTCTAAGCCGGGGGTCGCAGGTTCGAGTCCTGCCGGGCGCGCCACCCTTTTCAATTTCTCTCGGATATCCTCAAGTAGGTCTTCCGTCCCAATACGTCAGCAACCTTCGGAGGGCGTCAATTTCCGCGTGGCAGGCCGCGTGGCAGGCCCTGTTCGCGTGGCAGACCGCGTGGCACCGATTCGGGAACGCGATCAGGACAGGCGTTCGAGGGGATGTTGAAGCGTATCCGTCCGGCCGGGCCAGCGTGGGCGCGCTCGGCGCACCGACGCGGCGGTGCGCGGCGGAAGTCATCGTCGTGGGAACAAGACGGGTGAGTCTTGCCGAACGTGCTGATGGCGATCCCTTCACGATCCGCGGGCACGCGCGCAAGGCGGTCGCAGAAATCATTGCCCCGTTCGGACCGGCGGCACGACGAAAGCCCGACGCAGGACCTTCCCTGGCAATCGCGCCCGGTTAGAATGGCGGCACACGACTCGTCCGCGCTCCATGAAACTCGAAGACCTGCAACCCAATGCGGCGGTCCGCGGGGTCCTCCCTGACACCCTGGCAACCGTGATCAGCGTGCAGTGGTTCGGGTCCGAGGCACTTGAGCTGACGTACAAGACCCCAGGCGGCAAGGTCGCGAACGAACTGCTCTATCGCCATGACGAGTCCCGCCTCGAGGTCGTCGAGCAGGGCCGGCCGTGGGGCTTCGATGGCGACGGCGCCCTGTTCCGTCTCGTTTCAGAGGCCCAACGCATTCGGCTGGCGCACCTGTTCGACCCGGTGCTGGCGGTTCACACCTCGGTGGTTGAGCCATTGCCGCACCAGATCACGGCCGTGTACGAGTCGATGCTGCCGCGGCAACCGCTACGCTTCCTCCTCGCCGACGACCCCGGCGCGGGCAAGACCATCATGGCGGGGTTGCTCATCAAAGAGTTGATCGCCCGAGGCGACCTCCAGCGGTGCCTGGTGGTCTGCCCAGGAAGCCTCGCCGAGCAGTGGCAGGACGAGCTGTACAACCGTTTCCATCTGCCGTTCGAGATTCTCACCAACGACAAGCTCGAAGCGGCGCGCACGGGCAACTGGTTTCTGGAAACCAACCTCGTCATCGCCCGCCTCGACAAGCTCTCCCGCAACGAGGACGTGCAACAGAAGCTCCAGGCGCCCGATGGCCGGTGGGATCTCATCGTGTGCGATGAGGCCCACAAGATGTCGGCCACGGTGTTTGGCGGGGAGACGAAGTACACGAAGCGGTACCGGCTCGGGCAACTGCTCTCCACGTTGACCCGACACTTCCTCCTGATGACAGCCACGCCGCACAACGGCAAGGAAGAAGACTTCCAGTTGTTCATGGCGCTGCTTGACGGCGATCGGTTCGAGGGGCGCTTCCGCGACGGCGTTCACGTGGCCGATGTCTCGGACCTCATGCGCCGCATGGTCAAGGAGAGCCTGCTCAAGTTCGACGGCACCCCGCTCTTCCCGGAGCGGATCGCCTACACCGTGCCCTATAAGCTGTCGGAGGCCGAAGCGGGTCTGTACAAGGCCGTCACCGACTACGTGCGTGAGGAGTTCAATCGCGCCGAGGCGCTGCAAAACGAGAAGCGTGCCGGTACGGTCGGCTTTGCGCTGACGATTCTTCAACGCCGGTTGGCCTCGTCTCCCGAAGCAATCTACCAATCGCTCAAGCGGCGACGCGAACGGCTGGAGAAGCGCCTGCGTGCCGAAGAACTGCTCCAGCGCGGCGCCCAAGTCGCATTTGCGGTGGCGGATTCACTTCCCGCGCTCACCGAAGAAGACATCGAGGAGTTGGAGGACGCCCCTGGCGCCGAGCAGGAGGAGGTCACCGAGGAGGTCGTAGATCAGGCCACCGCCGCCAGCACAATTGCCGAACTGAAGCTGGAAATCGTCACACTGGAGCGACTCGAGGCGCTGGCGGCTGGCGTGCGCCGCACTGGACAAGATACGAAGTGGCGCGAGCTGTCGAGTCTGCTCAGTCAGCTGTTTGGCGCCGCTCCTCTCACGGGTCCGCTGCCGGGGTCGCCTGCCGATGACGACCGCGCGACCCCTCCGCCCCATCCATCCCCTACCCAGAAGCTCGTCCTGTTTACCGAACACCGTGACACGTTGAACTACCTCGAGAGTCGCATCACCACGTTGCTCGGACGCACCGGCGCTGTCGTGATCATCCATGGTGGGATGGGACGCGAGGACCGGTTGAAGGCGCAGGAATCGTTCAAGCACGACCCCGAGGTGCAGCTACTGCTCGCCACGGACGCGGCGGGCGAAGGCATCAACCTTCAGCGCGCCCACCTGATGGTGAACTACGACTTGCCCTGGAATCCGAATCGCCTCGAACAGCGCTTTGGCCGCATCCATCGTATCGGCCAGACCGAGGTGTGCCACCTGTGGAACCTGGTCGCCGATGAAACGCGCGAGGGTGACGTCTATCGCAAGCTGCTGGAGAAGCTCGAAGAGGCGCGGAAGGCACTCGGCGGACAGGTGTTCGACGTGCTCGGCAAGCTCCAGTTCGAGGGCCGCGCCTTGCGCGACCTGCTCATAGAAGCCATTCGGTACGGCGACCAGCCTGAGGTGCGGGCCCGTCTTACGACCGTGCTTGACCACGCGCTCGATCGCGGTCAACTCCAAGACCTGCTCGAAGACCGCGCGCTCGCGCATGATGCGATGGACGCCAGCCGCGTCAATCGCATTCGCGAGGACATGGAGCGGGCCGATGCTCGTCGCCTCCAACCGCATTACATCGAGTCCTTCTTTCTCGAAGCCTTCCAGCGCCTGGGAGGTTCAGCCAAGCAGCGGGAGCCGCGGCGCTACGAGATCACCCACGTACCGGCGCCCGTGCGAAACCGCGACCGCCTGATCGGCATTGGACAGCCTGTGTTGCCGCGGTACGAACGGATCGCCTTCGAGAAGGCGCTGGTGGCGCCGCAGGGGCAACCGCTTGCTGCGTTCGTCTGCCCGGGACATCCACTGCTCGACTCGGTGCTGGACCTCACGCTGGAGCGCAACGCCGACTTGCTCAAACGGGGCTCGATCCTCGTGGACGAGCGTGACACCGGCACCCGGCCGCGCGTGCTCTTCTATCTTGAGCATTCGATTCAGGACGCGGGCCTCACCCGCCACGGGGAGCGTCGCGTCGTCTCCAAGCGAATGCTCTACGTGGAACTTGATGCCGATGGCGTGACGCGGCACGTCCAGTACGCACCCTATCTGGACTACCGACCGCTCGCCGCAGGCGAGCCGAACGTCAGCGCACTCCTCGAGCGGCCGGAATGTGCCTGGATCACGCGGGAGCTGGAGCAGAGGGCACAAGGCCATGCAGTGGCTCAGGTCGTTCCCGAGCATTTGACGGAAGTCCGAGTGCCAAAGCTCGCGCTGATCGCCAAGACCGAAGCCGCGGTGAAGGATCGGCTCACGAAGGAGATTACCTACTGGGACCACCGTGCCGCCCAGCTCCAAGCGCAGGAGCAGGCCGGGAAGCCGAATGCCCGACTCAATTCGGGTGAGGCACGCAAGCGCGCCGACCTCCTGCAAGCACGGTTGCAGAAGAGGCTGGAGGAGCTGAAGCTCGAAGCGCAGATCTCGCCGCTGCCGCCGGTGGTGCTGGGCGGTCTGCTGGTCGTGCCGATGGGACTGCTCGCGCAGATGTCAGGGCGATCCACCATGCCGCCTACCGCTCCAGTCGACACGCAGGCGAGCGCCGCGAGGGCTCGCGCTGTCATCATGGAGATCGAGCGTCGGCTCGGCTTCGAGCCAACCGACCGCGAGTTCGAGCAGCTCGGGTACGACATCGAGAGCCGGGTGCCCGGCACCGGCAAGCTGCGGTTCATCGAGGTGAAGGGCCGCGTTTCGACCGCCGACACCGTCACGGTCACTCGTAACGAGATTCTCTACTCCCTCAACAAGCCCGAGGACTTCATCCTGGGGATCGTCGAGTTCCGTGAGGACGACACGCATCGTGTCCACTACGTGCGGAGTCCCTTCCAGCGCGAGCCGGACTTCGGCGTGACGAGCGTGAACTACGACTTGGCCGAGTTGATCGCCCGTGGGGAAGCGCCCCGATGAAGCCACTGTTCACCATCCACGAAGGTGAGTTCCTGGTGGGCGACCACATCAACCGGCGACTCGGCCAAAAGTTCGATGTGTGGGTGCCAACCAAGGACAGTGGTGTGGACCTGCTCGTCACACGGAAGCAGCGTCGTGGCGTGCCGGTGCGCCTGCAGGTCAAGTTCTCTCGCGGGTTCAGCATCCGCGAAGAAATGGCTCGGCACTTGATCGCCACGAGTTGGTACACGCTCGATCCGAAGAAGATCCGCACCAGTCGGGGCGACCTCTGGGTGTTCGTCATCCTGACTTTGAAGCACGAGGCGCATTTCGTAGTGATACCAACGCGAGAACTGCGGAAGCGCATTCCGCGTGGAGGTGTCAGGAAGTGGAACCTGTACCTGTGGGTGTTCGACGACGGGTGCTGCTACCAGGTCCGTGACCTCCAGAAGGAGGAGACGCTCGATGTAATCCACCGTGGTGTACGGGATCGGCATCGTGACTGTTCCCAGTGGCTGGAGAACTGGAGACTGCTCGACCGGCTTACAGGGAAAACACGATGACCGGCCACAAGAAGCTCATCGAAGTGGCGCTTCCGCTCGAGGCGATCAACATCTCCTCTGCACGCGAGAAGTCGATCCGGCACGGCCACCCGAGCACGCTACACCTATGGTGGGCGCGCCGGCCGCTGGCTGCTGCGCGGGCGGTCATCTTCGCGCAGATGGTGGACGATCCGTCTGCGTACGTGGATGTCCTGCGGGCAGACCCCAAGCTGCACCGCAAGGCCGAGAGCGCGCTCAAAGCCAAGCTGAAGCTATGGGACGAAGCCCGCGCCCTCTCGGAAAAGGCCAAAGGGTCTGGACTCTCAGTTCCAGAACCAGGTCCGGCGCCGACACTCGACGACCTGCTGGCTGACCAGGAACGCCAGCGGCTTTTCCGCATCATCGAAGACCTGGTGCTGTGGGAGAACACCACCAACGAGACCGTGCTGCAAGCCGCGCGCGACGAGATCTGGCAAAGCTGGCGGCGGGCCTGCGCTCAGAATGCCGATCATCCGCGCGCGAAGGAGCTGTTCGACCGCAAGAAGCTGCCGGCCTTCCACGACCCCTTCGCCGGTGGCGGCGCTCTGCCGCTCGAAGCGCAGCGACTCGGGCTCGAAAGCTACGCTAGCGACCTGAACCCGGTGGCGGTGCTGATCAACAAGGCGATGATCGAGATCCCGCCGAAGTTCGCCGGCAAACCGCCGGTGAATCCAGAGGCACGCGCTGAGATTGCACGCAGCGGAGCGTGGCACGGAAAGCGCGCAGCGGGGTTGGCCGAAGACGTTCGCTACTACGGCCAATGGATGCGCGACGAGGCCCAAAGGCGCATCGGTCGCTTGTATCCGAAGATCGAAATCACCCCAGAGATGGCGAAGTCGCGACCGGATCTCAAGCCCCTGGTGGGCGAGTGGCTAACTGTCATCGCTTGGCTTTGGGCGCGTACGGTGAAGAGCCCGAACCCGGCCTTTGCGAGAGTGGATGTGCCGCTCGCCTCTACTTTCATGCTCGCCACCAGGGCAGGAAGAGAGGCTTACGTCGAACCGGTGATAGAGAACGGCGGCTACCGCTTCACCGTGAGGGTGGGTACGCCGAAGGATATTGAGCGCGTAAAGCGGGGTACCAAGTCTGGGAGCAGCGGCAGCAGTTTTCTATGCCTGATGTCAGGAACACCCATGCCGTTCGAGTATCTGCGACCTGAAGCGAAGGCCGGGCGTATGGGCGTACGCCTGATGGCGATTGTCGCTGAGGGTTCCCGTGGACGGGTCTACTTACCGCCGACGCCGGAGATGGAAGCCGTGGCACTGAGTGCGGCGCCGCAGAACGCCCCTGAAACCGAGCTGCCCGCGAAGGCACTCGGTTTCCGGGTGCAGGAATACGGCATGACCAAGTGGCGCGACCTCTTCACTCCACGGCAACTCGTTGCACTGATGACATTTGCCGACCTGGTGCGAGAAGCGAGTGACCGGGTGAA
>Ga0194131_10003822_pt1 | contig 23300 bp, 25 predicted proteins | sample TA2KigO120mmetaG_FD_148631 | JGI IMG/M metagenome (GOLD analysis project Ga0194131, IMG submission 148631) | Freshwater microbial communities from Lake Tanganyika, Tanzania - TA2015053 Kigoma Offshore 120m | ecosystem: Environmental > Aquatic > Freshwater > Lake | place: Tanzania: Lake... | reverse complement strand
GCGGCACGTGCAGCGCACGGGGACCTCGAGCGGCACGGTCGCGCCGGTGCGCGCCTCGCGCGCCGACAGGCGGATCGCCGCCCTCAGCGACGCGCCGCGCTCGTCGGCGAGGAACGCGTTGCGCATCCGATCGACCGCCGGCGCCACCGACGGGAAGTCGACGACGACTTCATCGGCGAAGCAGCTCGCGTCGGGCGCGATCTCGATGCCCGCGGCGACTGCGGCGCCGGATCCGTGCGGACGGAAGGTGTGACCCCTCATGAACTGCTGGTACCATAGGGGTCGCACAGGGAGAAGTCAATGCCCGAGCGGGAGTGTCCGATGTGCGGCGAGGCGATGCGACTGCGCGAGCGCGAGATCGTCGAGCGCGTGCCCGGCACGCCTCAGACGAAGGCGACGAAGTATCGGGAGTGGGTCTGCCCGGAGTGCGATTACTTCGAGGAGAGCGAAGAGTAGATTCGAAGAAGGCGCCTACCAGGGAACGCCGCCAAGGCGTTCCGGTAGACACCAAGGAACGCCGTGAAGGCGTTCCGGTAGATTCAGCGCGCGCCGAGCGTCAGCAGCAGTTCCTTCCGAATCGCATCGTCCATCTCGTCGATGCTGAGCTCTTTCTCGCATTCGTCGCACAGCACTTCGAGCACCTGCGGCCGCCCTTCCTCGGACACTTCGACCCGCGAATCGTCCAGGTGGACGACGTGCATCTGCAGCGTCTTCACCAGGAAGTTCTGGTCGTTTCCGCAGTTCGGACACGTCAGTGCCACGCGCGTCTCCTCTTTGGTCGTCAAATACCTGCTCCCTGAAGACGCGAACCGCGCGCCCTCGATTTCGATTGTAGGAGATGGATTCCGCGCGGCGCAATGCAGAAATGCACCAGCTGGGCGGTTTTTTGGCGTTTTTTGCCCTCAGATCAGCCCTGGATAGGTCAGTTCTTGCCCCTCCTGCCGCGCGAAGGGCGTGAGCTGGTGGGCCGGGGCCTCCCCCGCGGACAGGATATGACGCACTTCGATGCCGCGGGCCACCAGCGCGTCGGCGATGAGCTGGCGGTGACATTGCCACCATTTCGACTCGGCGCACATGACGTCGGCGACCCCGGTGACGCCGTGCGCCTCGAGCAGCGCGAGAAACTCTGCGGCCGATCGCGTCGAGTGTCCGACCGTCATCATCATGAGAGGGCGGCCTCGCCGGCGTAGACGAGGCGTGCGTCCACCGTGCAGCCGGGAAACAGGCGCGAAGCGGCCTCGCGATAGAGCTCGACCTGTGCGCGGTGCTCGTCGCGTGGACGGCCTGTCTTGAACTCGAGGACGGTCAGGCGGTCGGGCGCGGTGCGGACGAGGCAGTCAATCGAGCCGCGCAGGAAGCGGCCGCCCTCATGCATCGTGAACGGTACCTCGTGCAGGCGCTCGCCGCTGTGGTACAGCGCGCGCACGTCGAGCTGCGCGCAGAGCGCCTGATACGCCGCCAGCGCCCGCTCGAGGTACGCCGCCGGATCGTCGCCGGCCATCTCTTCGGCCCGGAGCATCCCGCGTACCGCTGCGGGGTCTACTGTGGAGGTCTCGAACCCGAAGCGTTGCAGCAGCCGATGAACGAGCGTGCCGATGAGCTGATCGGAGCGTCCGTCACCCTGGCGCCCCATAAAGGGGCGCCCTACGACGTCGGAGGCGGAGACCCGTTGCGGAGCAGCATCGGTGAGCGGCTCGAAGTCGGCATGGAGCGTTGCGCTCGGCGGTTCCGGTAGGGGCGGCGCATGCGTCGCCCGTAGACCAGCGACGGTCTCGAACGCATGAACCGTCCCAGACGAGGCGCGCCACGCGACGGGACCCGCCCCCGCCATCGCCGGCGTGAATTGATCGAGAAGGGAGATCGGCAGCACCTCCGCCAGGCTGCCGCGGCCCGGCTGCATGCGCCCGTCCTTCAGCGCCGAGCCGAGATACAGGCGATCCCGCGCACGCGTGAGCGCGACATAGAGCAATCGCTTGGTCTCTTCCTGCTCCCGCGCCTGCGCGTCCTCGTCGGCCTCCGAGATGAAGTCCCCGACGGCCACCGACGCCGCGTCGCCCGCCGGATCCGCCGCCACGCGAATCGGATCGCGGCGGTTGCCGGTGCCGCGCGCGAGGTTGACGACAAAGACGATGGGAAACTCCAGGCCCTTGGCGGCGTGCACGGTCATCAGGTTGACCGCGTCGAGCGCGTCGATGACCGCGTTGGATTCGTCGCCGACGGCAAGCCGGTCCAGGTGGCCCGCGATGCGGCCGAGCGTCGCATACCCGCGATTCTGGATGCGGCGGACGAGCGCGCGCATCTTCTTGAGGTTCTCGCGCGCCTGCTGGAACCGCGCCCCGCGAAGCTGCGCACCATAGCCGGATTCGTCCAGCACCACGTCGAGCAGCTCCGCCGGCGGCAGCCGGTCCACCAGCGACCGCCACTGCGCCGTCAGCGGCAGCAGCGCGTCGGCCAGCCGCGGCGCCAGGCGACGGAGATCCTCGTCCGGCACGTTGAAGAACCGCGAGCGCATCAGCGCGGCGGCGCGCAGGTTCGAGCCCGGGTCCGCCAGGTACCAGAGCAGCGCGAGGACGTCCTTGATCTCATCCGCGTCGAAGAACCCGAGCCCCTTGTAGACGTAGGTCTGGATGCCGCGCGCGGCAAGCGCCGACTCGTACTCGCGGTGGCTCTCGCGGGTGCGGAACAGGATCGCGATGTCGCCAGCGCGGACCGGCCGCGGCACGCCGGTCTGGCGATCGCGCACGGTCACGCGCGCCTCGAGCAGACGCGCGATCTCAGCGGCTGTCCGCTCGGCGCAGCCCTCGGGCGTGTCGGCAGCCACGATCCCGAGCGCCGCGGACTCATCCCTCGTCACCGGAAACCGGTCTTCCTCCTCGTACCGGAACGCGTCGCCGCGACCCGGCGCCTTCTGGATGTCGTGACACAGGTCGTTCACGAACGACAGGAGCGCGGGCACCGAGCGGAAGCTCCGTGAAATCGACCGGCGCACGTCGCCTCCCTGCCGGAGGCTGCCGATGTGGCGCGCGGCCTCGCCGATCACCGAGACGTCGGCGTCGCGGAAGCCATAGATCGACTGCTTGCGGTCGCCGACGATGAAGACGGAGGGCTGGAGCGGCCCGGTGGAGGCGAGCCCTTCGCCCTCGCCCCAGGAGGCGATGAGCAGGGCGACGAGCTCCCACTGCGCGCGGCTCGTGTCCTGGAACTCGTCCACGAGCACGTGGTGGTAGCGCGACTCCAGGCGGTAGCGGCTCTGCGCGAACTCCTCCATCTGCTTGAGCAGGTCGAGCGCCCGCAGCAGGAGGTCGGCGAAGTCGAGCACCGCGTGCGCGTCGAGCGTGCGGCGGTACTCGGATTCCGCGATCCGGTACATGCGCCAGATGCCGCGCGACACCAGCACGTTCAGGTCGCGGCGGTAGGCAGCCAGCACCTCACGCACCGCCGGTGCATGCTCGACCACCAGCTCGCGATGCACCTTCCAGTCCGCTTCGCACGCGAACGAGCCCCTGGCGTACGGCGACTTGGAGCGCGGCGTACCTTCCTGCGTGAGGAAGTGATCGCGGACCCGCGCGAACATCGCCTGCGCGGCCGCGGGGTCGAGCGGCGCCGCGCCCTCGAGCCCGGTGCGAACCTGGCGGAGCCGCTGCACGAGCACGGCAAACGGCGCCTCGAGCGGGCCCGTGGACGTGAAGCGCTCGACGCCGCCGCGCATGTGGTCGAAGAGCGCGTGCATGGCGGTGGCCGCCCGCCGGGCCGCGTCCTGGACCGTCAGGTCCGATGGCCCGCGCGCGAGAAACCGCGAGAGCACCCGCGGCGCGACCAGCCGCCGGTTGAGCAGCGCGGCGAGTCCCGCCCGCGCGCGCCGCTCGCCGAGCTGCGCGAAGACGAGCGCGACGTGCTCGTCCTCCCGCGCCGTCGCGCGGCAGATCCGGAGCGCGCGATCCAGCGATTCGTCCACGAGCCGCGGCACCTCGGTGTCGTCGGCGACCGAGAAGCCCGGATCGAGGTCGGCTTCGAGCGGAAACTCGCGCAGCAGCGACAGGCAGAACGCGTCGATCGTGCTGATCGTGATGTCGGCGGTCCGATCGCGGAGCTCACGCCAGCGCGCGGGCGTGATGTCGCCGCGCTCGGCGGCGGTCCGCAGCGTCGCCATGATGCGGTCGCGCATCTCGGCGGCCGCCTTGCGCGTGAACGTGATGGCCAGGATGTGGCGCGGATCGACGCCGGCGCGCAGCAGGTTCACGTAGCGGTCGACCAGAACGCGCGTCTTGCCCGTGCCGGCCGACGCCTCGAGCGCGACGTTGAACCGCGGATCCACCGCCCGCTCGCGCCCCGCGCGATCGCGCGCGTCGATCCGCGATTCGACGGGCGACGCATGCGTCGCCCCTGCCGCCATCGCCTCCTCGTCGAACGGCAGCCGTCCGCTAGTCATCGCCCACGTAGTCCTTGCGGCACACCGACGGATACGCGCAGTAGCTGCACATCACCGGATCGTGCGGCCGCACGGGGAACTCCGCGCGGCCGATGGCGTCCGCCGCCGCAAACACCCGGTCGCGGGCGGCGGTCAGCGTGGCCTCCGCGTCGGCGGCGCCGCTGCGGATGACCGGCACGAACGCACGCTTGCCGGAGAACGCGATGTAGGCGGCCTCCTCTACCTGCCAGGGCCGGCCGTCACGCGCCTCCAGCCGCTCCTTCGCGCAGAGCGCGTAGATCGGCACCTGCAGCGCGCGCCTCGGGTTCGGCGGGTACCCGGACTTGTAGTCCACGACGCGCAGGCGGTTGCCGGCCAGCAGGTCGATGCGATCCGCGACGCCCCTGAGCGCCACGGCGCGACCCGACGCGCCCAGCGAGAACTCCCCTTCGAGGCGAAACTCGAGCCACCGCTCCTCCACCTCGGAGTCGCGGGCGGCCTCCAGGCCGAGGACGACGTCCACCATGCCGGTCGAGATCGCGGACCCGAACAGCCGCGCGCGCTCCAGCCCGGCGTCGGCCTCCGGGAGCTGCGCGAGCATGTCCGCCGCCACCGCCTCGAACACGGCGCGCGCCTCGTCCAGCCCCTCCGGCGTGACGGCGCGCGCACCCCATTCCTCGAAGAACCGCTCGAAGACCTCGTGAATGAACCTTCCGCGCGCGCGGGGCGACAGCGCGCCCTCGTCCTCGGGCAGGTCCTCGAGGCGCAGGAGGTCGGCGGCGAAGTACTTGAACGGGCAATCCTGATAGCGTTCCAGCCCGCTCAGCGAGAAGGCCTTCGGCGGCTCCACCGTTCGGCCGCCGGTGAAAGGTGCAGCGGCGGCGGGTGGCGCGTCGCCAAAGGCGAGCCGCTCGTACTCGAAGACGAGCACGCGCGACGTCTCGTGCTCCACCGCCTGCAGCCCGGCGGCGTCCACTTCGTCCACGAGACTCGACGCGGCGACCATCGCGTCGTTCTCGAGCGTGAACGTCGACACGACCAGGGCCGCCGACGGCAGGCGCAGCAGATCCCGGAACGTGCCGCGCGCGCGGTCGAGACGCTCGGATTCAGCCGGCCATCCCAGCTCGCGCAGAATCGACGGCGAGTAGAAGACGTTGCGGCGGGGCCGCTCGGGCCACTCGCCGTCCACGAGACCCGCGAGCTGCACGAGGTCGAAATTGCCGAACGGCGCGCTCGCGGCGTCCACCAGGTGGACACCGGCATCACCGGTTCGCGGCGCGAACGTGTGACTCTCGATCCACCGCCGTACGGTGGCGGCCACCGTGTCGAACTCCACGGGGTGGCCGGCGTGCCGCGCAAAGGCGTCGCGCAGCGTCGCGAGGACGCCTGTCACGGCCGCCCGTGCGCGCCGCTGCCGCCCTTCGACTCGCTCCGCTCCCTCAGGACAAGCGCCACCTGATTCGGCGTGCTCAGCTCGCTCAGGGCAGGCGTGACGGGACAGGAAGTCGATCACGACCTGCAGATGCGCGCTGCACGGCGCCGGCGAGCGTAGCGGCAGCAGCTCGTTCACCAGCGAGGTCAAGACCGGCGCGCCTCGCAGCTCGAGACGGCCGAGCAGCTCGACGTCGCCCAGATAGCGGGCCTCGAGAAGCGCCGCATCGAGCGCGCGGGCGTCCTGCGGCGTGAGCGGCCCATGTTCGTCGCCAAAGGTGAAGTGCGGCGACGCCAGCAGGGCGATCGCCGGTCCGCGCGCGAACCCGCTGCTCACCAGCGAGAACACCAGGTCCACCGCGGCCGAGTACGGCTCGGCGGCCAGCGGCAGCGCGTCGAACGTCTGGCACGGGATGCCCGCGGACCGCAGCACCTCGCGGGCGAGATACACGTACGGCAGCGGCCGCTGGACGACGAGCGCCATCCGGTCGAGCGCCACGTGCTCCCCGCCGCGCCGCATCTGCCGTACGCGGCGGGCGAAGCCGGCGACTTCCTCCTCACGATCGCGGGCGAGGTGCACCGGGGATTCGCCTGCGGGAACGAGCAGCAGCGGCCCGGGAGCCGCGCTGCCCTCCAACCGCACTTCCTCCAGCCCGGGCAGCAGTTGGTGAATCCGCTCGTGATAGGCGCCCGCGACGACGAGGTCGGTGGCGACGACGTCGAGCCGCGTCAGGCCGGGGAGCCGCGCCAGCACATCCCAGTCCGCCGCGAACAGGCCGTGCGGATCGGACGCGCGGTCGCCGACGGTCACGACGACGTGGCGAAAGGGCCGGGTGGAGACCTCGGAGACGAGCCGCCGCGCGAGCACGTGCTCGTCGGACGAGCCCGTCTCCCGGCAGCGCGCCTCGAAGTGGCGGAACGCGGCGGCGAGGAAGCGCGTCTGCCGGACGAGCCGTTCCGCGCCGCGATCGTACGCCGCGCCAGGCTCGAGGATCCCGAGCGCCAGCCGCTCGAACGCGGCGACATCCTTCTGCTGGCGGCGCAGCATGTCGTAGAACCGCAGGATTTCGGCGACGAGCCCCGGCCGCAGCCGGAACGGCGGGTCGGCGCCGGCTCCAATGGCCGCGCGGCACGCGGCGCCGAGGATCACCTCGCGCCCGGCGTCGGTCAGCGGCGGCGCGGGCTGGGGCAGCCGTTCGGCCAGGCGTGCATGCATCTCCTCACGGGTTGCGAACACCGGCAGGGAAAGACAGGTTCTCGGGTGCTCGGGTTCGCCGGTGCTCAGGAGCGCATCTTCGATGGAACGTATCAGGTAGGCCGCGGCGGCGCGGGTGGGGACGATGACGAGGCGGTCGCGCGCGTCGAGTGGCGCGCCCTCGCAGGCGAGCGCCGCTGCCGCTTCACGGAACCCGTGAAGATCGGCCACCCGCACAAGGCGGGTCGTGCGCGGGGTGATCACGGGAGCCGCGGGAGCTCGAGAAGCGCGCGAATCTCCTGCTGGACGCGGGAGAGCATCAACAGCGACCCCGCGGCCGCCGACGAGGCCTCCCACGCGGTGGTGACATCGGCGGTCCGGATGGCGTCGAAGCGGCCGTTGATCGCGTGCTCCGCGAACCGCCACGAGCCGACGAGCAGGTCGTGCGTGGGCCGCAGCGGTTCGGGCACCTGCATGCGGCTCAGGCGCTCGGCACCGCCGGACAGCCGCCCGCGCAGCGTCATCAGCGTGTTCGGCGAGGGGCCTTCGAGCCGGCGGATGGCCTCGAGCGACGGCTGCGACTTCACGAGCTGCAGCAGCTGCGCGCCGACCGTGCGCTGGTACTCACGATAGAGCGTGCGGTTGACGGCCCACTGATCGCGCACGAGGCGGAGCTTCCGCGCGGCGTCGAGCTGCCCCTGCACCGACGCCAGCAGCGCCTGGACGACTTCCGGACGGCGCTGGCCGAGCCGCGAGTCCTCGCGCGGGATCCGGCTCAGGACACGCTGGACCCCGCCGATGTTCGCGCGCGCGGCGGCGCGCGTGGCCTGCGTCACCAGACGGCGCGCCAGCTCGGTGTAGCGCGCGTCCACCGCGTGCTCCGCGCGGATCTCGCCGGTGAGACGCCGCCGCATCGCCGCGATGTCGCGCGCGGGGATCGACGTACCGGCGTCGCCCAGCAGCGCCAACGCGGACTGCAGCAGCGCCACCCGCTCCGACGCGCGGTCGGTCAGCGCGGCAACCCGCACGGCCTGATCGAGCTGCTCCCGGACGCTCGGGACCTCTGCCACAGGCTCGAGCGCGACCTCGGGCGTGCCGGCGACGAGCGTCACGTCGAAGGAGGGGACGTCGGCCGCCGGCTTCAGGCCCGACATGGCTTCGTCCAGCAGCGCGACGATCTCCTGCACATCCTGCTGACGGTAGCCGTAGTGCTCGCGCGGCCAGCGCACGAGCGTGCCGCGGGCGCGCTCGGCAATGCTCAGCGCGCGCACCGGGTCCCGCGTGAGCAAGATCTCATTCAGCACCGCCGCCACATCGTCGTTGAGACGAAGGAAATCCTGCTCGCCGCGCGTCGCCGCGTACCGCTGGTAGCGGGCCGAGGCCGCGTGGCGATCGGTACGCGGCCAGTCGACGATGCGCGCCGGCAGCGCCACCGCATGCAGCCGCGGCGCGTCGGCGTTGCCGCCAACCATCATCGAGAAGATCACGCGATCGTTCACGCGCGCGTACTCGCCGTAGCTGAGCAGTGAGGTGCCGTCGGTGAGGAACAGACGGAGGAGCAGCGCGTCGGTCGCGGCGCGGGCGCTGGCCGGCAGCGCGAGACAGGTCACGGCCAGGACGAGAAGAGGCGCGAGCCGCATGCGACGAGGCGTCATTGTACCTGTTGTGGAAAACCTGTGGATCCGCTGCGCAAAACCTGTGGACAAGCTGCGCGCGCAAAAAATTTTTCGCGCGCGATCGTTCGCCACGGCGCGCGCGCGCAATTGTGGACGGAATCTTCGTGCGCGCTTTCGCTTGATCGGTGGCGCGCGGAGCGTAAGATCACGCCTTCTCTCTGCACTCGCTTCAGCACCTGATGACGGTTCATCGCTTCGAAGAGACCATTGGCGGGCGCGCGTATTTCATCGAGGTGCGCCCCGTCAGCAACCGCTGGCGCGCCCAGCTCCAGCGTCTCCCGGGAATGCCGACTGCCATGATGCCCTTTTACGGGCAAACGCCGGACGAGGCGGCCCGGCAGCTTACAGATTGGCTCACCCTCGCACACCGGCGGACGCTGACCTCGCCCGTTTAGACCTCTCTTCTTATATTTCGGCCCGGTGACAGGGAAGGTCAGGCCCCCTCGGGCTCGCCGAGCGTCAGATCCACCATCAGCTCGCCCGCGAGCGCCTCGAGGATGGCCCGCAGCCGGGCGACGGTCACGCCGGGCGGGACGCGGAGGCTGGCCCGCGCGCGGAACAGCGGCTCGCCCGTCATCGCGGCGCTGGTGACGCCGGTCTCCAGCTCCTCGATATTGATCTGGTACTGCGCCAGCACGCGCGCGATGTCGCGGATGATGCCGGGATGATCGTGGCCGATGAGATCCAGCACGATCGTGCGCGCCTCCGCGGGGTGACTCTGCGTGCTGCGCTCGACGACGACGGTGAGGCCGGCCGGTGCGAGCGCGCGCAGCGACGCCTCGAGCGCGTCGGCACGGGCGGCATCCACGCTCACCTGCAGCAGGCCGGCGAACTTCCCCGCCAGCCTGGCCATGCGGCTCTCCTCCCAGTTCGCACCGGTCTCGAGAATCCGCTCGGACAACTGCTCGACGATGCCCGGTTTGTCGTCGCCGATGACGGTCAGGATGAGGGACGTGCGCATCGGACTGTGAGGGGGATTGGTGGACCTGACGGGAGTCGAACCCGTGACCTCCTGAATGCCATTCAGGCGCGCTCCCAACTGCGCTACAGGCCCACTTCGGGTGGATGCCGAACGATAATTCTACCATGCGGGTCCACCTGGTCGACGGGACGTACGAGCTGTTCCGGCACTACTACGCGATGCCGTCCGCGCGCGACGCGCAGGGCCGCGAAGTGGCCGCCGTCCGCGGCGTGGTGGCGTCGCTCCTCTCCATGGCGGCGGCCGGCGCGACGCACATCGGCGTGGCCACCGACCACGTGATCGAGTCGTTCCGCAACCGCCTGTGGCCCGGCTACAAGACCGGCGACGGCATCGAGTCGGACCTGCTCGCGCAGTTTCCGCTCCTCGAGCAGGCGCTCGCGGATCAGGGCTTCGTCGTCTGGCCGATGGTGGAGTTCGAAGCGGACGATGCGCTCGCCGCCGCGGCCGCGAGAGCGGCGGAGGATCCGCGCGTGGACCAGGTGATCATCTGCACGCCGGACAAGGACCTCGCGCAGTGCGTCCGCGGCACGCGCGTGGTGCAGATGAATCGGCGCACGCGCACGGTGTTCGACGAGGACGGCATCGTGGCGAAGTTCGGCGTGCCGCCGGCGTCGATCCCCGACTACCTCGCGCTGGTCGGCGACGCCGCGGACGGGTATCCCGGCCTCGCGGGCTGGGGCGCGAAGTCCACGGCGGCCGTGCTCGCGAAGTTCGGCCACCTCGAAGCGATCCCCGCCGATTGGCGGACATGGGGCGTGAACGCCGCGAACCCCGGCGCGCTGGCCCTTCGGCTCGCGGCCGAGCGCGATCGCGCGTTGCTCTTCCGCGATCTGGCCACGCTCCGCACCGATATTCCGCTGTTCGGGTCCGTGGACGAGCTCCGCTGGAGCGCGCCTACGTCTGTCTCCGTGTGAGCGCCCTGTAGTCCTCGGGCGTATCCACGTCAATCAGGCAGCCTTCGTCGTCGACGTCCACGTTCACCACGCGATCGGCGTAGGCGTGCACGACGGCCTTGGCGCCGCCGTCGATCGGCGCGCGGCGCAGCTGGTCGAACACCGCGCGATCGAAGAGCACCGGGTGGCCGTGGCGATCGCCGATGGCCGGCCGCACGATCGGCGCGCGCGAGCGGCGCCAGGCGTCGATCACGGCGCGCACCGTGGACGCGCGCACCATCGGCACGTCCACGAGCGTCATCAGCAGCGCATCGAGATCAGGCGTGACCGCGGCATCCATCCCGACCCACAGCGACGAAATCTGCCCGCGCGAGGGATCGGGATTGCGGACGCAGGAGACGGCGGCCGCCAGCCCCTCCGCGGCGAGCGCCGCCACGATCGCGTCGTGCTGCGCGCCGGTGACGACGACGAGGCGATCGAGGCCGGCCGACGCGAACGTCCTCACGATGCGCGCCACGAACGGCCGGCCGTCCTCGTCGGGCAGCAGCGCCTTGGGCCTGCCCATCCGAGTGGAGTCGCCGGCGGCAAGAAGGACGGCGGCTGGCATCGTGTGATGGTACGTCCTGCACCATCAGTTTTCGCAAATCGGCCCAATGTATTCACGACAAAGCACTTCTGGCACGCTTGACTTCGCAGACCGGACTCCCTACACTCCGCTCAGCTTTGACCGACGCGTGCGGGGCGCTCGGGTTCGTCGTGGCTTCATACTCGCTGGTAACGAGCACCCCATCCGGCGCCTGGGATGATCCCAGGCTTCGCGCGCATCGGAGGACACGGCTATGCCGACCGGGACAATCGCTCGCCTGCTCATCGACAAGGGGTTTGGATTCATCCGCGATGAGGGCGGCATCGAACACTTTTTCCATCGCAGCGCCGTGCGCGGCGCCGTTTTCGAGCTGCTGCGCGAGGGCCAGCGCGTGGAGTTCACGTCCGAGGAGTCCACGAAAGGACCGCGGGCTGGTGACGTTCGACTGATCGAGAGCTAATCGCCCCCCACACCCGGCCCCCGCTGGGGCCGGGCCGCGTATCGCCCATGCCGCCGAACTCCGTCCGCGCAGGCGGCAACTCCCGCCGACTCCTCCTCGCCGTCGCGGTCCTCATCCCTGGTGCAGGGCTGTACGCGTTCATCCAGCTCGGCTCGTTTCTCGCGGCCGAAGATCCGCTCGACAAGGCGGATGCGATCGTCGTCCTGTCCGGCACGCGAATGACGCGGCAGCTGGAAGGTGCGGACCTGTTCCTCGCCGGCTACGCGCCCGCCATCGTCCTGAGCCGCGACCTCACGGAAGGAGCGGCGTTCGACGCGCTCGCGAAGAAGGGAATGCGGTTCCCGACCGAGGCCGAGCGGGCCCGCGATGTCTACGTGGCGCTCGGAATTCCGCGCGACGTCATCATCGTGCCCGACCAGATCCACTACAGCACCGCTGCCGAAGCGATCACCCTGCGTGAGCTGGCGCTGGCCCACGGCTGGAAGAAGGTGATCGTGGTCTCGACGAAATATCACCTGCGCCGTGCGAGGTTCGCGTTCCGCCGCGAGCTCGACGGCACCGAGGTCGCCGTCATCATGCACGGCAGCCGGTACGACCCTGCGGAACCAGAGCGGTGGTGGCGCAGGCGCGCCGACATCAGGGAGATCATTCCTGAGGTGCCCAAGCTCATCGCGTACATGGCCGGGCTGGGAGCGTAGCGGACCCACTACGCCCTCACGTGCGCCGTCGCGTCGACGTACAGGAATGAATCGTTACGCGGCGGTCGAGGTACCTTCCGATCGAATGTTGCCGGCGCGCGGCCCCTTGCTGGACGGCTCTTCGTCGAAGCTCACCCGCTGGCCTTCATTGAGCTGGTCGAAGCTGCCGGCCTTGACCGCACTCCGGTGAAAAAACCACTCCTGGCCGCCGTCGTCCCGAATGAACCCGAATCCCCGATCGCGGACGAGCCGCTTTATCGTTCCGTTCGCCACTTCGCCTGACCTCCGCGGGTCGCGACCACACGACCCTGGAGGCGAGAATCCAAGTTCCGTGCCACGCCGCGCTTCAGCTTCGCCGGAACCAGCTCCGCCACCCCGATGACGCCTCGAGCGTGCCGGTGGCGGCCTGTAGCGTGAGCACGCGCTCGGCAACCGAGCGGGCGAAGGTCGCATCCGCGGTCACGACGAGCAGCGTGACGCCCCGCGCGGACACGATTCGCGACAACTCGGCGGCAAGTGTCGGCAGGTCGGCCGGCGGGACGAGCGCATTCGGGTGCTCGGCGAGGAGCACGTGGGGATCGAGCGCGAGAGCCTTCCCCAGGCGGATCCGGGCACGGACAAGCGGCGGGAGCGTCGCGGCCGGTGCCGTGAGCTCGGCACGCGAGATCGCCACCTCGTCCGCGAGCGCGCGGACGTTCGCACGGACGGCAGCCGGCAAATCGTCCAGTTCGAGCGAGTACGGCAGCGCCAGGTTCTGTTCCGCGGTGAGCTGGTCGAGGAGGATGGCGCGCTCGCTGAGGATGCCGAACTCGTCGAGCTCCTCGAGCCACGCATCGGGCGCCGCAATGGAGCGCGTGGGCTTGCCGAACACGTCGACGTCGCCCGCGTCGGGGAGGCTCGCGGCGGTGATGAGGTCTACGAGCACCCCGGCGGCGGCGCGGTCGAACCCGAGCAGCGCCACCGTCTCGCCCTGGCGCAGCTCGAGGCGCTCGACGCGTAGCGGCCTCAGCCCGCGGTAGTCCTTCGCGACCCCGCGCAGCGAGACGATGACGTCACCGGGCGGCATGCGCCTGGCGCAGGCGGTCCCACTCGGCCGCCGGGAGGGTGACCGAGCCGGGCGTCAGGCCGTGGCCGGGGTCGCCGTGAAAGTCGGAGCCGCCGGTCAGCAGCAGGTCCAGCTCGCGCGCGAGCGCGATGTAGCGCTCGGTCATGCCGGCATCGTGATCGGGGTGAAATGCCTCGATCGCATCGAGCCCGGCGTCCTTGAGCGGCAGGATGCGGTCGTCGATGTGGAGCTTGCCCGGATGCGCGAGCGATGCAAGGCCACCGGCGTGGTGGATGACGTCGATCACGGCTTCGGCGGACGCGCCGGTGCGCGCGACGAACGCAGGGCCGCCGCGGGCGAGCCACTTGTCGAACGCCTCACGGATGTCCTGGACATGGCCGGCCGCCACCATCGCGCGCGCCACCTGCGGCCGGCCAATCGACCGGCCTGGCTCGCGCTGCGCCTGCTCCACGAGGGGCGTGACGTCGATGGGCATCCCGAGCGACGCCAGCCGCGCGGCGATCGCCTCGGCCCGCGCGACACGGTGCGCGCGCTGCGCGGCGAGAAACGCCGCCAGCGGCTCGTTGAGTGGATCCAGGAAGTAGCCGAGGACGTGCACGTCCCGCTCGTGCTCGACCGCGGTGATCTCGATGCCGCTGATCGTCTCGATGCCGCGCTCGCGCGCCGCCGCGCGCACCTCGTCCACGGCGGCGGTCGTGTCGTGATCGGTGACCGCCACGACGGAGACGCGGCCGCGACGGGCGTGCTCGACGAGCTCACGCGGCGTACAGCGGCCGTCGGACGCAGTGGTGTGGAGGTGGAGGTCGACCAGCCCCGAGCCTGGTCGAGCGGTCAACGTGCGGCGCGCGCCGGCGGCGGACCGTGGCGCAGCGACCGCCGCGTGCGCCCCTGCCGCTTGACGAGCGCGCGGTACTCGCGCACCAGCAGGTCGAGGTGGGAGCGCTCCTCGTCGGCGAACTCGAGGAAGATCTGCTTGCCCTCGGAGTCCTCGAAGCGCTCGCCGTACTTCTTGAAGAAGCGGTGCGAGCCGCGCTCGCAGCGGATGCCGATCATCAGCGCCTGCTGATCGTCCACGCCGCGCGCCAGGCGCTCGGCGCCCTCGGCGAACAGCCCGTGCGCCGCGCCCTTGAAGAAGAGGAACGTCGGCCGCGACTCGAGCTGCGGGTCGCGCGCGAGCAGCTCCTTGTAGCGCTGCTCCAGCTTCTCCAGATGCGTTCCCTCCTCGTGCGCGAGGTCCTGGAAGATCTTGCGCCCGCGGGCGTCCCGCGTCGTCTTCGCCGCGCGCGTGTAGAACTCCAGCCCGCTGCGCTCGGTGGCAATCGCAATGCGCAGCGCGTCGCGCGCGAAGAGCAGATCCGTGTGGCCGTGCTCCTGCGTCGTCGTGCGGCCCGTACGGCACTCCTCGCACGTGCCGTAAATCTGCACCACGCTCTGCGAGGCCGTGAAGTTGCGCGCGCCGGCGACCTCGTCGACCAGCGCCTCGATGTCGGAGCTGAGGAACTCGAACGAACGGTGGCAGGTCTTGCAGATCAGGTGATAGTGCCGCGGCTGCCGGTACGAGTGCTCGAACCGGAAGCGCCCTTCGCCGAAGTCCACCTTGCGCGCGATGCCCGCGTCCACCATCCACTGCAGGGTGCGGTAGACGGTGGCGCGGCTGATCCGGTGGTCTTCCTTGCGGATGAGATCGACGAGATCGTCGGCGCTGAGGTGGCCCTCCTGCCGCAGGAACACGTTGACGATCTGTTCCCGCTTGCTGGAACGCTTGCCACCGGACGGCTTGAGCCTGCTGAGGTCCTGAAGAGTGGTCGTCGTCACCCCGGACCTACATGACTAGGCGTTGAACGAGGAGCCGCATCCGCACGTGGATGTGGCATTGGGGTTCTTGATCGTGAAGCCGCCGCCGGTCACCGTCTCGACGAAGTCGACCTCGGCGCCCTTCAGGTAGCTGATGCTCACGGGATCCACGAACAGCCGCACGCCGTTGGACTCGAACACCTGGTCGCCCGCGCCGCCGCTTTCCTCGATCATCAGGCCGTACTGGAAGCCCGAGCAGCCGCCGCCCTGCACGAACACGCGCAGGCCGCTGCCGGTCTTGCCCTCTTCGGCAAGGAGCTCGTTGATCTTGGCCGCCGCGTTCGGCGACACGTTGATGACGGACGTGGTGGTCTCGGTGATCATCTCTGGTTGAGCTCCCTTGGTTGGCGACGTTCGATTATAACACGCGCCAGAGGCCGCCTATCCCACGTGTTTTCAATAGTTTACGACCCGATCGCGGAAAGTTCCGCGGCCGAGGCCTGCTCCACGTCCTTGTGGAGGCTGTTGCCGTGGGCATCCATGGTCACGATGGCCGGGAAGTCGGTCACGCTCAGGTGCCACATCGCCTCCGGCGTCCCGAACTCCATCAGCGAGACGCCCTCCACGCGGTCGATGGCCCGCGCGTAGAACTGCGCGGCGCCGCCGACCGCGTTCAGATACACGGCGCCGGCGTCCTTCAGCGCGCCGAGCGTCTTCGCCCCCATCCCGCCCTTGCCGATGACTGCTCGTACGCCGTAGCGCGTGATGATGTCGGCCTGATACGGCTCCTCGCGGATGCTCGTGGTCGGCCCGGCCGCCGTGACGCGCCAGCCGTCGCCCTCTTTCGCCACCACCGGGCCGCAGTGATACAGCACCGCGCCGGTGAGATCGACGGGCGGCTGATGCGTCATGAGATGCGCGTGCACGGCATCACGCCCGGTGTACATCCGGCCCGACACCAGGACGACGTCGCCGACCTTGAGCGCGCGCACCTGCTCCTCGCTGAGCGGGGTGCGCAGGGCAACTTCGCGGCCCGTACGCGGGAACCCCGCCTGGTCGGCCATCGCCGCGACAGGTGAGGCAGGGTCGCGATAGAGCCAGCTCCTGATCGCGCCGCTCCGCGCGTCGAGCACGACGCCGAGCCGGCGGAACGCCCAGCAGTCATACGCCACCGAGACGAAGAAGCTCGCGGGCAGCCGGTTCAGCGCGCCGATCTTGCAGCCGATGAGCGACGTGCGTCCGCCGAAGCCCATCGTGCCGATGCCGAGCGTGTTGACGTCGCCCATGATCGACGCTTCGAGCTGCGCCAGCCGCGGATCCGGGTTCACGTCGTCCAGCGTGCGGAACAACTGCTCCTTCGCGTGCACGTAGCCGGACGTGCGATCGCCGCCGATGCACACGCCCACGGCGCCGGGAGCGCATCCCTTGCCTTGCGCGTTCCACACCGCGTGCAGGACGCACTTGCGGACACCCTCGAGCGTGCGATCGGCGCGGCCGAGGTTCGCCAGCTCCGACGGCAGCGAGTACTGCGCGTTCATGTTCTCGCAGCCGCCGCCCTTGAGGATCAGCTTCACCTCGATGTCGTCGCGCTCCCACTGCTCGAAGTGGACGATGGGCGTGCCCGGTCCGAGGTTGGTGCCCGAGTTCTCGCCGGTGATCGAATCCACCGAGTTGGGGCGCAGCTTCCCGCGTGTGGTCGCCTCCGCCACCGCCTCCCGGATCTGCGTCTTCATCTCGATCTGGTTGGCGCCGACCGGCGTCTTCACCTCGAAGGTCGGCATGCCGGTGTCCTGGCAGATCGCGCCTTCGCAGTCGGCGGCCTGATCGATGTTCTGCGCGATGATCGACAGCGCCTGCGCGGACTGCGTGCCGGCGGCTTCCTGCGCCATGGCCACTTTCATGGCGGCGCGCACGTCTGGCGGCAGGTCCGTGGACGTCTTCACGATGAGCGACAAGACGCTGTCGAAGAACTGCTGGGGCATCCCGCCAGTATAATTGACGAGTGAGGACGGAACGCGATCCTCTCGGCGAGTTCCCGGTGCCGGAGGACGCGTACTACGGCATTCAGACCGCCCGCGCCCTCGCGAACTTCCCCATCAGCGGGCTCCACGCGCACGCCGATCTCGTCGTCGCCACCGTTCTCGTCAAGAAAGCCGCCGCCCTGGCGAACGCGTCGCTCGGCCGTCTCGACTCGAGCGTCGCGGACGCGATCGTGCGCGCGGCCGACGAGATCCTCGCCGGCGCGCTCCGCGATCAGTTCGTCGTCGACGTCTACCAAGCGGGGGCCGGCACCTCCCACAACATGAACACGAACGAGGTGCTCGCCAACCGCGCGGCGGAGCTGCTCGGCGGCCCGCGCGGCGAGTACCGGCTGGTCCACCCGAACGACCACGTCAACATGGGCCAGTCGACGAACGACGTCTTCCCCACCGCGACGCGACTCGCCCTGCTGCTCACCCATCAGCGCCTCGTCGAGTCGGCGCGCGCGCTGGCCGCGTCCCTCGCGCGCAAGGCCGGCGAGTTCGACGCCGTCCTGAAAGTCGGACGCACGCACCTGCAGGACGCGGTGCCGATGACGCTCGGCCAGGAGTTCGGCGGCTACGCCGCGTGCATGGAGCGCGGGGCCGACGATGTGGAGCGCGCGAAGGCGCAGCTCGAGGAGTTGAACCTCGGGGCGACCGCCGTGGGTACGGGACTCAACGCGGGCGGGGACTATGCGGCGGCGGCGGTCCGACACCTGAGCCGGTTGACCGGGCTGCCGCTCACGCCGGCGGCCAACCGGTTCCGCGTCACGCAGAGCATGGGCGACGTCGTCGCGTACTCCGGCGCCATGCGGCGTCTCGCCGTGGAGCTGGCCAAGGTCGCGAGCGATCTGCGTCTGCTCGGCAGCGGACCGCGCGCGGGAATCGCGGAGATCGCGCTGCCTGCGGTGCAGCCCGGCTCGTCGATCATGCCCGGCAAGGTGAACCCGTCGGTGCCCGAGATGGTGAGCCAGGTGTGCTTCCAGGCGTTCGGCTGCGACACGACCGTCTGCATGGCCGCCGAGGCCGGGCAGCTCGAGCTGAACGTGATGATGCCGGTCATCGCGTGGAACGCGATTCACACGTCCACCATCCTTCGCGGGTCGATGACCGCGCTGCGGACGCGGTGCGTGGACGGCATCGTGGCCGACGAGGAACGCTGCCGCGAGCTGCTCGAACGCAGCACGGCGGTGGCTACGGCGCTCAGCCCGTACATCGGCTACGCGGCGACCGCTGAGATCGCGAAGGAGTCGGTGAAGACCGGGACGCCGATCCGCGAGATTGTGCTGGCGCGCGGCCTGATGGATGCCAGGCGGCTCGATCAGATACTCTCGGCAGAGGCCATGACGACGCCGGGTATCGCGGGTGAGGCGAAAAAGTGACGCTCCTGGCGCTGGTCGTCGTCGCGCTCGTCGACTCCCAACTCCCAAATCCCAGCTCCCAAAGCGCAAACGCCCAGGATCTGGCGCCGCAGTCGCACGGGCGGCTGTTCCCGCCCAAGGACCTCGGCCTGCTCGAGGGCCCCGACCGCGACGCCTGGCAGAAGCCCGACCAGATCATGGACGCGCTGGCCATTGCCGACGGCGCGCGCGTGGCCGACATCGGCGCGGGCGCGGGCTGGTTCACGATCCGGCTCGCGCGGCGCGTGGGACCGAACGGGCGGGTCTACGCCCAGGACATCCAGCGGGAGCCGCTCGAAGCCATCCGGCGCCGCGTCGGGCGTGAGGGGTTGAGCAACGTCGAAACGCGCCTGGCCACCGACACGTCGACGAACCTGCCGATCGGCACGCTCGACGCCGTCCTCATCGTGGACACCTATCCCGAGGTGGCGGACCGCGTCACGTTGCTCCGCAATCTCGCCGCGGCGCTCAAGCCAGGCGGCCGCATCGGCATCGTCAACTACCAGCCCGGCCGCGGCGGGCCCGGTCCCGCGCCGAATGAAGGGGTCCGCGTCGAGGCCGACTCAGTCGAGGCCGACGCGCGCAGAGCCGGGCTGCGCGTGCTCGCGCGCGAGTCGCTCCCCTACCACTATCTGCTCGTGCTCGGCAGATAACGGGCGCCGCATGCGGCGCCCCTACGTAGGGGCGAGGCATGCCTCGCCCGCCCTGCGGTACAATTCGCGCCGATGACACTCGTTGACGCGCTTGCCGCGCGCGGAGCCACCGCCCAGCCCTCGCCGCTGCTGGGGCACGCCATCCGCGGCGCGTCGGTGCTCTTCATCACGGCGCTCACCGCCGCCGCGGCACAGATCAGCGTCCCGCTGCCGTTCACCGAGGTGCCGTTCACGTTCCAGCCGATGGTCGTGCTGCTCGGCGGCCTCGCGCTCGGCAGCCGCCTCGGCTGCGCCAGCCAGGTGCTGTACCTCGCGGCCGGCATTGCGGGGCTGCCGGTCTTCGCCACCTCCGCGACGCTGCCGCCCGGCGCGCTGCGCCTGCTGGGGCCGACGGGCGGTTACCTGATGGCCTATCCGTTCGCGGCGCTGCTCGTCGGCTACCTCGCGGCACGCGGATTCGACCGCCGCTACCTGACGTCCGTGGTCGCCATGCTGGCCGGCCTCATGCTCATTTACGCAGGCGGCGCCACGTGGCTCGGACTCTTCGCGCGTGCCGCCGCACCGCCGCCCGGCATCATGGCCGCGCTCGCCGCCGGCGTGGTCCCGTTCGTCGCCGCCGACCTCCTGAAGCTCCTGGCCGCCGCGGCCGTCATGCCCGGCCTCTGGCGCCTGCTTGGAGGTAACGGAGATGACGGAGCGAACGGGTAAGCACGGAGGCACGGAGAAACGGAGAACGAGAATTCTCATGACTCCGTTCCTTTGTGCCTCCGTGTGAACCCGTTTCCTCCGTAACCTCCGTTCACTCCATGCGCACAGCACTGACGATCGCCGGAAGCGATTCCGGCGGCGGTGCGGGCATTCAGGCCGACCTGAAGACGTTCGCCGCGCACGGCATCTACGGCACCAGCGCGATCACCGCGGTCACCGCGCAGAACACGCTCGGCGTCACCGGGTTCGCGGCGTTGCCCGCCGACCTCGTCACCGCGCAGATTGAAGCCGTCATGTCCGACATCGGCGCGCATGCGGCCAAAACCGGCATGCTGCCCAACGCGGCGATCGTCGAGGCCGTGGCCGCCGCCGTCGAGGCCCTGGAGATTCCCCGGCTCGTCGTCGATCCGGTGATGATTGCCAAGAGCGGCGACCGCCTGGTGGACGACGAGGCGCTGGCGGCGATGAAGGCGGAGCTGCTGCGGCGGGCGTTCGTCGTGACGCCGAACGTGCCCGAAGCCGAGGCGCTCTCGGGCGTGGCCATCCGCTCGGACGACGACCGCCGCGAGGCGGCGCGCCGCATCGCCGGGCTCGGCGCGTCGGCGGTGATCATCAAGGGGGGGCACTTTCCCTCCGATGACATCGTGGACGTCCTGTACGAGGGCGAGCGCTTCATGGAGTTCAGGTCCGAGCGCGTGCCCGGCACGAGCACGCACGGCACCGGGTGCACGTTTGCCGCGGCCATCGCGGCGCAGCTGGCGCTCGGGCGCGGCCTCGAGGAGGCGATTCCGCTGGCGCAGCAGTACGTGGCCGGCGCAATCCGGCATGCGCCGCGCCTCGGCCGCGGGCACGGCCCCATGCAGCATTTCTGGAGAAGTCCCGACTCCCAATAACCAACTCCCAAACGTTGGGCGTTGGAAGTTGGGCGTTGGGAATTGACCATATACTGAGTTTTATGCCCCTGGTGGCTGTCACGGCGGCGCCACTGGATCTGCAGGCGCTCACGGCGGAAGTCGCGCGCGACGCGTCGGGGGACGGCGCGATTGCCGCCTTTACCGGCCTGGTGCGCGACCACAACCAGGGCCGGGCGGTGAAGTTTCTCGAGTACGAGGCGTACGAGCCGCTTGCCGTGAAGGCGCTCGAGCGCATCGTCAACGAGGCGCGCGCGGCGTGGCCGGCGACGCGCCTGGCGGTGCATCACCGCATCGGGCGGCTCGAGATCGGCGAAGCCAGCGTCATCATCGTGGCGGCGTCGCCGCACCGAGGCGACGCGTTTGCCGCGTGCCGCTACACGATCGAGCGCGTCAAACAGATCGTGCCGATCTGGAAGCACGAGCACTTCGATGGCGGCGAGGTCTGGCTGGAAGGGGCGACCGCCGACCCGGACGACGAGGAGGCGAGGCGGGCGGCGCACAGGATCGCATGCGCGTGACGGTGCGGCTGTTTGCCCGGCTGCGGGACCTGGCCGGCTCGGGCGAGCTGGTCCGGGACGTCGAGGGCCCGGCGACCGTCAAAACAGTGTGGGACTCGCTGGTGGCCGACGTCCCCGCGCTCGTCGAGTACGAGCGCACCATGTCGGTGGCGGTCAACGCCGAGTACGCGCGGATGGCGGCCGCGGTGAAGGATGGAGACGAGGTGGCTTTTCTGCCTCCGGTCTCGGGCGGATAACGCATGTTCGACAAGCTGAGCACGGTCGAAGGGCAGTACGAGGAGCTGATGGCGCGCCTCGGGACGGCGGAGATCCAGTCGGACCCGGCCGAGTACCGCAAGGCGGCCAAGACGCTCTCCGAGCTCGAGCCGCTCGTGCAGAAGTACCGCGAGTACAAGGCCGTGCAGAAGGACTTCGAGGGCGCCGAGGAGCTCGTCAAGGGCGGCGACGCCGACATGCGCGAGCTCGCCGAAGAAGAGCTGAAGGGGCTGGAGCAGAAGCGCGAGGCGATCCTCGCCGACCTGAAGGTCCTGCTCGTGCCCAAGGACCCCAACGACGAGAAGAACGTCATCCTCGAGATCCGCGCCGGCACGGGCGGCGACGAGGCGGCGCTCTTCGCCGCGGATCTGTTCCGGATGTACAGCCGCTTCGCGGAGCGGCAGCGCTGGAAGCTCGAGGTGATGTCCAGCAGCGAGAGCGGCACCGGCGGCCTGAAGGAAGTCATCGCGTCCATCGAAGGACGCGGCGTGTACAGCAGGCTGAAGTACGAGAGCGGCGTGCACCGCGTGCAGCGCGTGCCGGCAACCGAGGCGAGCGGCCGCATCCACACGTCCACCGCGACGGTGGCCGTCCTGCCGGAGGCGGAAGAGGTCGACATCCAGATCCAGGAGAAGGACCTGCGCATCGACACGTTCTGCTCGAGCGGCCCGGGCGGCCAGAGCGTCAACACGACGTATTCGGCCGTCCGCATCACGCACATCCCCACCGGCGTCGTCGTCTCGCAGCAGGACGAGAAGTCGCAGATCAAGAACCGCGCGAAGGCGATGAAGGTGCTGCGCGCGCGGCTCTACGAGATGGAGCTGCGCAAGCAGCAGGAAGCCATCGCCAGGGAGCGGCGCGGCCAGGTGGGCACCGGCGAGCGGTCGGAGAAGATCAGGACCTACAACTTCCCGCAGAGCCGCATCACCGATCACCGCATCAACTTCACCACGCACCGCCTGCACGACGTGCTCGAGGGCGACCCCGGCGAGCTGCTCGAGCAGGTGGCCGCCTTCTACAACGCCGAGAAGCTGAAGGAAGCGACCGCGGTGTAAATGGGGTCGGGAGTCATTTTTCGAGGACACTTTTCACCCGCGCTCATGTGATTTTGAGAGTGTCCTCGAAAAATGACTCCCGACCCCATTTCGCTTTTCGAAAAGCTACGAGAGGCACGGAGCCGGCTGACGGCGGCCGGTATTCCCGAGGCGGACGCCTCGACCGACGTGGACCTCTACGCGCGCGTCATCCTCGGCTGGGACCGCGCGCGTTTGCTGACCGAGCACAGGGACGCGCCACCGGCCGCGCTCGAGCCGCGGTTCTCGGAGTGGATCGCCCGGCGCGAACGGCGCGAGCCGACCGCCTACATCGTCGGCATGCGCGAGTTCTGGGGCCTCGAGTTCCTCGTCACGCCCGCCGTGCTCATCCCGCGGCCCGAAACCGAGGTCATCGTCGAAGAAGCGTTGAAGGTGGCCGGCCAACGGCCCCGCATCGCCGACATCGGAACCGGCAGCGGCTGCATCGCGGTCAGCGTCGCACACGAGATCACGGACGCGCGGGTCGTCGCCTCCGACGTATCGGCCGAGGCGCTCGAGATTGCGCGCCTCAACGCGCGGCGCCACGGCGTCGCCGACCGCGTGGACTT
>Ga0194131_10003820_pt1 | contig 23309 bp, 23 predicted proteins | sample TA2KigO120mmetaG_FD_148631 | JGI IMG/M metagenome (GOLD analysis project Ga0194131, IMG submission 148631) | Freshwater microbial communities from Lake Tanganyika, Tanzania - TA2015053 Kigoma Offshore 120m | ecosystem: Environmental > Aquatic > Freshwater > Lake | place: Tanzania: Lake... | reverse complement strand
ACGAGTTTGTCGCGCAACGTCAGGTTGAACAGACCGCCGAAGAGGTCTTCTGCTCTGGTTAAGAACTGTCTCAGAACGGGGCCAACGTCACTGCGCCGGCATTTCGAGCTGCAAACTGTAGCAGGTTTGGGTTCGTGGCTCAAAGATTTACGGTTTGCGAGGAGAGCTTTGAGGAAGGCATTAGCCCCGCCGGCCGCAATGCGGAACAGGCTCAAGAGACGACGCTACGACTTACAGCTGCCGAACAAGCCGCTACAACTCTCTTTGATGGGAGTCGGTTCGAATCGGTTCAATAGATACACAGCATCCCCACGGTCGAGACGCCACACGAGGTCGGGGGAGGGGCCGAGGTTAGGATTCATCCAAAAGGCCTCGAACCGTTCGCAGCAAGACTTCCGATGAGAAAGGTTTTTGCAAGAAGGCCTTTTTCACGTCCGGCAACTCCTGAAGGTCGACCGGCTGGTCGGTATAGCCGGACATGTAAAGGATTTTTAGGTTCGGATACCGAGGCGCCAGCTGCCGGACCAGGCCCTGCCCGCCCAGCATGGGCATGACCAGATCCACTATCGCCAGGTGGATCGGCCCTGCATGGTCCCGGCATACCTGCAGCGCCGCCTGGCCGTTCTCCGCCTCCAGCACCTGATACCCCTTCGCACCCAGGGCCGCGTGCAGTACCTGGCGCACCGCCGATTCGTCTTCGGCAAGTAAGATCGTTTCGGTTCCCGTGAGTGGGCCGTCCGACGGCTTCTCCATACCCAAATCGTCCACGACCTGGCGCACCGCCGGCAACAGGATCGTAAAGCAGGTGCCCTGCCCGGGCCGGCTGGTCACCCGAATGTGCCCCCCGATCTGCGCTATCAAGCCATATACCGTGGACAAGCCCAGGCCGGTCCCCTTGCCCACCTCCTTGGTCGTAAAAAACGGCTCGAAGATCCGCTCGAGCACCGCCGGCGGCATGCCGCAGCCCGTGTCGCGCACCTTGAGCGTCGCATAGACGCCCTGCGGAATCCCCGGGTACTCCGCGTCCCGGTCGCCCCGCAACAGCCGATTCGCCGTCGCGATCGTGAGCACCCCGCCGCTCGGCATCGCGTCTCGGGCGTTGTTGACCAGATTGAGCAGCACCTGCCCGATCTGCGCCGGGTCCGCCTTGACTCGCGGCAAATCCGGCGCCAGCTCCACCTCCAGCTTGATGGACTCGCCGATCAGCCGGTCCAGCATCCGGTGCTGCTCCACGATGATCGCATTGAGATCCAGGACCCGGGGCATGATCACCTGCCGCCGGCTGAAGGCCAGCAGTTGATTCGTGAGGCCGGCGGCCCGGTCCGCCGACTGTTCGATCCCCTCGACGTCCTTCCGCAAAGACTCTTGCTGCGCCAGCTCCGGCAGCAGGAAATAGCAATAGCCCTTGATGACCTGGAGGATATTGTTGAACTCGTGGGCGATGCCGCCGGCCAGTTTGCCGACTGCTTCCATCTTTTGGGACTGGAGCAGTTGTTCCTCGCTCTGCTTGAGCGCCGCCTCGGTCTGTTTGCGTTCGGTAATGTCGCGCGCAAATCCGAACACGCCGACAATAGCGTCCCCCGCGTGCTGCGGTGTCAGGACGAATTCCATCGGGACGTAGGCTCCGCTTTTGGCGAGAATGCGGAGTTCAAATGTCTGGTGAGCGGTGCCGGCGAGGCCCAACGCAAAGTATCGCATGGCCGCCGCGAGATCGTCGGGATAAATGATCGGGGGAAACGCCCTGCCGACCCACTCTGAGACATCCCAGCCGAGCGTCGTCGTGAAGGACGGGCTGAGCGAGTTGATCACGGCATCCTTGCGCACCGTGAAGATCACATCCACCGCGGAGTTTACCAGGTGTCGATACCTGGTTTCGCTCTCGCGCAACGCCACCTCGGCTTGCCGGCGCTGGTCGATCTCCGCCCGCAAGTTTCGGATCAAGCCCTCGTTGTCGTAGCGCAGCCCGAGGGCGATGTGCAGGGTCCGGTTCGTCCGAATTGTGCTCGCCAGGAGGATCAACAAGTATAGGATCAACATCGTCCCCATGGTCCGGTGCAGGGTGTCGTCGGACAAGAAATACGGGACCAACGTGGGAACGAGCGTGAACACGAGAAAGGGAATCGCGACGGACAGCCGAGGAAACAAGATGGCCGCCCCGCCTGCCGCCATGCCACCGACGACGAACACCAGAAACACCTGGTGAAAGAGCGAATCAGGGGCATACAGCAGAGATCCGGCTCCGCCCCAAGCCAGTCCGCTCAGCGCAGCCCCCAGCGCAAAATAGAACTCCCACCGACTGGCCCCTTCGACCCGGTCGGCCTCCGGCGCACGCCAGTAGAAATAGGCCAAAATGGTGCGCCCCGTCATGACCAGCATGAAGTAGGCCAGCCAGCCATACACCATTGGGGGCGCGATGATTTCCCGCTGCACGAAGACTAAGAGGCAGGCATTGAAGATGCTGGCCAGGAACGTGGCGAGAACTCCGGAAAAAAGCATCCGAACTTGCTCGGCGCACACTTGCCGTTCCCGTCGCTCCGTGTCATCGGTGGACGGGTTGCCGGCAAAGGACTCGGCGTTATGCGGCATGGGTCGCGCGGATTCGGTCATCGGCCCCCGGTTACCGCGGTCCATCCTGGGCGCAACGGAACCCGAGCGACTTGAGCCTGTTCGTCGGCGTCATCCCGCTTCGGTTCGCTGCGCGCAAATTGAATTGATGCCGGTCCCATGCCCCGCCTCGGGTCGCCTTGCTGAGCCCTTGCGACGGTCCCTGCGGATTGCGCGGCGCGCTCTGGCGATAATAATTCTCGTCGTACCAGTCGGCCGTCCATTCCCAAACGTTCCCGGCCATATCATAGATGCCATAGGGGCTTTTCCCCGCCTCATAGCGACCGACCGGCGTCAGCGGCAATTCGTCCTTCTCCTGTTTCCCGAAGTTGGCATGCCGGCTCGTCGGCTCCTCGTTGCCCCAAGGATATTTCCGCCCATCGGCGCCCCGGGCCGCCTTTTCCCATTCGGCCTCCGTCGGCAATCGCCGGCCGGCCCATTGGCAGTAGGCCTCGGCGTCCAGCCAATCCACGCCCACAACGGGCAAATCCCCCCCCTCGGGCAGGCGCACTTCGTTCCAGAATTTGGGCGGCTCCCGTTTCGTCGCTTCGATAAATTTCACGTAGCGGGACACCGTCATCTGATACTGATCCATATAATAAGCGTCCAGATGGACCCGATGCCTGGGTCGCTCGTCCGCCTCCCCTTCATGCTCGCCCGACCCCATCTCGAATTCTCCGGCCGGGACGAGGACCGTCGGGGCCCCATCGCTGCCGAGCATCGCCTGTTTGAGTTGATTGCCGAGCGCAGGAGCGACATACCACAAAGCCGCGGCGGCGGCCAGGACCATGGCCACCTTCGGGTTACGGCACATGCACACCTCCTCTGACAGAGAAACGAACCGGGGCCTTTCCCCCCTGGACCAAGCCAGCGACACCACGAAACGGTACATCGGACAGGGAGGAAAAGTAAACAGATTGTGCTACGATATCGCTTTCATCGACGAACGGAGGAGAATCCGAGCTATGCGCCTTCAAGCCGACATTATTATTCCAGTCCTTTTGCTGTGCGGGGGTCTCCTGGGGCTGGTACTTCCCGGCCCGGCCGCGGCGCAACCGGCGGGCGATGTGAGCGCCACAACGGAATCCTCCTGTAGCTTCGGCATGGCCAAGAACCAGACCAAAGGGGGCTGCGACGTGCCTATGCTGGCCGGTTGCGTGGTCGCCCGTTTCCCCGGCACCAATCGCCCCTGGTCGAATATCTCCAAGGGGGGGGCCACCTCCTGCCGTTTCGATGAGAAGGCCACCGATTGGAAAACCAAAATCACCGGCGCTTGCGGCACTTGCAAGACGCCGCAATGCTCCGCCCGCTTTGGCGTCATGTTCGATTGTTCGGCCAGCATGCCTCCGCCCGTCTCCCAGCAGCCGCCGCACCGCTCCAAGCCATGACGCTGGCCGAGGCCATCAAACAGGAGGCGCTCCGTCTGGGGTTCGACGCGGTGGGCATCAGCCGTGCCACCTCAAACCCAGCCGCCTCGCTTCCCGGTTCGTTATATGCCCGTCTTCGTGAATGGCTCGACCGCGGCTACGAGGGCGCGATGGGCTGGATGGCCCAAAGGCCAGAACGGCGCGCCGATCCGCAGCAGGTCTTGCCCGGCTGTCGGTCGATTATTTCCGTCGGCATGAATTACTTCACCGGCCACCGGCCCGACGAAAGCCCAGGCCGCGGCCGCATCGCCCGCTATGCCTGGGGACGGGACTATCACGGCGTCCTGCAAGCCAAACTGGAACGATTGGAGGCGCACCTCAAGACCCTCGCATCAGACGCCGGGTCCTGCTGGTACGTGGACACAGGCCCTGTCATGGAAAAGGCCTGGGCACAGCGGGCAGGCCTCGGCTGGATCGGCAAGCATTCCAACCTCGTCTCGCCCCGCTACGGGTCCTGGCTCCTCCTGGGAGAACTGCTCACGACGCTCGAGTTGGACGCGGACGAGCCGGGCGCCGACCTCTGCGGCACCTGCCAGCTCTGCATCCGGGCCTGCCCAACCGGAGCAATCGTGGAACCATATGTGGTGGATGCGAGGCGTTGCATTGCCTACCTGACGATCGAGTTGCATAAGCCGGGCGATGAGATCCCGGCCGAGCTGGCCCCAAAACTGGGCAACCGCATCTTCGGGTGCGACGACTGCCTGGATGCCTGTCCCTACAACATGACGGCCCCGCCGACACAGGAGGCCGCCTTTCAGCCTTCTCTCCTGACCCTCGCGCCGCCTCTCGCGGAACTGGAGGCGACAAGTGAGCGAACGTTTGCGGATATGTTTCGGCTCAGCGCCATCCGCCGAGCCAAGCATTGGGGGCTTCTCCGAAACGTGACAATCGCTCGTCGCAACGACCAGGCCTCTTCCCAAGGCTCTTCTGGACGGCCATTTTCAACCAACGTGAGTTGAACCTCTGCACGGTGCGCTTGCGCAACCGATGTGATGTCTGCTTCTCCCCCTGTCCATTGGTGCATATGAACCTGGCGCTTGCGTCAAATCAACCAATGCGACCAGCTTCATCGGCACGATCCTCCCACTATCGCCTCGCAAGCCTCACACAAATCTAGGCTTTCCCAAATCCACCAGACAGGCTCGGTACTTGCTCCCTCCTAAAACAAAACAACCCATGGGCCTAGCCTGCCTGCTCCGGGAGGCCCACATCAAAGGAGGGCACCATGTTTGATGCGCCGCGTGAACAGCTCGGACGAGTCCTGGTGGTGGATGACGAGCCGGACATCCGCAAGGTGGTGCGGACGCACCTCGAGAAGGCCAACTACGAGGTGATCGAGGCGGAAAACGGAGCGGAGGCCATCAAGCTCCTCAACGCCGGCGACAACCCCATGTATGTGGACATGATTCTCTGCGACATCCGGATGCCCAAGCTGAACGGGATCGAAGCCATCGAGTATTTCCGGACGGAATATCCCTCTCTGCCCCTGGTGGTCCTGACGGGGTTCCCGGATTTGCAGATGGCCACTTCCCTCCTCAAGCAGGGCGTCCTGGACTATCTCGTCAAGCCGGTCGAAAAGGAGAAGCTGATCGACACGGTCAGGAAAGCCGTGGACAGCAGACTGGTGTTCAAGAACCAGTTCGCGACGTAAGCCTCCTGGCAGCTCGGTTACCTGTCAGGCAAAATGATGAAATATCGTTTTGAAACCACTCAAAAACCAATGACTCGATGGTCTGTAATGACATGGAGGCCCCGCAGGATGGTCAAAAAGGCCGTCCAGCGAGGCCGCAGCGAGCGAAGGGGCGAGACGTACTCTTTGCGGTACGTTGAGCCCCTGAGCGACGCGAGAACAAAGCTGGTGGACTTTTTCAACATCCTGCCATGCGTGTCGGGCTGAAGCACAAGATCATCCTGGCCATCCTCGGGGTCGGCGCCCTCCCTTTGGTGCTCGGCATGGTGGTCGCCTACTCCCAGGGCACCACCGAGCTGGAACGGGTGATCGGGGGAAATTTCCGCGCGCTGGCCGGCGAAACGGCCCGCTCCATCGACCTCGTGCTGAGCGGCGAGATCGCCAGGCGGACCAGGATCGCGACCAACAACGATGTGCTCGCGGCCCTTGACGCCAGCAACAGGCGGTACCAAGGGCGCTCACCGTCCGAGGTGACGAAGCTCCTCGCACGCGAGGCCCTAGGCTGGCAATCCGGCGGCCTCCTCGCCCTCGCCCCCCGCACCGCTCCCGCGCAAGAGGTGTTGCGGCGGTTTGCCCGGACTCAGGGGCTGGGCGAGATTCCATCCGACCGTTCGGCCCTCCTGGCCATGTTTCTCACCGACCAGGAAGGCGCCGTCGTCGCCAGCGCCGGCGGGCGCGGCGCCCTCCGGTACCGCCACCGCGACCAGCCCTGGTGGCGCGGCGCCTTCAACCGGGGACGAGGACAGGTGTATCTGGACAACATCGCCTTCGACGAGGCCCTCAACAACTATGTCTTCACCTTGGCCGTGCCGGTCCTCGACGAGCATCGCCATCGTGTGATCGGTGTGCTCCAGAGCGTCTACGATGCCAAAGCGTTTTTCCAGCCGGCCATCCATCCCGTCCGGTTCGGCAAGAGCGGGCACGTGATGCTGATCGATTCGCACGGGACCGTCATCATCTGCCCCATCCTCCCCACCGGCGTCCGGGTCAGCGACGCGTCTCTGGTGCGCAGCGTCACCAAGGACGATCCGGGCTGGGTCAAGGCGGACGGAGACGGACACGGAGGGCGGGACACGTCCATCATCGGTTTTGCGCCCCTCCCGGAAACCAGCCTGACGACGAAGGCCTCGACCGGCGTCCTCTGGCACAGTTTCGCCTGGCAGGCCTCCGACGAAATCTTCGCGCCGACCCGCAGCCTGCTGCTCTGGATCGCCTCCGCCGGTTTCCTCGCCATGGGGCTGCTGGGCTCCATCGGATACTATGCCGCCCACCGGATCGTGACGCCGATCCAGCGCCTCCAGGAAGGGGCCGCCCGCATCGGCCGCGGAGAGCTGACCGAGCCGATCACCATCCGCACCGGCGACGAGATCGAGCGATTGGCGGACGAATTCAACGCGATGAACGGCAGACTCCAGTTGGCCTTCGCCGGACTCGAAGAAAAAGTGGCGTCCAAGACGGCCGAAGTCCGGTCCTTGAAAGAGTACAACGAAAAAATTCTCAACAGCCTGCCGGAGAGCGTCATGATCCTGCGCCAGGACCGCACGATCGAGTACATCAACGCCGAAGCCATGCGTGTGCTGGACGTGGCGCCCCGGCAGGGCATCGGCCAGGACCTCTTTCGTCTCCTGCCGGTGGATCAGCCCACCCAGCGCCGGATCGAACAGGAATTCGATGGGGCGCGGGCCGCCGCGCCCGGCCTCCCGGCGTCGCGCGACGCGCCCCCCCAGGCCGACCGCCGGGACCCGCTGGCGCCCAAAGCGGAAGATCCGTCGAGCGTGGCCTTGCGGGATCTGCGGATCGGCGACCGGGTCTTCGGCCAGCGGTTTTTCCGTGTCAGCGCCGACGGCAACGGCGCCACCAGGATCGGGCTGGCCTTGCGGGAAGTCACGGCGGAACGGCGACTGCAGGACCAGCTCATCCAGGCCGAAAAACTGGCCGGCATGGGCACGTTGACGGCGGGCATCGCCCATGAAATCAACAACCCCCTGTTCGTGATCATGGGCATGGCGCAGGCCATGGAAGACGAGGATGACCTCCGGGTGACGAAGGAGTATGCCAAGGACATCGTCAAATACAGCCGGCACATGGCCTCGATCATCCGTAACTTTGCCGGCTACGCCGCCCCCGGTTTTACCGAGGACGTCCAGCCGGTGAACGTCAACCACAAGCTGGACGACGCCCTGAAATTGGCTCGGCTCGCGCACATGGCCGACGACCTCGAGGTGGTGACCGACTATGGGCCGGTGCCCGCGATCCTGGCTCGACCCGAGGAGGTCCAGCAGGTCTTTCAGAACATCATCGTGAACGCCATCCAGGCCATGAACGGCCACGGCCGGCTCAGCCTGAGCACCAGGTTCGAGGACGGATGGATCGTCATCCGGATCGCCGACACCGGTCCGGGCATCCCCAAAGCGTTCCTGGGCAAAATCTTCGATCCGTTTTTTACGACGAAGGAACCGGGCAAGGGCACGGGGCTGGGGCTCAACATCGTCTACCAGATCGTGACCAAATACGGCGGCACCGTCGGCGTCGAGAGCGAGGAGGGGACGGGCACCCGGTTCACGCTCCGCTGGCCGGCGGAGAGCCAAGCCTGAGGCGACGTTATGGCGATCCCCTTGACCGGTTGCGCCGTTGACGATAGGCTAAATCAGCGCGGCAACGGCTCTTGGACCCTGTTCCGCAACGCTATGCACCCACCAAGCCTCCTCATCATCGAAGACGAAGAACGGATGCGCCGGCTCCTGGAGCTGGTGCTGAAACCGGAGGGGTACGACGTGCGGCTGGCGCACACCGGCGAGGAAGGGATTCGCATCCTCACCGAACACGACGACCTCGATCTGATCGTGACGGACCTCCAACTCGGCAAGGTGACCGGACTCGATGTGCTGGAGGCGGCCAAGCGGGTGCGCCCGGACGTGCCGGTGCTGATCATCACCGGCTACGGCACCGTCAAATCCGCCGTCGAAGCCATGCACAAGGGCGCGTACGATTACATCTCCAAGCCGGTAGACAACGACGAGTTGAAAATCGTCATCGCGCGCGCCCTGGAACTGCGGCGCCTGGCGCAGGACAACCGGGCCCTGCGGGCCGGCCTCCACGAACGGTTCGGCATCGACCGCATGGTCAGCGTGTCGCCCAAGATGGCGGAGTTGAAGCGCCTGGCCATGGAGATCGCCAACACGGACGTCACGGTACTGATCACCGGCGAAAGCGGAACCGGCAAGGAATTGTTGGCCCGTGCCATCCACGATGCCAGCCCCCGCGCCGGCGGCCCGCTGATCGCAATCAACTGCGCCGGCATTCCCGAACCCCTGCTGGAATCCGAACTGTTCGGATACCAGAAAGGCGCCTTCACCGACGCCAAAACGACCAAGCCCGGACGGTTCCAATTGGCGGACCGCGGCACCCTGTTTTTGGACGAGATCGGGGAGATGAGCCTCGGCGTCCAAGCCAAACTGCTCCGCGTGCTCGAAGATCATCTGGTGGAACCGCTGGGAGGCCTCCGCGGAATCAAAGTCAACATCCGGGTCATCGGCGCCACCAACCAGGATCTGCGGGACCTGATCGCCAAGGACCGCTTCCGCGAAGACCTCTATTACCGGCTGCATGTCTGCCAGTTGCACATCCCCCCGCTGCGCGAGCGGCGGGAGGACATCTCCGCCCTGCTCCGATCGTTCCTGGAAGCCTCGGAGCGCGAACGGGGAGTCCGCATCCGGCGCGTGTCGCCGGAAGCCCTGACCGCCTTGCAGGAGTACCACTGGCCGGGCAACGTGCGGGAGCTGCACAATGTCGTGGAATGGATCACGATCAGTTGCAAGGAAGGGGAGATCCGGCCGGAGCATCTCCCGGCCTACCTCTTCGATCCGTCGGCGGCGCAGGGAGGGAACGGGGCCGCGAGCCGAGAGATCCCCTCGCTGCTGTCCTACGGGCTGTCGGTCGAGGACATGGAAAAAGCCATGCTCACCGAGGCCCTGCGGAAAAGCGGCGGCAACGTCTCGGAGGCCAGCCGCTTGCTCAAGATCACCAGGAACACCCTGCGCTATCGGATGGCCAAGTACCACCTGACGCCGTAAATCCGACCGAGGGGCCGATGGAACAGTCGCGGACCGGCGGCCTTCAGAAAAAGTTCTTCGTCGCGCTGCTGATCGTCGGCATCCTCCCCGGCGTAGCCGCGCTGATCGCCACCTACCTCTACAGCACCGACAGCCTCAAGCACTCGATCGGGAACGGGTTTCAGGAAATCGCGCGGTCGACCGCCATCCGCATCGCGGCGGCCGTGGATACGGAAATCGACCGGGCGGCGCGGTTGGCCCTGGTTCCGATTCACATCCGGCATTCCCTGGAGGTCGCCAACCAGCGGTACGCCGGCAAGAGCGAGGGCCAGATTCGGGCGCTGCTGGAAGCCGAGCAGACCGCCTGGTCGAAGGCCAGGACGGCGGGCGCCCCGCTCCCCTTGCCCGACACCACCGCCTACCTGCGCGAGTGGGCGCAGGAGGCCGGCTACTACGTGGGCGTCGTCATCGCCGACCGTCATGGCGCGGTCATGGCCACATCCACGCCCCGGACCCCCTACCTCAACGGGGACCGGGACTGGTGGCGGGAAGCGTTCGAGCAGCGCACAGCCTACGTCAGCTCGATTCGGCACGATCCCGCGCTGAACGACTATCTGTTCGAGGTGTCGGTCCCGATCCTGGACGAGGGGCATACGAAGCCGGTCGGCGTGGTGGGACTCGTCATTCGCCGCGATGTCCTGATGAACACGATTTTGCCGATCCGGATCGGAGAGACCGGCCACGGCATGTTGCTGGACACCGAGGGGACTCCGTTGATTTGCCCGGTCCTGCCCCCGACCGCGCACCTGATCCACGAGGCCCTGTTGACCCAACTGGCCCAAGACCGACCGCTCTGGCTGGTGGCGGAGGACGATGCGCACGGAGGGCGCAACTCCATCGTCGGCGCAGCGCCGGTCCGGTTCGCGCACCAGCTCAGCACCGCCAGTCTGGACGGCGAGCAGTGGTTCGCCTTCATCCGACAGCAGCCTGAGGAAACCTACGCCCCCATCTATTCGCTCTTGGTGACCGTCGGATTGATCGGGTTCGGGCTGGTGATCGTCCTGGCCTCGCTGGGCTTTCTGGTGGGTCGACGCATCGTGAGCCCGATCCTGGCGCTGCGGCGGGAAGCGGATGCCCTGCGGCGCAACGTGGCCGCGTTGCCGGATTCGATCCCCACCCACGACGGGACAGCCAGACCGGCCTCCATCGACATCCGCACCGGCGACGAAATCGAAGACCTGGCGCGCACCTTCGAGGCCATGCGCAGCGCGCTCGAAGAGAGCCTCCGCACCGTCAAGACTCAACAGGAAGAGCTGATCCGGCGCGAGAAGCTGGCCTCGGTGGGGCAACTGCTGGCCGCTCTGGCCCATGACCTTCGCAATCCCCTGGGCGTGATCCGCAGCTCGGCCCAGCTGGTTCTGGAGGAGCAGCAGGCGGAATCGGTGAAGCAGGAAGTCGCCCGTTACATCATCGAGGAGGTGGACCGCCTGACCCACCGCATCAACGACTTCCTGCGCTATGCCCGCCAGAAGCCTCCCGAACCGAAGCCGGTGCTCCTCCGCGACCTGGCCGAAGCGGCGCTGCGGCAGTGGAACGCGCAGGGAAGCCATGAGTCGATCGCGCTCGACACGAACTTTTCGGATGCCCTCGGACCGGTGCACGTGGACCCGGACCAGGTGAAGGAAGCGCTGGTCAATCTGTTGATCAACGCCCGGGAGGCCATGCCGCACGGAGGACGGCTCATGGTCGCCACGCGAGCCGCGGAACAGGGTCAGGTGGAGATCGAGATCGCCGACACAGGCTGCGGGATCGCTCCGGCCCACCTCGAACACATCTTCGAGCCTTTCTTCACGACCAAGGAATACGGGACCGGGTTAGGGTTGACGAACGTGAAACGCCTGATCCAGGAGAATGGGGGCTTTCTCGAGGTCCAAAGCCAGGAAGGAACCGGCAGTCGATTTCTGATTCGGTTCGCGTCCAGCCCTCCGTCCGGCAGATCCGGCCGCACAGCCGAGCCTGAGAACGAGGCGGTTGGCGCCCGGCCATCGACCCTCGCCTGAGAGACTCTCCGCCCCCGCCCCCCCTCTTGACATCATCAAACCGAGGTTTATCTCCCTATCCATGAAGTCAAATCTTTCGCAACGAACACTGACCTACGATGAACGGAAAGCGGCCGAAGCGGCCTTCCGAGGGCTTCCGTCCGATCCCCGCTGGTCACAAGCCGCGCGCTCTGTGTACGAAGGGCTCATAAGCGTCCTGCGCAAGGATGACAAGCACGGTGGAACCGACGAGCCGACCCCGGTTGCGCCGACCGAGACAGCCGCTGTCCCCGACAGCCGGCAAGAAGCGACGGAATCCGCTCCTTCGCCTGTGCCGCACCTTCCGGCCGAACCAGACACGGCAAGCCAGAAAGACTTGCGCAGCAGCCTGCAATCACGTGAAGAGGCGGTGCAAGCAGGGCTGCTCGTTGACGTGACGGAACAAGCTCAGGCGCTGGGCTTACCCCTTCCGGTGGGTATCACCAAGGCCCTCTGGAACGTGGCTGTGGCCACTGCCCAGGAGGTGCCGGGAGAACAGCAAGCCGTGCGCGTCCGAGACATTCTGATAGCCCTCAGGCTCCGCCTGGCCGTCGCGCAGCCCCTGCTTCCCCTCTTTGAGTTTCCGGTCCTCCTGGCGCTCCCGCCGGACTCCGTGCCGCAAATCTGTTCGCTCCTCGCGCTGGCGCATGAGGATCAGGATTCCCAACAGAGTCTGACGCTCGTGTTGCGCAACGAGGTGTCGGCCGTCATCACGCCCTTCACGAACTAGCCGCGCGAACAAGCCCCACACAAGGTTCTCGCAAGGTTCTCGGACGGTCGCCTGCCACTGAGGGATGCCTGTCCCTCGCTTAAAACGACGTGCTCGACGCTTCGTCCTGCATCCCCAACTGTTCGAGCAATTCCCAGTCCAAGGACGCCTGCCCCAGGGACAAAAAATGCCCCTGCTCCGCAGCCAACAGATGCGTCCCTTCCTCGATCTCCAACATGCGCAGAGGCATCTCCTCTGCTTGCCCCATCGTGGGCTTCCCGTCGGACCGAACAGCATGCGTCGACGCCGCCTGAGTCTCGATGTTGATCGCCTGTGCATCGATCCGCGACGATTCGCTCATGCCCGCCGGCTGCTCACTGGCAGCAGCCGCCGGCACGAACAGCAGCGTCGCGGCCAACGCGGACAGGGCGATCGCGCTTCCTATGGTCACAAGGACTTTCATGGCTGATTCCTCCTCTTCCTCACGTCGTGGATAGGTGTCTGTCACGCTGCCACGCGCGTGGCGGCGCTCCGGTCTCGTTCTGGTTGCGCCCCGATGGCATCGGCCAATGGAGCCACGCCCTCTCTTCCGGACATGGACAGCCGGCGCCGCTCTGCCTCGCTTTCGTTGGCCATGCCGAAATCCAACAACCGGATAAGAGCGGCCATCGTGACCAGACCGATCAGTTCCACCATGCCGACCTCGCGATCCCCGTACCGGCGCTTGTCCCGCTTCCGATCAGGCGGGCTCGCCGAAACGGGATTCCCAACGCCCGGTCAGGCCGCCTGCTTTGTCGTGGACCCGGACGGCTGGCCGCTTCCCGTTTCCACGGATAGTCCGCCCTCCTTGGCGGCCTGTCTCACGTGCGCATAGAGCAGTTCCATGCAGATGAAGAAGACGGCCAGCACCACGGCCAACCCCGCCACAATGCCCCAATATCCCCACGACATAGACACCTCCTCCCGGCCATCTACGCGGCGGTCTTGTGGTACCGCCGCTCGCGCGACTCCGTCGCCGGCTCCCGCAGTGTGACCGTCTCCGCGTGAGCGCCACGGCGACGACGCGGCGTGGCTAGGCCGATGCAAAAAATCCCGATCAACCCGAAGAAGGAGGCCGCCATGATCCCCATGGGAATCTCCGGCCAGGATCGGGGGCCGACAAAGGAGGCCGCCTGGCTCGCCGGCCCTGCGTCCGCTTCGGCCAGCCCGGCAAACCGGTCGGCTGTCAGCTCTTGGTGAATGGCCGCAAGGGCCAGGGCCGCCAGCTGCTCCTGCGCGCCGGCCAGAGCTTTTCCGTAATCTTCCTGCCCCTTGCCCGTCCGGACGATGGCCTGCCCAAGCCATTGCTGGATGCGGCCCTCCATCAGTTGGCGGACCCGCGTCGCCGCCACGACTTCCCATCCCAGCAACGGTTCGTGGGCCGACCGGTACTGGTCGTCCAGATGGATGGCGTACAGCTCCGCGGAGCGGATCATACGGCGGTTGTACCGATCGCCCAGCACGGGCAGCTGATACATCCCTGCCTTGATCCCCCGTGCCGTGGCGTCCACGATCCGACGGCCCATGACGAATTGCAGCCTGGCCACGTGATCGGCCTCCACGAGGCGGGCATGGTCGCCGATCCGCTCGATATAGTCCGAGGGAGCGGACTGGAGCTGTATGTCGATCAGGCGCGCGCGTTGCAGATCCGCCGCGGCGGCGATCATCTCCCGGTAGGCCTCCCGTTCCAGCCGCGAGGCGTTCACGATCGCGTCACCCAACGCCGGCTGAACCCACTGCATCGGATCCAGGTTGCCCGCCGACAGATTCTCCGCCGTCATGTCGCCGTGCCCGGCCACGAGGCTTCCGCTCGTGGCCGCGAACAGACCCAACCCTCCGAGCACCGTGGCAAACAGGCCTACGACAACCATCAAGTCAATCGGCTCCATCTGCCTCTTCATGGCAGCCTCCTTTGCGCCCCAAGTCCCAATGCAGAAACATTGCGACTCACCCCTCGACCGTGTCCGCCTCGACAAGCAGGGATGAGGCAAACAGGGTGCCAACGGGACGCAATGTAAGTGCCCGAAATTTCAAGATATGCGTAGAAGCAACAAAGGTTGTGCTGGTTGAGTTCCACCAGCAAGGAAGGAAATCCACCAACGAGACATTCAGGCCACAGTCCAAACCGCAGGTCCGATCGGCATGCGTAGACAGCGATTTCAGCCACGGGTCTATGCCCCTGGCTTCGCCTAAAGGCGGGTCAAGCTTGCAGGCATCTCGTCCGATAAGATAATGGCGCCAATCGCAGAGGCGCAGGGACGGGCACATCGGCAGACAGCAAGACGGGAGCTTCGCGATGGGAGGATGCCTCGCGGCGATCTCCGGCGAACCCCGGCAGCAGCTCATCCTTGACCGCAAAGACCATGCCGCCATCAGCCTCACCGCTTTCTAATACCTGGGACCATGGCGTGGCGCTCTCCCGCCCGGCGGAGCCGCACGCAGACCACGGCCCGTTGCTCTATGTCACGGCGGCAGTCCTGACACTCAGCACCGTCACGCCCGCCATGAAGGCCGTTCTTCGTCAGAGCGACATCGCACCCATAGAGCTGGTGTGCCTCAGAGTCCTCATCGCCTTTGCCTGTCTGGTCTTGCTCACCTTGACAGGGCCATGGCAGGAACTGCGGCAGATGACCGGGAGCGATGTCATCCGTTTGACCCTCTTGGGAATTTTGGGCGTGGGGATCGCCTACGGCTTCGCCGGCTGGGCCTTGGCCTACACCAGTGTCAGCCACTACAGCCTGATCTACAGCCTGCACCCGACCTTCACCGCGCTGATAAGTCTATCGCTGAGGAAGGACCGGGCCAGCGTCGTCAAGATCACCGGCATCGCGCTCTCGCTCTGCGGTTGCCTGTATGCCATCCCCGAAGGGCTGCACGATCAGGCCGTGGGATTCGGAGACTTGCTCGTCCTGCTGTTCACCCTGTCCGCGGCCTCCTGCGTCGTGCTCAGCACCGGCATGGTGCAACGCTATGGCGCCGCAGCCGCCACCACGGTGATGTTCGGAACGAGCTTGTTCTTTTTGTTGCTGGCGGCCATGTTTTGGTCGATACCCTCCCGCCTCCACGTGACCCTGTCGAGCGGGCTCCTCATCATCTACATCGGCATCGCCACGGCCGCCGTCTTTTTCTTGCGTAACCTCTCGCTCCAGTTCCTGACCCCGGCCACGGTGGGAGCCTTTCACAATCTCGTGCCGGTGTTCGGGATTTTCATGGCCTCCTTGTTTCTCGACGAAGCCATCACCGCCAACATGATCATCGGCGGAGCGGTGACCCTCGCCGGCGTCGAACTGGTCAGACGGGGCTGAACGCTACGCCAACGTCACGACCGTCACCCCATCGCCCCCTTCCGCCCGCTCCCCGGCCCTAAACGAAGCCACATAAGGCGAAGACTTCAAATAGTCCCGAAGAACCGCTTTCAACCGGCCGGTTCCGTGCCCGTGGATAATCCGGAGGCAGGGTTCGCCGGCCAAGACCGCCCGGTCTAACGCCGCGACGGTCAGATCCAACGCTTCATCGGCGGCTTGCCCGCGCAGATCCACCGTCGACGATGTCTCCATGCCACCGGAAGAAGGTACCTGCGAGATGCGCTGCTGGGACCGGCTCTTTGCCTTCTGCGCCTCATGCCCCTCCCCCCGTACGACACCCACGAGCCCCGATACCTCGACCGAGGCCTCCCGGTCGCCGATGCGGACGCGCACCCGTTTCTTCCCCATCGCCTCTTCCAGCAGGGTTCCGACGACGCCCAAACCCACCACTTCAACCGGATCGCCGGCCATCAACCGATCGACCGGAACCGTCTCGGCCCCTGCGCCCAGTTGCTCCCGGGCCTGCCTCGCAATGCCGGCCAGTTGCTGCTTGGCCTCCTTGGCCTTGACCAGCGTCTTCTCTTCCTTCTTCAGCCCCTCGATAATCCCCTGCACCTGGGCCCTGGCCTGCAGCAGATCCTGCGTGAGCTTTTTCTTCACGTTCTTTCGTTCATCCCGCTCGGAAGCGCGCAGGCGCTCCGCGATCTCCGACGCCTCCTGCGACGCCCGCTCCGCCTCCGCCTTGAGGATCGCGGCCCTGGCCAGGTCTTCCGAAAGACACCGTTGCTTCTCCTGGAGATCGCCGAGCATCTGTTCCAACACTCGGTCCTCGCGGCGCAGTAACTGGAGCGCCTGTTCCAGAATGGCTTCATCCATCCCAAGCCGGCCGGCAATGTCGATCGCGGATGATCCGCCCGGCAGGTTCATGATCAGTCGGTAGGTGGGCGCCAATCGGCTCACGTCGAACTCGACGCTGGCATTCACGAAGCCCGGCGTCGTGTGGGCCAAGGCTTTGAGCTGGTTATAGTGCGTCGTGGCGACCACCTTCATCCCCAGTCGGGCCAAGTGCAGCAGGAGCGATTCCGCCAAGGCCGCTCCCTCAGCCGGGTCGGTCGAGGTAGCCGGTTCATCCAGCAGCACGAGGGCTTGCAAGGCCGTCACCTGCCCCGCGGGTCCGGTTCTCGTGGCGGAGGCCTGGGCCAGCAAGCGAATCATTTGCGTCATGTGAGCGGAAAAGCTGGACAGGTCTTTGGTCAAGTCCTGCGCATCCCCGATGTCGGCATAGACCTCGGGAAAGAGCGCCATATCAGAGTCCTCATCGCAGGGCAGCGGCAAGCCGGCTCGGACCATCAGGGCAAAGAGCCCGACAATCTTCAACGTGACGGTCTTCCCCCCGGTATTCGGTCCGGAAATAATCAACACCCGCACCGTCTCATCCAAGACAACGTCGTTCGCCACCACCTCTTCACGCGCCAGCACCAGCAAGGGATGGCGCGCTTGTCGAAGCCGGACGCGGCCGCAATCGTTGATCGCCACCGGATGGGCGCGAATCACGTGGCTGAAGGCCGCCTTCGCCGCAATGCAGTCCAGCGTCGCCAGGATTTCCAGGCTGCACACCAACGCCGACACGTGGGCCCCCACCTCCGCAGACAGCTCCTGAAGAATGCGCCGCACCTCGCGTTCGACTTCCAGCTCGGCCACTTTGATGGAATTGTTCAGCTCCACCAGCTCGCGGGGCTCCAAAAACACCGTGGCCCCGCTCCCCGACACATCGTGAACGATGCCGGGTATTTTCGACCGCATCTCGGCCTTGACCGGCACCACGTATCGCCCCTGTCGTTGGGCTGCGAACCGCTCCTGCAGAACGTCGGCATAGCGCGCTGAGGCCAGGATCACCTCCAGCCTGAGCCGCATCTGCCGTTTAAAGTCCTGCGCGTGGTGCGTCAACCGGCGCAGTTCAGGGGTGGCCGATTCGCGGATGTTGCCCTCCCGGTCTACGCACCGGTCAATCGATGTCTGGATAACGCGCAAGGCCTGGCTCGCTTCCAGCCCGGCGGCCACGGCCCAGAGGGCCGGCGCCTGTTCCCGGCGTGGATTCAGATACCGGAGGACCTCCAGGCTCAGCCCCAAGGCGATCGATAGGTCTCGGAACTCATGGGCCTCCAGGGCTGCGCCTTTCGCGGCCCGGCCCAGCACCTCCCGCAAGTCGGCAAAGGACAATGAGGGGAAGGGCGCCTCGCTTTCCCGCAAGGCCGCCATCTCTTCCGTCTCCCTGAGCCTCAGCCTGGCCGCCTCGAGATCTGTTTCCAACGCGAGGGCGCGGCACCGCTCGGCCCCGGGGGCGGAGCGAGCCTCTTTGGCCAACACCTCAAGCAGCCGATCCCATTCCAGGACCCGTTGGGCCTGATGTTGGAGAGAAGAGTCATCGGTCGGCACGGTACGATCCATAGGGTCAATGAGCGCGGCACGCCCGGTGGAAATCTACAGGAGCCTCGCGGTCATGGCAAGCGAGGAACCACGGCCTCTTGCAATTCCGTTACAATCCTTGCAGACTCCCCCCTGCGGCACACCTTCCAACCATCAGGAGACAAGGATATGACGAAGATAGGCGCGTGGTTCTGTATGATCATCTTGGGAATGGCGCTGAACGGCGGTTCAGCCTGGGCGACGGATCAGAAGGTCACGCTCATGCTGGGCGGAAAATTCTGCGAGATGTATCCGGATGCCATTCAAACCGCCCTCAAAAAAGTCGCCGGCGTGAAAACCGTGGATTTGAAAAGCATGAAGGGCCATGCGGTCGTCACCGGGGACGGCACGATGAAGCCGGATCAACTCGCCGCCACGGTCAACGGAGTGAAGGGGGACGGCTGGAACTGCAAGGCCGAAGTGATGAAGTAGCCGCCGGCTGCTTTCAGGTCTCGCTCTGGTCCGGCAAGTCCAGCAAGTACCGGGCGGGAACGCCGTCTGAGGCCGGCCGGAATTGCACTCGGCTGGGCGGCAGATCGACCTGCAGCCGTTTCACCAACCGCGGCACCGGCATCGTTCCGACGATCTCACAGAGCCAGAGATGAATGCCGGACTCCAGGTCGTGGATCTTCCGGCAGCAGCGAAACCGGGCATCCTCCATGAAGTAGGCGGAGAGAAATCCCGTGATCGCCGTCACCACCCACCCGTGCTGTTGGGCAAAGCGATATGTCACGGCGATCTCGACCGGTTGGATGTTATCCGGGGAATCCATGGTACCCAAGGCAGGGCCACTGTAGGCCAAGCCAGGACTTCTGGCAAGCGCAAGAAAACGTGGGCCGGCGGGAACGGCTTGTCGGTGCGCCGGACGCCGGGCTCGAACGGCGCGGACCTCGCCGCCGCCTGCCCTGTATGAGCGGCTCAGGCGCTGATTTTCACCACTTCTCTGGACTTCTTGGCTTTCTTCTCTGCCGCCACCTTGGTCACGCGATCGCGAAGCGAGCTCTGGATAAGCCGGTGTCGATAGATCCGGGGGTCCACGACTTCCCCGCAAGTGATGCAACGCCAGGCGCGCAACCAGAGGTGCCCGCTATCGTCTTCCATATCAATGTAGTGATCGACCACCATCAGCCCGCGGCAACGTTGGCATTTCATCGTGGTCTCTCCTTCCTTCCGGCTATTGGGGTTGCCGCAAGTCGGCACGATCTTAGTCGTCCCGATCGATCTCCTTGTCCGCGCTTTCATGGACATTATCGGCTCCCTCCTCTCCCCACTTGACGCCCCACGAGACATCAGTTGGATGAGCAACTGCCGTGCCACATGAAAAGTCCGCGATATACGGCCCGCATTCCGTTGACGCGAGGCAGACCTGACACACGATCCGTCAGCGGGCTGACAGATTGGGCGCGGGTTGGGAATAAATCGCCGGCTGAGCGGCATCCGCTGCCGGGTGGATCGGACCGTGCTTGATTTTGAACCGGTGGACCGTCAGACTCTGCCGCAACGAAGGGTGGAGGAGCCCGTGGGCCTGACAGCGAAGGAACTGGCGTCCGTCGTCGAAGAGATCGCGCCTGCATTAGCCGACGGCTGGGTCCAGAAGGTCTTTCAGCCGACCCCCCGCACCATTACCCTGGAGATCCGCGCCCCCGGACGCACCCTGATGCTGCTCTGCTCGGCCGATCCGGAGACCGCGCGGATCCACCTGCTCGGCCGTAAGCCGGCGAACCCGGCAAGCCCGCCGCCTTTTTGCCAGTTCCTGCGGGCGCACATCCACGGCGCCCATATCGACGGGCTCGAACAGGTGCCGGGTGACCGGATCGTACGCCTCCGGCTGACCTCGCGGGAAGGTCCCTGCTCCTTGCTGGCCTTATTGACCGGCCGCAACGCCGACCTCCTGTTGCTGGATGCGGAGGACAAGATCTTGACAACCCTGGAGGAAGGCCAGAAGAAGGCCGGACAACCCTATCGGACGCCAACCAGAAATCCCCAAGCGCGCGATACCGTGACGGCGGAAGGTCTTCCCCCGGACCAGAACCAGCCCTTTCCCTGGTCCCATGCATTGGAGCAACGGTACCAGGCGAAAGAAGAGGAATTGACCCTCACGAGCCTCCGGCAGAGGCGCGGCGCCGAACTCCGAAAAAGCCTCAAGAAAACCGCCAGGCGCATCGAAGCCCTGCGCGCCGACTTGGAGAAGGCCGAACGGTACCGCGAGTATGCCCGCTACGGAGAGCTCCTGAAGGCGAATCTGGGGCTGATCCAAAAAGGTCAAGAACAGGCGGTGGTGATAGACTATTTCGATCCGGCCATGCCGGAGCTGACCTTGCCGCTGGACCCTTCGAAAGGACCCCAAGCCAATATGGACGACTATTTCAAGAAGCACCGCAAGTACCTGGCGGCCGATCGGGAGATCAAGCCCCGGCTGGCCGCGGCGGAAAAAGACCTGCAAGGCCTGCAGCTCGAACGAAAGGCGCTTGAGCTGGGCACCTGGCAGCCGACACCGAACAGCGAACGGAGACAGCCCGGCCCTCAGCCATCGGCCGTCAGCCGTTCTCCGGAAAAGCCTTCCGGTCCGTTCCGCCGCTTCACCTCGACGGACGGGCTGTCAATCTATGTGGGCCGCAATGCACGGGAGAACGACGAACTGACCTTCAAGTTCGCCCACAGCGACGACCTGTGGCTCCATGCCCATGGCACACCCGGTTCGCACGTGGTCGTGCGGCTGGAGAAGGGCGCCGATCCGCCCCAGGAGACGATCCGCGACGCAGCCACGCTGGCACTGCTCTATAGCGATCTCAAGAAGAGCGGGAAGGGAGAAGTGATCTACACGCGCAGGAAATGGGTCCGCAAAGCCAAGGGTCAGCCGCCCGGCACGGTGACGGTCACCCAGGAAAAGGCTCTCTTCGTGCAGCTCGACAAGGCCCGCCTGGACCGGATGAAGGAACGATCCGGCAAACCCCTCTAAAGTGACGCGTATCTCGTCGTTCGCATTTCATTGTTGGTAGAGAGGCCCTCTTTCTTCACGCTTCACGGAAGTGCTGGAAGTCTTTTTCAACACCCTGTTAGGAGTGGCCCTTGATGTACTCATCAATTCGCTTGTAATCCTCCAGTCTGATCCGCTCGTCTTTCAACAGAGTCAAGGCCCGGAACTTGAGCCGGTGAATATAATGGTGGTACCGCTTCGAGGCCGGCTGGTTAGGCATCACCTTGAAGGCTTTCACCGCCCGATCCACGGAGTACAAGAAGCGGTGCACCAGATAGTCCCGGACGAATTGCGACGAGAGGGTAAAAATGGCGAACAGCAACGACAAGTAGGTTCCGATGCCGGCCAACGTCCGCGGATCCATAAAAAACGGCGGATCGTGATCGTAGAACCGCACCGCCCCTTCGTGGAGCGTGTAGTAGAGCCCCTTCCGCGGGTCCATGTCCGCCAGTTTGGCATAGTTGAGCGGAATCCCCTGTAAAATGTCCTGCACGTTTCGGTCGATTTTCGCCGCGATTTCATAGGCTTCGAGATCGCTCAAGTCGGAGGACGCCACCAGAATCGTGTTGGTCCCGATGGTCGAGATTTCCTGGGACGCGTCCTGAAAGGCGGCGCCTGGAATCTTGATCTCCACGAGGAAAGGGTAGAGCATCGTCAACCCCTGGGCATGTTGGACACGCAATAGATGAAACTCCCCCTCGTGGCGCGCCAGCACACTCCCCACGCCGGCCTTCAGGCCCGAGAGGAAGAAGCCCACGTCGATTTTCCCCTCCCGCATCTGCATGGCGGCCTGCTCGTAATCCAGATTCTCCCCTACCCGCTCTACGACAATCCCGTAATGGTCCAGCACCAGATGGGCGAGGAACGCCGTCGCGCTGCCTTCCGGGCCCAGATACGTCCTGGTCCTGGGCGGAATATCGTCGGCATCGGCGATCCCAAGGCTCTTTCTCGCCACGATATGGAGCGGCGACTTGTACAGCGGCACGAGGGCGCGCATGCGGATTTCCTTGTGCATGCCTTTCTCCGTCACCGGCTCGGATCCGATCGGCAGCTTGCACTCGCTGGTTCGGGTGAAGTGCAAGGGCAAGCCGTCTTCGGCGAAGGCCAGTTGCCCCAACCCATGGTCGATGTAGAAGAGATTTTCCAACGACCCGCAGGTCTCCCGGAAGGTAAAGTCCGGCACGATATTCAGGTGCAGAAAGCGCTCAAGTTTGTCCGGCCGGTTCAAGACCTCGGCCAGGCGGGGCGCGACGATATCGTAGGTGCCCCCCTTGGGACCGGTGAGCAGATAGTAGTCGATATTCGCGCGGTGGGTCAGCTCGACCCCGGCGACGGCCATGGGCGCCAGAAGCAGAACCAGGATTAACAGCCACCGATTGCCGAGAAGGAAGCCGCCGATTAAAGACCGCCGCGTAAACCGGCGATAGCTCAACGCTACCCGCCTAATCCGGCGATAATCGACCAACCACCCGGCCGAAGGTATTTGGAACGCCATAATCCTACCGTAGAATCCGATGAAAAAGAGCCCCGCCTGTGGACTCGAACTTGGCTGCGAATTGTAGTTGAAATGCGGATGGATTGCACGGACTGTCGCAGAGAACTACCGGCACGACGACCGCATCTGCCCGGTAGGCTCAGATCAAGCCTTCACAGCCTTGGCGCCGACGAAGACCTCTGACCTTCCGAAGCAGAAGCCCGTCACTGGTCGGAATACGAACGCAAAGACGCTACTTTTTACTTATCAAGGGATACGCCCATAACTTCAGTCGCCCTCCTGATCTCTCGATCACATCCCCTCCCTCCCCATCAAACCAACACCAACGGCAAGCAACGCCTGACGTTGGCCCCGTTCTGAGACAGTTCTTAACCAGAGCAGAAGACCTCTTCGGCGGTCTGTTCAACCTGACGTTGCGCGACAAACTCGTTCGGGGTCAGGTGCCCGAGTGAGCTATGCGGACGGCG
>Ga0194131_10003819_pt1 | contig 23315 bp, 24 predicted proteins | sample TA2KigO120mmetaG_FD_148631 | JGI IMG/M metagenome (GOLD analysis project Ga0194131, IMG submission 148631) | Freshwater microbial communities from Lake Tanganyika, Tanzania - TA2015053 Kigoma Offshore 120m | ecosystem: Environmental > Aquatic > Freshwater > Lake | place: Tanzania: Lake... | reverse complement strand
AGTGCGTATAAACAGGTCTCCTTGCCTGGGTGATCCAGGAAACAGCACACCGCTGGCGATCGGTGTACCATAATACTGTTCAAAGTCAGCTGCGTTGGTTGGACCATCTGGAGCAGGTGCGTCTTCATAGTTGAACAATTTTTTGACATCTGGCAGCATGTCTGGCACTTCTTTTTCGGCAGCTTCGATGATGGCTTGGCTGATCTCAGTTTCTTTGATATAAGTGCTGATCTGATTTTTGAGGCTGTCGGCGTCAGTAGACTTGCCCAGTATGTCTTTGTATTCTTGTGCGTCAGTCAGTGGCGCTGCTTTGATGCGCCACAGATGGGGCCACCATGTTTGGCTGTAACCTTCGGCAGCACGAGCAGCATCCTGAACCACATACCATTTGTTGATGGCCGGCGCAGTGGGATCCAGCAAAGTGTCATCTCTTTGATGTGGCAGTTCTATCACATCACCTGCCATGAGCTTGCGTCCCAGACGCTCCATCATGTCGTTGAGATGGAATGTTATGAACAGCACATCAGTGTTGATGAACAGACCAAACTGCGTGAGATCAAAATCTTGATCTCCTACATTGTAGACACCACGCAGTTCGTAGATGTCTTTGTCGTATTTCCTGTCACGTGTTTCCAGGAACAGCAGATCCTGTATCTTGGTTTCTCCAAACACATCATCGCCTTGTGCCTGGTAATTGGGCTGCGTTGGATCACCAGTTTCGCCTTGTGGATCCGGCCCCATGTATTTGTGTATCATGATGGATGTGCCGCCCACTATAAACTGCTCCTTGATCATGCGGTCCAGGAACTTGAAATCGTTGGTCTTGTCTTTGCGCCAAAGGCTCAATCTAGGCATATATCGTCATCCTTACCCTTTATTTATGGTGCACACCTGCTCTGTGCTAAATCCTTGTTCTTGCTAGTGTTTTCCTAAATCATTGAAATTATTGACGTTTTTAGTGGTTGACAGCCTGCGTCCGTTTGTATAATATATGAACACTAGGCAATTAAAAGGAGCTCACTAATCAAGCAAATCAAGCACCTGGCGAGTGTTGTATTTGTGCAACACCTGCCAATCGCCTAGATTTTTTTTGGTTGACCGTCCACAAAACAGGTGCTATACTGTGGGCATACTGAGAAACGGAGAACACGATGGCCAAGCTCTTGATCGCTACCCAAGTCTACGAAAACTACGGTGCCCACGCCTGGAATGGCGAGGGTCAGTGCCCGCAGTCTTGGAAAGCCAAGGGCGGCCACGACTACGTGGTTCGGGACTTCCTGGACTTTGGCCGTGTGACGGAAACCGTCATGACCCTCCGTGGTCGCATCGAGTGCGATAATGACTACTATCGCGAACATATCATCAACTGGGAAGTGGTCAGCGATGACTATCTCACCGAATTCGAACGCAGCCAGCTCGAATACGAAGGCAAGATCACCTATCCCGCACGGATACTGGAGGTAGCATAATGATGTCAGACACAATCGAGTTCAACGGCAAGACCTATATCCAAACCCACGGCAGTCCTTTTGATCGTGGGTCAGCTGATTCATATTACCATCGGCACCGTAATCCGCACAAGGGCGGTGTCGGAGGCATGAGTGGCCCGCGCGTGGCTGCACTCACTCAGGATGAGATCGAAGCCTATCATGCAGGTTACGATTACAACGAGCTGCATGGCGACAAGAAGAATTGGGGTTGATCACTGCACCTGCCATTGACAGAGCATCACGGACACCATATAATATCTGACAGGAACAGGAGATCCACATGGCAAGATTGCAGCGGAAAAAAGTAGCACAGCTCAAAGCACCGGCATCCGTGGTGCAGGAAGCCTTGCGACGCAATATCACGCAGCGTCCTACCTTCAAGCTCAAACCAGTCAAGATCCCTGTCAGCGAGATCAAGTTCCTGGGCGCCACGGAACCTCCTGTGCCTACGGATCATGTGCTGTCCGAAACAGAGATGGCTCGATTCTACAATTGGTACAACTATGCGTGTGACAAAGCAGAAGCACGCGAATGGACCGAGCAGCTGATCGCAGCCTATCCCAAACGCAAGCACCTGGTGGCACGTTACAAAAAGATTCCAGACTGGCGCATTAGCAGCACCTTGGGTTGGATCTCACGCATCGTCATGCGTGGTGGACAAGTGCCCTACCGGACGCTTCGCTTCATGGTCAAACAGCTCAAGGAAGCTGAGATCATGCTTAAGAAGCATCAAGAACAGGAAGCCAAGGATAAGCCCGTCGAAGCCAAACCAGTCAACACCATCACCATCCAGGATCGCATGCGCGAAAAACTGAGCGAGTGCATGGGCGAAGTCGAAGGCTTGATCGACGAGTTTCGTGCTGGTGGCTACAAGGGCGATGTCAATGTATTCCAACTGTTCAAGCAGTTCAACGTGCATCAAAACCAAGTGAACGACATCGTGGCCTGGGCACAGCCTCAGCTGGATGAGATGCTGGAATTGCAAGAGGTCTTGGACAAAAAGAAGCGCACAGATTTCGAAGATCAGTTGGTGGAAGGTTACAGCCACATGGGCAGGCGGCAGATCAAAGCCACAGTCGAAATGTGGACCAGCATTATTGACGCAGCCAAGAGCTATGGCAGCGCGAAGAAAGCTGAACGTGCGCCTCGCAAACGCAAGCCCGTGCCACCTGAAAAGATGGTCAAGCGTCTCAAGTTCCTGCGTCGAGATGAGTCCACAGGTTTGGTAAGTATCGATCCCACCAAGCTGGTTGGTTCTAGCGAAGTCTGGGTCTACAACACCAAGACACGCAAGATCGGACTCTACGCGGCTGACGATTACAGCAAGGTCATGATGGTCAAAGGAGCAGGGCTGCTGGGCTTCAGCGAAAAGGAAAGCAAGCAGAAGACCTTGCGCAAGCCCGAGACGCAGCTCAAAGAATTCCTGGCCATGGGCAAGCCTGCTGCTCGCAAATGGTTCTCGGGTATCAAGAGCACTGAGATCAAGCTGAACGGTCGCACCAACGAGCATACTATACTGCTACGAGCCTACAAGTAACACAGCCCTGATCACCCTGAGCCTCCGGTAGGTAAATACTATCGGAGGCTTTTTCTATGGCAACTACACGCAATGACATCATCAAAGAGATCGAGCTCAGGCTTGGCGGCGGAATGGTGGATGTTGAATTGGATCGCGATCACTATGACGTGGCCATTAACAGAGCACTTTCAAAATATCGCCAGCGCAGCTCAAACTCAGTTGAGGAAAGCTACATGGTCCTTGATCTTAGTCAAAGCCAGGATGTGTATTATCTGCCACAGGAAGTGATCCAGGTACGTTATCTTTTCCGCAGAGGTGCTGGCGGCATCAACAGCGGTGTTGAATTTGAACCATTTGGTGCAGCCTACATCAACGCATATATCCTGCAAAGCACAGGTTCTGGCAGCCTCTTGAACTTTGAGATCTACAGCCAGTATCGCGAGCTGCTGGGCAGGATGTTTGGCAACGAACTCTTGTTTGATTGGTACGAACCAGAAAAACGCCTGCGCCTGCATCGCTATCAGCGGGCCGCAGATTCTATCATCATACAGACCTACAACTTCCGTCCTGAATCTGTCTTGTTCAATGATGTGTATGCCGGCGGCTGGATCAAGGACTATGCTACAGCACACAGCAAGATGATGCTGGGCGAAGCACGTAGCAAGTTCTCCACCATAGCAGGTCCGCAAGGAGGCAGCAGCCTTAATGGAGACAATCTCAAGAACGAAGCCATGGCCGAACTTGAAAAGCTGGAACAATCTCTTGGCTTGTATGAAGAAGGTGGACGTCCTCTTGGCATAGTCATTGGTTGACTTTGTGGCTGCCGGCATGCTACATTAAAGCATGCAAAAAATCATCGGAATTTGCGGTTTTATTGGATCAGGCAAGGACACCGCCGCAGACTATCTTGTCAATTTTCATGGCTTCAAGAGAGAGTCCTTTGCTGCATCCCTCAAGGATGCAGTAGCAGTCGTGTTTGGCTGGGATCGAGAACTGCTGGAAGGCCGTACCAAGCAAGCTCGTGAATGGCGCGAACAAGTGGATGTTTGGTGGGCAGAGCGACTACACATGCCTGCACTTACTCCTCGTTGGGTGCTACAGTATTGGGGCACAGAAGTATGCCGCAGAAGCTTCCATGATGATATCTGGATAGCAAGTCTAGAAGCACGTTTGCGCAATGCAAAACACAGCATCGTCATATCTGACTGCCGCTTCCCCAACGAGATCGCTGCGATCAAGTCAACAGGTGGTACGGTTATATGGATACAACGAGGGCCTTTACCTGAGTGGTATGATCTGGCATTGGGTGCAAACTCAGGAAACATGTCAGATCAAATACTGCTCAATGATATGGGCGTCCATGCCAGCGAAACAGCCTGGACAGGTACAGAATTCGATCATGTTATCTCAAACGATTCTACAGTAGACGAGCTTTATAGCAGGCTAAATTCATTGACATGAGGTGCACCTCAGATAACGAAAATCGCCATCTACGGTAAATACCGCCCATTTTCCTGGGTAGCAGCTAAATAAATGCAGCTGAAAAGCCACCACCTCAGGAGATTAGAACATGGCAACTTTGACATCACCCGGCGTATCGATAAGCGTCACCGACGAAAGTATTTTCGTCAGTGCCGGTAACGGTACTGTACCGTTGATCGCTATCGCTACAGCCGATAACAAATTCAGTTCCGATGGATCAACCATCGCGGCTGGCACAACCATAGCAGGCACGCTTGATCTTTTGACAAGCCAGCGCGATCTGCTCCTACGCTACGGCAAGCCCAACTTCAAGATCGTTGATGGCACGCCAATACACGGTTACGAAACCAACGAATACGGACTTTACGCTGCATACAGCTTCCTTGGCTTGGCCAACAGAGCTTATGTGATCCGCGCAGATCTTGACATGTCTCAGTTGGAGTCAACTGCAACCGAACCATCATCTCAACCAGCCACCGGTACTTATTGGTTAGACCTAGCTTCTAGCCGTTATGGTTTGTTTGTCAGCCTGGGCACAGGTGCTGCTTTTAGCAACTGGGAAGAAGTTGATCTCCTGGTACCAGCCGCCAGTAACGTGGTGGTTGACGCAACATTTGGTTTCAAGCCTGCTGCAACTTTTGGCGCCAACGGCCAATATGCTTGGGTCACACAGTCCAACGCCAATATGATCTGGTCCAAGTCTGCTGGTGCTTGGGGAGCAGTGACCACAGGTGTGACAGTCGCTCCTCACTATTCTATTCCAAATGCGACCGCTGCCGGTCAACTCTGGTTCAAGACCACATCTCCAAATCGTGGTTTCTTACCTGCGCTCAAGAAGTATATTGTGGCTACAGGACAGGTAGTAGGAACATTCGTGACGGTACAGTCAACTATTCTTACTTTCCCAGATGATACCACTGCCGATACCAATGGTCAGGACGTGATCAATCGTGTGTATGCCAAGACCAACGCAGGCGGTACAGGATTTACCTTGCGTGTTTATACCTCAACTGGATGGCAGGATCTGGATTACGAAGCCAGCTCAACTGAACCAGTTGGTGCCACAACCGACGGTACCCTATGGTTCAATGATGAGTTGGAAGTGGACCTATACAGGAAGACTGCAATAGGTTGGGAACCAGTGTCTAGCGTGACATTGTCAACAGATGCTCCAGCTGGTCCTTCAGTTGGTGATGTTTGGGTTGACACTGATGACCTAGAAAACTATCCTGAGATTTATGAATTCGATGGTTCAGAATGGTTGCTGCGTGACAATGCAGACCAGACCACACCAAACGGCGTGGTGTTTGCTGACCTAACAACTACAGCGGCTGATACCAGCAATGGCGGTGCAGCTACATTGGTTGACACAGATGCACCAGATCCATTGTTCTACCCAACAGGTATCCTGTGCTGGAACGCTATCATTTCTACCGGTAACGTCAAGCGTTACAACGCAGCCGGCGACTACTGGCAGACTGAATCAGGCAACTACGATGCAGGATCCAGAGCTGGTGCACCTTACATGATGCGCAAGGCTCAGCGTCGTGTGGTCGTCAAGCGCCTGCAAGCTGCACTGAGAGTTGAGGAACTGGTCGACGAAACAGTAAACTTCAGCCTGATTGCTTGCCCAGGATATCCTGAGACCATCGACGAGATGATCGAACTCAATGTCAACCGCAAGGAAACTGCATTCATCGTAGGCGACAGCCCATTGAGATTGCAAGGACGTGGAACTGCTGTCCAGACATGGGCAACAGGAACCAGCCCTGCTGCTGGCAGCAACGGCGAAGATGGCCTAGTGACACGCAACACCAACGTAGCAGTCTACTATCCAAACTGCTTGACATCAGACCTAGATGGTAACGACGTCGTGGTTCCAGCTTCACATGCTGTGCTGCGCACCTATGCCTACAACGACCAAGTGGCTTATCCTTGGTTCGCTCCAGCTGGTCTGCAGAGAGGTCTTGTGTCTAACGTGGCTAACTTTGGTTTTGTGAATCTTGAGAACGAATTCGTTCCATTGGCACTGAACCAAGGCATGCGCGACAGTCTCTACGAAAACCGCATCAACCCAATGACCAACTTCCCAGGACAGGGCTTGTTTGTGTTTGGACAGAAGACATTGCATCCATTTGATAGTGCACTCGATCGCGTGAACGTGGCTCGCTTGGTTTGCTATCTTCGTGAACGTTTTGAGCCACTGGCTCGTCCGTTCATTTTTGAACCAAACGACCGCCAGACACGTTCAACGGTCAAGAACCGTTTTGATGACTTCTTGACAGATCTTATCAGCAAGAGGGGACTATACGACTTCTTGGTGGTGTGTGACGAAACCAACAACACCCCAGCAAGGATTGATAGAAACGAACTCTATGTTGACGTAGCGATAGCTCCTGTTAAGGCTGCTGAATTCATCTACATACCAATACGTGTGGTCAACACCGGATCATTGACAGCAACAGCGTCCTAAAGGTTAGTTAGAATAGAGGTCATTAGGCCTCTATTCTAAGCATACTAAATGAAAATGAACCCAGCCGTATAAATAAACATAGATTCAGGAGGAATACCAAATGGCCACCGTTATCAATTTCGGCGTACCGCAACTGTCAGGAGGAGGAAGTGATTCTCCTCTCCTGATGCCAAAACTGGCATATCGTTTCCGTGTTACGCTGTTGAACTTCGGCGGACTTGCTGCCACCAATACACTGACTTCGCAAGTGGTCAGCGTGACCAAGCCCAACCTAACACACGAAGAAATCACAGTCGATGTATATAACTCAAAGATTTACCTTGCTGGTAAACACACTTGGGATCCAATCACATTGACAGTCAAAGACGACATCACTGGTTCTGTCGATCGTGCTATCGCAGCACAGCTTCAGCGTCAGTTGAACCATGCAGCTCAGAGCGCAACCGTTGCAGGCGGAAATTACAAGTTTGTAATGAAGATCGAAGCCCTGGATGGTGGTAACAATGTCAACTTTGCAGGTGATCCTGCGATCGTGCTAGACGAATGGACCTTGGCAGGATGCTTCTTGCAGAACGTCCAGTATGGTGAAAACAATTACTCTACCAGCGACGTCGTGAACATCACGATGCAGATCCGTTATGACAATGCTGATCATAAGGTCAATGGCACAAGCCAGCTGTCCATACCTGCGCGGCGTGCAAACGTCGGAACAGCAACCGCTAACGGCGCATAATTGAAGGAGAAGGCTCGTGGCCAAGGTTGATACCGGCGGTCAGGGCCTGATCCAATTCGATAATCTCGCTGATCCGTTTGGACCAGGTTCGTCTAACCAAGTAAGAAATCGTTATCAGTGGACCGTTGAATTCGGTCCCACTGCTAATCTAACTGGCGGTGTGATTGGGAGTTCACTGGGACTCGGAGGCAGAACCGAGTTCTACATCAAGACCACAGATCTTCCCAGGATCACCGTAGAAACTCAAACCCTGAATCAATACAACATTCGTAGGAACGTGAACACTCATGTTTCCTACGAACCGTTGACCATGACTTTTTATGATACCAAAGACAATGGCTTCCAGAAGTTCCTTGAGTCATATCTCAATTTCAAATTCAAGAACTGGGAAAATGCACAGAACGTGCGTGCACCTTTTGGTCTAGGTCCTGGATATGCACCAGAGTTTGGCGTGCGTTCGCCCAAGACCGGCTTTGCGCAAGGTGGTATCCTGGATGGCGCCAATCTAGGTGACCAGTCATTGACATCAACCCTGAATGACAACTTCCTAAGTCACCTTGTTATTACCAAACAGATGGCCTCACAGCCAGACGCTGGACAATCAATTACAGTTTACAATCCTAAGATTGTAGATATCAGTCAAGACCAATTGGATTATGCTGACGGCGGTTCTGTGTTGACATGGACAGTGACATTCCGCTACGAATCATATGGTTTTGGTAAACCTCGTACCACCGACTTCACAGCCATACAAGGTGTGTCCGGAGACGTAGCACGTGGTGTCCTGGAAACGGGACGCTCAGTTGGCAGATTCTTTGAAAACGTGATCCGGAGGATCTTCTGATGTCCAGCTATGTTTCTACCGTCGTTGAAAGTAACAACAAAGAGTCCTTTGGTATATTCACTACAACGAGTTACAATGGTTTCTTTGAGAATCCAAACAAAACCAACAAAGCTGGTGTTTCATATCTCAACATCAACAGGTTTGATGTGTTGCGATGCGAACTAGAAGCGCAGGGCATCGACCGATTTGGTTCTCAGCTGATCGCAAAAGAATTTCTCAAGTTGGTACAAGATGAATCCTACACATGGGGAGAAATCTACGACAAGGCCAGGAACTACAACGTGTCACTAAGTGGCATGCGATTCACTCAACCGTATCTTGATGCACTCAATCGCAACAGAGCTACTAGCAGCAGGCTGGATCTGATAGGCGATGAACCCATACCGCGTCATGTTGACAGAGCGATAATATTCTGATATGGCACGCAATTTTACACAGGGTTACTACCAGATCACCAATCCAGAAAAATACATCGGGTCAAATAGACCCAAATATCGCAGCGGATGGGAACTCACGTTCATGCGCTTCTGCGACAATCATCCGGCCATAGTAGGTTGGGCCAGTGAAAGTGTGCGCATACCTTATCGCAATCCATTCACAGGCAAAAGCACGTTCTATTATCCAGACTTCTTGATCACTTATCAGGACAAAGAAGGCACACGCCGCGCCGAGTTGATAGAGATCAAGCCCAAAGGACAAGCAGTGCTCGAGAAAGCACGTTCGCAACAAGAAAAAGCCGCAGTGGTGCTCAACATGTGCAAGTGGGAAGCTGCTCGTGCATGGTGCAAACAAATGGGCATGCAATTCCGTGTGATCACCGAAACTGAAATATATAACAACATGGGCAGTGACAGCAAAACCAGGAACAGGCGATGAACAAAAAACTAGAAAATCTTTTCAACCTTTCAGACCAAGCCGAAGAAGCGGTACACTTGCCTACGCCGGAAGAAACCCAAGCTGAAATCACCACGCTGCGCACCACTTTAGACATGAGCAAACGCATTGACAATGCCTTGACTGAAGTAGCAGGCATGGAGCAAGCCAATACAGACTTAGACAAGCTGGCCAGCAAAGCAGAAGAAGCATTTGATCAGCTGATGCATCTTGGCAGCAACATGGATGATCGCAACTCAGGCAAGATATTTGAAGTAGCAGCTACCATGTTAAAAAACGCAGTAGATGCCAAGACTGCCAAATTGGACAAAAAACTGCGCATAGTAGAACTACAGCTAAGGAAAGAGCGTCTGGATCGCGACAGCGGAACAGCAGCCGGCAACGCGCCTACCATCGATGCAGTTATTACTGCGGATCGTAGCACTTTGATCAAGGACCTTATAAAAAACCTGGATTCAAAGTCCTGAGGCTCTAAGCTCTAAGCCGTATTGGAGATAAATAAATCAGAGGTGATGTAACCATGAAAAGTTTCCGCGAATTTATCTACAACAGCCAGCCCGAGTATTCTTACCGGGTCAAGATGACGCTTGAACCAGTGTCTCAGATCATGGACCGTATGGAAAAGCATTTGGTCAAGTATGACGTGCAAGAGGTCAGCAAGCCTGTCAAATTGATGCTACAAAGCCACAACGTCGATTTCCCGGGCAGCCGAGGTGTTGAAATATGGTATGTTGACATAGTGACCAAGCTGCCAGTCAGCCCACGTGTGTTGGCAATGGAACTGGGCGAAGCTGTTGGCATCAGTGAGAATCAGATCAAAATACGCGGAGCTAACGAACCTATCGAGCAAGATCAGCGTGCCGATCTGGCCGATGGTACAGAAAAAGAATATGTGGCCAAGATGGGAACTGATTATACAGCGGAAGAATCACCCAAGATCGAACCCCTGTTTGGTGACGAATACAACAGCCGCTTCATGCAAGAACTGGCCAAGGCTCAGAAAGAGCGTGCAGTCAAATTCAGCTTTGCTGCAAAGGTACCTGATGCCAAACATGATCCACTGAAAGACGTCAAGTCAGGCAGTCCTATCAGCGGATCAGAACAAGAAAAATATGGCATGCCCGAGACATTTGCCAGCCCAAGGAAGACCAACAAATGAGAGAACGCAAGTCAATCCAAGAAGCAGACGGACTTGTGGCCGCGGCTGACAAGTTCGACGACATGTACCTGCGCATGGAAGCATTGGCCAACCATGCACATGATGTGATCAAGTATGCCGGCGAAGAACAGCTGGTCAGCAGCTGGTGGGAAAACATGCAAGCCGCTTTGCAAAAGATGCAAGGCATTTCCGACGAGATACGCCAGCCAAAGCTGCCGGGCATGGAAGAAGCTGCCCAAGAAGAAATTTCAAACGAACAATCAGATGCCAACGTGCAAGAGGAGAATCAGATGGAAAACATCGATGATATGATAGCCAATTTGTCCAAGTTGGCAGGACTGAACGTGGTAGAAGCCAAAGACAAGAAACCTGACTTCCTGGATGTCGACAAAGACGGCAACAAGGAAGAAGACATGAATGATGCTTTGGATGACAAAGAAGAAACCAAGGAAGGTGTGGAATTGGCCTGCGGCATGCCGATGACAGCAGCCTACAGTGATGATGCAACTAGTGTAGGCATAACAAAAGATTTGTATCCTGGACAAGACAATGGCCCTGCTGAACCTCAAGGTGACATGTATCAACTCAATGTGCAGACTCCAACCAAGACCATGACATTCGTAACTGACAATCCTGAAGAGATCATCAAGGTATTGCAGGCTTCTGGTGTCAAGATACAAGGCATGGAAACCACTGGCTTCCAGCCTCCAGCACAACAAGCCAAACCTGAAGTCAATTCAGTTCCCAGCTCACCTGCTCCAGTTGAAACCAAAGAAGAATACGAAGACAAGGAAGTCAAAGAAGGCATCGCAGCATTGCGTAAGCTGTCTGGCTACCAAGCGGTCGATGAAAGCAGGTTTGGCAACAGTGTAGCAGGTGCCAAGGGCGAACCTCGCATAGTTGGTGATACCATTGATTATGCACTGGCTGGAACAGGCAATGCCAAAAGCGGAAGAGGTGACAAAGGCCTAAGCACCGTTGGCGACAATCCATTGGGCAAAAACGATCGCGATCTAAACGAATCAGCCATGCAGTCAGAATTTGAATCTTGGCTCAAGACACAAGAAAGCAAATAACATGCTTTCCAACGAAAGCCCCTACGGGGGCTTTCTCTTGACTACATAGTAACATGCCCACACAAGAATACAGCCTTGTAAAGAAAGCCCACCAAGTCGAATCATGGACAGAAGCTGAATTGCTTGAGCTGGCCCGTTGTGCCAACGATCCGGTACACTTTCTTGAAAACTATGCCTGGATCCAGCACCCGATACTGGGCAGGATCAGATTCATCCTGTTTGATTATCAGAAAGACCTGCTGCGGTGCTATCATGAAAATCGTTTCAGCATCAACATGTTGGGACGACAGATGGGCAAGTCTACGGTGGCTGCTGGTTATCTGCTTTGGTATGCCATGTTTCGGCAAGACAGTACCATATTGATCGCAGCGCACAAACATACCGGCGCACAAGAAATCATGAATCGTATCAGGTTCATATACGAAAACTTGCCAGACAACATACGTGCTGGTGTAACCAGCTACAACAAAGGGTCTTTGGACTTTGAAAATGGCAGCCGCATAGTATCGGCCACCACTACAGAAACAACAGGACGCGGTATGTCACTGACCATCGTGTACCTAGACGAGTTTGCATTCGTGCCGCCACGCATCGCCAGAGAATTTTGGACTGCTATCAGCCCCACACTGTCCACAGGCGGTAAGTGTATCATAACAAGCACACCAAACCAAGACGACGATCAGTTTGCACGCATCTGGAAATTGGCATGCAGGACCTCAGACGAATACGGAAATCAAAAACCCGACGGTGTCGGAGTCAACGGATTCAAAGGTCTCAAGTTTGCATGGCATCATCATCCAGACCGAGATCAAGCCTGGGCGGATGAAGAACGCAGCAAGATCGGTGTTGAGCGTTTCATGCGCGAACATAATTGTGAGTTCGTGACAGCAGACGAAACATTGGTCAGTCCCATCAAGTTGGGTGTGTTGGAAGGTCGTGAACCGATGGCCAAGCTGGGACAAGTCAGGATGTTTGACAAGATACAACCTCGCATGACATACGTGCTGGGTTGGGATCCCAGTCTTGGTACCGGAGGCGATGCAGCAGCAATTGAAGTGTTTGAATTACCGTCAATGAAACAGGTCATGGAATGGCAGCACAACAGGACAGACATATTAGGCCAGCTGAGAATAGTGGTAGAGATACTGAACTACATCAAACAAGCATCAAAAAACACTGCCGAATTGTATTGGAGCGTGGAAAACAACACGCTGGGTGAGGCAGCATTGCTGGCCATCAGAGAATACGGCGAAGAACGCATACCAGGTACAATGATCACGGAAACAGGCAACAAGCGTAGAGGGTTTACCACAGGCAACAAAAACAAAGTGGCAGCGTGTATGAAGCTGAAGTTCTACATAGAAAATGATCGCATGGAAGTAATCAGTCCCAATCTCATACGTGAGATCAAAACATTCGTCGCACGTGGCGCAGGATTCGCAGCCAAAGACGGAGAATCCGACGATCTGGTGATGGCGACCTTGTTGGTGGTGCGTATAGTGCAACACATGCTGGGTTGGGATCAGAAGCTATACAATCAGCTGACAGATCGCGCTGATCCAACCAGTGACATCGTCATGCCCATGCCGATAAGGATATAAATACATCATGAGCATCAGCATAGAAAACGTCGCCAGAGCCCTTGTGCAGATCATGCGTGGCAGTGGTCTTGAAATCCAGACCTTCAATCTGGATCTGTCTCCTACGGTGAATTCAACCGGCGCACGTTGGTTTTACAGTCCGTCCAATGGATTGATGGTGCACATAACAGACGACAAGACCAAGCCAGAATTAAAAATAATGATGAGCCAAGGGCTGGACACAGCCAGCATCAAAGACATGTATATGTCTTTGCGTCAATTGGCCAAAAACTACAATCTACTGCCCAGTGTTCGCATATTTGGTAAGCATCTGGAACCAAAGGATTTCCAATCTCAAGTGGCTTCGACTAAGGTAGCTGAATCAGCGTTTGGTTCTACCAAGACCAGTTATCATCCCATGCCGGCTGCTAAGGTAGTGCTGAGACACAGCAAGGCCGTGACAGAAGAAAAGCCAGGTGCTCGCAGCCGCAACATCAAGCAGATCTATATAGACAACAATCAAGGTGAACGTTTCCGTTTTGACGTTCCTTATCTCACAGCAGCTCGTGCTATGGCTCGTCATGTGAGCGATGGTGGTGCTCCTTACGATGAAAAAGGTCGACAGATCTATGACATGGCCGTCGAGCGTCAAGAATTGCGCAAGGCCATTTCTTTTGCACGCAAGATGGATCTCATGGATGGTCTGGATGAAGAAGTCGGGCTAGCCCTGGGACGCATAGATGAAATAGATCAAGCCTTGAGACGTTTCCATCGTCGTGGCGGAGAAATAGAAAACTATCATGCCAAATCAGTGGACCTGCCAGAATCTACCAAGATCAAATTCACCATCAATCAGTTTGATGAATCTTTGTTGCCCGGACTAGAAGCTATCGAACGACAGCGCAATCGTGTGGCTGAAACGCTTTCGGCTATAGCAGCGATTGATGTGTTTGAGAAAGCAGTGGCACGCTGGGACGGCATGACCGTGCAAACAAAATTGGACGAAGACATGTTCACTGAAAAGTCCCAATTGGAAGAATTTTTGGACAGCACAGGATTGAAAGACAGTTACGATTTGGTAATGGCACGCAAACATCATCTAGCCGAAACTCATTATCGCAGGATGAATGCAGCTATCAAATTGGCCAAGACCAAGCAACAAGTCCCGGACGATAAATATCTCATGAGCTTGCAGGAGGAGGCCGAAGCGCACTTCCTCAGCAGGATCAACAGATTGGATGTTTGAGCCGCGATTTGGCAAGAACATTCGTTGACACGCAGAGACACATAACTTATACTTGTTTGTAATCGCTAAGATAGCGATGCAATCTAGGCAACTACATAGGCATGCTTAGGCATTTTAGGAGAAAACATCATGGCTTCATTGGCTGAAATTAGGGCTCGTCTACAAGAGCAAGAACAAAAGACCGGACGTACCGGTGGTGGCGACGGCGCCATCTATCCTTTCTGGAACATCCCAGAAGGCACCACAGCAACAATCCGTTTCCTTCCGGACGGAGATTCCAACAACACATTTTTCTGGCTCGAACGCCAGATGATCCGACTCACCTTTCCGGGTGTCAAGGGCAGTGACGAAGGCCGCACCATTGGTGTGCAGGTTCCTTGCGTCGAAATGTGGGGCGATAGCTGCCCAATCTTGGCAGAAGTGCGTCCTTGGTTCAAGGACAAGAGCTTGGAAGATCTTGGTCGCAAGTATTGGAAGAAGCGTTCGTATCTGTTCCAAGGCTTCGTTACCAGTAATCCGCTGAACGAAGAAAGCGAACCAGAGAACCCTGTCCGTAGGTTCATCATCAACCCTTCCATCTTCAAGATCATCAAGGGTGCGCTGATGGATCCAGAGATGGAAAATATTCCAACCGACTACATGAACGGCACGGACTTCCGTCTTATCAAGACTACCAAGGGTCAGTATGCTGACTATTCTACCTCCAACTGGGCACGCAAAGAGCGCAGCCTGAATGAACAGGAACTGGAAGCCGTCCAGAAGCATGGCCTGTTCAATCTCAATGATTTCATGCCCAAGCGTCCCAGCAAGGATGAACTGGTGCTGATCAAGGAGATGTTCGAAGCATCCGTGAATGGCGAACTGTTTGATCAGGATCGTTGGGGTGCTTTCTATCGCGGCGGCAGCGGCGGCAATAGCCCTGCACGTGCAGCAGCAGGAACTGATGACACGGATGATGAACCAGCAGTTCCAGTTTCACGTCCAACACCAGTAGCAGCACCTGCACCTGTTCGGGCAGCGGCACCTGCACCTGTCCGGACAGCGGCACCTGCACCTGTTCGGGCAGCGGCACCTGCCAAAGAAGAAGCCAAGAAGTCCAATGTTGACGACATCCTCAAGATGATCCGTGAACGCAAGGCTCAGGGTTAATAGTTAATACCGGCGAGGGACTGACCGTCCCTCGCCCATTCTTCTTTCAAGATAGGTGAACGCATGACAAAACCATTTGACGTTTCTAAATTCAGGAAGAGTCTGACCAAGGCAGTTCCTGGCATGGCCGTTGGATTCAACGATCCAAGAGATTGGATCTCTACCGGCAACTACACGCTGAACTATCTCATCAGCGGCGATTTCGCCCGAGGTATTCCTCTGGGCAAGGTCACCATGTTCGCAGGAGAATCTGGCTCTGGCAAGAGCTATGTCTGTTCCGGCAACATCGCCAAGCAAGCACAACAGCAAGGCATCTTGCCCATCCTGTTGGACACTGAAAATGCTCTAGACGAAGACTGGCTCAAAGCTCTGGGTGTGGATACCAGCGAAGACAAGCTGTTGCGATTTGGTGTCAGCATGGTGGACGATGTCGCCAGCATCATCTCCAACTTCATGAAGGAATACAAGTCAGACTCAGAAGGTAAGTCCTATGAAGAACAGCAGAAGATCCTGTTCGTGATCGACAGCCTGGGCATGCTGCTCACACCCACTGATGTGAACCAGTTTGAAGCAGGAGACATGAAGGGTGACCTAGGTCGCAAAGCCAAGAGTCTGACAGCATTGATTCGCAACACAGTGAACTTGATCGCTCCGCATCCTGTGGGTGTGGTCGCTACCAATCACACATACGCAAGCCAAGACATGTTTGATCCAGATGATAAGATTTCAGGTGGACAGGGCTTTGTATATGCCAGTTCTATCGTGGTAGCCATGCGCAAGCTCAAACTGAAGGAAGACGAAGACGGCAACAAGATTTCAGACGTGGTTGGTATTCGTGCAGCATGCAAAGTCATGAAGACACGTTATGCCAAGCCGTTTGAGTCAGTGCAAGTCAAGATTCCTTATTCCACTGGCATGAACCCATACTCGGGTCTTGTAGACATGTTTGAAGGCAAAGGCATGCTCAAAAAGGAAGGCAACAGTTTGGTGTATGTTACCGCAGAAGGAGAAGTCATCAAGCAGTTCCGCAAGGCATGGGAACGCAATGATAATGATTCTTTGGACCGTGCCATGGCAGACATGATCAAACGAGACAAGCTCTCAGGGTTAAATACGCCAACCGATACTGATGTTGAAACTGAAACGGTTGACTAATCCTTGGAGGAAAATAAATTGAGTTTGTATGAGAGCGAAACATCAATGGTAGTTGATGTTTGGGCAGCTATCAAGCCCTACATCGGTAAAAAGGATCGGGAAGGCGCCGCCCAGTTCTTTTTGCGAACACTTGAAAACTACATCGACATAGAAACCATGGCCAATGACATTGCCGGACACGACGGTGCCCTTGACCGTGCTCTTTCTACCCTTTATGGAAAAGTTGAAGATGACGACGATGACAACTACAACGATCCCAAAGGTGACGAAGAACTGTTCAGCGACGATTATGACGACGAGTGATCGATGAGCTGGTTCAGGCGAGTCACTGCTGATATTTCTTGTGTGGCTGATGCCATCGAATGGTATGAAGCACAGTTGGAACAGGCCAGGCCTGAAACTTCTCTGCGAGGCAATGTGGAAAAGAATGCCCGGGATCTCCCGGGCATTATCGAGCAGCGATTCAACCAGCTGCAAGAGATCGAAGCCATATTAGAACATCTCAACATCGAACTGAGACGCCTCAAGAGCAATCATTTCAAACGATATCTAGAACACTACAACAGAGCCATGAGTAGCCGCGATGCAGATCGTTATTGCGAAGGCGAAAGAGAAGTGGTCGAGATGCAACAGTTGATCAACGAGTTCGCTTTGGTGCGTAACAAGTATCAAGGACTGATCAAGGCGATTGATACCAAACAGTTCATGATCAGCAACATCACCCGTCTGCGAGTAGCGGGCATGGAAGATACCAGCGTATAACCCTGTGCAAAGCATGGGTATCCGGGCTTTTGGGCCCGGATTTCTGTTGTATTTTTGCAACACAGCTAGATGCTTTATCTTGCTGTATTTTTGTCCAGAGCTAAGTGTTTGATTTTCAAACACTTTTTGCTCAATGCGCTAACCCATTGAAATATGTGGCGAAAATACAACAAAAAAATCCAGGAAAAAGTGAAAGCCCGGTTGACCCAGAGCTCGCTCTAGTGCATAATACAGACACTAGGCAATTAATTCAAAGGAGCTTGTATGTCAACTGTCACTATCACCCGCGGCAGCTACCGCAATATGCCCGTGCGCAATCGCACTTTCCGTCTGCTCAAGGATTTCCAGGTTGGAGCTAAGGGCGGCTTTGTTACGGTGCTAGGTGATGGCAGCGAGAACTTTCCTGCCAAACCCATCCGCATTCGCGTCGACAACATGCGCGACATGGTTGCTGATGTATCGCGCAACACGGAGGACAGCCTGATGGCTCTCAAAAACAGCAACGACGATTCGCTGCTGCGCATCGAAAAGCCCGAAGACCCAGAAGTCTATACTGAAACGGATGAAGAAGCCATTGTGCGCATCCGTCAGCGTTTTGACATCCTGGACGAAATGACGCATGGTTGCACCAACGGTTCCGTGCGTGCCATGATCGTGTCCGGCCCTCCGGGTGTGGGCAAGAGCTTTGGTGTCGAAAAGGTGCTGGACGAGGCTTCCTTGTTCGACAAGCTGGCTCAGCGTCGTGAGAAGTTTGAAGTGGTCAAGGGTGCTATGAGTGCCATTGGTCTCTACGCCAAGCTGTTCAAGTATGCCGATGAAGGTTGTGTGGTGGTGTTTGACGACTGCGATTCCATCCTGTTGGATGACGTGTCGCTCAACATCCTCAAGGCAGCTCTGGACTCATCTAAGAAGCGTTACATCTCCTGGAACACTGACAGCCGTTTGTTGCGCTCGGAAGGCATCCCGGATCGTTTCGAATTCAAGGGTGCTGCCATCTTCATCACCAACATCAAGTTCGAGCATGTGCGTTCCAAGAAGCTGAAGGATCACTTGAACGCTCTTGAGTCTCGCTGCCACTATCTGGACTTGACACTGGACACCACTCGTGACAAGATACTTCGTATCAGACAGATCGTCAAGGATGGCATGCTCAACAGCTACGAGTTCGAAGATGGTGCTTCGGACGAGATCGTGTCTTACATGGAAGAAAATCTGAAACGACTGCGCGAGCTGAGTCTGCGCACAGTGCTCAAGATTGCCGACTTGCGCAAGATGAGCGCAAGCTCATGGAAAAGGATCGCCGAAGTAACGGTGATGAAAAAGGCATAAGTTTGAGATGGGGTGATTGCCTAGTAAACAACTCCACCCATCTCATTGCCCTGGATTGGAAACAGTCCAGGGCTTTTTCTTGACAATTGACGTCAGGATATCATACAATGAGATCATGGACACTTTGCGTACCACCATACAACAGATCCTACCCGAGTTGGTAAATGAATGGAATGAGATCAAGCTGCCGCTGTTTGAGCAGTTGGTCGAACAGAAATTTGCCGACTACTTTGTAGGCAGGCAGACACAAGAGAAGACCAAGATGATTGCGCCCATACTGGACAGCATCTTTGCACGCCGGGTCTGGACACTACTGCCAACCTTCTGTGTGACTGAACGTGCTGCACAGGACTACCTATACGGCGCCACGCCCATGGAGTGCAAGATAACCTTTGGGTCTGGAAACACATGGTCTGGAAACGGATACAACAAGACACCCTGGCACATACTCTTGAGGTTTGGTATACAGGATGATGGACACATAGATCGGGTATTTGCTGCCTTGGTCAATCTAGACCAAACAGTGAGCCAATGGCAGTCGGCCAGCCGAGCAGGCGCCAAGACAGTGAACTGGTACAAGCTCAACTTCGTGGTCGAGGATCTGGATCGGATCCAAATCATAACAGGCACTTTGGATACCAAAAACAAATATCTACAGCCCATAATGGCTGACCTCATACGCTAGCGTGGCAACAAGGTCTACAGTGACCAATTGAGTACCGGCCTAGTGGTAATCACTTAGCCATTGACAGATATTTCCTTTCATCATATACTTGTCTTTGCGTGACATCTATTGGATATGTGCGCAACTTTTGAAAGGAAATAAATGACTTTATCGTCCCTACAACCAGCTGGCACCCGAACTATCAACCGCGGTGTCAATCCGTATGCTCCAATAATCAAGGCACACAACAACGCCTTGACTAAGCCCAAAGGAAAGAATGTGTATGAACGCATCCTGTACCGAATCGGGGGCGCAGTGCAAGACGCCAAGATCAAGAACGCCATCGAGGATCTCAAAACACGACTCAATGGCGGTACCTATGAGCAAAAACATTTTGGCACGCTTGAACTGATCGCAGAAGATCTCATTGATTGCAACACTGACATCCAGCGCCTGTTGGAACAAGATCACGTGGCCAATGATATCATCAGGTTGTTTGATCCGCGCATCCTACAACCTATCAATGTGATCCATATCAAGAGCACTGGCCGTTACAGTGCATGGGAAGGCCAGCAGAGTGCCAGTGCCTTTGCGATCATGAAACACTTCAACCTGATCAAACCTGGAACCAAACTGCAATGCAAGGTTGTGGAAGATGATCTTGCAGTACCAGGCAGCACCTTGGTAGGGGAAGCTGTGGGCAACTACGGTTTCCGTTGCATCAACTTCAAAGGTCGCAAGACTCCAGACCTGTTTTATCTCTTACGAAGCATGATCAACGGCGTGCGACTGTATCACAGCTTATTGAGAGAAGACCGCCAGGCCGAAGAAATCCAACAGATCCTGGAACGAAATAATATGTTTCCTGCACCCGCAGCGAATGCCAAGGGCCAACAGGCCATGCCAGGCATGGTCACTCACATCAGCGGCATCATGAACATCGCAGGACATGATACCGAAGACGAGAACTTTGATGTGACCAAAGCTGACCTAGACTGGGCATTGAAATGGCATGATACCTACTTCAATGCCGAGAAGGGCGTGGATGGTGGTTTCATCCTGGCATTTGGCCGCTTGCATGCAGAAGCAAGAGAAAAAGATAACATGACTTTTGACCAAGTCACTGAGGATGATCTCGCACGTCATATGAAAGCACGCTATGGCAGTCCCAAAGGATTTCATGCCGAATGTAAGAATCGCTTGAATGCATTCCAGGACCGCACAAACCAAAAACGCAGTTGGAGCGATAGCTGCCTTACACCTATCTTTGTATCAGACTACATCATGGACGGTGGCAAATGCCAACTCCCTATAGTGAATGGTATGGTGACCTATGGCGGAATCTAAGAAAGAATATTTCTATCTCTGGTCCAACAAGATAGTTCTGCCAGATGATAAGATAGTGACTCGCACCTGTTTTGGTGTGACTGGCAATCCCGACGGTCGCCTCAACAAATACGAAGGACACAATGGACACCGGGTACAGTTTGAACACGTATGGGTAGGATCTTACAGGCCCATTCTAGATCTCGAAGCACACTGCAAGGATGCTTTCTATGACTATCGTGTGACTGGTCATCGTAACTTCCGTTATGAATGGATCGATGAGCGCATTTCGTTCCAGCAGGTGCTGGATTGGGTGCGGTGGGAAACACAGGATCATCCCAGCATAACATATCATGGATCGATTGGATGAATCATGGACCTAACTAGACTCAGAGATTCTCTCCAGGAGAAACACTTTGAGTATTTCCGTCACCTGTCCATATGAAATGCTTGACTTGTGAGAAGGTACTTGCTATACTTGCACAATGAGAGAATGCGTCATAAAGATACTCGATGAGGTCAACGCCAAGCTGGTTGGCCTCGATGTGACCACACGAAATCGCCTGGCCAAAGAACTCAAGTTCTTCATGCCTTATGCTTTCCATGTGCCAGCATACAAACTGGGTCGTTGGGATGGCTGTGTCAGCTTCTTTACCTTAGGCGGTGGCACGTATGTGAACCTGCTGGAACGCATACTGCCCATCCTGTATGAAGAAGGGTATGATGTGAACCTAGAAGATCTGCGCACCAAGCATGATCTAGATCTGGATCCCATCGACGAAGAATATCACGGTGATGCTGTTTGGCCCAAGAACCATCCAGCGGCTGGCCAGCCTATACGACTGCGAGACTATCAGGTGGACGCAGTCAACAATTTCCTGAAGACCATGCAGAGCATACAGGAAATCGCAACAGGCGCAGGCAAGACCATCATGACAGCTACCATGAGCCGTTGTGTAGAGCACTTGGGACGCACATTGGTTATCGTGCCCAACAAAGACCTGGTACGACAGACCTATGACGATTATGCCAACCTTGGACTGGATGTGGGTGTCTACTTTGGCGACAAGAAAGAACTGGGTCGGACACACACCATCTGCACATGGCAAAGCCTCAATGTCTTGGAACAGCGTTTCAAAGACGGGGAAAGTGAGATTGGTCTAGAAGTGTTCGCAGACGACCTGATCGCGGTCATCGTAGATGAAGCGCATCAGGCCAAAGCAGATGTGCTCAAGAAACTGCTGACAGGTCCTTTTGCCAACGTGCCTATACGTTGGGGACTGACAGGCACCATACCCAAAGAAGACTGGCAGAAGATCAGCCTCGAAGTCAGCATCGGTACGGTGGTCAGCAGTCTGAGCGCAGCTACGCTGCAAGAGATGGGTGTGCTGGCCGAGTGCCACGTCAACGTGGTACAGATCGAAGAAGACGTAGAATACAGATCCTACCAAGAAGAACTTGAATATCTAACCACCAACAGCAGGCGTATGGATTACATCGCCAGCTTGATCACATCTATCTCAGAGACCGGCAATACCTTGATCTTGGTGGATCGAATACGTGCAGGAGAAATGCTGGCCGAACGCATGGAAGGATCTGTGTTTGTGTCAGGCGCGATGAAGAGCAAGGATCGCAAGGATGAATACGACGAAGTAGCTACAGCCACTGGCAAGGTCATTGTCGCTACCTACGGAGTTGCTGCTGTGGGTATCAATATTCCTCGTATTTTTAATCTGGTATTGTTGGAGCCGGGAAAGAGCTTTGTCAGAGTTATTCAGTCTATTGGACGAGGTATCCGCAAAGCGCAGGACAAGGACTTCGTTCAGATCTGGGACTTGACCAGCACATCAAAATTCAGCAAGCGACACCTCCGCGAAAGGAAAAAGTTCTATGCAGATGCAAAGTATCCTTTCCTGATAGAAAAAGCGGACTACAAAACACCAGGAAAGACAAAATGAAGATTCTAACACACGAAAACAACACGTTCGAGTTGAACGAACTGCCCGAAGAGATTGAGGATCTGCGTTACGGCGTGCTGGACTACAGCGATCCCAACAACCCTGACTATTTCTTCGTTCCTTTGATCTTTTTGGAGAACTTTTACAGTCCAGCAGCGGTGCTCAAGATAGGACCTTATCAGATCGAGATGCCCTTGGACTGGAGCATAGTGATAGGCGAGCCTGATCACGGAGATCCCGAAGTGGTACCCATCATGAGTCTCAATGATCGCGGCTTCAGGGCATTTGCTTTCAATCCTATAAAGAGTTTCAAACCTGAATGGCTCAGCGTGGACATTGTCAATGTGTATCAGGAAGTGCGATGGTATTTCCCCAAGCTCAAGTATGGTCACTTGTTGGCATTGCCGTTGACCACGGGATCAGAACCGCTGTGTGCCTACTTCGTCAAAGAAACAAATAAGATTCCTGAAGTGCTC
>Ga0194131_10003808_pt1 | contig 23376 bp, 19 predicted proteins | sample TA2KigO120mmetaG_FD_148631 | JGI IMG/M metagenome (GOLD analysis project Ga0194131, IMG submission 148631) | Freshwater microbial communities from Lake Tanganyika, Tanzania - TA2015053 Kigoma Offshore 120m | ecosystem: Environmental > Aquatic > Freshwater > Lake | place: Tanzania: Lake... | reverse complement strand
CCCCAATGGGGATCAAGTGCCGGTTGAGAGTCCAAGGGAGGCCCGGATCAGCTCCTCCGGCACCTCCTGTCCCCAGATCGCCTGGCCGAGCTTGGGCGACAAGACAAACCGTACGGAGCCCGCGGTCACCTTCTTGTCCAGCCGCATGGCCGCCGTCAACTCCTTGAATTGCCTCTCGGAAAGTCGCAGCGCCACGGGAAGTCCGGCCCGCTCGAAGAGATGCCGGATTCGGTCTGATTCCGAAGCCGTCAGTCCAGCCAGAGCCACCGACAGTTTGGCGGCTGCGACCTGGCCGATCGAAATGGCTTCGCCGTGCCGATACCGGCCATAGCCCACACTGGCTTCGATCCCGTGTCCGATGGTGTGGCCAAAATTCAAAATGGCCCGGCGTCCGGTTTCCTTCTCGTCCTCCAGGACAACCGCGGCTTTGATTTCGCAGCAACGTGCGACCACCGGCTCGAGTTCGTGGGGATCTTTTTCGAGCAGTTTCTCCATCGACTTTTCAAGACGGCGAAAAAGCCGGGCGTCGTCGATGATGCCGTATTTGATGACTTCGGCCAAGCCGGCCCGGTACTCGCGCGGGGGCAGGGTGGACAGTGTGTCCAGATCGCAAAGCACCAGTTTCGGCTGATGAAAAGCGCCGACCAGATTCTTGCCTGCCTTGAGATTGACCCCCACTTTGCCACCGACGGAACTGTCCACTTGCGCAAGCAAGGTGGTGGGGAGTTGGACGAACGGAATGCCCCGTAGATAACTCGCCGCGACGAATCCCGCCAAGTCGCCCACGACGCCGCCTCCCAGCGCGACGATGAATGACCGTCGCTCCAGGCGATGTGCGGCCAGGCGGTCGTAGCAGCGCGCCACGACTTCCAGATTTTTGGCGCGTTCGCCCGAAGGCACTCGAACCAGCACGGGCTCGAATCCCGCCGAACGGAGGGAATCCAGTGTGGCTTCCGCGTAGCGGGGCGCCACTTGTGTATCGGAGATCACGGCGCAACGCTGGCCGAGTTCCAATTGGGTGCACTCGCGTCCCAACGTAGGGAGGAGTCGGGTGCCCACATGAATGCGGTAGTTGCGGCCGGGCAATGGAACTTCAAGAACGCGCATGGTCGGCGACGATGGGGAGGGTTTCAGGACTCCGGCAGCTTGGCCAGTTCGTCCCGGATCAATTGGACCAGGGGACGCACGGCTTTGGAGGAGAAGTCGAAAGCGCAGCCGGCCGCGGCAAAAAGATCGGGCAGGGGACGGGATCCTCCGAGGGCCAGGGCGCGGCGGTATTGCGCCAGTGCCTCGGCGGGACGGAGCCGGGAGTTGGACCAGACCTGCAAGGCGCCCAATTGCGCGATGCCGTACTCGATGTAGTAGAAAGGGTGAATGAAGATGTGGAGCTGGCGGTGCCACAGCGCCGCGCGCTGGGTCTCGTATCCATGCCAATCCACGCTTCCGCCGAAACGCTCCATTAAATCGATCCAGGCGGACGCGCGTTCGGAGGGCGAGTGGTTTGGATGGGTGTAAATCCAGTGTTGGAAGGCATCGACGGCGGCGATCCAGGGGAAGATCGAGACGATGCCCTCGAGATGAGTACGGCGGGAGCGGGCGGCTTCGGGCGCGGTGTAAAACGCCTCGATGCGGTCCTGTCCCAGCAGTTCCATGCTCATGGAAGCCACTTCGCAGAACTCGATCGGCGCGCTGCGATAGGCGTGCAGGGGTTCGTCACGCGTGGCCAGCGTGTGGAACGCATGTCCCGCCTCGTGCAGCAGTGTTTCGACGTCACGTTGCACACCGATGGCGTTCATGAAAATGAACGGCAGCCGCGATTCGGACAGGGTGGATTGATAGCCGCCGGGTGCTTTCCCTTTGCGATTCGCCAGATCAAGCAGTTGCAAATCACGCATCTGCCTGAACCCGGCGCCCAGTTCGGAGTCCAGACCATCGAAAATGGCTTGGGATTTTGACGTCAATTCTTCCACCTGCTGGAAGGGTTTGAGCGGCGGGCGGTTCCAGGGATCCGCCGCCAGATCCCACGGACGCAATTGGACCAAGCCCATTTGCCGCTGCCGCTTTTGGTGCAGCTCGGCGAGCAACGGAATGAACTCCTCGGCGACGGTTTGATGGAAGCACTCGCAATCGGCCGGGGTATAATCGAAGCGTCCGCGTGCTCGGAACGCGTAGGAGCGATAGTCCGCGAATCCCGCGTGGCGGGCGATGCGGGAGCGTAAGCCGAGCAACTGATCGAACAGGGACTCGAATGTCGCGGCTTCCTGGAGGCGTCGCGCGGCGACCAACTCCCAGGCCTCCTGCCGGGTCGCGCGGTCGGGTTCCTCGAGATAACGCCCCATACGCACCAGAGTGTGTTCTTGGCCGCGAAATGAGACCGACAATCCGCCCGAAATCTTTTGGTATTGCTGGCAGAGCTTCGATTCCTCTGTTTCGAGCGGCACGTTTTCCGGGCGGAAGAGTTCGACTTGAACCCGGTTGCTTCGTTCGAACACCCGGTAACGATCCTGCGGCAGCACGTTTCGCAAGGGATGATCCAGGAACAATTGCGAAAGCGTGAACTGGCGTGGCTTCAACTCGGGTTCGATCTGTTCGACGAAATGAAGATACCCCTTTTCCGCCTCGGGATCGTCGGTGTGGCAGGTCATGGCGATGTACCGCTTCGAGCCCTCTTCATCCAGCGCCGCGGAAAGTTCCCCCCAATCGAGGATCCAACGTTCAAAGTCCGCTGCGTTTTGGCAGGAGGCGGCGCGCCGTTCCAAGGTGTCGAACCAGGGCGCGATTTCAGTCCAATGCCCAAGGTCTAGATCGGTCGGCAGGAAGCAGCGGGGGACGTGGGGCGGACTTGGAGCAAAAGGCAACGTGGCGCTCATCCGGGCGAGAATGGGGATGACCCGGGTCACTGCAAGCGCGAAATCGGCTCAGACCGCCTGACGGCGCATCCGCAAGTTGTCGAGGATGCGCGCGGCAGCGCCGTGAACGGCGCGGACCGGGGACGGAGCGCGGCGTTGACGCCGCATCAGGATGGGATCACGGTTTCGAGTCGGCCGCCGGCGCGGGCTGCAAGCTGCCAGGAATTTTGGCTCGGAAGAGACGGTTGCTGGCGCCCAAATCCTCGGGCAGGAAGTAGGCGAACTCGCCCTTGATGGAGAATCCTTCGCGTCCGAGCTCCAATTCCTGAACGGGACGCAAGGGGTGGGCCTGCTTTCGCGCCGTGGATTCCAGGAAATCTTCGAACACCATGAGCAAGCTTTTGGGTTCGAGCGCGGACGGATCGCCTCCTTTGCGCAATCCCACGGCGTGCAATCTGCCCCGCAGAAATTTCCAGTCCTGCACCGCCAAGCCGGCTTGGGACGGGGCGCTGGCGTCGAAGCCGAGTTCGAGCGGCGCCAAATCGGCCGCGGTCAGTATGCGCTGAAGCACACCTTGAAAATTCCACACGAAGACGCGTTGCGTATCCCAGCTCGCCCCGAGGAGGAGTTTTCGGGTTTCCAAGACCGCCAGCGCCCCAATGTGATCGTCCACCGGGAAAGTGACTTCCGGACGCGCGAAGCCATTCGTTCTCAGTGAGGCCACGCGATAGGCATGGATTTGCGAGGGGCCGGCGCGTGTGCTGGTCGAAAGCGGCACCCACAGAATGCCTCTCGAAATCTGGAATCCCCCGGGGTGATCCAGGATCTGTTCCCCCGTGGAAGCGGTCTTGCGCGTCAGATCCCAACTGTCCCAATCGGCGCGTCCCGGACCCGTCCGCAGGAGGAGGGCGCGGCGCGGTGTGACATCGTCGCGGCGGGCGGTGACGAAAAGGTGGGGTCCGGACCAGTCGATGCCTTGTGTGTGGGCGCGAGCGGGAACACCTCGAAGAGTCAGGGGGGGCAGTGGAGTGACGGCGGAATCCAGTGTTTGACCGCGCAAGCCTGCAGATTCGCTCAACCAGACCGCCAGGACTCCCAGTACGATCCGGGTGGAAATCGTTCGGAAAAATCCACGAAGACTCATGACAGGCTCTCCGAGGCTTGGTTGACGGCGACGACCGGAGCGCGGCGTTGACGCCGGTTCAGCACTGGGCGACGCCAGAACAACCGCTTGCTGGTGTGCTTGCCCACGACGAAGCAGCGTAAACGCCGCGTTCCGAGTTGGAAGATGTTGTTCCGCGGACCACGCCTCAAGGATACGTTTTCGTGCAACCAGGGCGCGGTTTGACCAGACGGGAAAATCTCAGTCGCGAAACAAGGATGAAGATTCCGGGCTAAGCGGACCCCAACTTGGATCGAACGGCTTTCAGGATGGCGTCCGGTTGCGGGAATTTTCCGGTTTGGAGTTTGGAATAGATGATTTCTCCGTTCACCGAGACTTCGAACGCTCCGCCACCTGAGGGGACGAGTTTGAGCGAGGCGATCTGTTGTTTGAATTTGAGCAGTTTTTCCGTCAGACCGACGGCATGAGGCTCGTAGTTTCAAGCCGTGCAATATTCGATTTGGATGTTCAGGCTCATGGCGTCGGAAAACATCTGCGAATCCGCGGCCATGATCAAGCCCATGAGAACCTAAATCCGCGCGTAAGAATTCCGACGGGGTCGGGAAAGGTGGTTCCCGCGGTTGAAAGATGCGCGGTTTTAGCCCGGATAATTCATACTGAGCTTGAATCCGCGACAGTGAGCCGCGTGAGGGCACGCGGCCTACAATCGCGCCTGCCTCTTTGTTTGTAGGCCCGGTGCCCTCACCGGGCGTCCCTTGCATGAAATATGCGGGTTAGTACTGCCCGCTGTCGCGGTCGTGATCGATGGAATGTCGATGATGCGAACCTGTCCATCGCACCTCCAAGAGTCGTGAAAACATGCGTTGCTGCGGCTGGCCTACCGACACATCCGCGCCCCGAACTTCAGTGTAAGAATCAGGAGTTTAGCGCCCGGGAGGCAATGCGGTTAATCCGGCGTACACGGCGTGCTTGCCCAGGGCTTGTTCGATGCGCAGGAGCTGGTTGTATTTCGCCACGCGATCCGTGCGGCTCAGAGAGCCCGTCTTGATCTGGCCGGCGTTGGTGGCGACGGCGATGTCCGAGATGGTGGCGTCCTCCGTTTCCCCGGAACGATGGCTGATCACCGCCCGGTAACGATTGGTCTGGGCGAGTTCCACCGCGTCCAGCGTCTCCGTGAGGGATCCAATCTGGTTGACTTTAACCAGGATGGCGTTGGCGGTTGCGGTATCGATGCCTTTGCGGAGGAATTTGACGTTCGTGACGAACAGGTCGTCTCCGACCAGTTGAACGTTCGATCCCAATTTATCGGTTAAAGTTTTCCAATTCTTCCAATCCCCCTCGGCGCAGCCGTCCTCGATGCTGACGATGGGATATTTCCCGCACAGTTCGACGTAGAAATCGACCAACTCGTCACCCGACAGTTTGCGTCCGCTGCTTTTCTTGAACGTGTAGGTGCCGTCCTTGTTGTAAAACTCGGAACTGGCCACGTCGAGGGCGAGGAAAATTTGTTTCCCGGCCTTGTATCCGGCGTCCTTGACCGCTTGGAGGATGGCTTCGATCGCGGCCTCGGCGCTTTCGAGTTTCGGGGCGAATCCGCCCTCGTCCCCGACGGCGGTGCTCAAGCCTCTCTTTTTCAAGACACTTTTGAGCGCATGGAAAATTTCGGTGATCGCCTGGAGCCCGTGGCTGAAGCTGCCGAAGCCGTGGGGCATGACCATGAACTCCTGAAAATCAATGGGGGCGTCCGAGTGTGCTCCGCCATTGATGACATTGGCCATGGGCACGGGAAGGACTTTTGCGTTCGGTCCGCCCAGGTATTTGTATAAAGGCTGCCCGCAAGCCTGGGCGGCGGCCTTCGCATTGGCGAGGGACACGGCCAGAATGGCGTTGGCGCCGAGCTTGGATTTCGTTTCGGTGCCATCCAATTCCAGCATGGTTCGATCGACGGCCAATTGGTCCATGGGATCCAGTCCGCGCAATGCGGGCAGGATGATCGCTTTGACATTGCGCACCGCTTTGGACACGCCTTTGCCGAGGTAACGTTTCTTGTCGCCGTCGCGCAATTCGATGGCTTCGTGTTCGCCGGTGCTGGCTCCCGAGGGCACGGCGGCTCGCCCGGAGACGCCGTTGCAGAGAACGACATCGACTTCGACGGTGGGATTGCCGCGGGAATCCAAGATTTCGCGGGCTTGTAGGTCCTGAATGGTGCTCATGGATGATCAAGGGGCCTTGCCCGGTGAGGGCTAAAGCGGCGCGCATGATAGAAACGAACCCTGGCCAGTCAAGCCGGGGTTCGAATTCCGATTTCCCGCCCGTGCATCCCGAAGTGGTCTGTCGTGTGGCGCAGGCGGCCCAGGCTGCCGTATTGCCGACTGCCCGTCGGCCTGGCGGGTGAAGAACGAGGCCCTTCCATGCTCTCCACGCGCCTAGTTCCCTTCGTCGCCCCGCAGGCTGGGCAGCCTGCGAAACAGAAGACAGGGCTGTCTGCGTGACCACGACAACCCGGTCACCGACAACCTCTGGAGGCACCGATTTGCCGCCCAGCTCGGAAATTTTATGCTAAGCTTGAATGCGCGACAGTGAGCCGCGTGAGGGCACGCGGCCTACAATCGCGCCTGCCTCTGTGTTTGTAGGCCCGGTGTTCTCACCGGGAGTCCCGTGCATGAAATATGCCGGCTAGACCGGAGATCTCATCCTTGTTTCGCGTCAGGGACCTTCCGGGCTAGCGAAACCGCGCCCTGGTTGCACGAAAAGGAGTCCTTGAGGCGTGGTCCGAGGAAGAACTTCTTCCAACAGTTTATGAAATGGGAATGGCATCCGTTTGTGGAACCCGGGGCGCGGAAGCCGGGTGCAGCACCAGGAAGAGTTCTCCGCCGGCTTGTTTCCGGCGCGAGACTTTGAATCGAGCCAGGCGTTGCAGTCCGCCAAGACCGATCCCATCGGCGAGGGTGGGAGCGGAACGTCCCCCCAAGATGAGTGGACAAAGAGTGAGGTGCATTTCATCCACCAGACCACCGCGAAACAAAGCCTCGTTGAGATGGCCTCCGCCTTCGCAGAGCAGCCGCCGCACCTTCCAGCGATCGTGGAGCCACGCGAACGCAGCGTTGAAGTCGATCTCCGATTCTCCGGAGGCGAACACTTCATCAACCTTCGAACGCAAAGCTTCGAGATGCCTTTTGGAAGCTCGCCGGGTCGTGAGCAGCACCACGGGACCCAGAGATTTTGTGAAAAGGTGGGAATCGGGGTTCAAGGTGGCTCGACCACTGGCGATCACCCGGATCGGATGCGGACGGAGTCCTTGGGCGATTCGCCTGGCCACATGACGGTGGGTGCCTGCTCCCAGGGAGACGCGGTTGAGATCGACCGTGCGGGCGCCGCAAAGAATCGCGTCCACCCCGCCGCGCAAGGCGTAAAGATGGTTTTGATCCAGCGGGCTTCCGAAGGATGAGACGCGGCGATTGGCGGAGGCGATCTTGCCATCGGCCGTCATCGACATGTTGAGCAAGACGAAGGGACGCATTTCGCGCAATCAAGTTGCGGTTTCCACAGTCCGGAATATCCAAGTTGCGGAACAAGCACGAAATTTCCGGACGGTGAGGATTCTTGAGCCAGGGGGAGGGAAGTCATGGGGCCCTGATTTCCGGCCGCCATTTTTTCGTGGTGTCTTTGGACCAACTTCGGAGAATGCGGGCATGCGGACGGCGATCTATCCCGGCAGTTTCGATCCCTTCACCAACGGGCATCTGGATGTGGTGCAAAGGGCGGTGAAGCTCTTTGACCGTGTGATCGTGGCGGTGGCGGAGAACGAGTCCAAGTCGCCATTCTTTTCTCTGGCGGAGAGGCAAGCCTTGGTGAGTGCTTCTCTGGCCGGTTTGGATCGGGTGGAGGTGGACACTTTTACGGGACTCCTGGTTGATTACGCGCGGAAGCGGCAGAGCCGGGCGGTGATTCGGGGGTTGCGTGCGGTGTCCGACTTCGAGTTTGAGTTTCAATTGGCGTTGATGAATCGCAAGCTGGCGGAAGACATTGAGACGATTTTTATGATGCCGAAGGACACTTACACGTTTCTGAGTTCCAGGATGGTGAAGGAAATCGCCCGGTTGGGCGGCGACATCTCGGCGTTTGTGCCCGGGCCCGTGAGAACCGCGTTGAACAAAAAGCTGGGGCGAAAGGTCAGAAAGTCGTAGTGCATCCGGTCCGGACCCGCACGACAGCGCTGAGATCCGTCGCAGCAAGGCGGGGTCAGTGGTTGAGACTGCGCGGATCGCAACGTTGTCCGAAAACCGGTTCGAACGAGTGAACCTATGAAGACTTCTGCCAAGATTGAACTCAATGTCCGGCATCTGGAGAAGAAGCCGGTGCGGGTCGAGGGGGTATTGCCTGAGGAAGACGCGGAGATCGCGGGGTTGGACGAGTTGGTGCGACCGGTTTCGGGGATTGCCTACGATCTGACGGCGACGCGGCAGGGTGGGGAGATTCACGTGGAGGGAGGGTTGGGGGTGGAGTTGGAATGCGAATGCGCGAGGTGTTTGAAGCCCTTTCGACTGCGGATTGAAATTCAGCCGTGGGACGTGTTGTTACCCCTTGAGGGCGAGGAACAAGTGAGTGTTGTCAACGATTTGGTTGACTTAACCCCGTTCGTCCGGGAGGATATCGTTCTTTCGTTTCCGCAACATCCGTTGTGTGACGACGGGTGTCGCGGCATGGCCAGCCCGCCGCAAGCCCGCTCCGATCAGGAGAAGGGTGATCGTCAGCCATCCGCTGACGGATCTGCTTGGGCTGCATTGGACAATTTAAAATTTTAGAGTGAACTATGGGTGTTCCCAAGCGCAAACCATCGCGCAGCCGGCAGCGAATGCGGCGTGCGTATAACAGCGTTCTTAAATTGCCGCAATTGACCACGTGTCCGCAGTGCGCGGCCCCGTACGTGCCTCACCGTGTTTGTCCCGCTTGCGGGTTTTACAAGGGGCGCCAAGTCATCACGGTCCAGGCGCTGGCTTAATTTTTCCCAGAGCGCGGAAGGTTTTCGCCCCTCCTGCGCTCTTTTTCTTTATGCGAATCGTGGTGGATGTCATGGGCGGCGACCATGGCCCGGGGGTGGTGGTGAGTGGCGTCGCCCAGGCCCTCGCGACGCTGCGTCACATCGAAGGAGTTTACCTTGTGGGCCAGCGCGAGGCCATTGAGGCCGGGCTGCGTGACATCGGCTGCCGGGACTCGAGGGTCGAAATTGTGCATGCCAGCGAGGTCCTCAGCATGGAAGACAAGCCGGTGGTGGGGCTGCGCAAGAAAAAGGACTGCTCCATTCTGCGGGCGGTCGATCTCGTCAAAGAAGGCAAGGCGGAAGCCCTTGTTTCTCCAGGCAACACGGGGGGGGTGGTGGCCGCGTCCACCATTCGGATGCGTCCGCTGGAGGGGGTGGATCGTCCCGGGATTGCCGTGGTGATGCCCGCTCCGGAGAACGAGTTCGTGCTTCTGGACGCCGGGGCCAACGTCGAATGCCGTCCGATTCACCTCGCCCAGTACGCCATCATGGGAAGCCTTTATTCGGAGCGGGTCCTGGGGTATCAACGTCCGCGCGTGGGCATTTTGAGCAACGGGACGGAGGACATCAAAGGGAACGAGCTGACCTTGGGTGCTTTTCGTCTGTGCCGGAAGCTCGATTTGAATTTCATTGGCAATGTCGAGGGGCACGACCTTTTTTCGAACCGCGTGGATGTGGTGGTGTGTGATGGGTTTGTGGGGAACGTGGTGCTCAAGACCTGCGAGAGCCTGGCCAAGGGAGTGTTCCAGTGGCTCAAGCGCGAATTGACGGCCACGCCGGTTCGCAAGGCCGGGGCTTGGCTGGCCCGGGGCGCTTTTCGATCTTTGAAGACGCGATTGGATGCCGACGCGCGGGGGGGGGCGCCGTTGTTGGGATTAAACGGGGCCGTGACCATCGCTCACGGCTCGGCGCGGGAGCGCGCGATTTGCAACGCGGTTCGCATCACGACGGAAGCCGTCCAGCACGAATTGAACCGCCACATTTGCGATGCGGTGGCGCGAGCCGCGAAGGCTTTGGAATCCGAACCCGCCGGTTCCCCGGTCCCATGAGCACCTCATCCAAACGCATTCAACATCCGCGATCCGTCCACGACTTCAAAGGGCGGACATGTTCCATCACCGCCGTGGGGTCGTATGTTCCGTCGAAGATCCTGACCAACGCCGACCTGGAGAAACTGGTTGATACGTCGGATGAATGGATCCAAACCCGCACGGGTATTCGGGAGCGGCGGATCGCGGCTCCCGGCGAGTTGACCTCCGACATGGCGTCCGCCGCGGCCCGGAAAGCCATGGAGCGGGCGGGCGTGACCGCGGATCAGATCGAGTTGATCATCGTGGCGACGATCACTCCCGACATGCCCTTTCCCTGCACGGCCTGCCTGGTGCAGCAAAAAATCGGGGCCAAACGCGCCGCCGCCTTCGACATCGAGGCCGCTTGTTCCGGATTCGTGTGCGCGCTCGAGATTGGACAACAGTTCATCATGTCGAGGACCTACGACACCGTGCTGGTGATTGGGGCCGAAAAGCTTTCCTCGATCGTGGACTGGACCGATCGCAACACCTGTGTGCTGTTCGGGGACGGCGCGGGAGCGGCGGTATTGCAGAATCGCAGCGACTCGCATGGTTTGCTGGCGACCACGATGGGAGCGGACGGAGCGAAAGGAGATTTGCTCTGCATGCCTGGCGGAGGCTCGAAGCATCCGGCCACCGCGGAGACCGTGGCCTCGCGCTTGCATTATCTGCGCATGGACGGGAAGGAGACGTTCAAACACGCGGTCAATGCGATGAACACCGCCGCGAAGGAAGTCTTGTCCAAATGCGGCCTCCACATGAGCGACATCAAGTGTGTCATTCCGCACCAGGCGAATCAGAGGATCTTGAGCGCGGTGGCCGATCGTTTGGGTGCCCGGGAGGATCAGGTGTTCATGAACCTGCAATCGTACGGAAACACCTCGGCGGCGTCGGTGGCGATCGCGCTGGACGAGGTCGTGACCCGCGGACGCATCCAGCGGGGAGACTTGCTCTTGCTGCTGGTATTTGGGGCTGGATTCACCTGGGGCGCGGCCGTGATCGAGTGGTAGGAACTGGCGCGACCCCTCACGGCGCCTCGCGTGTGGCGCAGGCTGCCCAGCCTGCCGTATCGCCGACGGCCCGTCGGCCCGGCGGGTGAAGAAAGAGGTCCTTCCATGATCTCCACGCGCCGGGTTCCCTTCATCGCCCCGCAGGCTGGGCAGCCTGCGAAACAGCAGACAGGGCTGTCTGCGTCACCAAGACAACCCGGTCACCGAAAATCTCTGGATGCACCGGACATTCCCGGCCGTTCATTTGAGGCTGGACAGGAATTCCACGAGGTCCCGCAGTTCTCGTTTGGTGAGGACTTTGGCGATGTCGGGCAGCATGCCCGAAGATCCTTTTTCGCGTCCGGTAAGATCGGATTTCTTGAGGGTGACCAACCCGTCCTCCGGTGAGTTGATTTCCAGTTCTTCGGGCGTTTCCCGTTTGAGCACGCCGGCGTAGGAAGATCCGTTCTTGAGGCTGACGATCACGTTCTCGTATCCCTCGGCGATGACCTTGTTGGGAAGGACGATGGATTCGAGCAGGTACTCGCGTCCGAAGCGTCCGCCGATGCCGTCGAGGGCTGGGGCCGCGTCTCCTCCGACGCCCGCCAGTTTGTGGCAGCGAACGCATGAAGCGGCCTCGCTTTCCTTGAAAACGCGCATGCCATGGACTTTGTTGCCGCCGTGCAATGCCACACGGTAGTCCCCGAGTTCATCTGCTTGGGCAAAACTCCCTTTGTATTGGGCGAGCATTTCGGCGGTGGCGGGCGAAGACATTCTCGCTTCTGCAGCTTCCAGGATTTCGACGGCGAGCGCGGCATCGACCTGCTTCTCGATCAATTGTTGCAGCAAGGCCAGGAGCGCCTGGTCGGACTCCGCCCCAGGGATGGCGCCCAGAGCGGTGATGGCGGCCTGTTTCTCGGCCAGGGCGCCTCGTTGGATCATGGAGAGCAATTCGGGGAGGGCTGCGGGACCCGTGCGCGAGATCAGGCGCGTGGCTTCCAATCGAACCCGTTCGTCTGAATCCTTCAATGCGCCGGCCAGCACGGACCCGGCGTCTGGAGTTTTGAGGGCGGCCAATCCACGCAAGGCGGCGACCCGCATCGTGTGGTCTCGATTTGGATCGACGGCGACTTCTCGAAGCGTGTCCTTCACACTCGAAATGCCCAACTGGCCCGCGGTTTCCATGGCGGCGATGCGAACGGACATGGAGGCCCGCTGGATGAGGTCCAGGGCGTGGGGAGCGAGAGCGTCGGCGGCGACTTGAGCGGAGCGTGGAGCGAGAGGTCTCCAGAGTCCATGCACGGGATCCCGTTGGGGCGGCTTGGACCAGAGGGCCAGCATTTCCAAAGCTTCGGTTCGCCAGGAATCCGCGTGGGCGGAAGCCGCGGCAAATTGGGCGAGGGCTTGGGCATGAGAAGGGCCGCCCAGTTGGAAGTTCGCAGCGAGGACGCGGCGGACAAGCGGAGCGGAATCGAGGCGCCTCGAGATCAGATCGGCCAAACGCGTTGCGAGCTCGGGCATGGGCGTGTCGTGGATGGCGCGGGCGGCTTCTAAAACCAGTTTGGGTGAAGCGTCGCGGAGGAATTCGGCCAGTTCCGGCATGCGCAGCCGGCGCATGGCCAGGAGCGCCCCCATGCGCACGGAGATGGAGGCATGCCGAGCGGCGGCTCGTAATGCTTCCCGATCTTGAATTCCTGCCAAGCCCATGACCGCCGCATGGCGAAGGTAAGGGTCTGCATCTCGGTTCGATTCCAGCATGGCAAGCAAGGGGGGCACGGCGGCCGCGTTTCCAACGTTTCCGAGGGCATGGGCTGCCTGCCTGCGCGCATGAGCGCTGGCATCCTGCAATTGCCGGATGAGAAGAGTGGACACTTCGCCTGGGTTTTCGAGTGCCACGGTGGAGGCGGCGATGTCTCCAAGCGCTTGCGCGGCTTGAGCTCGAATCCATTCATCCCGGTCCTGGAGAGCCGCACGTATCGTCTTCTGAACGGGGAGCCCTCGCCGCGCGGTTTGGCCCAGAGCCCAGAGCGCGTGCAAGCGGGCGAATGGATCAGCCGATTCCAAGGCCATGCGTTCCAGGGCTGCGCGAGCCTCGGGTCCTGTTCTCGATGGTCCTTTGATGGGCGTAAGCCGGTCCGCCCATTCGAACTGAGCGGCCTGCCGAATTCGATAGTCGGGGTGGGCCAGTAATTCGCCGAGACGCGCCCAATCCAGGTCGGCCACACCTTGGTTCAGCCGTTGGCGGGTTTCCGCGACCCAGCGGTTGGTGGACTGGCGGGGGTCCTGGATCCGATAGACACGGCCTTTGGCGGTCATTTCCCAGCCTTCGAGCCAATCCGAGAGGTAGAGGGCGCTGTCGGGGCCGAAGCATACGTCTGTGACCAGGACACCCCAGATCGGGCGTTGGTGATCCGTCAATTCGAAGCTCGCGCCCCTCGATTTCAGTTGGAAGGAATGAACGCCGCTGTTGGCTGACGCCCCGCGGAAGTCGGCGAGATAAAAGCGCCCGGTCTCGGACGGTCCCAAGCCGGTTCCGGGATTGAAGGCGAAGCCGGACGGTCCGCTGGTGATGTTGGTGATGGGGGGGAGGATATAGGCGGGCTGGCTGGCATTTTGAGGCTGCCACATGCGTTCGCTGTTCCAGGGCCCGCGGGCATTGGGACGCTCCAGGAATTGCCATCCGATGCGCCACCCGCTGTCGCCCCCGGAAACGAGATGGACAATGCGCGCCTCGTCTCCGCCGTCCGAGTTGTTGTCGCCCGTGAACAAGTTGCCGTGCTCGTCGAAGGCCAGTTCCTGTGGGTTGCGCAATCCGGAGTGGAAGACTTCGAGATGCGACCCATCCGGTTCGCAACGAAACACCGCGCCGGTATCGGGCAACTCGATGGGTTTTCCTTGCGCCGGGCGAATGCTCGATCCCCGGTCGCCGATGCTGAAGTAGAGACGTCCGTCCGGGCCAAAAATGAGCCCGTGCAGGTCGTGGCCCAGAAAGCCGGTGCGCACTCCGAAGCCATGGTGCAGCGATTCGCGTCGGTCGGACACGCCGTCCCCGTTTGAATCCTCCAGGAGCCAGAGGTGAGGGATGTTGGCGAACCATACGCGCGGGCCGCGTGAAATCACGCCGGACGCGATGCCATCAGCGAGAGTGTTGAAATGGGTGGCGAAGACGGTGCTGCGGTCGGCGCGTCCGTCCCCGTTGGTGTCCACCACCAGGCGCAAGGCCTCGCTGTTCTTCTCCATGCTGGCCGCCTCGCTTCCCTTCCATTTGCGAAAGTAAGCGACGCGTTCCTCGACGGTCCGCAGTGCCAGGTCTTCGACGAGGAGGATTTCGTCCAGGTTTTCCAGCGTGGACGGCGGCAGTTTTTGCAGGACTTCCTGCGAGGGCCATCCGCGTCGGCCGCGGATATCCGGCACACCGCGGAGCAAGCGGTGGGTTTCGACGACAAAGCAGCGGCCCTGGTCGTCGAGATGAATGGCCACGGGGTTGGCGAGAAGGGGTTCGGCGGCGAAGAGTTCGGCCTTGAGGCCGGGCGCGAGTTGAAAGCGTTTGATGGCGAGATCGGCCGGGGAAGTATGGACGGTGGAGGCATTCTCCAATCGGTGTTGGGCGACGACCAGGAGCGGAATCCAGGACCAGGCGAGGAGGGCAGCGATGCGCGCGAGCATGACCTAAGTTTGCGGAGAGTTCGTGCGTTGGCAAGGGGCGGGTGGCCGCTGGCGATTTCAAGATTGCGCCCCGGCGCGGGGTTGCCTTTGCTACGGCATGCCTGCGAATCGATTCCGAACCTGGCCTCGCCGCCGTTTTCTTCAAACCGCGTGGATGGCTGCCGCCGCGGGTGCCTGGGCCGCGCCGGCTCCAGTTGCCGGCGGCAAGCGTTTGCGGGCCGCGGTGATCGGGCACACGGGACGGGGGAATTACGGCCATGGTTTGGACGAAGTGTTCATGGATCATCCGGCGGTCGAGTTCGTGGCGATTGCGGATGCGGACCCGGCTGGGCTCGAGAAGGCCGCCGCCAAGACCAGGGCGCCCGGACGGTACTTGGACTTTCGGGAAATGCTGAGGCGGGAGAAACCCGAGTTGGTGTCCATCGCTCCACGCCATACGGATCAGCGTTACGCCATGGCGATGGCGGCGCTGCAGGCCGGGGCTCACCTTTATTGCGAAAAGCCGTTTACCACCACCCTGGCGGAAGCCGATGAATTACTGGCGCTGGCCGGGCGGAGCGAGCTCCGGATCGCGGTTGCGCATCAAATGTCCCTGGCACCGCAGGTGCTGAACCTGCTGAGCAGGTTGAGGGAGGGTTTGGTTGGGGAGGTGGTGGCCCTGGAGGCCCACGGGAAGCAGGATGCGCGAGCCGGGGGGGAGGATATGATCGTGCTGGGAACTCATCTGTTCGACCTGATGCGGCACGTGACCGGAGACGCCACGAGCTGTCAGGCATGGATTCGGGAGAAGGGCCAGACGGCGGAGAAGGCCATGGCGCGGAAAGCGACCGAGGCCATTGGCCCCGTGTTGGGGGATGAAGTGGAAGCCCGATTCGAGTTTGCCGGAGGCGTCACGGGGCGTTTTATTAGCCGGGCGAAGCTAAAAGATTCTCTCGGCCCCTGGGGATTGAAGATTCTCGGCACCCGCGGGGCCGTGTGGGTGCTGATGGATATCTTTCCGAAGGTGCTGTGGCGCTCGAGCATGGAGCAGGGTGCCCGGGATCGGCGCGAGCTTTGGGTTCCTTTGCCGGGGGATCCATCGGCATCCCTGGCCGAGTCCGAACGGGGATTTCCGGCGGCCAACCGAAGGGTGGTGGACGATTGGCTGGCGGCGATTCGAGAGCGTCGGGAGCCGCGATGCAGCGGTCACCATGCGATGAAAGCGGTGGAAATGGCCATGGCCGCCTACGAATCGGCCTTGAGCGGGAAGCCTTGCCGTATTCCCATGTCACGGCGCGAGCATCCGTTGGTTTGAATTGAGCCGGCTTTGAACAAGCCAGGGAGACCTGGCGAGCCCCCCTTTTCTGGGCGTGACGCCGGCCTCCGTGTTTTCGAGGAAGAGTGGGATGACGATGGGAGGGGAGGAGGCTGCACGCGCGTGCCAGCACCGGGAAGCGGCGTTCACGCCGCTTCAGGGCATGTTTTCAAAGGGGCATGGCGAGTTCAACGGGCAAGGGTTCTGCCAGGGCGAAGGCATCTACTCAGGGCGGGCCATGGAGCGGGAGGAGATCGCCGCGGCCGATGGGCGCGAGCGGAAGCGCCGTGAACGGAGCGCCCGACAACCTCTGGATGCGTGCGCTGGGTTTGGGGCCGGACCGAGAAGAGTTGCCACCGGCGGGAACCAGCAGATAACGTTCCGGCCTGTTTTTTCATGCCGAGTGTTTATATCAAGACCTACGGCTGCCAGATGAACGAGCGCGACTCCGAGGCGGTGGCGGCGCAACTGGCGGCGCGCGGCTTTTCCATCGTGGCCTCCGAACACGGGGCGGACGTGGTTTTGTTGAACACGTGCAGCGTGCGTGACGCGGCGGAGCAGAAGGCCTTGGGGAAGATGGCGGCGGTGGCAGGCCAGGCCCGCAAGCAGGGGCATCCGCAAGTCCTGGGTTACTTGGGTTGCATGGCTCAAAGCCGGGGAGCGGAACTGCTGTCTTCGCAAGTGCAATTGGTTGTCGGCACCCAGAAATTTCATCGGACGGGGGAGTATTTGGAGGCTTTGCTGCGAAATCAGAGGGCCTCGATTGTGGATGTCGAGCCGGAGCAAGGCAGTGAGTCCGCCATTCGTGAGCATCTCCCGGCGGCGAAGGGAGCGGCCGGCGTGACGGCTTTCGTGAGCATCATGCAGGGGTGCAATCAGCACTGCTCGTTTTGCATCGTGCCGCAGACTCGGGGCGAAGAGCGCAGCCGTCCGATGGGTGAAATTGTGGAGGAATGCCGGGACTTGGCGGCCAAGGGCATCCGGGAGATCACCTTGCTGGGTCAGATCGTGACCAGTTACGGGCGGCGAACGATTCCGGTGCGCGACGGCCGGTCTGGCTTCGTTCAGTTGCTGGACGCGGTTCATGAAGTCGAGGGCATCGAGCGGATTCGCTTCACGTCACCCCATCCCAAGGGTTATGGCGGGGATTTGGTGGAAGCCTACGCCCGGCTGGCCAAACTTTGCCCGAGCGCACACATCCCCGCGCAAAGTGGCAGCGACCGCGTGCTCAAGGCGATGCGCCGGGGATACACCCGTGAGCGCTTTCTCGAGTTGGTTGGCCAACTTCGCAGTGTGTCGCCCGGGTTGGGCCTCACGACGGATTTGATCGTGGGATTTCCGGGAGAGACGGAGGAAGATTTTGAGGCGACGATGGACTTGGCGCGCGCGGCGAGATTTACGAACGCGTTCATTTTTAAGTATTCCCCGAGACGCGACACGCCCGCGGCGACGATGCCGGATCAGGTGCCCTTGGAGGTGCGGGAAAGCCGTCATCGGCAGTTGCTCGATCTCGTGACGCGCCTGGGCATGGAACAGTATGAAGCGCAAGTGGGGCGGGTGGTGCGGATTTTGGTCGAAGGACCGAGCCGGCGGAATTCGTCCCGGCTTGAAGGCCGCACCGGCTCGAACATGATCGTTGTCTTCGAAGGGGCCGAGAGGCATTTGGGGCAGATCCTCGACGTTCGCGTCACGCGGGCGGGCTCCTTTACCCTCTACGGGGATCCTGCCATTGTGAATCTGGATTGAGGCCTTGATGAAACGACCGTGTATCCCGATGTTGTTGGTAGGGCGGGCCTGTCCCAGCCCGCCGCCCACGGGATGCAAAACATCATGCTCCGGCGGCGCGCCGGGACGGACGCGCCCTACCTGCATCACCGGCAACATCGGGATGCACCGATGACTCGACCATGACCGCCTCGACACTCGCTATTGGGATCGGAATGGGATACGCCTTGCTCCATGTTTGGGGTGTTTTGCAGCCCGCCGCCTTTCGCTTGAAGGCGCGTGCCTTTCCCCGTCACGAGGGGATCGGCTGGGTGCTGATGCTGACGGGAACCCTTTGGTTTCTGTGGAGGGTGAAGCAGACGGAGATTTCGGATTTCGCCGCTTACAAGAATTTGATGTATGTGGGGTTTGCCGGCATCGGCCTGGGCACGTGTTTGTATGTTAAAGATTTCCTGGCGGTTCGAGGTTTCGCCGTGTTGAGCCTCATTCTGGCCGCCGTCACGCTGGAACGGGTGCGCTGGATCGAATCTGACTTGCGGCTTGTGGTGGTGTGCTGGGTCTATGCCTGGGTCATTGCCGGCATTTGGTTCAGCATTTCGCCCTGGCGCATGCGGGATTGGATTGAATGGTGGACGCATGACGAAAGGCGAACCCGCGTTGCTTGCGCCTTGAGGACCGTGTTGGGCGCGGTGGTGGCCATCCTCGGGGCCACCGTGTTTCGCACTCCCACATCCTGATCGGCCGCCCGGCGGAGCCCATGCGCGATCGGGGCAAGATCCTGGTGGTTCGGGGAGGCGCCATCGGGGACTTCATCCTCACGCTGCCGGTTTTGGCGGCCCTTCGCGCTCAATTTCCCGAAACCCATTTGGAAGTCCTGGGATATCCGCATATCGCGAGACTGGCCTTGCTGGCCGGGAGCGCGGACGCGGTTCGTCCGATCGAGGCGCGTCCCTTGGCGCGGTTTTTTGCCCGGGGCGGCGAGTTGGATGAAACGTGGAGGGATTACTTTGGCCAATTCAGCATCGTGCTTTCATTCCTGTACGATCCGGATGGCGTGTTCCGAACCAATCTGACCCGATGCGGTGTGCGCCACTTCATCGAAGGTCCGCATCGGCCGGAGGAGGCGGGAACGAAGCACGCAGCCCATGCGCTGCTCGAACCGCTGAGTCAACTTGCGATCTTCAATGCCAACACGCATCCGCGCATCGTTGTCCCGGGGCTTGAAGCGGGAGGCTCGGTCCGGCTGGCTTTGCATCCTGGAAGCGGGGGAGTGCGGAAGAATTGGCCTTTTCCCGCCTGGCTGGCCCTCGCCCGTGCAGTGATCCGCGAAACCGACTGGCGCCTCGTCGTTGTCGGGGGAGAGGCCGAAGGGGAGGTGATGAGCTCTTTGGCGGAGGCTCTGCCGAAGGATCGATGCGAGTTTCATCTCCATCTGCCACTGGAAGAACTGGCCCGCGTTTTGGCGGGCAGCGCGTTGTTTGTGGGACATGACTCGGGAATTACCCATTTGGCCGCCGCCGTCGGGCTTCCCTGCCTGGTTTTGTGGGGCCCGACGAACGAACACGTCTGGCGTCCCCTGGGGAGCGCGGTGAGATTGTTGCGGCATGACGCGGGGTTGTCCGGCCTTCCTGTCGAGACGGTCTATCAACAGATCGTTGAAATGATGAACCATCGTGTTTGAGACGGGGAGCGCGTTCTCGCCTTTTTTCTATTCCTGCCTTTGGAGAGGGATTAGGCTCCTCGCCAATCCATGCAACGCTTCCTTCGATTCCATTTTGGGGGCTGGTTTTCAGGCGCTTTGCTTCCTTGCGCGTGGCTGTTCGCCTTCTCGTTTGGAATTGAGGGGGAGGGAATCGCACAAGATTTCCGGGTGGGCGCCTCCGCCGTGACGTTCGAGGCGGATGACGGCATGGTCATCGCCGGAGGCATCACCGCCGGCAAGGCAAACGGGCAGGAAGGCGCTCTGCGCGCCGTTGCCGTGGTGTTGGAACACGCGCCCGTCCAAGTCGCGATTGTAACCCTGGATGTACTCATGCTCACACGACAGGATTTGGATCCGGTTCTGGCGGAGATCGAGCGCGTGACCCAAATACCATCCGCCCACGTGCTCGTGAATTGCACTCACACTCATCACGCGCCCAGCACGGTCCGGGTGCATGATTACGGTCCAGACGCTGTTTTCACCGAACGGGTCAAGAGAGGCCTAGTGGAATCCGTGCGCCTGGCGCAATCCCGACTGGCGCCCTCCTCGCTCAGCTTCGCCCTCGGCAAGAATGACACGGTCGGCCAGAACAGCCGGATGCTGTTGGACGACGGGCAAATCTACTGGATTGGTCCGCGCACGAACGTGGTCCGTCCGACGGGTCCTTTCGATCCTGATCTGCCTGTGTTCGCGTTCCGCGATCCCGCGCAAAATCTCCAAGCCGTGCTTTACAATCACAGCACGCACACCATTGGAGTGCGCACGGGGGGGCGCCGTTCCCCGAGCATTTACGGACTGGCGGCGCAGGAGCTTGAAAAGCAATGGGGCGGTGTTTTCTCGTTCTTGGAGGGAGCCAGCGGCTCGACGCACAACCTCAACTTGACCGGGGCGGAATGCGTCACCCAAATCAAGGCCACGGTGGAGACGGCGCTCGCTCAGGCGCGTCCCGCGAGGACCACTCCGCTGGCGTCGCGCAAGCGCGCCGTTTCGTTTCGCGTGAGAACCTTTGACGACGCGGCGGAGGACGCGGCCGTTCGCCGATATGTCACGAAGTATGCGGGACCGCCGCACGATGAAATCATTCGGAAAGTGTTTCAGAACATGCGGCGCGAACTTTCCAGCCAGCAAGGCCAACCCCGGGAAACCTGGGTTCAAGCCATGCGCATTGGCGATCTCGCTCTGGTCGGGGTGCCCGCCGAATACTTCACCCAGCTTGGACTCGATATCAAGAACCGGAGCCCCTTCCGGCACACGTACGTGGCCGAACTGGCAAACGACTGGATTGGGTATCTTCCAAATCTGGAGGGACACAAATTGGGGGGATACCAGGTGTGGACCGGATATCACAGCTATGCGGAGCCGGGAACCGGGGAACGAATCGCCGAGGTGGCGGTGGAACTTTTGAAGGAGTTGGCGCGTCCGTGAGTTCCTGTTTTTGCGCGCGTTGGGTTTGGTTTTTGCTGGCGGCCCTCGCGCCGCGGTTGGCCGCAGGAGGGCCGAAGCCTCCCGAGGAATCGGCACGGTTATTCTCCCTGGCGGATCCCCGGTTGCGCGTCGAACTGGCCGCCGCCGAACCGCTCCTCTCCAGCCCGGTGGCGATGGCGTGGGACGAATGGGGCATTCTCTATGTCGCGGAGATGACGGATTATCCGCGGTCCGACATTGGAGGCCACATTCGGCGGCTGGTCGATGTGGACGGTGATGGACGTTATGATCGATCGTCCGTTTTTGCCGGACCCCTTCCTTATCCCAATTCGGTCTTGCCCTGGAACGGCGGCATCCTGGTCATGGCGGCGCCGGACTTATGGTATTTCAAAGATGCCGACCGGGACGGTGTTGCCGAACACAAGGAGCGGGTTTACAGCGGATTTGGAACCGGGAATCAACAATTGCGGGCCAACGGGCTCACCTGGGGGCTGGACCACTGGGTGTATGGCGCCAATGGGCGCAGTGACGGCCTCATCACTTGGACAAATGGATCCGCACCGGTTTCACTTCGGGGCCGCGACTTCCGGTTCCGTCCGGGGCATTGGGAATCCTTCGAAACATTGGCTGGTCGCAGTCAATTCGGTCTGGGATTGGACGACTGGGGAAATCGGTTTTTATCATGGAACACGATCCCGTTGCGGCACGAAGTATTTCCCGATCGGTGGATTCCCGCGCGGGTGACCGGGGTGCCTTTGGAGGTCCTGGCGGACACGATGCCGCTTAAAGACGATGGTTCGGTGTTTCCCAGCGCGCCTGCCCCGCGCGTTTTCAACAATGAATCCAGCACGCATTTCAACGCGCTGAGCGGGCTTCACCTGTATCGAGGCGACGCGCTTGGGGAAGAATACGCGGGCGATGCGTTTACAGGAGAAAGCCTTTTAAATCTCGTGCATCGCCGCCGGTTGACGCCTCAGGGCGCGAGTTTCGTGGCGGAGCGCATGGAACACGGGCGGGAGTTCCTGTCCAGCCGTGATCCCTGGTTCCATCCCGTGAACTTCGCCACGGGGCCGGATGGCGCGCTTTACGTGGCGGATTTCTATCGAGAATTCGTCGAGCACCCTGACTGGGTTTCAAAGGAATTGAGGACCAGGACCCCTTGGGACACCGGCAAGGCCCATGGGCGCATCTGGCGTGTCTCGAGAAAGGATCTCGCCCTCGATCGAACCCCCTTGAGGCCTTGGCCGGGCGATTCCAACCCGCGCCATTGGGTGTCGTTGCTGGAGCATCCAAACGGGTGGTTGCGGGACACCGCGCAGCGCTTGATCGTGGAGCGGCGTGCGGCGGGATCGTCCGCAAGCCTTCGCCTGTTGCTCAAAGGGTCGGGCAGCGCCCGGTCGGCGGTTCACGCCCTTCACACCCTCGATGGATTGGGCTTGCTGACGCCCGACGATCTCCTTGTCGCCAGCAGGTCGTCTCATCCTCGCGTGCGCGAGCAAAGTTTGCAGCAGGGTTTGCGAGCGGAACGGGTTTTGGAGCTGATGCGTGACCCGGATCCTCGCGTGCGTTTGCGGGCGATCCTCCAATCCCAACGTGTGTCGGAAAGCGATGAGAAGGAAAAGGCGATTGCGGATGCCGTTGCGATGGCTGACTCGGACCGTTGGATCCTCGTGGCCGCGGCCTTGGCGACGAGTCGCAGTCCGGTTCCGTGGCTTGATCGTGTGAAACAACCAGCCCTGTCCCGCCCGGCTCCGTCGCCCCGCGGGGCGGATCCCGACCGGGAGCAAGTCGTGAAGCGATTCATGCCTGCGCTTGCGCTTGAGGGAAAGCCCGGCCACGGTCTCGAGTTGGCGCGGAACCTCTGTTTCCCATGTCATGTTTGGCGCGGGCAGGGCAGGAGGGTGGGACCTGATCTGACCTCATTGGCCAGCAAGTCGCCCGAGGCTTTGCTGGTGGATATTTTGGACCCCAGCCGTCAAGTGACGCCCGATGCGCAATCCTACGAGGTCGTGATGACGAATGGCGAAACCGTGGCGGGGTTGATCGCCAGCGAATCCGACACGCGCATCACCCTGCGCCACGGAGGAGGGCCGGACATTTCGGTGGCGCGAGCGTGGGTCGTTTCCATGCGCGCTTCGGGCCGATCGTTGATGCCGGAAGGGTTGGAGGCGGGGTTGACGATTCAGGACTTCGCGGATCTGTTGGGGTTTTTGCTGCGCGCCGAGTCCCTGCCTTGAAGATTGTCCCTGGCCGGCCGGGAGATCCAAGGCGGCCGTGGCTCCCTGGCGCGTGGAGAGCATGGAATGGCTTCGTTCTTCACCCGACGCGGCGCGCCCCGACAACTTGCGGAGACACCGAACGCGACGCGGTGCATCCCGATGTTGCCGGTGATGCAGGTAGGGCGCGTCCGTCCCGGCGCGCCGCCGGAGCATGATGTTTTGCATCCCGTGGGCGGCGGGCTGGGACAGGCCCGCCCTACCAACAACATCGGG
>Ga0194131_10003806_pt1 | contig 23377 bp, 17 predicted proteins | sample TA2KigO120mmetaG_FD_148631 | JGI IMG/M metagenome (GOLD analysis project Ga0194131, IMG submission 148631) | Freshwater microbial communities from Lake Tanganyika, Tanzania - TA2015053 Kigoma Offshore 120m | ecosystem: Environmental > Aquatic > Freshwater > Lake | place: Tanzania: Lake... | reverse complement strand
CGTTTTCATCCACTCGTACGGGAGCGCGTCTCGCACGTCCGTATCCAGTTGCCATGCGTTTCGTACGTCCGCTACTTGAGGTTCGCCCGTAAACGGCCCGGACCATTTCGACCAGCCGATCGCCAAGGTGTTGTGCTCGCGGTCCGGAACCGTGTGACCCGTATGGATGGTAACTCCGTTGCGGATGACGGCTTCCCCCGCTTTGAGCCTGACGGCCACCTGACCGGGTAGCGGATCCTTTCCATTCCAGCAAGGGGTATATGGAACCCCCTTGTCTTTCATCGTCTGCGGCAACAGCACGTCGTGTTCGAACGGCGTGCGCCACCGGTTGTGACTGCCGGGTACCAATTCGTGACATTCGTCGTCTACAAGCGCCAAAAACATACTGACGCCGTTGCGTTCGGTCAGTGTCTTTTTATTGTCGGTGCGTATTTCTTCCCAACGATGTTTTTCGACTTCCTCGGAATAAGCCTCCAGCGTTTCCTCGCGTACTTCCCGTTGGGCAAAGTAGGGTTTTCCGGAACCCCACCACGTCACATCCCGGTGCCAGCCGAGTTTGTGCTCGCCCCGACGGGGGTTGCACCACAACAACATTGCTGTCATGACGAGGTCTTCGCGTCGAAGTCCGTGACACCACGAGAACTCGTCGGAGCCGTAAAAAGCGGCAAAAGAAGGCTCTCCAAACGCCGGATGGATAAGCCCGCGTATCGCCCACGGTTCGTCGTCTGCCGTGCGGTGTACATAGCCTCTGGAGCAGTCGATCCGGCTATAGACATGTTCGGGGGCGCATGCCTCCGTAACCCGGCGACCGGCGTCGCGCAGAGCGGGAATCCACGGGCTGTCCACAAAATCGTTTATGATGACAAACCCGTGTTCCTCAAGGTGCGCCAGACGTTCCGGTGTCGCGCCGGGCGCGGAAAGTTCGGGCAACGCATCGGCAAACGCCGTTGCCCGGTAGGAGACAGTCTTTTCCGCCTGAGCGGATGATAAATCGGCGCTCATATCAGGTCTCCAAGCTCGAAGAGCCACAAGGGTCGCCCCTGCGTGGCATGATCCCATTTGACGGTCAGAGCGTATCGAACGGTTCTGCGCTCATCCAAAATTTTCCTATCGGGACGTTTTGCCCTTCACATATTCCATTTTGCCGGGCGCTTTCATCATTATATATTGCAGCGGTTTCAAACTTCAAACTTCAAACTTCAAACTTTAAACTTCTCAAAGGTGCGGATATGGAAAATCTCGACGAAACACTGGACCGGCTGGAGCGTGACGGTTTTGTGTGGATAGAAAATGCGCTGTCGCCGGAAGAGACGGAACAGGTGCGTCAGCGAGTGTTTTACGCCAAAGAACAGGGATGGCAGGAGGGGCTCAACGCGGTAGGCAACATGTGGTTCGATACACTGCTCGACCGCGAGCCGGAAGTATTCGGTCCGCTGGTCGGGCATCCGAGCTTGGCGCCGATTCTCTATGCGATGATGGGTCGGCAATGCCAGTTGCGCAGCTACCGGGCGCATATCAATCCAGGACCGTATTTGCAGGAATGGCACATGGACTTCTACGGCTACTGGAACGAGCGCCGTGATGCCACCCAGCACCGTGTGGCCGTAACCCCGACCAGCATCAATACGACGTTTTATTTTCAGGACAACCGTCCGGGCCAAGGGTTTCTCCGGTTTGTCCGCAACGGTCATCTGGCGGAACCCCCACACCTATATCCGCGTCTCGATCACGCCGCATTTGAAAAATGGTGTTACGAACAGGAACTTGTTACGCTCTACCCCAAAGCCGGGGATGCGATTGTGTTTCTGAGCCATATCCCGCATCAGGGTGGCAAGGAAAACGACGAGATGGAACGGTGCAATGTGGTGTGTCACTATCAGGTGTGTCCGATGCACGAAAGCGTGTGGTACGTCTCTCGGCCCCGGCCCTTTAAGGGTTCGTTTCCTTTCCAGAAACCGGAGACGATTCCTGCCGTGGCATACGGGAGCAGAGCATAATGCAGGGAAAGGGCGAGGATAAAAAACAAATTTTCTCGGATACAAATCTGTCTTTGCACACCATCGCCGGGCGGGAGAAGCGGCTCAAGCGGTGGATGCAGGTGTATCCGGCTGTTGCCGATCTGCAACGAAGGGCACAAAAACGGATACCGCACGTCGCATGGGAATATCTCGACATGGGCACGGGTGACGAGCGGGCGGTAGCGCGAAACATAGAGCGCATGGCGGAGGTGTTGCTGGTTCCCCGTTTTATGAAAGGGGAGTTGAAACCCGATCTTACCACGTCACTGTTTGGGAAGACGTATGCGGCGCCGTTTGGCGTCGCGCCCGTAGGGCTGTCGGGGCTTATGTGGCCGGAGGCGGAAAAGCTGTTGGCGGCGGCGGCGGCGCGATGCCGGATTCCGTACTGTCTGAGCACCGTCGCCACGCAGACGCCGGAGACCGTCGGACCGCTTGCGGGTGATATGGCGTGGTTTCAACTGTATACACCACGCGATCGTGAAGTGCGAAACGACGTGCTCGCCCGCGCGCGCGTCTCCGGTTTCGATACGTTGGTGGTAACGGCGGACGTGCCGGCGGGTAGCCGACGCGAGCGGGCGGCGCGGGCCGGTCTGCGGATGCCGCCCCGGATTACCCCGCGTTTTGTGTACGAGGCGATGATACACCCTTTGTGGACGGCACAGACGCTCAAAGCCGGTTTGCCTCGCTTACGCACCATGGAAAAATACGCCGAAGCGAAAGACTGGGCGACAGTGTCGAGTTTTATAGGACGAAGGGTAGGAGGAACACTGTCGTGGGACGACCTTAAGGAGATGCGCGATACCTGGTCCGGTCCGCTGGTCCTCAAAGGCGTCGTACATCCAGAAGACGCGGAAATAGCCGTCGGCATCGGCGTAGACGGCGTCTATGTGTCCAACCACGGGGCACGGCAGTTAGACGCAGTTCCGGCGGCGATAGATTCGCTCCCGGTCATTGCGCGACAGGTAAACGGCAGAGCCTCCATCCTGTTCGACAGTGGTGTCCGCACCGGGTTGGACGTCATCCGGGCGTTGTCACTGGGTGCGGACTTCGTCTTGCTCGGACGACCGTTTCTCTACGGCGCGGCAGCACTCGGCACATACGGGGGCGACCATGTAGCGGAGATACTCAAGGCCGAAATGATTGCCGACATGCACCAGTTGGGCTATGCGCGGCTCAGCGAAATCGAAACACCCGACAGACGCCTGTATACACCCGACAAACCCTACCATGCTTCCGATCTCAAAACCCAAACACCATGAAATTCCTTCTTGACATGGAGGATTTTCATGGTAAAATACGTACATGATCCCCCGCCCTGCTCTTATCGAATCCATCCGCACCGCCCTGAGTCGGAGCAAGGTCGTCATCCTTGCAGGCCCTCGTCAGTGCGGGAAAACTACCCTCGCCCGACAGTTCGTATCGCCTGACACACCGAATTACTTTGATCTCGAAGATCCGTTGAGTCTTGCGCGGTTGGACGAACCGGTGACGGCGCTGGGTCATCTACAAGGTTTGGTCGTGATCGACGAGGTGCAGAGACGCCCGGATTTGTTTTCGGTGTTGCGGGTACTTGCCGACCGAAATCCGGTGTCTGCTCGTTTTCTCCTCCTCGGAAGCGCCTCGCCTGCCTTGCTCCGCCAATCTTCCGAATCGCTGGCGGGGCGGGTGGAACGGATCGTCATGAGCGGATTGAATCTTTCCGAAATAGGATTTGAAAAACAAAACGATCACTGGCGGAGAGGAGGATTTCCGTTGTCGTTTCTTGCCACGACGGAAACCGACAGTTTTGTCTGGCGACGGAATTTTATCCTTACCCTCCTCGAACGCGACATCCCCCAACTCGGATTCAATCTGCCCCCAGCCATGCTATACCGGTTTTGGGTTATGCTCGCCCATTATCACGGAAAAATGTGGAAAGCCGCCGAAGCGGCGCGATCCCTCGGTGTGTCCGAAAACACCACACGTCGGTATCTCGATTTGCTGGAAAGGCTGTACATGATCCGCCAACTACAGCCGTGGCATGTAAATCTAAAAAAACGGCAGATCAAATCTCCGAAAATTTACTTCCGAGACACCGGATTGCTACACGGATTGCTTGGCATTCGCTCGGAGAACGACTTGCTGTCTCATCCCAAATGCGGGGCGTCATGGGAAGGATATGTCGTCGAGGAGACGATTCGCGCCGTAGAACCCGATGAAGCATATTTTTGGGGAACGCACAACGGAGCGGAACTCGATCTTTTGCTCATCAAAAACGGACGCAAGTGGGGCGTGGAGTGCAAACGTCAGGATGCGCCGCGTATTACGCCATCGATGCGTACGGCGCTTGGCGATCTTCAACTCGACCGTCTGGTCGTGGTCTATCCGGGCGACAAAAGCTATTCGCTAAGCGAACAGGTGACCGTCGTACCGTTGAACACGATAGCGCAGGGCACCTGTTAAGTCGAAACCGGCTGTCACGTCAACGTCGCCGGAATGTGCTCCAACAGTTGGGACAGATGACGGAGTCGCTCCGGCGGTGCGCCGACGAGCATCGGCCCGTCCGGAACGCCGAAAACGTCCTGTTTTGTATACCGATGGCTTTGGACCACCTCTTTGAAATGCTCGACCGCCTTGCCCGTGTGTTTTCCCGTAAAGACGATGGTAAACATGCGGCGTTTCTCGTTGCCCCCCCATGCGCTGTGTTTGGTCGAGTGGTTGAACATCACCAAATCGCCGGGTTGTGTTTCCAACGCTACCGCGGGCACATCGCTGCCGTGTAACCCGCCCCAACATTTCCGCTCGGCCAGTTGCACATGCACGGTTTCCGCAAACCCCTCGCCACACCGATGACTCCCGGGGATAACCCGCAGTGCACCACTGTCGCGCGTCAGCGGATCCAAATAGATCGCCATCTTGTAAAACCGGATCGGCTCCGGCCACGCTATGTCCGAATGCCAGGGCGTATCCCCTACATAGTAATTGCCGTCGCTATTCCAATACTGGAACTCCTCACCCAGTAAACTCTCCGCAATCCCGGCGACCCGCTCGTCATCGAGCAACGTACAAAGATACGGGTGATGATTGATAAACGGGGCAATGACAAATCGTTTATGGCCATCATGACTCCGTCCGCCCCGGCTGACCAGCAGTTCCTCAAACGCGGCGTCTATAGCGGCGATACGGTTCTTGAGCAGTCCCGGAAACGCCAGATATCCAAACGTATCCATAAAAGCAAGCTGAGCGGGAGTAAGACTAAACGACATCTAAACCTCCTGATCATAAACACGTCCATGGATTGCCGATCGCGTCGGCATGATGGTTCCGCCGAAACCCGTACCCTCTATCGCCTGATATTAAAGCCCCACCCCATACCTCCGACCCAAAATCCAAAACCGTATTACATATTCCACCACTCTACCGACCCCAAATCCGGATCTTGGCCTCTGTGATAATGTTTTCCCATGAGGTATTTGATTTCCAGTTCCACGTCGCGCAATACGAGTTCAGGCTTCAGACCGCCTACGCGATGGGTCAGCGTGACGCTCAGGTTGTTGGCGCCCTTTACGGGTCGCGTCCCCTCGTCGAGCCGAAAAACAAACCAACGACCCGACCCGGTCCGATAACGTGGTGCTTTCATTCGGTACATCTCGTTGATGATACGCAACTGTCGATCGGGCAGTGGCTGATTGTTTAAGGCGATACGAATCGTGTCCTCCTCGGTCATGTTGAGGATGCGCAGACGAAGGATGATCTCGTGGATACGTCCCACGGACGACCAGCGTGGCAGATCGTCCGTAATCGTAAACGGGATGTGGACTCTTTTGTCCTTTTCCAACTGGGCGGGAAGGTGCATCGACAGACCGGCTTCGATCTGAGGAACCCCGTATCTCCCGGTTTCCGTAGGGATATAGTAAAACTTATCTTTGACGGCCATAATGTCCGGATGCGGCAGTTCACGCAACTTTTCGTAAAAGGAGGCTTGGTACGGCCAGTTTCCGAACCAGTGGGCAAGATACAGCCCGTCGATACCCTGATCCCAGTAATTGCAGGCCGTCGCCCGCAGGATTTCGATGGGGGCCTCCTGTGTCCGATCGGAATCCACCAGACTTTGGATCGCCGCAAACACCCGACAGTTCGATCCGACGGCGGCCTGTACCAGCGGGCGAAAATTGAGCATCGGATGAACAATCTCCGGGCCGGAAAATGCCTGACCTACCAGTGTATCCACGATCCCTTCCTCGATCCATGCGCGTACGTCCATCCCCGCGTCATAGCAACCTTCGAGACTCGCAGGTATTCGGATGACCAGTTCCCGGTCCGTCCCACTGGTTTTGACCGTCTCGTACACCGCGCGTATCCAGCCGGTCATGATCTCGCGTCCTGCCTCCAGATGGTCGGGGTGAAAATAATGGGGTGTATAGTTCATTTGAAGTTCGAAACCGTCCACCGGGTATTGTGCTACGGTTTCAGCGATAAGCGCCAACCGTTCGGCACGCACTTCCTCGTGGATAAAATCCAGACACGTAAACGCCGGAGAAGCCGGATCCACACCGTCCCGCGCGCCAATCTCCAGATGCGTGTTTTCAAATCGGAAATCCGAACAGCGGACGTCCGTTTCGCGGTCGCCCCGCCCCTGCTGAACCAACAGCGTCGGATACAACAACAGTCCCTTTTTGTGTGCTCGGTCGCAAATGACGCGAAGCGGGTCGTGGCCTTCGTCGATCAGATGTTTGGCATTTTGCCATGCCCGGCGAAACACGGGGTGCGACCAGTTTTGGACATTGTGCCCCCACAACTCACCCGTTTGCGTATCGTGAAGCACGGTCCGCCCATCACCGAGACAAAACATAAGCGCTTCCACCGGAGTTCCCGCCAGTTCGTCCACTCCCGCTTCGAACTCCTCTTTGTGTATCGGTGGCTCGTACATATAGATCAGCGGGTGACGCCCGTCGTGATAAAACATGATCTTGGGTCTATGCATGACACGCTCCCAAAGTGAAAAGAGCTGAGAAACGATACGACAAAGGATCGGGATTGTAGGAGGATAAAACCGGGCACAGACGGTGTCAAGCGATCCGGAACGACGGCAAGCAAAAAGCCTTGCAAAAATAGCTTGCGCGTAGGATACGGATATTTTTTACTGCTGATGCAAACGAAAGCGCTTGAACGTTTAGACTGGCTTCGAACTTCCCATTTTGCACGCACGATATCGCCCGATAACACAGATATTTTATGCCTGCAATCCAAAATCCAAAATCACTTACAGGAGACCCGATATGTCGAACAAGCACGCGACGGTAGGGCTTGGCGTAGGGGCAAACCGCAGGGCCAACGTACGCGCGGCGCTGGAACATGTACGCGACGATCTGGTCGCCGCCGTGCGTGACGTGGTCATGCTCAAACCCAATTTTCTTTCCGCCTCGAACCCGCTTGTATGCACCCATGCCGACGCCATCCGGGGCGCGCTCGACGTGCTCTCGGAACTGCCTCACAGACCCAAGGAGATACTGATCGCCGAAGGCGGAAACGAAGCCTATTCCGGAGAAGCGTTCCGGTTTTTTGGCTATCTCGATCTGCCCGAAGAATACGACATCCCCATCCGGTTGGTGGACCTGAATACGGAAACCCGATGGCACGGCACACGTGTATATATGATCGACGGCTCACACCGCGTCGTAAAAATGCCCAAAACCGTGCTCGAATGTCCTTGCGTCATCTCGATGGCCGTCGCCAAAACGCATGATGGCGCGATGGTCACGCTGGCGCTCAAAAACCTGATCATGGGAACCCTGCGGAAAAAAGACCGTATAAAGATTCACGGTTTTCTGCATCACTCCGAACGGCGTCATCCTTCGGAGGCACGTGCTTTGAGCCGCAACCTGATCCGCGTCGCACGCCATCTGTATCCGCATTTCAGCGTGATCGACGGAACCGTCGGCATACAGGGCAACGGTCCCGGCGGAACCGATACGGTAGCCCTGAAACTCGCCGCCGCCAGCGCCGACACGGTGGCGGTCGATGCGGTGATCGCAAAACTCATGGGGTTCGAGCCGCTCGATGTGGGCACCATCTTCTATGGAGACGCGATAGGACTCGGGGTGGGCGACATTGAGCGCATCAATGTGTTGGGTGGCGATCTCGAAACGCTTGCTCTGCCCTTCAAACCGCACGATTCGATCGACCTGCAACGTCAGTGGCGTATCCCGGGCGTATGGGAAATGGCGGCGACGGAGTAATATGTCCCACCGATCGGAACGCTTTTCCGCTTTATACTCGTCCTGCGTTTTCATCTGGGTGTCCACGCGGTTGCCGGCGGTTCTGCTGATTCTTTGCTTTGGCGCAGACGTCGCGCTTGCCGCCATCGCCGGACCCGCCGATCACGCGACAGATCGCAGAACTCTGCATCTGCTTACCCTCGCGCGTGCCAAACCCCTTGCGCCCGGCGAGACGACGCCGATGGCGTTGCATCCTCCCCTGCGACGCAACGGACGTCCCCGCGCAACAACCCCCTTTGCGCCAAAACCCATGTTCAAACCCGCTCCGGCAACCCCGCTTGCCAGCGAACCGCCCACGCTAACCGCCGGATTTCCGGCGCTGGGAGACACCGGACAGTCCATCCCCCCGGATACACACGGCGCAGCAAGCCCCAACCACCTGATGACGGTACTCAACACGGAAGTGCGCATTCAGAACCGTAGTGGCGTCGCACTCTCCACAGTAACGATCAACGCCTTCTGGGCCGATTTTATCACGACGCAGGCATTCGACCCCAAAATCCTGTACGACACGGCAAGCGATAGATGGATTTTTACCGCGATGGGCGATGCGCGGTCCGCAAACTCCTCCGCACTGATCGGCGTCTCCGCCACCAAGGACCCCACGGGACTCTGGCATCAGTACCGGATAGACGCCGACGCCCAAAATATCGCTTGGGCCGATTATCCGAGTCTCGGATTCAACAAAGACTGGATCGCGGTACACGCCAATATGTTTACCGTCAGCGGCAACACGTTTCAAAAAGGAAAACTCTACGTTTTCGACAAAACCGATCTGTACGCCGGCGGACTCGGTCGGCATACCGTATTTTCGGATACCTACGCCTTTACGCAGACCCCTGCCATCACCTTCGACGACATGCTGTCTACCCTGTACCTCGTAGAGCAGTGGGTTCCGGACGACGACGCTGACAACGTCAACCGGTTCCGCATCAGCACGATTACAGGCCCCGTAGGGACCGAGACCTATACGCCCGGCGCGGCGTTCGTGACCTTGTCCGATTTTTGGGGCGACGAAGTGCGAAACAATTTTGCGCAGCAAAACGGAACCGGCACAGGTATCATGGTAAACGACGCGCGTATACAGAATACCGTCTACCGAAACGGCACGCTGTGGCTGACGCATACGATCTTTCTTCCTGCCGGTGGATCCAGTATCCAGTGGTGGGAACTAAAAACGGATGGGACCCTGCTCCAACGCGGTCAGATCGACGATCCCCCCGCTAAGCTATTCCGGGCGTTTCCCTCCATCGCCGTAAACCGCCACAATGCCGTGCTGATCGGATATTCCCGTTTTTCCGCCAACGCATTTGCCGCCGCCGTCTTTGTCTTTCGAAATGCCGACGACCCACTCGGAACTTTTCAAACCGAAACCGTGCTCAAAGCCGGAGAAGCCAAATACGTCAAGACGCTCGGCGGCACGCGCAACCGCTGGGGCGACTATAGCAACACAGTCGTAGACCCGGTAGACGATACCGCGTTCTGGACCATACAGGAATACACCGCGCTTCCTTCTTCAGGCTCGGATCGCTGGGGAACCTGGTGGGGGCGGATCGTTCCCGCGTCCGCCGAGGCGGAAATTTTGTTCGATATTACAAAGATCGACTTTGAGGGTGTGGAGATCGGGCAAAACGAAACCGTGTCGTTTGCCGTTCGCAATGGAGGCGGTAAAACGCTCGAAATAGACCATATCGCTACCGCTACCGACGCGTTCTCGACGAATGCAAACGGTGCTACGCTTGTACCCGGTGACAGCCTTATCCTCTCCGTATCTTTTGGCAGTCAAACACCGGGGGTTTATGCAGACACCCTGTTTATGACCACCAACACCCCCGCCGCGTCCGAAATCCGTATCCCTTTGCATGCGAAGGTGGTCCGGTACGGAGACTTCAACCTCGACGGCGATGTGTCGATACTCGACATTATTCCGTTGGTCCGAGCTTTGATCGGAAAAGACCTGGCGCCGGCGTCGCTGAGCGCCGTTTTTCTGTCGGCGGACATCAACAGGGATATGCTGCTCGACATAACCGACGTTGTCCATATGATCAACATCATCCTGCACATATCTGCAAAACCGGTCGGCGATCCCGTTTCGGGGCCGGTCGAAATCCGGACGCATACACACATGCTTTCCGGGGGGCGGGTAGCCGTAATCGCATCGCTCAAGACAACCGGCGCGGTGGCGGCCCTTTGGGCGGAAATCGCCCATTACGCCCGTGTCATGATCCCAGAGATCATAGAACCGATAGGCCCGACAAAAAACATGACGCTTGACGGACACGTCGATAAGGGCATTGCCCGGATCGCGCTGTACAGTATGGAGGGACAAGCGTTTTCGGCGGGCGAATATCCGGTGTTTCAAGCGGTTTTTAGCCTGATCGGAGAAGAAATCCCCATCTCCCCTTCTTTGCTCCGGGACGCCATGGCCTCCGATCCGACAGGTCGGCGCGTCTCCATCGCCATGTTTTCCGAGACCGTCCCCGTCCCCGTCCCGGTTGCCTTGAGGCTCTCCGACAACCGCCCGAACCCGTTCAATCCGTATAGGGTAATCGCCTACGAGACACCGAAACCCACGCATATCGCGATTACGGTATACAATCTGCTGGGACAAGAAATCGTCCGATTGGTGGATCGCCCGCACGCGGCAGGACGATATACTGTTGAGTGGCATGCTACCGATGATCGCGGAAACCCGGTTTCCAGTGGCGTATACATCTATCGGCTTTCTACGGGTGACGGTCGTGTGGAGAACCGTCGGATGACCCTGCTCCGGTAAAACCTCCGGATAGGTCGGAGTCGTTTATGCAGACACAAGAAAAAGTGACGCTTGACGATATTCGGAGCGCGGCGGAACAGATCCAGGGGGTGTTGGTTCGTACGCCCTTTACTCCCTCCCGTACCCTGTCTGCCATTACCGGAGCCGATATCGTACTCAAGTTTGAAAATCTCCAATTTACCGCTGCGTTCAAGGAGCGGGGCGCGCTGGTCGCCCTACTGGCCCTTACGTCTCACCAAAGACAAACCGGCGTAATCGCCATGTCCGCCGGAAACCACGCGCAGGCCGTGGCGCATTAGGCCCGTCGGCTTTCCGTTCCGGCTACGATCGTGATGCCGAAATACACACCGGCGGTCAAGGTGGCCCGGACACGCGAGACCGGGGCGACGGTCATACTACACGGCGAAGGCTTTGACGACACACGGACCTTTACCGAAGGGTATGCAGCAGAACACGGGCTTTATCTGATTCATCCGTATGACGACCTTGCCGTCATCGCCGGTCAGGGGATGGTGGCGCTTGAGATGCTGGAGGACGACCCGACCATCGACGCGTTGGTGATTCCGGTAGGCGGGGGCGGACTGATCGCCGGCTGCGCTATCACGGTGAGGGGGCTCAAACCGGATGTCGAGATCATAGGTGTGGAAACGACGGCGTTTCCTTCGATGTACCAGACGCTTCGAAACGAACCGGTGGTCTGCGGCGTTCGGACGATGGGCGAGGGCATCGCCGTAAAAACGCCGGGGCGATTGGCTGTCGATATCGTCCGACGGCATGTAGACGATATCGTGTTGGTCGAAGAGGAGGCTATCGAAGAGGCTGTCCTGCACTTGTTAGAGGTGGAAAAAACTGTAGTAGAAGGTGCAGGGGCCGTCGGTCTTGCGGCGGTCAACACGTTCCGAGACCGCTTTAGAGGTCGCCGTGTCGGCTTGGTGCTTTCCGGGGGCAACATCGACCTTATGGCGCTTTCCGCCATTATCCAGAGCGGGTTGGCCCGTTCCGGAAGACTGGTAAAACTGACCGTAGAGATGCGCGACGTGCCGGGCGGGCTAGCGGAAACCACAAAATGTCTGGCCGATGCCGGTGCCGACGTGGTGAGGTGTATCATCACCGGGTGCATACAGGTATTCCGCTTCAGGCCGTCCACGTCGCATTCGTGGTGCAGACCCGTGGACGAGACCATGTCGAAGAAATCGTTTCGGCGCTTGACGCCATAGGTTATACTTCCACCGTATCCATGACCGATGTGGAGTGATTGTTACAGGGGAAACGCCATGCCCGATACTACCGTCTATAATCCGCTTATCGATTGGACGGACATTCCGGTTTTTGATCGCATCGATGTTTCGCACATCGAGCCGGCGGTGCGAGCCGTTCTCGACCGTTCCGAACGACGTCTTGCGGCACTCGAAACCGATCGCCCTGATACGTGGGCCGGTCTTATGGACGAACTGGAACGCATCGACGACGAGGTAAGCCGGGTATGGGGTGTGGTCAGCCATCTGCATGGCGTAAAAAACAGTCCGCCTCTGCGTAACGCTTATCAAACCTTGTTGACCGACGTCGTCAAGTTTGGCAATCGTATGGGGCAAAGCCGCCCGCTGTACCAAGCGTATTGCGTACTGCGCGACAGCGCCGAAGCGATCGGGTTTGAGCCGGCACAGCACCGAATACTGGACTCGGCTATCCGAGACGCCGAGTTCAACGGTGTCGGACTGGACGAAGAAAAACGAAAACGATTTAACGAGATTTCCGAGCGACAGGCCGAGCTTTCGACCCGTATATCCAACAACGTCTTGGATGCCACCAAGACATTTCGGATGGTGCTCACGCTCCCTGAGGAAACACAGGGGTTGACGGATTCACTACGGGAGCTGGCGGCGGATTCGGCCAGAAAGGCCGGACATTCCGAGGCTACGGCGGAAGCGGGGCCTTGGAGTGTGAAGCTCGATATGCCCAGTTATCTGCCTTTTATGCAGTACAGCAAACGGCGAGATCTCCGTGAAAAGTTGTATCGGGCCTATGTCACCCGAGCTTCCGAAGGCGAGTGGGACAACTCCGCGCTTATCACGGAAATGCTTGCCTTGCGGCGCGAGAAAGCCGAACTGCTGGGTTTTCCCAGCTATGCGGCCATGAGTCTGAGCCGCAAGATGGCCGGAGAGGTCTCCCATGTGGAAAAGTTGCTGGACGAGTTGCATCGGGCGGCAAGACCCGGCGCCGAACGCGACATGGAAGATTTGCGTGTTCTTGCTCGTTTTTCCGGCGCGCCCGAAGCGGACGATTTTGAACATTGGGATACGCAGTTCTGGGCAGAACGGCTCCGAGAGTCCCGTTATAACATAAGCGATGAAGAACTTCGTCCGTACTTTCCGTTGCCGCAAGTGCTTCGTGGAATGTTCGACCTTGCGGAGCGTCTGTTTGGCGTGCAAGTGATCGAAACCGAGAAAGAAGTGCCTGTATGGCACGAGGATGTCCGGTATTTCCGCGTTGTGGGTCCGCAAGGCGAACTGGTGGCGGGCGTGTATCTGGATCCCTACAGCCGTCCGGAAGAAAAACGCGGTGGCGCGTGGATGAACGTGTTGGTGGGGCGCAGTCGGGTCATGGCTCCCCCTGACCATCCGGTGCGTTTGCCCATTGCCTACATGATGTGCAACCAGAGCCGTCCGGTGGGAAACAAACCTTCCCTTATGACGTTCCGCGAGGTGGAGACGTTGTTTCACGAATTTGGCCATGCGCTTCAGCACATACTTACGACGGTGGACTACGGGCCGGCGGCAGGCATATCCAATGTGGAGTGGGACGCCGTCGAAATTGCGAGTCATTTTATGGAAAACTGGTGTTACGACCCCGATACGCTCCGCAACCTCGCCCGGCATTACGAAACCGGAGAAACACTGCCCGATGGCACGATCGAGCGTATCCGCAACGCGCGCATTTTCCGGGAAGGCTCGCAGACCTTGAGGCAAGTCAATTTCGGTCTTTTCGATCTCGAACTGCACGATCGATTCAAGGAGGACGGCATGGAAACCGTGCTTGGCGTGCAACGCCGGATCGACCAGGAAACGTTGATCTTGCCGGCCCTCGAAGAAGACCGTTTCTATTGCGCCTTTACGCATATCTTTGCCGGCGGCTATGCCGCAGGGTACTATAGCTACAAATGGTCCGAGGTACTCAGTGCCGACGCCTTTTCGGCCTTTCTGGAAGCCGGGTTGGACAATGAACAGGAGATACGGCGTCTCGGCAGAAAATTCCGAGATACAATATTGGGGCTTGGCGGGAGCATCCATCCGATGGAGGTGTTCCGGATGTTTCGCGGCCGGATGCCCTCCACGGAGGCACTGCTACGCCAAAGCGGACTAGTTTCCTGACGGGAGAATTATGAACCGTTGCATATAAGCAAACGCTCGAGCGTTCGCATGGGGCTGATCGGGGCGGGTCACATCGCTCGAATGCACGCCGCCGTTTGGCAGCAGGAAGCGCAAGTGACGGCTGTATGCAGCCGTCAACGAGACAAAGCCGAACGTATCGCCGCCGAATTCGGCATCCCGCAGATATTCGATACCGCAGACGAGCTTATACACTCCTCCTCGATAGATGCGATATGCATCGCCACCCCGCACCACCTGCATCATCCACTCGCCATGTCGGCGCTAAACGCCGGAAAACATGTCTTCTGCGAAAAACCGCTGGCAATTGATCTTAGCCAAGCCCGTGAAATGTGTGACCTCGCCCGGCAGACCGGACTAAAGACAGGCATACAGACAGCCATAAGAACAGGGTTCCCCCCGCTTATCCATCTCAAAAACCTGTTGCAAGACGACGCGCTCGGCCCGGTCCGGTATTTCGAAGGGGTATGGGGGTTCGACTGGGCACGCCGTGCAGACTATCCTATGGGATGGCGGTTTCGGACGGCGGAAGGGGGAACCGGAGCGCTTGGCGATCTTGGCGTGTATATGATCGACGCCGCCCTGTGGCTTGCCGGAAAGATAGACCGCGTCTGTGCCGACCTCACGACACACATCGCCCGACGCCCGCAACTGAGTGAACGCTACGACTTTTCCGAATCCCGTAGACTTCACCGCCAAGGAATGCTTCCCCCACCTGTGGGATGGGCGGATGTGGAAAACGACGACGCCTGCACCCTGCTGCTGCATTTTCGCGGCGGAGGCCAAGGCATGATCCGCGCCACCCGTCTTTCCCAGCGCAACACCATCTGCATCGAAACCGCCGACGCGGATTTCGCATGGGATCGCCAGGACGAAACGCTCCAACGCCGCAATGCCGGAGAAGATTGCTACATCCCGGAACCTGTGCCAGATTTTCCCAAAACCTCCATCGCCACGTCGTTTCTCCGCAATATCGAAACCGACGAAAACGCTCCGCCCACCTTTTTTGACGGGCTTCGCATACAGGAGGTCATGGAGGCGGCGGTTGTGTCGGCAAAAGAGCGACGATGGGTGGAGATACAAGAGGTTACGGCGTAGACACTGGGACGGTGTCTTTTTGCATGAGACGTAAAAGCGCCCGTCTGGAAAACAACATCGCCCCGACAAGCAAAAAACAGAGCGCCGCCGTCATCCACCACGGCACACGCACAAAATACAAATAGCAAAACCAGAAGTCGAAGGTGTGAAACCGGATTACGTTGCGGTACGACTTGCTTGCCGATGCGTCCGCCGCACCGTCTCCTGTTTCCATTCGTTTTCGAACAAACGCTTCGGGGCCGTCGCGCAACGCCTCCCATGTGTCGGGAATCCGTTTCAGCACCGCTTTGAAGTGGAGCAACACCGGTGAATACTCCGGGTCGTAACTGCGAAGTTGAAGATCGGGGCGCTCACCACGCGAAAGCTGTTCGTCCAATACCGCCTGAAAACTGATGGAAATGCCGAGCACCTGTACCGCCAGTCCGGCGGCACACAGCCCGATGGTGGATCGCCGCATGTAATGACTACCCCGGTCGGTAAAACCGGCCACCAGCCCGGCAAGCGGCAGAACCAAAAAGGGTGTCAAGGGCACTAAATAACGCTCCCCCCATGCCACGTTCGACATCCCCCACATCGCACCCATGACGACGAGCAACAAGACCGGAACGCCCGCACAGAGCAACGCCAGTGGTTTGTGTTCCCGGTAGAACGTCTTAACGGCCCAGTAAAACATGAGCACGGGCGGCGAAAATAGGAGCACACCTTTTCCCGTGCTGAAAAGATGCTGATACACTCCTGCGAAAATCCCTTCGAGCGAATCGAGCAGAGGAGCGGACTGGCCGACCTGTTCGGCTACCCGGTCGGCCACATGACCAAAGGCCGTCCAGCTTTCGTACCGGATATAGTTGTACCCCAGCACGAGAAAAGCAAAAACACCAAGCGGAACTCCGTATGCCAGACCGGCGCGAACGACTGCCGATGTAGACAACCCGTTCGGGTGCTTTGCCACACGGTAACACGCCAACAGAGAGATCCCCAACACGTAGAACGCGGCGTCATAGCGGGTCAGCACCGCATATCCGCCGACCGTGCCGGCTGCGGCCAGCCACCGCAAACGCCCACCTGCATCGAACTTCTCGACTCCATATACGGCAACGAGCAGCCACGAGGCTACCTGTGGCTCGCTCCATGCGGTCTTTGCATAGGGCCAGACGATGGTACAGGTTCCGTATACAAACGTCGTAACCAACGCAGTTCGAACCGAATACCCTAATTGACGGCACAAAAGAAAAAACATGGCGCAACCCAACGCCGTAACCAGTGGGTTCATGAGACCATAGCAAAATTCGACGACAAAAGGGCGTGGAAAAGAGGGAAACACATCCGCCACAAACCGCCCGGCTATATAGAACGGTATCATGGTGATCGAAGCGCCTACGGGAAACGGAGAATAGCTCTGTCCGTCGCGTCCTACCGTCATGTAGGCCATGTCGAATGCGGGCAATGTCACCGACTGTCGCTCGACGAGGGCTTCGGCGATAAGCGCCTTTACCTCGTCGTCGGAGGAGTACAGATGGCCTCCCATGGTAAGCAGATACAGAGCGGAAAAACAGGTAAAGACGTACAGGGCAGGTGCGTCGGTGACTTTTGCGCGCAAGAGGCGAAAAAAACGAAGCATCATGGATCAGGGCGGGTAGAGGAGCCGTCCATCTCCTGTTTGCGGAGACGGTAGAGTACTTCGTCCATCAGACGTCGATTGTCGCTGATCCGGTCGGCCAGCAGACCAAACATCAACACGAGAAAACCGGCAATCAGGGTGACGCCGGCCACCACCAGCGATTGCACATTGCCCGGAAGACTGAAATCCTGCAGAATGAACCGAATAAACAGACGAATCGAAAGCGCAAGAGAAACAAGAAAAAAGGGCAGGGAAAGCCAGAAAAATGTTTTGAGCGGCTCATAGGTCGCATAGGTGCGCAGGATGATAGCCGCCTGACGCTTTACAAAGTTCCAGTTGCCCCGGTGCAGACGGGACGGGCGTGTCGAGTTGGTTCGGATCGGCACGTGCGCAACGGCCATACGCCGTTTTCCGGCCTGAATCAGATGGTCGATGGTATAGGAAAAATCGCTGATGACAAACAACCGGAGCGCGGTCTCGCGGGTATAGGCGCGGAATCCGCTGGGAGCGTCCGGTACGCTGGTTCCGGAGGCACAGCGTACCACCCAGCTTCCAAATATTTGAAGCCATTTTTTGCGAAGACTGAAATGCGCCACGGTTACGGTCTGGCGGTCACCGATGACCAGGTCCGCCCTGTCCTGCAGGATACGTTCGACCAGTTGGGGAATCTGATCGCCGGGGTACTGGTTGTCAGCATCCGTATTGACGATGATATCGGCACCGTGCCGCAAACAAGCGTCCAAGCCAAGCTGAAACGCCGAAGCCAACCCTCGGTTTCGGTGAAGCGAAAGCACATGGTCCGCGCCGGCCGTCTTGGCCATCTCCACCGTTCCGTCGGTCGAACCGTCGTCTATTACCAGCACCTCGACCCGGTCTACACCGGCGATGTTTCTCGGCACGGCCCGGATAACGCTTGCGATGGTTTGTTCTTCGTTGAGCGCGGGAATCTGGACGATGACTTTCACAGCATATCCTTACCAAGACCGGGTGTGTGTGGCACAAAACGGCTCAACGCGACCCCCTGTGTATGCGGGCAGCCCTGTCACGCATCTGCTCCTCGAGCAGATGCGTGGTCGTTTCGATACCCTGGCGTCTAAACTCCGGAAGAAACCGAAGCAACAGCGTCGCCGCAGCCTCCGCGTCCCCCATGGCGCGGTGGGCACGTCGATGGAGAATGCCGAGCCGCGCGGTCACATTCGGCAGGCTATAACGATCCAGCCCCGGTGACAAACGCCGTGTCATCCACAACACGTCAAATACCGGCACGGAAACGGGGGGAACTCCGGCCCGAAGGAGTTCCATGTTGAGAAATCCCATGTCGAACGGAGCGTTGTAGGCGGCCAACGCAGCGTCTTTCATAAAATCGAGTAGGGATGGGAGAATCTGTCCAAATGCCGGCGCAGATGCCGTCATGTCGGTCGTAATACCGTTGATCGCCGAGGCTTCGACGGGGATAAACCGCTCCGGGTTGACCAGCGAATGCAACCGTCCGGTTTCTACGCCTTTCCCATATCGGATCGCGCCGATTTCGCAGACCCGGTGACCGCGTTCCGGCTCCAAGCCGGTCGTTTCCACATCGAAAACCACGATGTCGAGCGCATCGATCAAGCTATCGAGCACAGGAGATCCTGTAGTGGGGATGGGGTGCCGGGAACGGGTTACCGATGTGAAAAGGTCCGAGGGTGTGTACGGCTCGCTCGCCGTACACACCCGGAGGCAAAAAACCGAATGTTGCGTAAAACGTCCCACCGATGGAAAGAAGACGCGTGCTTCCCTACAACCCGATAGACCGAAGATACTGTCGGCTTTCGGTGATGGACGAAAGCACAGGGTTGTCCGTCCGATCCTGCTCGTATACGATCCAGTCGGCCCCCACCTCGCTCGCTGCGGCAAGCGAGGCCCGAAGATCGACCGTACCGCGTCCCAATTCCGTAAACGAGCCGGGCGCGCCGTCCTTGAAATGATAATACCCGGCGCGGTTGGCATATGTGCGGATAAAATCCGCCGGATTTTCGCCTCCGACCGTCACCCAGTATACATCGATGTTAAAGCGGACAAGCGCGGGGTCGGTATGTTCGGCGAGTCGATGTATGCCTTTGACCCCCCCTTCGAGCGGATTGAACTCAAAGGCATGGTTGTGATAACAAAAAGTAATGCCTTCGTCGAGACACTGCGCGCCGGCACGGTTAAACGTTTCGCCGGACTGGTCGTAGCCGGTGAGGGAGTGGGTATCCGCGACACCGGAGCAGATGAGATAGCGTCCGCCGAGGGCTTTGACAAAGGCGATGTGGGTCCGTAGCTTGGCTTCGTCGGCAAAATCTCCGTACCCCGTGTGAATACCGGTAAAAATCAAGCCGTGCCGCGCAAACATTTCTTTTACCGCCGGCGCGCCGTATCGGTGAACGTAGTCGCCGCACTCCACTCCGGCATAACCGACGGCGCGGCACTCTGCCGTAATGCCTTCCAGATCGTCTTGCGTACGCGAACCGTATATGATCGGTTGAATTCCTACCGATGGCTTTGCCATGTGACCTCCGATACAGCGCGTATCTTATGCCCGTCGGTAAGACGGCATGGAAGAAAGACCGCTGGCCTGCGGATGAAAAAGCCGTGTCAGATGGGCTTCGAGTACGCCGCGGTTGAGGTCCGGGCGGTCTACGCAAACGGTGACAAGTTCGTGATCGACGACGTCGCACAATTCCGCCAGCGCTTTCATGCGGTCCACCGAATTGATGAGCGCCTGTCGGATCGGAATACGTTCGGGAAAGATGTCGATCCCGTAATACCCGGTATACCCGTACATCTTCATCGCATAAAGACCGGCAAAGATCTGCTCAGGAGAAACCAACCCTACCTGCAAGTCCTGATCGTAATTGCCGAGCGGCTGGCTGTTCCAATGCGTATGCACCAGACGCCCTTGCTTGAGGATACGGCTGAGCGCATAGGGAAAATCCTCGAACCCCATGAGCACATGGCCCAGTTCGGGATTCAACCCCACAAGCGTATGCCCCTGATCGAGCAGTTTGCGGTTTTCCGCCGACCGGAGACGCGACTCTACGTCCTGTGCCATGATCAGCCCATCGGGCGAATTGCGATAGATGTTGTTTCCTCTGGGTTCGTACGGTTTGGGTTCGATGGCTACGCGAATACCGGGCACGGCGTCAATCGCTTCGGCCAACCCCTCCTCGAAGCGGTTCCACATGGCATAGAAATCCATCCCGAAATTGAGTTCGTACCCGTCGCCCCCCGGCCATACAACCATAAAGTCGGTGTTGAGCGCCCGGTTCATTTCCAGTGTCTTGATCACCCGGTCGATGGCTGCGCGCCGCGCCAAAGGAACCGGCGACGAAAGCGAGCCATATTCAAACTGTTCGTCCCAGAACAGATTGGGAATGACCGTAATCAGCCGGATACCCGTTTCTTTTTCCAGTTTCTGATACAAATGGACATTGTCTTCGTTGACCTCGTTGGGGTAGTGCGCCTCGATGCCGCACAACCCGTATTCGGCGAGTTCGCCCGCAATGCTCAGCCGGTCTTCGATGGACATGGGCTTTACATAGGCGGCGTGAAACCTGATCTGGCCGGGCGCGAAAAACCAGACCCCGGCCGATATCTTCAGGTTGAGCTTGAAAGATTTCAGGTGGGCGATCAGATCGTCCCCCGACCGTACCGTTTTCTGACCTCTGAGATCGACCAGCATGTTTTCCTCCCGGCGGATGAAAAGGCCCTACGCTACGCATGGATGTACTGGAAACGACTGTCCCGATAATAGACGTACGTCGAAAAACTGTCAATACCTTATACGTCCTATAAGACGCTTTGTGCGTCAAAAGACCGCTTGACCCTGTTCCCGGTGTTGGGTAATTTGCCTTGCAAGAAAGACGATATGGCCATACTGCGTTGCTCTGTCGTTTTGTCGCCCGTAACCTGTCGTGCAGGGGGGAGTCCGTGTTTCGTGCGTTTTTTTTGTCTGTCTGTCTCCTGTCGATGTCGGCGTGTGGCGTCTCGGTCCGTCCGGCTGCATCGCCGCCGGTCTCTTCCCCGGAATCTGTGCAGCCACCCTCTGAGCCGGCGGAATATGCGGTGATTCCGTTTGAAAACAAAACGGGAAACCCGGACCTCAACTGGCTGCGCACCGCGTTGAGCGCCACCCTGTCGTCGCGGCTCAAAGACCGTCGCGGCATGACGACGGTAGACGGTTCCTTTGTCGGTCAGGTGATGGGAGAACAGGGGGTCGCGCCGTCGCTTGTGCTGACGTCGGAACAGGCGATCGCGCTAAGCGGCTCTTTATATGCGGAATCACTGATTGCCGGGGCGTTCGAGGGTCGGGAAAGGGAACTGATCCTCACGGCTTCCGTGTTTTCGGGTGAGACGGGCACTTCGGTAAAATCGGTCACGGTTTCCGTACAGAACAACGACCGTTCGCGCGCCATCAACCAGTTGATCGACGAACTGACCGGGGTCACTCCTACACCGGAGCGCTCGGTTTTGCGGGACGCGACCGACGGCGGTCGTGCCCGCACGCGGACGATTCGTCCTCCCATAGAGACGGCGGTGGAAGGGTTCAAATCGCTTTCTTTCGATTCGGCGGAAGAGGTGGAACGCTCGATCAAGTCGTATCGGATGATTCTCGAAAACAACCCCGAATTTGCCGACGCGCATTTTGCCGTCGGGTACGGATACGACAAGCAAGGCGATACGGAAAAAGCCATCGCGGCGTACCGACAGGCCGTGACGCTCAACCCGCTCAACGTCGATTATCTCTATACGCTTGGCTATGCCTACGAACGGACCAAGGACTACCGCAAGGCCATCGAGTATTACAAGGCCGCGTTCGCCATTACGCCCAACGATGCCGAAATTGCCTTTGCGTTGGCCTTTGCGCATGAGAAAATCGGAGAGTACGCCGAAGCCATCACCGGGTATCGTCAGGCCATAGCGCTCAACCCGGTGGACTACGAAGCCCACGAGGGATTGGCGTCGGCCTTCGAAGCCGGAGGGCAGTTGAATCAAGCGCTGGAACAGTACCACAAGCTGATGGAACTGCGCCCCACAGATCCCGCCCCGACACGGACGTTTATCTCCGTCGCCGTAAGGATGCAACGATGGGATGACGCCGTGGCCGCGTGCCGGGCGCTTATCGAAAAAAATCCACGCGACGTGGAAACCCGTGAAGTGTTGGCGCAAGTGTACCGTTCGCAAGGCGACATCGGACAGGCTATTGCGGCGTACCAGGAGATAGTACGGGTCGATCCGGGCAACGCCTCCGCCCATATAAGTCTGGGCAATATATATGTGCGGCAGAAACAGTACGACCGGGCTGTGGCACAGTATCGCGCCGGTATACGGGCCGTTCCGTTGGCTTCACTACTCTACTATAACCTCGGCAATGTGCTGACGTCGTCAAAGGATTACCGGGGCGCGCTCGAAGCCTATGACGGTTATCTGAAAAACGACCCTGCAGGAGAATACGTACCAGGTGTCCGTAAAAAGATCGACGAACTTCGTCTCAAGGTCATGAAAGAACAGTAATCGACTATCGTCCCGAACCTGGTAGGTTGGCGGTTTCGGTTTGCAAAGAGGAGTCATTCGTGAGAATCGCCGTAACGGGGGGTGCAGGGTTTCTCGGCTCGCATCTGTGTGACCGTCTGCTGAAAGACGGTCATCAGGTGGTTGCCGTGGACAATTTTATTACGGGGCGTCCTTCCAATATCGCACATCTGGCGGGGCAAAACGACATTCAGTTTATCGAACACGACGTTTCGCGTTTTATCGACATCGAGGGCCATGTCGATTTTGTCATGCATCTTGCCAGTCCGGCCAGCCCGGTGGATTTCGAGCGGTATCCCATCCAGATTCTCAAGGTGGGCGCGCTTGGCACACACAACGCGCTTGGACTCGCCAAAGCCAAAGGCGCAGGCTTTTTTCTCGCCTCCACGTCCGAAGTGTACGGCGATCCGCTGGTAAACCCCCAGCCTGAGAGCTACTGGGGCAACGTCAACCCCGTCGGCATACGGGGTGTGTATGACGAAGCCAAGCGTTTTGCCGAAGCCATCACGATGGCCTATCACCGCTATCACGGTGTCGACACGCGCATCGTTCGGATATTCAACACATACGGTCCGAGAATGCGGGTAGACGACGGGCGCGTCATGCCGTCGTTTATCAGCCAGGCAATGAGAGGCGAACCTTTGACCGTATACGGGGAAGGCCAGCAGACCCGA
>Ga0194131_10003802_pt1 | contig 23385 bp, 19 predicted proteins | sample TA2KigO120mmetaG_FD_148631 | JGI IMG/M metagenome (GOLD analysis project Ga0194131, IMG submission 148631) | Freshwater microbial communities from Lake Tanganyika, Tanzania - TA2015053 Kigoma Offshore 120m | ecosystem: Environmental > Aquatic > Freshwater > Lake | place: Tanzania: Lake... | reverse complement strand
GCTTCTTTAATTTCATTTTTTAATTTAGGAAATTTTTTAATATGCATTTCCTTGTTTCTGTCTACTAATTCTTTCCATGTTTCTCTTCTGTTTAATTCAGGTCTGAATTTAGCGTACTTCATGTAAATTGTTAGGTCACTAAGAATTTCCTGCGTTATGTTCATTTTGATATGAAAATTTAATTTGATTTATGTATTAAAATTAAAGTAATTTCTGTATAGCACTTGTATATACAGATTTAGGATTTGCCCCTTTAATAGTATCAATTATTATACCATTTTTTTCAATAACAACAAGAGGAACTCCTGTCACAGAATACGCTTGAACAAGCTCAGGATGTTTATCTATGTCTATATCTATATAATTAACTCCAGATATTTCTCTTTTAATTTCATCAAAAAGGGGGGATAATATCCTGCACGGGCCACACCACGCAGCCGAAAATTTAAGAACCTTTACCATGTAATCTATAATTTGTGAATATAAATATAATATATACTATACTTCCATTTTAAGTTTTAAAAAATTACTTAAATGCTTTTTCTCATCTGTGCTTATCATTCCATCAACAAAAGGAGTTGGAGGTTTAGATGATGGATTATCTATTTCTTCTTCATCCATTGGAAATTTATTTAATTCTATGTGCCCTGTAGCTGTATTAATTTGAGCAAAGTATGTTAATCCATCCATACCATAACGATTTTTCATAATATGGAAACGGCCAGTACCATTTACTTTATCTTGACGTTTTCTTGATAATGACATCGCAAAATCGCTAATCATAATTTTATCATATGAACCCGCTGCTTTATCACCTTCAATAACATCATCTTTAGCACCAGCACGATTAACTTGAGATACTGACCAAACAGGTAAATTTAACTCACGGGCTAATCCTTTTGTAGCTAAGTATATATCATCAATCTCTTCTTTTCTTTCTTTGCTATTACGTTTAGCACGAAGTAAATCTACATAATCGATAATAACTAAATCTGGTTTGTTATCAAGATCAGTTAATTTTTGAATATGTGATTGAATTGTTGTTATCGTTGCTTTTCCTGGGGGGTATTCTTTAATTGTAAGGGTACCAGGTAGTTCTTTTACTATTTTTTCAACTTCTGCTCTAAAACTTCCAATTACATTAACAGCATGATTTGCAAAATGGGCATCATAACGTAGACCAACATACCCTTCAGGTAATTCAAGTGTATAATGAACTACATTAAATCCTAATTTTACCGCCCAAGCACCTAATGCTACTAATGTCCAAGATTTACCTCCACCTGGATTACCGAATATCAAGCCAAAGTCACCACCACCTAATCCACCACAGAGCAATTCATTAATTAATTCCCATGGAGTTGGGATTATTTCACGTACTTCCTCTCTGTAACGGGTTTCAATGTCTTTATTATATTCGTGTCCTATATTTTTATCTTGACCTGCCTTTAGAGCATTATCAACAATGGTTCTAATATCATCATACATTCCTGATTGTAATAAATCTACGGATTGTAATAATGCATTTTTTAATTGTTGGTTTTTACAAAAGCTACTAAATTCTTCTTCCACATATACATTATCATCATTTGCTGTTTTAAATACTTCTTTTAATTGCTCAATAACTGATGTTTTGAGAATATCATTTTCTATTTTCTTTATTTCTACTTGAAGGGTTTCTAATGTTGGAGTAGTATGGTACTTATCAAAATAAGCCATTGTTGTTTTTATTATCCATTGGTGTGCTTGGTTATCAAAATAATCAGGTGTAATTGTGTCCCTGATTGTAAGGATAAACTTTTTATTTTTAAGTAATGAATTTAACACCTTGATTTGAAAACCAAGTCCATACTGCGATAACTTATTAAATGCAACCATCTTTTTTTATTTATATAATGTAAGATACGAAAAAGTATTTGATAACCAAAATTCTACATTAGGAATTGAGTTACCTAAGAAATCTTCGTTATACATCCTTAAGAAATTAGTTCTGTTATATTTGAAAGGAAGTGTAGTTATTAATTCATCTAATTCAACTACTGCCTCTTCACTTAATACTGGGTTAGACAAATCCATAAGTTGTCTATTAATATCAAGTTGATGTTTAAAATTAATTATATTGCCATATAAGGCATGTTCATCAATTTTTTGTTCAGCGGTTTCCATTATATAATCAAATGAATATTTTTCATCATTTGTAAATTCAGGAAATAATTTAAGTAATTTTTTTTCACCAATTCCTTTTACACCGGGCAAATTATCAGAGTCATCCCCAGTTAATATTTTATAATTTAAGAAATTAGCAGATGATATTTTATATTCTTCCGATACTAAAGCAGGAGTGTAAAATTTCTTTTTAATTGGTGAGTAAACGGATACTTTAGGGCTTACTAATTGTAAAAAATCTTTATCAGCAGACATAATTACTACTTCACCAGGCAAATTAGTAGCTAAATAACCCATAACATCATCAGCTTCTATTTTATCAATAGCAATTAAATTAACAGGTAATTGTTGTAAGTAATCAATTAATCTAACTACTTGATTTTCTATTGATTCAGATTCTTCTTCTTTATTATTAAATGTTTCCCAGTGAGTAACTTTAATTAGTTTTCTATTTGATTTATATTCTGGGTATAGATATTTTTTATTTGTTGTGCTTCCTGCTCCTTCAAAACATAAAATAACCCTTGTGGGTTTAATATGATTAATAGCAAAACCTATTGATTTTAAGAAACCAGTAAGTCCTCCAATATGATGCCCTTGATAATTCAAGTGCTGTATCATAGTAAAACACCTTAAAAAGGTGTTCATAGCATCTATTAAGAGCACCTTGCTATTTAAATGCAAGGGCTCCTGTTTAGATTCTTTTATGTCGTCAAGTAATGATTTAAAAAATTCTTTATTGCCCATTTGTGTTTAGTTCAGGTTCATTGTCAAAAATGTCTCTGATATCTTCTCCCATTTCATTTTCTTCTATAATATCAAAGTCTTTAGTTCCAAGAACTTGAAGCCATTCAGCCGAGTGAGCTTTTTTGTATTCATCAACTGCTTTTTTATCATCTTCGATGAATCCATGAACTGTCATAATAACAGATCCTCTACTGGTTACTCCAGTAATGTGGTTTTTATCGCAACTAATTTTTGTTCGTTTAGCAAATTCAACATCTTTACCATTTTTAGTTGCTTTAATTTTATTAGTACCACTATTAGTAACATTACCAAAAGTAATAACTAACGAAGAATCAAAGAACATAGTGTCACCACCCTTATTTTTCATTTTAGGTTGTTCCATTGGTGTCATTGGTTTTGCTACCCATATTTTATTAACAGCAACTAATGAGTTAGTATAAGGCATATTTTCCTTTCTTGATAACACAATTTGCTGATCGATAAAATTACCAAATTGTTGAGACATAGCCCCTGCATTCCATTCATTGTTGTTTTTATTTGATTCAATAGATAAACGACAAGGAATACTACCTACTGAGTCCCAAAAGAAACATAAATTATAAGGCAAATTACCTGTTTTTTGTTCATGAAGTAAATCAGCAATAAACGCTGCTACATCTTCAATTGTATTTAAACTACCTCTATCGGTATAGATAAAGAAACCTTTATAATCAATTACTTCACCTGTAGATTCATCTACAACTTCCTGCACTTCAAATCCCATTTGTTTAGCATGTTCCCAAGACCATTTCATCTCAGTTACAATAAAAACGGGCAATATGCCCATTTTTTGTGCTACAACAGCTGCTTCTAACATTGCTGTTGTTTTACCTGTATCCGAATGACCACGTAATAATGTTACGTGACCAATCGGAATCCCGGGTATAGACAATGTATCTTGAAAAGCACGGGATAATGGTATCCATGTTTGAGGTTTAAACTTAACAGGTTGAGCTAAGTATTTACTCTGTTTAAATTTTTCTAAATCAAACGTGCCCTTAAGTTTGCTTGATATTACTGAGCTAATATCTTCTGCTTTTTTAGATTTTGTCATGTGTTATTATTCCTCTTTAAATAAATCGTCAAATTCTTCTTCATCGAAATCTTTTTTCTTCTTAACGTTTAATTGTAAACCCGTTGTTTGTTTAGAAGGTGATGATACTACTGTTTCTTCTTCATCACTATCTTCACTATCCTCAGGGTTTAACCATTCCTGAAGTGATTTTTTCATTTCGTCAAATTCGAACCTTTTAAATAAAGACATAACATCAGGTTGTTCAGCTAACCAAGTTTTAATTTGTTTGTTATCATCACTTAATGCTGATGTTTTGGTACGCACACGAATAGATGATTTGTTGAATTTATTACCTGTTACTTCAGGGCCAACTGTATCAACGATAAAGTCACGACCATCCATAACATCAGTATAATCTCCAATATCTTCATCTTCGGCCATACTTAATAACTCAAGATACATTTCTTTACCAAATTCCCAAAGGCGAACACCTTTATCTTCTTCACCACGCACGACGACAGGTGCAAAGATACGGAGTTTTGGTTCGATTTTCTTGGCTAATGACCAATTTGCCTTATCACTTGTTTTACGCAGTTGAGCTGCAAATTCAACGATAGGGTCTTTTTCGCCAAAGTTAGTCAAAGCAATCATCATTCTATTTCCGATGTTGTAGTGAATATACACTTCACGGAAAGGATTTGCTTTATCAAACTTAGACGGCACGATACGGATAGTAGCTTTACCTACAACCGGACGCCAGAAATTTTTAGCACGCTCTTCTTTATTATTAGAGCCGCTTTTCGTCTTCTGAAGCGAATTGAGACGCGATTTGATTTGTTTTAAATCCATATAACTTGTTTTTTGTTTTTGTAAATATAATATAAAAATCTTAGATAACCAAATTTTTCTTATCTATTGTCTATATAAACTAATACTTGACAATAATATTCAATGAAGTGTTCATTCCATAAATCCCATTTAATATCAAAATCATCAAGGGAAAATATCTGGTGGTTTGGAAATTCTTTTAAATATAAATCTCTAAATGTTCTAAAATTTTCCTTTTCTTCAGGAGTACATAAATGCCATTCACCTACTATTTTTTTTACGTTTTGTTTAATCCAGGGAAGATTATCTTGATTAAACATGGCATATTCACCCCCCTCACAATCTGTTTTAATAAAATCAATTTGATTGATGTTGTATTCTTCTAAAAACTTATTAAATGTAGTACATAATGCTATATTAGAATCATCTTCTTTTATTCCAAACAAATTTATTTGAGTTAATCCTTCTTTATTAAATATTGCTTTTTTGATAATAGTAACAGGACCATTTTTAGTATTATTTGCTAAAGTATCCCATTCAACAGGACTAGGTTCAAAACAATAAACATGTTTTGGTTTTTTATCCAAAATAGAATAGGTAAAAGGGCCAATACTTGCCCCAAAATCAACCACAATATCTCCTTCTTCAACTTCAAAAAATTTTTCATACATTTTATCTTGAAAAATTTCTCGCGTAATAGAATCTTTATGCCATTGCGAATAGTTTTTTGTAATAATACCATTTGATAAAGTACGATTACTGGGTTTATTCATCCATCCCCAATCAAATGAAGATAAATCTAACATAACTTTTATTTTATCTTTATAGATTAATTATTTGGTGGATTTTAGTATCTAATTTTTTAAAATCATCACCGCGGGTAAGTAATATGCAGTTTTTATAATCATTCCAATTAACCATATAATTGTTATCCATGATTCCTCCATTTAATGATTTAATCAAGGCATTCAATGCATTAATAGTATATAATGTATTACTTTCTTTTTTTCTATGTAATAATATAGTACCAGGCAGAATATCGTTTGTAACATTAAACGAATCTACATTATACGTACACACATATTCCTCCGTTGATGGAACGTGAAGCACAAAGATTTTATTAAATAAAATTTGATACTTACGTTTTATATCATCTAAAACAGAAGAGAGATTTTCTTTTGTAGTAAAAGTACAAAATAACTTGTTTGCCAAATCTTCAAAATTTAGTCTACTATCCATAAATATTGCAATTAGTTTAAAACCCCATAATTATCCCCTGTTTTCATCTTAGTAGGGAATCCAAGATTTTCAAGTATGTTTTTAATATCTGTTAATAATTTTTTTCCATCTTTACGAGATACATCTAATAAAAATGAATCATAAGTATATAATACTACTTTTGTTTGTTTATCTTTTAAATATTCAAATACCAGTTTTAATGTTTTAACATTATAATATGTTTCATATGATTGAATAATATAACTGAGTAGTTTATTTTTAGTAGGGTTCTCAATTTGCGAAGCAGGAAGTTTAGTCATTATTAAATCTAAGACTTCATCATTTACAAAGTTATCCCATTTAACATCTAAGTATTCATTTAATTTAGCAAAGAATGGTTCGTGGATATGTTCTTTTCTAATTCCACCATATAAATTTTGAAACATTACCTCTTTAGGTATTTCATCATATGGGTTAGTTTTCCACTCATACCCAATAATTTTTGCGATTATACGTGGATGATATGCGCTATAATCGAATTCAACTAAATAATCATTTGTTGGTGTGAATGTTTCGCGTGCGCCGTTATCCTTGTTTAAAGCGCTGAAATTAATATTATTAAACGCATTAGTTGGGCGGGTGGTGTGATTGTATAAATTAAAATATCCATATATATGATTAGCTGAGATTGAATAGTTTATCCAATTAAATTCAAAATGTTTTTTAAGTAATTTATCATCAAACCCAATACCTTGTTTTTCTATATTATAAAATACATCAGTATAATCATTATTTAAATAATCATTAGGCATTAATCCTAAACACCAAGATATATTATTAAATATGTTTTCTTGTTTTTCATAATGTTTAGAAAGGGGAATAATACTATTAATATTTTTTAGATGAAAAAACTTATTATAGAAATGATCGTGTAGTATAGTATTAAACGTCTCTTCTTTAAGTGCTTCAGGTAATATAAAGTTTACATCAATAATAGGTAATTCATCACCAATTAGGTATTTAGTTGCTTTTTTATCTAACGTATATATGCGTTCGTGTTTTTTAGTAAGATAGTTTAATACTGATTGTAATGGTAGTTTAAATGCCTCACTATGGTTAATAGTAAACAAATAACCTTTTGATGTAGGACATTTATAGTATATTAAACAGGTTTCACTCAGCTTAGGATGAAAATTATCATTAAGCGGAATTATGTTAATAAAACAATTTTGACAATCAGTATGTAGTTGACTGAGTTGGTTCTCAGTCTCAATAATATAAAACATAACCTTTGTTTCTATAAATATAATACTATATTTTTAGATTTCCAAAACTAGCCATATTTTGAGCTCGAATTTCTTTTAGTGTTTTATCTAATAGTAATGAAATAGAACCAGCTACTGTTGTGTTCATAGGTTTTAGAAGTATATTTTCTGATTGGGCGGTAGTGGCTCCGTTGAATATATCCCCATTCCCCCTTACATGATAATAACCAATATATTCTTTTCCATTACTTTTATATTCTAATTCATTTCCCCCAGTATATTGTCCAGAAATTACCTCTAATGATTCTAAAACAGCAAATTGGGTTAAATTAGAAAAAAACTTTTCAATACTAGGATAAGTTTTTGATTTTGTTATTAAAATTCGTTTATTAGTATTAATTATTCCTGCTCGGGGATAATCTTTATTTTCTTTATTATCACGTAATGGGCCTGTAATTTGCCAAAATATAGAAGTTACAGCCCACATTGGGTAATTATATACTCCCCCTTTATACAATAAATCATTGTATGTAGGCTGGTCTATTTCTAAAAATATAGAGTTAGGTGAATTTCTTTTTTTGGCTACATAGCGTGTAAAATATCCTCTATTATAGTCTTGAGGGGTTGGTTTAGGAAAATAAGGTAAAGGTTCTTTTAGTGTGCCTATAACTGAATTAGAGGCACCTGCCCTTCCTTTAGATAGTACAGAATAGATATCATTATTTTGATTATTTGGAATTTGAGGATTAGAAGTAGCAGCACTTATAGGTTCTAGAGGAGCAGATGAACCCTCCATTGGGTTTTTCCCCATTTTGCGTTTCCCGTCATAGGTTTCATAATAGTATCCTACATATGGTTCTTTAGTTATTGGATTAATAAACTTATCACCATTAGTATACAGGTTATTTATTATTCTATTTTTTGGAAAATATTGAGCCATTATCCTAAACTTTTTTCTATTTGTGATTTATAAGCTTTTAATATAGCAGTAGGTATATCATAGTGTGGTGTAGATACTTTTGTTATTCCTACTTTACCAGCCCCCGCATCTACTAAATCTTTAATATTTCCAAATAATTGTCCTTTGCTATCAACCCCTCCATAAAAACCTTCTCTAATACGTTCTACGATTCCTCTAGCTATAACTGCTGTGGTAATTTCCCACGCCTTAGGATTATAATATAAATACTGGAATGTTCCTCCTCTAGCTATAACTGCTTTCACTGCTGATATTAAATTATCTGACGGTACAGGGTCCATTATTATAAAGTTTCTAAGTTCTTTTCCTGATGATTTAACTGCTGATAATACACTAGCACTATTATTTCCACTTCCTGAATAAATACCTATGTTTAATGTTCTTTGAGTTAATCCTGCTTTAGTTAATAGTTCTTGGTATTCTTTTTTAACACTTGAATATAGAGTAGCCCATGTTGTTGGGAATACTAAGACATATTTATCAAACCAATCAGGTGCGGCAGCTGTAACTTTTTTAGGCATATAATCTCTTCCAACTATTCCCCCAATATCAACACCTGGATAAAATACAAATACATCAACTTCTTTTTTAGTAGTGGTTTTAGGTAAATAAGTATAAGTATTAGCTGTAGTATTTTTACCACTATTTTTTACTGTTATACTTTCCAATTTTTCTTGTTCATTTTTTTGAACAGTAGGATCAGTAGTTGTAGGAGGAGCTGCTGCCGGAGCGGCCGCTGGTGCTGGAGCCGCTGATGGAGAAGGAGAGGGGGTTGCTATCTTTGTTTGAGTGGTAATTCTTTTTACAGAAGCATCTACTGCGTCTTTTAAATTTAAACTTTGTCCTGAAAGAGTTGTTACCCATTGATTATTTTCTATGGCGTTTTCTATTTTTAAAACAATAAATCCTAATTTAGTTTTTCCACTTTCCTCTCGATATGACAAAGGTAAACGTTCAGGAGGAATAACAAATGTTTGATTTACTAGTATTCCTGAAATGCCATCCATTTTTATACTCATTTCTAAAGGAATAAGTGCTGCTGCTTCAGTATCTTCTGAATCTGCTTTTATTGCTAATAATTTTTCTTTTAATGTTGTTCTAGCTCCCTCAATATCTTCTTCACTATATTTAAATAATTGATATATTCCTTTAATATGACGTGATAATTGGTCATCTGGAGATTCAGGTGCCCCCTCCTCTCCGCTTGTGCCTGAGGAACCTGAAGTTCCTGAAGTACCTGTTTCATCTGTAGAATCTACTTTAACAGGCATTATTCTGTCTTTAACATATTCATTCCATTTACCAATAGCACTAGCATCTATACCTGCTGCTTTTGTACTTTTCCCAGCAGCTTGAGATCCAATAATTAACATTGAAGCTAATTTAGGAGATATTTTAGATGTAAAGCTATAATTTTGTACAATTGAACTTAAACCAATAACATCAATTATAGCAGGTTTAGCAGGTTGACCTATTCTTTGATCATCCATTAATTGAATACAATAAGATTCATCATTAAAAGCTACTCTAAATTCATTTACACCTCCTAAAGCATTATTAACGTCTTGAAGAATTTCATGTAAAAATTTATCTAACTTAACAGATTTATCTGCTTCAGTACCTGCTAAAGCATCCATTTTATTTACTATATATTCTATATTTAATAAAACATTCATCAAAGATCCCTGATGGTCTTCGTTCCAGAATTTTACAAAAGCAGTAATTTTTTTACTTAATATATCAGCATCAGGATCGTATTTATTATCAGCTCCTATTTGACTTAAAGTAGGTTTTAATATTGGTTTGCCGTCTTTTCCTGTTGCTTGTCCTCCAAATAAATAACCATTTAAAACATTACCATCAGCAATATTAACTAAACATACATTAGGATCTATTGATACTGAGTAAGGGTTTGCAAAACAAAAATTTGTTTTGTTATTAAAATCTAGATAAACAAAGGGTTTTGTTTTATCATCCTTATCTCCCTTTGAAGTATTATATATCATTCCTGAACATTGAATAATAGCTAAAAAGTAGCCAAAAGGAATATAAACTTTAGGAAGTTGGTCCTTTGTTTCAGCATCAGAAGAAGTTTTTCCTAGATCAGGATTAGTTACATAAGCAACGGCAAATAAAGAAAACAAGCTAGGATCAATTAAAGGTATGTCTTTTAAAGGAACTTGCCCTGATATAGCGGCAAAATTGTTTCCTCTTAATGCTAATTGATTACCTGAAAATCCACCAGCAGTTAGCGTTAAAAAGTTATACTTTTTATTTTCAGTGAAAATATTATTAGTAAGAACTGGTGTAATTGTTGCTCGCATAGCCCTCTCTCCTCCACCTCCATCTGCTGGGTTTATTATTTCTCTAGATGTTAAAGCATTCTCATACAATGAATATAAATGTCTATGAATGATTGAATTATTTCTTGATGCTATAACCCCAGGTAAAAAATTTCGTTCAGCTGCTTGTTCTGCATCAGCAGCTGCTTGTGCTGCATCTCCAGCAGGGGTGCCTGTTGCTGGTGCAGGGGTGGCAGGAGGGGGTGGAGTAGATTCCTTGTATTGTTTTAAAAATTCTTTATATATAGCAAGTTTAGAAGGTGTAAGTAAATTACTCTGGTTTGAAGTTGTATAATTAATATTTAATGATTCAACAACAGAACCAGGTCCTGTTACTTTTAAATCAATATCATAACTACCATCATTATTAGAAGACCAAGAATAATTAACTAAAGTTCCAAATAAAGCATCATAATTCCCATCGGTTGATTTTCTTTGTTGAGTTATAGCAGCAGCAAGTTGTTCTTTATCTTTAATATTAAATACATCTATAACTGATACATTTGTTTCAATACTACCATCATTTTTAAGATAAGGTATATGGCCATATTCAATTATAAGAGATAATCCTAAATGACAATATAAAGTTTCAATAATATTAAATTGTTCAAGATCGTATGCTTTAACTTTAATATTTGCTGTTTTTAAAGCACCATAAGGACCATCACAGGAAATATTAAAAGAAGTTACACCAGGCATTGGTTTTAAACCCATCCCTAAACCATTACTATCCCCGTTTTGAAACCCTACACCATAAGCTTTATCTGCTCCTATACCACTTCTTAATACGGATCCATTATTAGCAGTTGCACTACTATATACAACACCACCTTGTAAAATATATTTTTTAGCTAAACTATCTCCAGAACCATATTTAGAAGCTAAAGGATTATCTACTTTAATATCAACATTAGATGTTACTCTTAACCATCCTGATCTGTTAGTTAACCATTGTAATTCTGCGTTAGATCTTTGCACTTGAGCTCCTTTAGCTAAAACAATTGATCTTTGATGAAATTGATCTACAACATACTTAGAAAAGTTTTTTCCAATAACATTTGTATAGTCTAAAGCGGCCATATTATAACGAAGTTGAATTATCAAGATTATATTCAGCTAATACTAAACTTAAATTAGCAGGGATTCGCAATTGTATTCCGTTTCCTGGATATATTGAATCTCCATTTAAGTTATTAGCCATAGCAAGTATCCACCATAAAGTTGAATCACCATAAAAATCAGAAGCAATTAAATCTAAACGGTCTGTGTTTTTAGTGATAATATAATTATCTTGTTCAGTAACAACTATATTAGGATAATATGTTGGACGATAATATTGAGTACCTACAGGTCTAGCCGAAGGTGATTTATCATCGCTAATTGTTGTTTTTTCTACAGGTATAAATAAATATCTATCTGACATAATTTATTATTTTACTGCTGCTACTTCACGTAAGAATTTATTATCCTTTTTAGCAGGAGTAATTAGTGCTACACCAGCTCCCCTCCTTGGCAATATACTCATAATAGGTGTAAATGACAAACTTATTTCCAAAAGTTGAGGTAATTCATACATATCATCATCTGGTCCTTTTTCTGGTTCAGTCATAGCTATTTCCCAAGAAGCTTCATCAGGAATAGTAATATTTACTGATTTTAATATTCCTGGCACCCTATACAAATAATCTCCAAAGGTTAATAATACAATATTACCTCTCATTAATCCTGAAGAATTATAATCAGGATAACATAATGAAATTAAATAATTAGCTTTTTGATAAATACGCTTCATTTCTGGTCTTGAAAGAGCAGGTAATGAAAAACTTAAAGCTACTTCTCTTGTAAAACCCTGATAAGTGTAAAATTGGTCACCTCGGCCAGTGTATCTAAAACTACTCCATTCGGCACTATGATTATCAGTAAACCCTTTTACATATGCACGTAAGTGAATTTTAGTTGTTTTTACTGGATTATTATTATCTACTCCTTCAATACAGAATTTAACTAAATCTCTAGCACTTTCTTCTCCAGGAATAAGAGAACTAGTTAGTGATATCATAGTTATTTTATCTTGTGTTGACTCATCAACATTAGTAATTTTAGAACGATTAAAAGTAGTTAACCCTGAATTAGCTAATCCAATTCTTCCTTGCATGTTTATGCTAGAACTTTCATAATCATAGCTATATAATGAGGTTTTACCAATGTTATTATCTATTAATATTTTTCTAAAATCTTGAGGGATTTGTCCCCTATTGTTTTGAGCTTCCTCTCCTCTTTTTTTAATTAAATTATAAGTAAAAGTATATCCAGAAGTAGAAGAAAAATTAGAAGCACCTCCCTCCTTTAATATATCTTTACTTCTACTTTCTTCTAATGGAGGAGAATCAAGTGATTTATATAATTTATAAGCTGTTTTTGCAACACCAGGTTCATCAGGATATGGAGGAAATGATGTGCCCGCCGGAAGTGTTTTAAAAGTACGAACAAAAGAACTACTGAATACTGTTGGATAAGGAGTTGTGTCATAGTTATTTATTGTAATATCTTTTTGTTGAGATGTTGCTTTAAAAGTTGAACCATTTGCTTCAATTCCACTTATTACTACTATTTTAGATTCGGAAACAAATACATTTTGAGCTGATATGTATCTTGAATAGTCAAATACTGGTTTTGAACCTGTTATTAAACTGAAATTAACAGGGTGTGGAGATTGTGAATAATTATTTATTACAACATCCGATTGTTGTCCTATATTATCTAAAGAGGAACTACCTTGAGCTTGAACATACCCAAGATTAAAATCATCTCCACTTTGTTCCATATAAGCATCAGAAGCAGTAATATATTTTTTATAATCTAAAACCTGTGCAGGATTAGGACGTGTTCCATATAAAAATGGATTTTGAGATATTGAAGCCGATGATGGAGTAGTAGTTTCAAACCTAGGGATAATTGTTTTACCTAGGCCATACGTAGTTTCAGGCCCATTAGGATATCCAAATAAATTAAGTTGTGTTTTATTATCTAAACCTAATTTTTTTACTAATAATGGATCTACCTCTCCTGCGTTTTGATTAATTTTAAGTTTGTATAAAGCAACTAATCGATTTGTTGCATCATTATTAGTTACTACTTGCTGGCCAACAACATAAGCATATTTTAACTGATTATTAGTTTTAGGAGAAATACCTGGTCTATCCCAATGTATTCCTGTCCCTTGAACCCCAATTTGAGCTAATGTATTTGTAGGTACATAAACTTGAGTATATGGGGTATTACCTAAAACACTACCTGCTTCTGTTCGGGGATTTGATAGTTGAAGTCCTACTTGTTTAGCAACAAAGAAAGGACCACGTTGTAAATCACCTAAAAATTTAGTAATACGTAAAGTATCAGTTGCTATATCAGTAACTGCTTTAGCACCCCCTCTAATTGGAAAATCTATACTATATTTCCCAGCAGCAAATCCCAGCTGGTCAATAGCAAAATCATTTTTGGGTAAATATGTTTTAATGTAAGGAAGCCCACTATTGCCGCCTCCAGGGCGGTCATTACCAAACTTTAAATTTGTTAGATCTGATTTTAAATCTATTAAGGGCATTCACTTGTTATTGAGGTTTTTTATCCAAATACTTCTCAGGGTTTGCCACTGGTAAATCTAACATTGCTTTTTCCAATCCTTTTACTGTTTGATTAGTAGAAGATGGCAAAGCATTCGCGGCAGTATCGGGAGTTTTACCTTGTAAACTTAATGTTGATGTTGTTGCTTGATCAAGAATTTGTGCCATGTTTTTATTATTTTATATAAATATTTTATTATCCTGTTCTTCGAGTAGCTATTGCCATTGGTGTTTGTAATCTAGTTGAAACGGCAACACCATCTAAATATATGTTACCACCTTGTTTAACTGCTGATATTAATTCATCTATTTTTGCATAAAACTCTCTGAGTGGGATTACAGCTTCAGCACCAGCTTCACCTACTAAAGCATTAGTAGGACCAGTTACTATACCACCGGCAGCCATTGCTTTTTTTTCACCTAAAGCAAAATCACCTAAACCTTTAAATATATTATCAGGTAACCAATCAATTAAATTATCTGTAAGCCATTTAATTGGTGATAAACCAAATGTACCTAAAAGAGCATCAACTAAACTTATTGCAGGACCCACTGCGGGGATTAAATTAAGTGACAAGTTTGCAATAGGATAAGCTGCACTTTTTATTATATCTTTACCTAATATAGCAGTATCTACTTTTTCACCTGCTGCTTTTCTAGCTTTAGCATCACTTACTATACTTGCTATATTACCAATTCCTCCTATTGCAACCATAATAGGTCCTAAAAATTTACTTAAACCTTTTAAAGCAGCTTTAACAGGCTTTGCAGCCAGATTTAAAGCACCTTTTCCTAATTTTTTAATACCGCCCCAAGCCCACTTACCTGCACTTTTTATTCCTCCCCACAACCTCCTAAACAAACCTCTCTTCTTTGGAGTTGGTTTTTTAGCAAATTGACCTGTTACAGGATCTCTATATTGCGCTTTCCTTTGGGGTGTTGCCTGGGTAGTTAAATCCGACCCCGAACTGGTCGTTCCCATTTCACCTCCACCACCCCCTCCACCTTCCATACCACCCATCGGCATCGGAAAACCACCACCTAAAAACGATAGAGCGGTTGGGGCTAAACCTTTTAAACCTTGAAAACCCTTTGCCAGCCATCCCAACTTTCCCTTGGGGAACTTAGTGGGTTTTATTCCCGGGGTTTTTCGAGGTACTCTCCTTTGTTTCCCTTTTTTATTTTTTCCGTAGGAGGAGGTGGAGGTGGAGGTGCCAACTCCAGAGGCCCCACCACTAATATCTTGAGTATATAAAGCTTGGAAAGGTGAAGAACCATCATGTTTTGTTTTTCTTAAAACATAGTTCTGAATCACGCCTTTTATAAACCCAACAGTTGCTACTAACCCGACAATTAGTCCGGCTCCACCTACTATCATTCCTAAAGCTTTACCTACACCTTCACCTTTACCCATTCCAAAAATACCAGCTAATTTTCCAATAAGCCAAGAAACTTTTTCAACACCTATAGCTAAACCTTTAACAAATCCTCCTATAGGACCTGCTACTACTGCTGCTAAAGATTCTTTCATTCTTTCAATGGCAGCATCCATTTGCTTTTGAGTATCTAGTGCCGCTTTTGAACGTTCAAGACTTTTACCTTCTTGAAGTGCTTGTAAAGCTTGTTGTGCTGCTGCCTCACCTCTAGTCTTTTTTATTTCATTATATACTTTCTTTTGTTCTTTATCTAATTTATTTAATCGTTCTTGAGAAACAAGAGAATTTGCTAACTCGTCAGCGGACATGCCTAATGATTTAGCTAAAGCATCTTGCTGAATTCTATTCATATTAGTAAATTCAGCTGAGCCTTTTATATTTTTAAGTACTTCAGCAGCCGCCCCCGCAGCATCTCCTTGCATGGCGAGATATCTTGCTTGGTTTAAATTAATATCTTTACCAATTAATGCTTCTGCTTCATATTCATTTTGAAGTGAAGATTCAATATCAAGAAGAGCATCAGATATACCCTTAGTTTTTTCTAATGTTAATCCTAGTTTCTGGGCTTGGATAACAGCGGCACCAATTAATTTAGGATCATTTTTATAAAAAGCAGATAATTGACCTTCTGTTTTAGCTACTTCTTGTAATACTTTTTTAGAATTTAAAAGTCCTTTATTTTGAGATGATACTGATTTAACAATATCTTCTTGAGTAGTATTATTTAAAAGAGCAAATTTGGTAATATTATTAGCCTCATCTGCTTGTAAACCATAAAGTTCAGTTAATGATAGTTGTCCCTCAACTATATCTTGGCTTAGGAAAGCAGTAGTACCCATGCTATCATTTATCTCAGACATAGCTTTAGCTACTTCTTTTCTTGTAGCGTATTCATCATGGGAATTTGCTGTTAGCATTTGTTGGTAGCTAACCATAGCTTTAGCTCCTTGAGCATTTAAAGCGTATTGTTTTCCAGTTTCAGCTACTTCTTTATTATATGCTGTTCCTAAATTATAAAGTCCTTTAAGTAATTTTATAACTAAAGTTATTTGAACTAAAGGATCTTTTAATGCTGCTCCTAAACCAGCACCTATACTTTTAAGACCTGCTCCCAAAACTTTCCATTGATTACTACCAGCTTCTTTAGCAGCATCTCTTAAATCTTTATTTATATCTTCAAAGAATTTACTTTGAATACCTATTTTTTCTAAAGTACCAGTAATTCCTTTAAATAGTTGACCAGTAACACCAAGAGATTTTTGGATACGCTCTTCTTCTATTCTTGCAGCAGTGGTTTTTTCAACTATGGTATTATAGTAACTTTCTTTATCTTTTTGGGCCTCAAGAATTTCTGTTTCGTATTCAGATAATTTTTTAATCTCTTCAACGGCAGCTTTTTCTTGCTTAGCTGTTAACTTTCCTGATTCAATTTTTCGCTTCCAATTTTCTTTATCTATTTGAGCTTGTTTAAGATTAGCATCTAAAGCTTTTTTTTCTGCAGCTACTTTTTTTTCAATTTCTTTTAATTCTTTAACAGTAAGAACATTTTCATCCTCTTTATGATTTTGGATTTTTCTAGATAAATCTTCTAATTTATTAAAATTACGTGTTAATAAAGTAGATGTTTTTACACTACCATTTATATCAGCAACTATATTTTTAAGAGTATCGGCAATGTTTGAAAATGTATTCCTTAAATCATCAACCTCACCCTCCATCAATTTAACTTGTCGGGTAGCGTTTTCAAGATTATTTCCTAACGATTGTACGAATTGATCAATATTCTTAAACCCTTCCCCACCTAAACGCTTAATTTCAGCGTCTAGTTCTTTAATACGCTTTTTTGCGTTTTCTATGTTATTTCCTGAATTTTTATTATCATCTGCCATGTAGATAAATATTAAGGCACCTAATTTTTAGGTGCCTTATTTATTGATGTGTATGTTGAATTAGATGCTATATTTGGTCGAGCTATTTCTTTTTTAGTGGTTTGTTTATTAACCATTAAATTTTGTTGGTTTTCTTGTTGCTCTTTAAGTTTATCGTAATATTCTTCAAGTAAATTAAACGTAAATGTTCTTAACCAAATGGGCATTTCATATATAGTATGCCAATCATATCCACCACCCCCATGAAACACCATTTCATGAATTGTGCGGAATAGATTAATTCTATATGTTGACGTCAGGCCAAAAAAAGTTAACTCCAATTGACATCTCTACGTCCTCCACTACGTAGCCGTCTACTTCAATAGTAGTCTTTAAATCGACATCAGGTATAACTTCTTTATAATATTGTCTGAATGCTCTTAAATCTTTAGCTAAGAAATAGTTGTCAACAAACTCACGTATTGTTTTTTTATCTGTATCACCATTTACTGAAGTGACAGTATATTTCATTCTTGTTGATACTTCAGAAGAGGCTGCATTTACTTTTTGTAAACCTTTAATTTCACGCTCAATTGCTTGTTCATCGCCGTGAGTTAATGCTTTAAAGGTAATTAATGTTTTTGTACTGGGAAGAGTAAATTCAAATGAATTAACGCCTTTAGTAATTAAATCCTCTCTTAATGGTTTGTTTTCTAATGTTGTTAAATCAACACTTACTTTTTTAACACCATCCCAATCAGGGTGTTCATATTCAAACTCATAATCCTTACCGTAACCTAAAATACGAGCAGCAATTAATATAGCGTTTTTATCACCAATTAATAAGTCGTTGTAATTAATTTTAGTAACGATTAATGACTGAAGTAATTTATCAATAACTACACCTTGACGAAGATAGTTAGCGTTAGAAAGAATATCTTCTTCCCTAGCGGTCATATACTTAATTTCTACTTTACCCTCAGCTAAAGGATTTCCTTCTGGGTATAATAAACCTTTAGAAGGTAACTCAACGATTTCTGTAGGGAATTTAAATTTAGGCTGTTCAGCAGGGCCTACGTTTGTAACATAATTTTGTTCCATATTATTATAACATTGTTTGATATAAATATATATCTCCTATAAACTTGATAAAAAAAGCGCTAAATTTCTTTAGCACCTTTCTATTATTAATGAATATATTAGAAATTCAATATACAGTAATCCATAGAGAGTGTAACTGATAAGCTAATAGCTGCATCAGCTGTCCAATCATAATCACCGAAAGTAACTGTTTTACAATAAGCACCTTTAATAATCCATTCACTTACTACATCACCAACAGGACCTAAAATGTCTAATGTTAAATCTTTTTTATAGAAATCAGAATAACCATCACGACCAGTTACTGATTCGTGAGCTAAACGAGCCCATTCCATAATTGCTTGAGCACCAGAAGGAACTACGGGATCGTATAATTCTAAAGTCATATCATTCCAACGAACTTTACCCTTAACTTTACGGTAAACGTTAATATGATCTAATATGATTTCACCCGCTTCAAATCCAGGAGCAGAAGCTTTTTTAATCAAATATGATGGAATACCATCTACATATAATATAAAGCGGTTTTGAACTTTAGGTTCAAACGCTGTGAACATGATTTCGTTCGGATTTAATACTGCCATTTTATCTATTGTTTGATATAAATATTATTAATTTATTTTTTACGCAAACTGAACACCAGTTGGAGTAATGTTGAAATCAAGAATAATAAATTCTGCTGTTTTAGTTGGTTGTAAGTAAATAGCACCTACTAATTGATTGCGATCAATTGTTTCAGCTGTATTATTTGATTCATCCATTACAACTTTATAAGTGTATAAACCTTGTTTTTGTTGTACGTTTTCTAAGTATGGATTAACTTGGTTTAAGAACTTATTTCTAGTTGTTGCTGTATTTTGTTCGAATACTAAATTATTAGCTATTTGGCCAATGAAATCTTTTAATGTAATTAATAAACGACGAACGTTTACACGATCAAGAGCTGATGCTTTAGATTGTAAAGTTTTCTGACCAAATGCTACAACACCTTGTCCAGGGAAAGTAGCTATTGGGTTAACTTTATTGATATATAGGCTATCACGATCTGCAGGTGATAATTTTCTTTCTGCTTGAATTACACCATTTAATCCACCACGATTGAAACCAGCAGGTGCAAACCATGTTTCTGCTACTTTATCATTATAAGCATAAACCCCAGCCATAATAGTTGAAGCAGGAACAAATACTAACTTACCAGTTTCTTGAGATAATACTTGAACCCAAGGCCAATAAGTGGCACCATATGATGAATCAAAGCTATTAGCAGCTGTATTAACAGTTGAAACAGCAGCACCATAATTAACCATATCAACAACGGCCATTGTATCACCTCTGTTTTCACAATTAGCCATTAATGTACTTAAAAGAGTAGAAGCATTTTGGTAGTTAACCCCTGGTAAAACAATCCATTCATAATCATATTCATCAGGATTTGAGAGAACTGAAATTGCGTTTGCATAATCACTTCCTGATAATCCCTGAATATTTACGCTATTAATATCACCAAACATTTTTAATCCAGGAGAAGCAGTAGTACCATTTCCAAATAAAGGACCTGTAGCACCACCAAAGGCACCACCTTCAGAACCAGAACCTACGGCAGGTAATGAAGCAGTATATGCAGAATTAAATGTTCCATTATTTAATAAATAATTTGGAGTTGGATTAGGTACATTTGATACACGAACGTATCTACTTTGGTTTATATATGAACCAGTAACTTGGACATTTAAATTACCATCACCATCAGTAATAAGGTTTTTAGTTTGGTTACCAATTGTATATTCAATGTAGTTTGTTGCGTTAGGGTCTAATGAAAGGTTTAACCAAGTTTCTACTACTAATTGTTGGTTTTGAGTATCATTACCTTGACGAATAATAAGGTTAAATGTACCTGAGCCTGTATTAACATTAGTTACTGTCCAACGAATGTTATCAGTTGAACCACTTGCTAAAGCACCACCAGATAAAGTTTTATTTGTAACACCACTTTGTGTAGCGTTATTCATAATAACACCCTCTGAAAGTGTTTCAAGAACAAATGAAGCCGCGCTACCACCCAAATTAGTAATCTGAGATGACGTTGCAGGAGTATAAGCAGCAGTAGAACCAGATACTACTCTGGTTACTAATAATGATTCACCCCCTTGTTGGAAATAGTTATATGTAGAAATTGAAGTTAGATATTCAAGATTTACACCACCACTGATAAAGGCAGCACCAAATTTATTCTTATAATCAGAATATGAGGTTACTATAGTTGGTATTTCTACTGGGCCTTTAACTGTGGGACCGATAATAGCGGCACCAACGGCAATAGGACCTGAGGTTACTTGTGATTGGTCGTTTTCACGAGTTAATACACCAGGAGATAATAAAGTTTCAGCCATGTTTTAATTAGATTTTGTCTATTAATAAATATATGAAAAATATTTAAAAATTAAACACTAATAGATTCTAATTTACCCGTTTTTAAATCTATTTTATTGTCACCATACTTTTCAGATATACGCTGAGATATTTCATATTCCCCTTGAACAACTTTATGAAATTGGGATTCTAATAATTGTTTTTGCGATTCTAACCGTAATTTTTCATATTCAAGTTCGCCTAAAGCATATATTAATGCTTGTTTAGCCTGTTGAAGGTCCTTAAGTTCTTGTAATTCTTCATCAGTAACTTGTGTTGGTTTTTCTTGTATAATTCCCATAATTAAAAATCTTTATTTGTCATAAATGAAACAATTATATATCTTTTACCACTTAAAATAGGGCGAGCCCCGTGTTTATGTGTTATATTTCCTGGATGTATACTTATCCATCCTTGTGGAGGTCTAGATAATTTCTTTTGGCGCCAAAACCAAGTTCCACCACCAGTATAATCAATATCTTTTTCAGATAAATTTACTAAAGCAGTAATATGAGAACTATCATGGTGTAAGCTTAAATGCCCTTGAGTATCAGGGGTATAACGTGCTAGAAAATTTTCTGCTTGTAGCTGGTCCCATCCTTTACCTTCTAATCCAAACTTATGTATTGCCATAGGCATAACAAATTCCCAAAGCAAATCATAATATATTTTATCAAAGCCAATTTCAGTTAATACAAAATCAGTTGTAGGATAAAATTCATGGCGAGCAAAAGTCCACACTTGAGCATGTTCTGCTTCTTCAATAATTTTAGTACAAAATTCTTTAGTAAAAAATGGATAAAGGTATGTTCCGTCAAAGTCTTCATCAACAAACAATTCCCATTCTTTTTTAATCATACCAGGCACTAAAAATTTTCTATGCCAGGCAGCCGTATCATTCCAATATTGATATAAATCTGGATGTAACGGAGCATATTCTTTATCCATAATCTTTATTTTAAAGGGTTCTATTACAGGTTCTAAATGTATATTTTCAGTTTGTGATTTATTATTTTTTTGAACTATATATTCTACATTTGTAGCATAAGCATTTAATTTACGTTTATCATGTTTATTTAATAATTCAATTACATCTGGTCTTAAATGTGTATCATATAATGTAGGTAAAAATTCATCTGTTGGAATTAAATTTTCCTCTAAACGCTTACTAATAATTATTTCTACTCCTCTTTTACTTAAAGCATAGGCATGAGCATTAAATGAGAATAAAGGACGAGTAAAATAAGCATTAATTTGTTGTTCAGGTAAATCTCTCATTAAATTTCTACCTAAATGAATTAAATCCCAATTTTGAATAAATGAAATTATATTTTGAGAAAATTTTTCATTTGGGTAAAAATCTTCTTCTAATATTAATACAGAATTAAATTCATTTTTATAAGCATCTTTCCAACATTTAATATGAGATAACACGCATCCTATTTCTCCAGGAGTAACATCTCTTAAATACCAATCCGCATTAGTTTTAAATTTTTTCTCATTACGAAAAGGTTCCAATTCTTCTATATTTGATATTTTCCATCCCTCCCAAGGTTTAAATTCAAATCCTGGGTTTGGATTTCTACCATCTATACCATCAATAAATACTATTGATTCATATTGGATTCCGCTTTCATTAAGTCGTTCAATAGCATCTTTTTTATATTCAGGTGTTTTATCAAGTGAAATAATATAAACACAATCAAAATTATAACAACTATTTAAAAAGTTTTTCCATACTTTTCCAATAACATCTATATTAAATAAAAAAGCATATGCCTTATTACGTGTTAATCTATCATTATTTGTTATAAAATCTATTACCTTAATTTTATCAAGATAAATTCCTAATTTTTCTCCTGGATGTTTAATAAATTCAGCTTCATTAATTATTTCAGGAAGCGCACCTATTGGAGATGTTATTATTTTACAACTGGCTAATTGTGCTTCAATAGCAGTTATACAAAATGTTTCTTTATATTGAGTTGGGTAAAACCAATATTCTGCTTTACTATATTCTTGGCGAAGTGTTTTTGTATCAACATTACCAATAAATTGAACGTCCTTTAAATTTAGTTTCTTATATATTTGATTAAATACATCTAAACCATATTTAGGGCAAAACACCTTTAATGTAGCGTTTGGTTTTATATCTTTAATATAATCCCAAAGTTCAATTAAAGTATCTAATCCACGTTCAGGATGAGATGAATATATAAATGAATCTTTTACTTTTTCTTCTTCAGTAAAGTTAGTAACATTAATACTATTATAAATTACTTTAATTTTATCTAACGGGTAACTATATTTTTCTGATATTTGTTTTTTATGCCATTCCGAAACACAAAT
>Ga0194131_10003800_pt1 | contig 23400 bp, 22 predicted proteins | sample TA2KigO120mmetaG_FD_148631 | JGI IMG/M metagenome (GOLD analysis project Ga0194131, IMG submission 148631) | Freshwater microbial communities from Lake Tanganyika, Tanzania - TA2015053 Kigoma Offshore 120m | ecosystem: Environmental > Aquatic > Freshwater > Lake | place: Tanzania: Lake... | reverse complement strand
ATCTTGTCGGTGACCATTTTCGAGAAAACCCCATTACAACAGGCCATTCTTGGAGACAACTGGCCCGGGCAATTACTTGAGAACGCGAACCAATTGAACCTATTCACGTTTTAACCGGACACTACTGTCGGCAGATATCCATTGAACAATTCTTGTATACATGGTTGTCGAGCGTCAACTGCTCCTCCTTGAACGTCTTGCCGTCAACCAGGATATACTCAGGCCCTAGCCCCATGCGCGCCTCCTCCGGCGGCCAACTATAACAGACCCTCTTCCATCGACGCAAGAAACTCACGAGCAAGGTCCGGCGAGGCAGCGGGCGGTGTTTCGCCTTGATCATTGCCACCTGTCTGTATACAATGACCGGACTTTTGTGCCGTCGGGTGCCTTGTCGTGGGGCTGGGGCTTGCGTGTAGAGACAGAGATACGCGTCGTCAAGGGGAGGATTGCTCAGTGGATGCAACAGCGGTTATCTGGTTTTCGATTGCCACGGCGCTTGCCGGAATCGGCTACGGGTTCTACCTGGCGTATTGGGTTTTTAAGCTCGATGCAGGCAACCAGGAAATGCAGCGCATTGCCCTGGCCATCCAGGAAGGGGCGAGCGCCTACCTGAATCGTCAGTATCGAACCGTCGGTCTTGTGGCGGCTGTCTTGTTCGCGGTTCTGTGGCTGGCCGGGATCTGGTCGGATAAGTTCGGATTGCTGACGGCGGTCGGATTCCTCATCGGAGCCGGCGCCTCGGCGCTGGCCGGCTACGTGGGGATGTATATCGCCGTTCGGGCCAACGTCCGCACCGCGCAAGCCGCCCATCAAGGGCTGAATGCGGCATTGACCGTGGCCTTCAGGGGCGGGGCGGTGACCGGGCTCCTGCTCATTGGCTTGGCGTTGTTGGCGCTGACCGGCTTCTACACCATTGCCTCGGCCATTGCCGGACAGGAAAAGGCGATTCATGCGCTGTTGAGCCTGGGCTTCGGCGGCAGTTTGATCTCGGTTTTCGCCCGCGTCGGGGGCGGTATTTACACGAAGGCGGCGGATGTGGGCGCCGATCTGGTCGGCAAGGTGGAGGCGGGTATTCCGGAAGATGACCCACGGAATCCGGCCGTCATTGCGGACAACGTCGGCGACAATGTCGGGGACTGTGCCGGCATGGCCGCGGATTTGTTTGAAACCTATGCCGTGACCAAGGTGGCGGCGATGGTGTTGGCCTTTACATTGTTCGGCGGGCAAGCCGCGCCGATCCTCTATCCGTTGGCCCTAGGCGGGTTATCGATTCTGGCAACCATCGTCGGCATCATGTTCGTCAAAGTGGGGCCAGGCGGGGGCATCATGAACGCGCTCTACAAAGGACTCTTTGTCGCGGGCGGGATCTCCACTGTGGCGTTCTATCCGGTGACCATGAAGATGATGGATGGGGTTGGGGGCGTTAGCGGGATGAGCTATTACCTGGCGGCTCTGGTGGGCCTGGCGGTGACGCTGGCGCTCGTGTTCGTTACTGATTATTACACGTCCAAGAGCTATGCGCCGGTGAAGGAGATTGCCAAAGCCAGCGAGACCGGTCACGCGACCAACATCATCGCGGGGCTGGCGGTTGGCATGCAAGCCACGGCCTGGCCGGTGGTAGTGATTGCGGGGGCCATTCTCGGCAGTTACTGGCTTTGCGGGGGGGCGAACCAGGGCGGTCTCTTCGGTGTGGCCGTTGCCGCCGTGTCCATGTTGTCCATGGCTGGTATTGTTGTGGCGATCGACGCCTTCGGGCCGATCACCGACAACGCCGGAGGCATCGCGGAGATGTCACATTTGGGCAAGGAAGTCCGCGACATTACCGATCCTTTGGACGCGGTGGGCAATACGACGAAGGCGGTGACCAAGGGCTATGCCATCGGGTCAGCCGGCCTGGCGGCGGTGGTCCTCTTCGCGGAGTATGCGAGGGCGGTAGAGGGGCAGAGCAAGGGCATGACCTTCGATCTATCGAACCCCAAGGTGCTGGTCGGTCTGTTCCTGGGAGGCATGCTGCCCTTTCTCTTTGGGTCGATGTGCATGAAGGCGGTCGGGCAGGCCGCCGGGTTGGTGGTCGAGGAAGTCAGACGCCAGTTTCGAACTATCAAGGGAATCATGGAGGGGACGGGAAAGCCGGAGTACGGGACTTGTGTGGACATTGTCACGAAGGCGGCCATCAAGGAAATGATGGTTCCCGGTCTCATCCCGGTGCTCTCCCCGATCGTCGTCGGTGTGGTCTTGGGGCCTCAGGCTCTGGGCGGTGTGCTGGTGGGCAGTATCGTCACGGGCCTCTTCGTGGCCATCTCCATGACCAGCGGCGGCGGCGCGTGGGACAACGCGAAGAAGTATATCGAGGAGCAGGGGCTCAAGGGGAGCGACACGCACAAGGCAGCTGTGACCGGCGATACGGTGGGCGACCCGTACAAAGATACGGCCGGGCCCGCAATCAACCCGATGATCAAGGTGATCAACATCGTGGCGCTTTTGATCGTGTCCTTGATCGTGTAGAGATTGTTGAAGAGCGGAGGTTGGCTTGACGCGGTGGGGGGGCTGGAGTATCCTGATCTCGTGAGCGATCTCAGTTCAAAAGGCAGGTGATCGGGCCATTATCCGACGACGCTTGGAGGTGCTCCTATGGAACGACAGGAGAAGAAAGCGGAGTCTAAACGGGACCAGCAGGCTCGAGACGAGGCCAAGCCCAATCCCAAGGTGCTTGAAGCCGGGAAGAAGCTGAAAGAGGATATTGATAAACTGGTCGACGAGATTGATGAGGTGCTTGAGGAAAACGCCGAAGAATTCGTGAAGAACTATGTCCAAAAAGGAGGGGAGTGAGCATCCGCTCCCTGTCTCTCCTCTGTGTGCGTCGTTAAGTTTTTGATTAGGCGGCTCGCGTCCAGCGAGTCGCCGTTATCCCACCCCAGGCTCCCCCAGTTACCTTCGGTCTAGTCCTGACAATGTCCTCAGCCATGGGCGCAGGTTGATGGTAACCGTCTCATCGACCCACAGGGCCCTAAGCGTGACAAGGCTCTCTCCTCGGCTGGTTTGACAAAGCCTGTCCCACACTATAAGCTTTTACTCTAATTTCAGTGGGTTGCGCAAGTTCGTTCGGTGAGGAGAGGCGGAGGTTTCATGGCGATCAAGCAGTGGGTCTTACGTGAGATCGACCAGCAGCAACGTGCGACTTTAGCCAGGTCCCTCTCCATTTCTCCCATCACAGCGGCTGTACTCCTGGCGCGAGGGGTCACCACCGCGGCCCAGGCGCAAACTTGGTTGGCCCCCCATTTGGTGGCCCCGCACGATCCGCTTTTAATTCCTGACATGGAGTCGGCGGTTGATCGGCTCCACCGGGCCATGGTGGAAGAGGAGCGGGTATGTTTCTATGGCGATTACGATGTCGACGGGATGGCCGCGACCAGCCTCTATTTGACCTATTTTCGAGCCCAGGGAGGCCAGGTTCTCAGCTACATCCCGCACCGAGTTCGGGAAGGGTATGGGTTGAACGAAACCGCCCTGCGGTGGCTCCATCGGCAGGGTGTCAGCCTGGTGGTGACATCCGACTGTGGCACGACCGCCCATCGGGAAGTCGAGGCGGCGAAACAGCTCGGCCTCGACCTCATTATCACGGACCATCACCAATGTGACCAACAATTGCCACCGGCTCTGGCTTTGTTGAATCCGCATCGGCCCGATTCCGCCTATCCGTTTACAGGTCTTTGTTCCGGAGGCCTAGCCTATAAGGTGACTCGGGCCTATCAGGACAAGTATGGGACAGGCGGGCCGGAGCCTGAAACCCTGCTGGACCTCGTGGCCTTGGCGACGGTGGCCGATATCGTTCCCCTCCAAGACGAAAATCGGATTCTGGTCCGAGAGGGGCTGGACTTGATCGCGCGCGGAACCCGCTGTGGGGTTCGCGCGCTCAAGCAAGTGGCGGGAGTCGGCCGTGATGTCACGACGGGCACCGTGGCATTTCGGTTGGCGCCGCGCATCAACGCTGCGGGACGGATGGCCCATGCGGAGGTGGGGGTTCGCCTCCTGACTACGGAATCCGATGTTGAGGCCAGGGAGATCGCCGACCAGCTTGAGCAGCTGAATCGAGCTCGGCAGCGCTTGGAAGAGGAAACGACATCGGAGGCCGTCTCGATGATGAAAGCCGAGCCCGAACAGGCCGCCTTGGCCGTCTGGGCCGGGCACTGGCATCTCGGGGTGGTGGGAATCGTGGCGGCGCGGCTTGTCGAGCGTTTCCACCGCCCGGCTGTCGTCATTGCGGTGAATGACCAAGGGATCGGCAAGGGGTCCGCGCGCAGCATTCCGGGATTTGATCTGTACCAGGCCCTGTCAGCCTGCCGCGATCTCTTGGAAGCCTTCGGTGGGCATCCTTGTGCGGCCGGCCTGACGATTCGGGAGTCCCGCTTGGAGGCATTCCGTGAGCGCTTCGCGGAGGTTGCCGCTCAGTGGGAGGGGGGAACTCCCAAGCAGCCTTTGCTCCACCTCGATGCGGAGGTCCATCTCAGCGAGGTGAACGACCAGTTGGTGCAGGAGTTGGGTTTGCTCCATCCTTTCGGAGCGGGCAATCCGGAACCGACTTTGGCGGTCAGGAACCTGGCAATTTTGGGCAGCCGGGTGGTCGGGGAGCGTCATCTTAAGCTGACGGTCCGGCACGGTAATTCCAAGCCGTTCGACAGTATCGGATTTCGCATGGGCTCACTGGCCGATTGCGGGCTGTCGGCTGCGCAATCGGTGGATCTGGCGTTCGTGCCTCAACGAAACAGCTGGAATGGCCAGGATCGGATTCAGCTGAGGATTCGCGACCTGAAGGCCAGTCAACCGCTCTAACGGTACGTGGCGATGCCGAGCGATACGATCACCGACCTGGATCAACTGATCACGAAGGTCCGGACCTACAATCCGGAAGCCGACGTAGATCTCGTCTGCCGAGCCTATGCCTTCTCGGCCAAGGCGCACGAAGGCCAGACCCGGCGTTCCGGCGAACCGTACCTCCAGCACCCGTTGGCCGTCGCCGGCGTGCTCACCTCTCTTCGATCCGATGTACCGGCGATCGTGGCCGGGCTGCTCCATGACACCCTTGAAGACACGCTGACGACGCCGGAAGTCCTCGAGCAGGAGTTCGGCAAGGATATCGCTCGATTGGTGGATGGAGTCACGAAGATCGGCAAGATCCAATTCCGAAACCACGAGGAAAAGCAGGCCGAGAACTTCCGGAAAATGGTTCTGTCGATGGCGGATGACATCCGTGTCATCCTGGTCAAGCTGGCCGACCGTCTCCACAACATGCGGACGCTTGAGCATCTGCATGAAGCCAAACGCCTGCAGATCGCACAGGAAACCCTCGAGATCTATGCGCCGCTGGCCAACCGGCTTGGAATCGGGTGGATAAAAAACGAGTTGGAGGATCTCTGTCTCAAGTACCTAAAGCCGGACGTCTATGCCGCCTTGAAATTGCGCGTGGCCAAGCGCGATGAGGATCGTCAGCAGTATATCGAAGAAGTCGTCCGTATCGTGAAGCAGGCGTTGGCCGAGGCGGACCTGAAGGGGGAAGTGCAAGGCCGCCCCAAGCACCTCTACGGTATTTATCAAAAGATGGAGCGGCAGTCCATCTCCTTCGAGGAAGTGTACGATCTCACCGCGATTCGGATCATCACCGACACCAAGATGAACTGCTATGCGCTCCTGGGCCTCATTCATTCGCTCTGGCGCCCTGTGCCGGGGCGCTTCAAGGATTACATTGCGATTCCGAAGTCGAACCTCTACCAATCCCTGCATACCACGGTCGTTGGTCCCAAGGGCGAGCATGTCGAATTCCAGATCCGCACGGAGGAGATGCACCGCCTCGCCGAGTACGGCATTGCGGCGCATTGGAAATACAAAGAACGAGGGCAGGTCGATGACAAGGATGGCAAGGTGTTCAGCTGGCTCCGTCAGTTTGTGGAGTGGCACCAAGATCTGACCGACAACCGCCAGTTCATGGACTCGGTCAAGCTGGACCTGTTTCACGACGTTGTCTATGTGTTTACGCCCAAGGGAATGGTCAAAGAGATGCCGCTCGGCTCGACCCCGGTGGATTTCGCCTATGCCATCCATACCGAGGTCGGCGATCGTTGTGTCGGCGCCAAGGTCAACGGCAAAATTGTGCCGTTGAGGCATCAGCTGACCAGCGGGGACGCCGTCGAGATTCTGACGTCGCCGACCCAGGTGCCGCATAAGGATTGGCTCAAGTTTGCCCGAACGCCCAGGGCCAAGGCCAAGATTAAGCACTGGCTCAAGGTCGAAGAGCAGAAGCGCAGCCTTGAGATCGGTCGCCGGCTGCTGGAACGGGAGTTTCGGAAGCATGACATGGCCCCCGCGCAAATGCTGAAGTCCGAGCAGTTGCTTGGGGTGGCGCATGAATTGGGCTTTGAAACGGTGGATGAGATGAGCGTAGCGGTCGGCTACGGACGGCTCTCGACCGGGCAGGTCATGACTCGCTTGGCCCCGGCCGTTCCCCAGGAGGGAAAGGCCGAGGTCGTGGAAGAGTTGCATCCGTCGCGGCCGCAAGTCGGCAAACCGGATGAGAAGGGCGTCAAGGTCAAGGGGGGGCGCGACCTGCTCATGCAGTTGTCCCGCTGTTGCAACCCGGTCCCTGGGGACCGGATCATGGGATACATCACCAGGGGGCGGGGGCTCACGATTCACTCGGTCGGATGTCCCAACTTGGAGGCGTTGGATTACGACAAGGAACGCCTGATCGAGGTCGATTGGGATATGGCGACGTCCAGCACGTATCCGGTGAAGGTATCCGTTCTGGCGGTGGACAAAACGGGGGTCCTGGCAAACGTCTCGTCGGCCATCTCAGGGGCGGAAGCGAACATCAGCCGGGCTGAAATTACCACCAGGGAGGACCGAAAGGCGGTCCTAGATTTCGTGGTCGAGGTCGGCAACACGGCACACCTGGGGCGCGTGCTGAAGGCCATTGAAGGGGTGGAGGGGGTCATCACCGCACGGCGTATCCGTGCCTGGCAAGCCCGGTAGCCGGAAAGGGTTTGCCTGTCATGGGGCCCGGGGTGCCGTGTGTGCGGCCCAGGCGCAACAGAGCGGTCAACGGCGCCGTAGGCCGACGTTCAACGGGTCTGGGAAAAGGGGGGGAGCTGGAACTGCAGCTTAACCCCGCGCTGCAGTTTCAAGGCATCGGCCATTCCGGCCGCGACTTCCAGCACATACAGGGCGTCGTGGATGGGCTGATACTGGGGGCAGCCGTCATCGCTTCGGCTGCAGCCGGGGACGTTCCGCTCGATATAGACGATGCGTTTCTGTTGGTCCATCCATATGATATCCAGCGGAATCTTCGTATTTTTCATCCAGAAGGTCCACTGCTGAGGATCGGGAAAGATGAAGAGCATTCCACGGTCTTGGGGCAAGGATGGACGAAACATGAGGCCGCGCGCACGTTTTTCAGTTGTGTCCGCCAGTTCTGCGAGGATCGTGTCTTTTTGAGGGGTGGTCACGGAGACGACTGGTTCTTCCGGTCCTTTGCTCGGCGCGCCTGCCGCCAGGGCCTGCGATGAGCCCATGTACAGGGTAAGCCCGAGAAGGCTGGTCATGCCGAATATCGGCCAGACCCATGTGGAGCGGAACCGAAAAATGCTGGCGGACATGAGGGAATCCTAGCGGCCCATTGATACGCTGTCAAGGAGCGGAGACTGGATTGACAATCGTTGTAGCGGCGGGCTAGGGTAACCGGAGCTTGCGTGGACAGAATGGATCCGATCTGGATTAGACAGTACGACCCCGGCGTTCCCGCGTCTCTTTCCTATCCCGACAGTACCCTGCCCGATCTGCTGACCCAAACCGCGACACGTTATCCGGACCGGGCGGCGATTCATTTCTTCGGCAACGTCATCCGGTATGCCGAACTGGACCGGCTCGCGCATCGGTTTGCGCGCGCACTGAAAGAGTTGCAGGTGGAGCCGGGCAGTGCGGTCGGGCTTATGTTGCCGAACATACCTCAGGCGGTCATCGGCTACTATGGGAGCCTGCGGGCCGGCATGAGGGTGACACCGATCAATCCCTTATATGTCGAAGGCGAGATCGAGCACCAAGTGCAAGATGCCGGGTGCGAGACGATCGTGGTGTTGGACCACCTCTACCAGCGTGTTCAGCCATTGATCGGGCGCACCGGCTTGAAGCGGGTCATTGTCACCGGGGTCGAGGACTACCTGTCGACAATCAAGCGCCTGTTGTACCCCTTGCAGGCCATGAGGGAGGGGCAGCGTGCCCCCACGTCGCTGGGCCCAGCAACCATCCGTCTGCGGGACCTTATGTCCGGATCGGATGCGCCGTTGGGGGCGCCGATGAAGTTGGACGACGTGGCCCTGTTGCAGTACACAGGCGGAACGACCGGAGTACCGAAGGGAGTGGGGCTCACCCATCGGAACCTGTTAAGCAACGCCTGGCAGTGCCGAAACTGGATGCCGTCATTGCGGGAAGGGGAAGAAGTGTTCCTCGCCGTCCTCCCATTTTTCCATGTCTACGGCATGAGCGTCTGCCAAAATCTGGCGGTCACCGTCGGGGGTTGCCTGGTGTTACTGCCCCGCTTTCAACTGACGCAGGTGCTCAAAGTCATCGAACGCGAACGGGTCTCGGTGTTTCCCGGCATTCCGGCCATGTATCAGGCCATCAACAACTTTCAGCACTTGGAACGCTACGATCTCCGGTCCATTCGCATCTGCATCAGCGGGGCGGGCCCCTTGTTGCCGTCGGTCCAGGAGCGATTTGAGGCGATTACGGGAGCGCGGTTGGTCGAGGGCTATGGTTTGACGGAGGCCAGTCCGGTGACCCACGTCAATCCGATCAGTCCGCCGCCGGGCCTTCAGCGAACCGGCAGCATCGGGCTGCCGCTGCCGGATACCCAGGCTATGATCGTGGATATGGAGACCGGCGAAAAGGAACTGCCCCCGGGCGAAGTCGGAGAGTTGGTGGTACGGGGGCCTCAAGTGATGTCCGGCTATTGGAAGTGCGAGGATGAAAACAGGCATGTGCTCCGGAACGGCTGGCTCTATACGGGAGACCTGGCTCGGATGGATGCCGACGGGTTTTTCTACATCGCGGATCGTAAGAAGGACATGATCAAATCGGGCGGGGAAAACGTGTATCCACGCGAGGTTGAAGACACGCTCCTCCGGCACGGTAAGGTGAAGGATGCGGTAGTGGTCGGGCTCCCCCAAGGATTGCGCGGAGAGCTCATCAAGGCCTACGTTGTTTTAAAAGACGGGGAACAGGCGAGCGCGGCGGAGTTGCTGGAGCATTGCCGCCAGCACCTGGCGAAATTCAAGGTGCCCAAGAAGGTGGAGTTTCGGCAGGACCTCCCCAAGACGCTGGTGGGCAAGGTGCTCCGACGCGTGCTGATCGAAGAGGAGCGGAAGAAAGGGGCGCTGAAGGCGGGCGACGAAGCGGAATGAGCGGTCGGGAGGGAGTCCGACCGCTTGCTTTTGCCCGCAGGCCTGTGTAATTTTGTGCCGATGTTCAACGGTCAGGATGCGTAGGAGGCATGATGAAAGAAAAGCGGCTGGTGCATTACAAAAAAGGGGTGTTTGTCTGCCCCAAATGTCGTCAGTCTTACGTGCAGGATAAATGGATCGAGGAGTGGCGGATTCGATGCCATAAGTGCGATTATCGGGGGACCTTGACCGATATCTCGGTGGACGAGCGGATGGAAGAGGAAACTTTCCAGCGCTGATCGCCGGCCGACGCTCGTCTTCCATCTTCGATTCCGTCCGTGGCCGGTCGCTCCGCTAGTTTGCCTATCTCGCCTGATTGGTCCCGTCGCACGTGAGGGGCCTGTCCGTCCATCCGTTGCAATCCGTTGCCCGAGAGGGGAGGTGCCTAATGCGCACAACTGCTGTCTTTGCTCTGGCCTTGGCTGGGTTTATGATCCTGAATGCCCCCTGTGTCCGTGCGGCCGACCCTTCGCCAACGGTCCGAGTGCTGGTCGCCTACTATTCGAAGACGGGCAATACGGAGAAAATGGCGCAGGGGGTTGCGAAGGGCGCGAGCGAGGTGACCGGGACGGTGGTTGCGCTCAAGCGTGTTGAGGCCGTGACTGCCGAAGATTTGTTTGGGGCCGATGCGGTGATTGTGGGGTCCCCGGTCTACTGGTCCAACATGGCCGGACCGGTCAAGACCTTCTTCGACGACTGGCAGTTCAAGTTCGGAGTTTTCCCCGAGTATAAGATGCGGAACAAAATTGGGGCGGCATTCGCTACGGGAGGGCAGGTGTCGGCGGGGAAAGAAGTGACGATGCTCACGATTCTGGCCGCGATGCTGGGGAATCAGATGATCGTACTCAGCGGAGGAGGGGCGTTCGGTGCGTCAGCCACGACCGAAGGGAACAGTCCAGGAATCGACGATCAGGAGTTGGCCAGCGCTAAGGCGCTCGGGCACCGCGTGGCCGAGGTTGCGGCGACGGTAAAGAAAGGAACGAAGGATTAAGGTTGCGGGGACGCGAGGATCGCCTGGGGTGAGGAGGGGATTGAAGCGTTGCTGCAGCCCCGACAATCGCCTGCCATGGTCATCAGGCGGCAGATGTTCTTGACACAGCGCCCGCAGCACTCATCATCGTCTATGCCCAAGGCCTGAGCCAGCCGGTCCTCATCGAGCCGTCCCGCAGCCTGCTCGGACAGCGTGACCTGCCTGACATCCGATTCCGTCAGCCCCTTGCACAGACACACATACATGGCTGCAGGCTCCTTCGCTGGATTGTTGCTAGGACGGCCAGCCTGTGTCGGGAACGATTATGATAACCATTCTCATCAACGGACATGATCATAGCTGCTTCTCTCTTGGGTGTCAAGCAGGATTTCTAACTGTTCCGTCCGAGCCGCGCAGCAAATGAGCGAGCCAGGGGCTCAATATCGGATAGGGTCAGGTGGAGGGAGGCCGACGGCGGGGGTTAGACGATCGTCCGTTCCAAGTCTTCCACCATGCGCTTGATGGTGTTAAAGCCCGATTGCCAGAATGCTTTCTCGCGCATGTTGACGCCCATGTGAGCCAGGATCGAGTCCGGACTTTGCGAGCCGCCGGAAGCCAGGAGCGCGTGGTATTTGGGGACAAAGGCCTGGCCTTGTTGTTTAAACATGTGGTAGAGGGCCAGGACCAAGAGATTGCCGAAGCTGTAGGCATAGCAGTAGAACGGGCTGCCGAAGAGATGGGGGATGGTCAGCCACTCCCAGCGGAACAGAGCCGGGACCGGAACCGCCTTTCCGAACTGCTCGCGCAAGTTAGCCTGGTAGGCTCCAGCCAGGTCCTCGGCAGTGGCGCCCTGAGCGATCATGTCGTGCGCGCGCTGTTCGAACAGGACAAAGTAGGCTTGGCGGAGGACCGTGGCATAGATGTCGTCCAGTTGGGCGAGGAGGAGTCCCTGCTTGACCGACCGACTCCGTTCCTGGGCGATCAAGGCATCGGACAGAATCCGCTCGCCGAAGACGGAGGCGGTTTCGGCCAAGGGCAGGGTGGAGTGAAACGTGAACACGGTATGCCGATCGGCCATCATCCCATGCACCGCGTGGCCCAGCTCATGAGCCAGTGTGGCGACGTCTCGCGCTTCGCCGGTGTAGTTCAACAACACGTAGGGTGTGAAGCCGGGGACGATGCTGTAGCAGTAGGCGCCGCTCAACTTTCCGGGCTGGGTCCGAGCGTCGATGTGGCGTTCATCGAAGACCCGGCGCGCCAGATCGGCCAGCTGCGGAGAAAAGCTGTGGTAGGCCTCCAGCACCATCCGGACCGCATCGGCATAGCGGTAGCGTTTCCGATCGGCCGGGTGGGGGGCATAGATGTGGAACCGGTTCATGGGGGCGAGCTTACAGATGCGCGCTTTCAGTCGAAAATACTCCTGGAAAACGCAGGCATTGCTGGCGCAGACGGCCAGGAGGGCTGACGTCGCCTCGTCCGGGATGTCATTCCCCACGTTCCTGGCGTTTATTGGGGAGGCATATTTGCGCAGCTCGAGGTTTTCGCCTTTCCAGTCCTTGACGAGCGTCGCGTAGATCTCCCCGATGACATCGTGGTTGGCATCAAAGACCCGGTAGAGTTCCCTGTACGCGGCCTCTCGCAGCCGCGGGTTTGGGCTGCGGAGATAGACGGACAGCTGCTCCCGCGAAAGGGTTTTCTTTCTGCCGTTGACGGTGAGTGTGAACGTGAAGCCGTTTGTGAGCACATCGTACAACGTGTTGACGGCGCTCCGTCCTGTGACGGTTTTTAGGTTGATGACTTTCTCCACCGGTTCCGAGAGCGTGTAGGCTGTGAACCGGCGGATGGATTCTAAGTGATAGCGAAAATCGCCCGAGGCGTCGAGTAGACGGGCGGCGTTGGCCTCGTCCACGGACTGCCACCAGAGGTCGAAGAACAGCAGGCGATTATGAAGAGCGGTGAGACGCTCCTCCACCGTTGCCTTCAAGGCTCTGGCTCTGGGATTTTGGGTGTTTTCAGAGAACCAGAGGTAGGCGTAGGCGCCCAGCTTGTGGCTGTCGGCGGCAATGGCTTCCGATTGTTTCAACAGGTTCAGAAACGACTGGGAGGGCAGATCAGGGCGCAGTCGTTTCCGCCAACTCTCGAACTGGCCGACCCGACGCTCCAAATCTTTTGTCAGTCGTTCGACATCATGTTCGGGCTGCTTGAGCAAGGGGGACAGATCCCATCGGTCCGGAGGCGCCGTTGTGCGATTCCGCCGAGGTGCCGGCTTCTTGCTTTTTTGTTGCTGCCCCGTCCGTTGCATCGTCTGCCTTTCCAGCCACCGGCTGTTCAGTCGGGCCATCTTACCATCCAGTCCGAATCTTGGAATAACTAAATTGTTCGTTTCTTGCCCCACGTGTTTGGCTTGGTGTATTGACGGCAGGACATTATGAACAGTCCGGGCTTGCTTGCGATCAGAACCATGGGGGGTGTTAGAATAGCGCGGTTATTGTCGGGAGGCGTTCTGTGACGGACCAGGAAATCAACCGGGCCATCCAGTATGTGACTGCCAGTACCTCGTATGACCGCGAGACCGTGGCCTGGATACTCAAGACCGGCTTCGGGGAGTTGGAGGCGTTGGCCACGTCCACTCAGCGCACGTTTGAGCGGGACGCTCTCATGGAATATGTGTGCCGGTGGACGATGCAGCGGACAGGGCAGCCGGAGCCGCTCGTCCGGGAAATTCTCGGGTGCGCAGGCCGGTGGTTGGATCAGATGTGCGACTCGGTCTTGGGTGAAACGCCCAAGGAGGCGTGATCGGAGCGGCGGTCTCCGTTAGCCGAGAGATTGCTTGAGGAGCCCCAGGTTTTTGGTGACCATCGCATCGCCGTTTTTGGTCGAGACCTCGATGCCCTGGTCGCAGATCCGGCGGCAGTCTTCGATCCGCCCCAGCTTATGGAGCGACTGAGCCAGGGCATAGTAGGCGGCTGAGTAGGCGGGCTTGACCTTGAGGCACCCTTCCAGGGCTTGGACCGCTTCCTCGAAATTCGAGTCCTCCATGTAAGCCTTCCCCAAGCCGAACCAGGCCACCTCGTCGTTCGGGTCTATCCCCAACACTTTCTTGAGCGGCTCGATCCGAGGGTTGGCCATGCGATCCTCCACGTGCGACAACCGTAGCACGGTTTTCGTCAGATTGTCTATCGTGTTTAGGCCGTGCTACGATGCCCTGCAAAAGCTACCAGCTCTCAGCCGTCAGCACAGACGAATCAAAGGCTGGAAGTTTTTTTGAAACTGATGCTGAAGACTGAAGGCTCGGTTATGGCTAAGACCGGTTTCGTATACCACCAGGACTACTTGCAGCATGACATGGGCTTGGGCCACCCGGAATCGCCGGACCGGTTGCGCGCGATCCTGGCCAAGCTCGAAGCATCCGGCCTCCTTGCACGTGTGACGCGCATCGAGCCGATCGAGGCCTCCGACGAGGCAATCAGCCGGGTCCACCAGCCGGCCTACCTGGCGCAGCTGAAAACTCTTGCGCCGCGCGAAGGCCGCACCGCGCTCGATCCCGACACCTCGATGTCGCCCGGCTCGCTCCGCGCCGCCTATCTGGCGGCCGGCGGGGCGCTTGCCGCGGCCGACGCTATCATGGCGGGCCGGGTGGACAACGCCTTCTGCGCCCTGCGCCCCCCAGGGCACCATGCCGAGCGAGATCGGGCCATGGGATTCTGCCTGTTCAACAACGTGGCCGTCGCCGCGCGCCATCTGCAGCACCGGCACGGAATCGGTCGTGTCTTGATCGTGGACTGGGATGTCCACCATGGAAACGGCACACAACATACCTTCTATGACGATCCTTCGGTGCTCTTCTTCAGCACCCATCAGTACCCTCACTATCCGGGGACGGGCCGGGCGACGGAACAAGGAGACGGGAAGGGGGAGGGCCTGACGGTGAATGTCCCCATGTCGTCGGGCGAGGGGGACGAGGAGTATCGCGAAGTGTTCGAGACGATTCTCGTCCCAGCGGCCGATTCGTTCAAGCCGGAGTTCGTGATGATCTCGGCGGGATTTGACGCCCATCGGGAGGATCCGCTGGCCGGGATGGCCTTGACGGAAGAGGGATATGGAGTCTTGAGCCGAATCGTGCTCGATATCGCCCGTCGGCACTGCCTGGGGCGAGTCTTGTCCTGTCTCGAAGGGGGCTACAACCTGAACGCGCTATCGGCATCCGTTGAGCGACATGTGCTGGCTCTGATCGAAGCGTAAAACTGAGCAAACCGATGAAGCGATTCGGGATATGGCTGGCGGGGATACTCGGAGCGGCCGGCTCGGTCTATTTCTATTACACCGAGGTCAAACCGGTCGTCATCTTCGGCCTCCGGTCCGACTATGCCCATGCGATCCCCTTTCAAAAGGTGCCGGCCGGTCTCGACAGTCTGAAGGCGGAATCGTGCGGGACCTGTCACCGTGAGATTTACGAGGAATGGAAATCCAGCATCCATGCCGGGGCCTATGAGGATCCCTTCTTTCAAGCTTATTGGAAGAAGGACAAAAATATCTGGGTCTGTCTGAACTGCCACACCCCGCTGGAGAACCAGCAGCCGACGCTGATCAAAGACATCCCGCGCGGGCGTGTGGAAAAGGCGGTCCAGGAGCCGAATCCCCACTATGACCCCGAGTATCAGAAGGAAGCGATCACCTGTGCCGCCTGTCATGTGCGCGACGGGGTTATCCTGGGCCCCTTCGATGATTCGGCTGCGCCGCACCCGACCAAATTCGACCCAAATTTTCGCACGGCTCAGATCTGCTCTCGCTGCCATAACGTTGTCTCGGGGCCCGCGCAGTTTTACAACGTGGGTCCTTGCGGGACATACGCCGAATACGAAGGCAAGTTCTTCATGAAAGAAAAAGGCTTCATCTGCCAGAGTTGTCACATGCCGGAGGTGGAACGGCCGGTGGCGACGGGCGGGCCGATCAGGCCAGGACGGCGCCATCTGTGGCGAGGCGGCCATGATCCGGAAATGGTCAAGCAGGCCGTGGCGGTCCAGGTGCAGACTGATCCGCCGGATCCGAAGCCGGGGGACCAGACGCGGTTTATCCTGACCCTGATCAACGCCGGCGCGGGGCATAAGATTCCAACCGGCGATCCGGATCGGCACTTTACGGTCGAGTTCACCGTGCAAGACAGGCAAGGGAAAGAATTGGCCCATCAAGTGGACACGATGGGTCGGTGGATTCTTTGGCAGCCGGCCATCGTGGAACTGTACGATAATCGGCTCTTGCCCCTGGCGAGCCGCGAGTATCGGTTCACGTATCGCCTGCCGCGACCGGCGGAGGGGCGTGCGGGGCTCGTCTTGAAAACCAGAGTCCGCTATCATATCCTGACGGACAAGCAGCATGCGATGTTGGAGGAGGAGTATGGCTTGATCGGGCAGGATCCCTATGAGTTCACGGTCTATGAGCGCGAGCTGCCCCTGACGGCCGATTTGAAAATGGCCTTGCGTCAGCCCGACCCCGATGCGCAGTTGGTCTGTGCGGCGCCGGGCGCCGAGGTGCCAGACAAGCAAGCAGCGAGTCGCAAAGGAGCATCATGATCCATCCGTTTCTGATCGATACCAAGACGTTGGAGCAGAATCTTGGCCGGGACGGCCTGGTGATCATCGACGTGCGCGGCAAGGCGGCCTATATGTTCGGCGGTCATATCCCGGGGGCGGTGCATGCCACCTGGCATGATTTTAGCGACCCGAACGCGGCGGCCAAGGGGCTGCTGGACCCGGACCTGTCGCGCATGGAGCAGAAAATCCGCGCCCTGGGGATCGATAACGACAGCGATATCGTCATTTACTCGAACCCCTTCGACAACTGGGGAGATGAAGGCCGGATGTTCTGGATGCTCCAGTACCTAGGCCTGACACAGCTCAGGATCCTCGATGGGGGCTGGGTCAAGTGGGTGGCAGAGAAGCGCCGGTTCGAGCATATGAATGTGACCGTCAAAGCCGGCTCGTTCGCCGCCAAGCCAAAGCCCGAGCTGATCGTCCTAAAGGATGAACTGAAAAAACTGGTGAAGCGGCCCCATCCCGAGACGGTGATTGTCGATGCGCGTAGCTTGGAGGAGTATGCAGGCAAGGAAGTGCAAGGCATTCCCAGGCCTGGACATATTCCCTCGGCCATCAGCGTGCCCTGGAACGCGTTCCTCAACCCTGACGCAACGGTCAAAGACGCGGAGAAACTTAAAGCTGCCCTAGTGGAGAAGGGGGTCCAGGAATGCCGTGAGGTGATCTGTTACTGCACCGGAGGCGTCCGGTCCGCATGGTTGTATGTGGTGCTGAAGCTGGCCGGGTACGACAAGGTACGGAACTATCCCGGGTCCTGGTGGGAGTGGAGCCGGGACTTTGCCGCCCCGGTCGAAACGGACGTCCGGTTGCTGCACAAAATCATCAATACGGACGATGCCAGACCGTCTTGACAGCCACGAGCTTGTCTGGTATCGTCCCTACAAGAGTCGCGGTTCCGCCATCATGAACATCGGAACGAAGACGACGCAACGCATCCGGAGAGGGAGGGATATTACGATGGGCAAGAAGGTATTGCTGGGAGCCATGGTCCTTGGTTTCATGACGGTGCTTGTGAGCCTGCCGGCTCTTTCTTCCATCGCGCTGGCCGACAAGGGGCATGCGGCCGAAGCCGTCGAGCATGCGAAAGAAGCCGTCGAGCACGGGAAGCAGGGCCATGCGGATGCGCTGGTGAAGCATGCGGAGGGGGCGCTGAAGCATGCCGAGGCGGCGCAGAAAGAGAAGGCCAATCCCCACCTGGCGGAAGGTATCAAACAATTGAAGGACGCCGTCGAGCACGGGAAGGCCGGCCATGCGGACGTCGCCACCAAGGCGGCGGAGAATGCGGTCATGCACCTGTCCGAAGTGAAGTAATTCCGCTCCACAGAGCACGCGAACGGGCAGGGGATTCCCTGCCCGTTTTTGTTTGAGGGCCTGACGCATGCGCGCGGGATATTTTCAATTCGATCCGGCCTTCGGCGAGGTCAAACGCAACCTGGACTTCGTGACCGATCGGCTGTCGAAGGCCCAGTGCGACCTGTTGGTGCTGCCTGAGCTGTTCGCGAGCGGCTACCAGTTCGTATCCAAGCAGGAAGTGGAAGCGCTGGCCGAACCGATCCCGGACGGGCAGACCACGCAGCGTCTTCTGGAGATTGCGCGCAAGCAAGGGTGCCATCTTGTGGCCGGCCTTCCGGAGAGGCACCAGGGGCGTTGCTATAACTCTGCCGTGCTTGTGGGGCCCGGCGGGGTCGTCGGTGTGTATCGCAAAGCGCACCTGTTTTTTGAAGAGACGCTGTTCTTTGCGCCGGGAGATACGGGGTTTCTGGTGTGGGACATCGGGCCGGCGAAAGTCGGAGTCATGATTTGTTTCGACTGGTTCTATCCGGAGTCGGCAAGAACGCTGGCCTTAAAAGGCGCGGAAATTCTCTGCCATCCCTCCAATCTGGTCCTGCCCCATTGCCCCGACGCTATGGTCACGCGATGCCTGGAAAATCGCCTCTTCAGTGTTACGGCCAATAGGATTGGCTCTGAAGCGCGGGGCGGGAAGGACCGGTTGACCTTCATCGGGAGCAGCGAAATCGTCACGCCGAAAGGACGCATTCTTCATCGAGCGGCTCCCGATCAGGAGGAGCTCACGGTCCTCGAGATCGACCCGTCTGAGGCCTGCAACAAAAACCTCAATCGGTACAATGATCTCCTGCGCGATCGGCGGCCGGGGCTCTATGAGGACCGACCTCTCACTTGAACAGCGTCAATGCGGCAGGTAAGATGACGGTATGGCAATTCCTCTCGGCAAAGGCATTTTCCTAATCGCGGCCCCTTCGTTACGGGATCCGAACTTCCGGCAGACCGTGGTGCTGCTGTGCGAGCATGGTCCGGAGGGGGCGCTGGGCGTGGTGGTCAACCGTCCGACCGGCGTCTCGGTGTCGGAAGCCTTGCCGCAAGTGCCGATTCTCGAGGGGCAGCGCCACGTGCTTTTTTCGGGGGGGCCCGTCCAGCCGAATCACGTCTTGCTCTTGTATCGCATGACGCAGGAGCCCGGGAATACCCACCATGTGTTCGACGGAGTCTATCTGGGCGGGGACGTGGGGGCGCTCGAACGGGTGCTCACCGAGCCGGCCGGGTCCGATGCCTTTCGAGCCTACATGGGGTATTCAGGGTGGGGGCCGGGCCAGCTCGAAAATGAAATGAAGACCGGATCCTGGATTACCCTACCGGCCGATCCGACCGTCGTTTTTGAAAAGGAACCCGATCGGGTCTGGCCGGACATCGTGCAGGCGCTTGGCGGTCCCTACGCGGTCTATGCCGAGATGCCGGCCGATCCCGGCCTCAACTAGCAGGACGCGGGTGAGAAGGAGGCTTTTTGAATATCCTGAAGAAATGAGGGACTTCTTCACAAACCCAAGCTGAGCAGGGGACGCAAGAAGCGCCCCGTATGCGACTCGGCGTTTTGGGCGACCTGCTCGGGCCTCCCTTCCGCGACGATCCTGCCTCCCGCCTCGCCTCCTTCTGGCCCCAGATCGATGATCCAGTCCGCTGCTTTGATCACGTCCAGGTTATGCTCGACCAGCAACACGGTGTTACCGGCGTCCACCAGTTTACCGATGACGGCCAACAGTTTCTTGATGTCCTCCAAATGCAATCCCGTCGTCGGCTCGTCCATGATGTAGAGGGTCTGTCCCCGTGGATGCTCGGTTGAGGGGAGGGCTCCGGCGCGCGCCGGCCGGCTTTTCAGACCCGCCAATTCGGCCGCGATCTTGAGCCGCTGCGCCTCGCCTCCGGACAGGGTTGTGGCCGGCTGCCCGAGCCGGAGGTAGCCGAGCCCGATGCTGATCAGCAAGTGCAGCTTCTCGCCCAGTTTTCCTGCACCGGACGGAGTGCCGGAGAAGAGCGAGAGGGCTTCGCTCACGGTCAGGCCCAGGACCTCGTGGATGGTTTTTCCGCGCAGGCGGACGCTCAGCACCTCGGGCTTGAACCGGCGGCCTGCACAAGTTTCGCAAGTTGCGTAGATATCCTCGAAGAAGTACATCTCCAGCTTCTCATACCCGTTTCCCTGGCAGCGTTCGCATCGGCCTCCGATCTGGTTGAATGAAAAATGGGACGCGGTCAACCCCTGCCTCCGCGCAGCCGGCTGGGCGGCGAAGAGGCGGCGAATGTCGTCAAAAGCTTTCAAATAGGTGATTGGGTTGGAGCGAGGGGTTCGGCCGATCGGCTGCTGGTCGATCAAGCGGACCCCGCGAAGGTGTTCCAAACCTTTGATTGCGTGAAACCGGCCCATGGGCAGGGTGTCGGTCTGGAAGGCCCGCGCCACCGCGCGGTAGATGGTGTCCTCCACCAACGTACTTTTCCCCGAGCCGGAAACCCCGGTCACGCAGACCAGCATGCCCAGCGGGATCCTGACGGTCAGGTCCTTCAGGTTGTGTTCGCCGGCGCCGGCCAACATCAGCGCTTTCCCAGAGCCCCGGCGACGGACCCGTGGCAGCGCGATCCGGTCGTCTCCCCGCAGGTATCGGGCGGTCAGGGCCAACTCATCCGCCAGAAATTCCTTCACCGGCGCGGCGCAGATCACCTCGCCGCCGAGTGCGCCGGCCCGAGGCCCCATCTCCACCACATGGTCGGCGGCCAGGATCATCTGCCGGTCATGTTCCACGACGACTACCGTGTTGCCGCTGTCGGCCAGATCCCGGAGGATGGCTGCCAGCGTGGCTGTGTCCCGTGCATGGAGCCCGATGGTAGGTTCATCCAGCACGTACAAGGTGCCGACCAGGCGCGACCCCAGTTGATTGGCCAAAGCGATCCGCTGCGCCTCGCCGCCGGAGAGGGTGCGGGTTTGCCTCGCCAGGGTCAGGTAGCCGAGGCCGACACGCAGGAGGAAGCCCAGCTTCATCTGGAGTTGGCGCAAGAGATCCTGGGCGATGCGGGTTTCAAATTCCGACAGGGCCAGCGGCTCGATCCACCCGACGACGTCCTGAATCGTCAGCCCCATAATCTCGTGGATGGCCCGCCCGTTCACCTGCACGTCCCTCGCTTCCGGTTTGAGCCGACTGCCGCCACAGGAAGCGCAGGGAACCGGGCTGCGATAGCGACTGAGGAAGACCCGGACGTGGAGCTTGTAGCGCTTCTGTTCCAGGTGTTCAAAGAACTGCGTGAGCCCTTCGAACTTTTTTTCGCCCTGCCACAGCAAGGCTCGTTCCTGGTCTGAGAGCTTGCCGTAAGGTGTGATGAGACTGACCCCGCGTCGTTTCATGGCCAGCAGCATTTGCTTGTGCCACCAGTCGGTGCCGGGTTTGGTCCAGGGCTCGATGGCGCCGTCGGCCAGCGAGAGGTTTCGATCGGGCACGACCAGGGCCTCGTCGTATCGGAGGATGTTTCCGAAGCCCTTGCACTCGGGGCAGGCGCCCAAGGGGTGGTTGAAGGAGAAGAGCAGCGGCCTGATCGGGGGAAAGCTGCGCCCGCAGCGCTGGCACTGGAGCCGCTCGCTGTAGCTCTGCTGCCCCTGGCCGATGACGTCCGCCCGGCACTGCCCGTCGCCTTCGCGAAAGGCTGTCTCCACCGCCTCGATCAACCGACTGCGATTGTCGGGGCGAAGCACCAATCGATCGAGGACGACTTGGAGGTCGACGCCCGGGGCGCGGTGAATGGCTCCTCCCGCCTGCAGGTCGATCAGTTCGTCTCCTTGCTTCAGGCGCACGAAGCCGCGCGTGAGCAGGGATGCGGTGAAAGTCCGGTCGTGACCAGGCCCGGGATCCTTGATGGGGAACAGGATCATCGCCCGCTCATTGGGGAAGCGGGCCAGCAGGTCATCCGCGACGGTGCCGGGATGGAATCCTTTTGCGACTTCTTTACAGGCAGGGCAGATCGGACGCCCGATTTTGGCAAACAACAACCGCAGGAGATCGGCGATCTCCGTGGCCGTGGCCACGGTGGAGCGGGCGGTCCGGACCGGATTCTTTTGTTCGATGGCGATGGCCGGGCGGATGTTGACCAAACGGTCCACCTCGGGCCGGTCGAGCCGTTCCAAAAACATCCGGGCATAGGTCGAAAGCGATTCGACATAGCGCCACTGGCCCTCGGCATAGAGCGTATCGAAGGCCAGCGAGGACTTGCCGGAGCCGGACACTCCGGTAATGGCCGTCACCGCATTGTGCGGAATCCGCAAGCTGACGTTTTTGAGGTTATGTTGGCGGGCGCCTTCGATGATCAGGTCGCCGGACCACCGGGCCTTGGGCATAGGCGTGCCGTCCATTTACCGCAGCGTCAGTTTAGTCCCGGCGATCAAGATCATGTAGAGCGTCAGCGCGCCGGCCCAGGCGAGCCAGAAATTAGTTCGTGGCAGGGCGACAATGAGCATGGTGACATAGGCGACCCAGGGAATCACGAACCAGAGCAAATGCCGGGCATAGTTGGTGGCCGGATCGACGCCGCCGTTCAGATAGATCAGGATCAGGGTGACACCGGTGATGGCCGGGAACGTGCTGACGAAGGCCGCCAGGAACCCTCGCCCTTGCGCGCCGACATACGAAGACAGGCTGACGATGGTACCCCCCAGCACAAAGTACAGCATCGGCTTCAGCAGCTCACTCATGCGCGTCTCCTTCCGGCAAGATGCGTCGCTTTTCACTTTCCCTTTGATCGGCAGGCAGCGGGGCGACGGGCTCCCCCGCACAAGTCTTGCCCTGCTCGTGCCCTTCCAACGCTTCCATGGCTTCTCTAATCAGGAGGTGTCCCTGGCCCGTGTAGCGGGGGGAGAAGTGAAAGACCACCAGATGTCGGACCCCGGCCTTCCTGGCCAAGAGGCCTGCCTGTCTGGCGGTGAGATGATAGCGTTCCCTGGCTTTTTCCGCATCCGCCTCGAGATAAGGGGCTTCGCAATAAAAAATGTCGGCCCCCCTGGCCAGCTCCACGATCTTGGCTTCGTTTTGCGCATCGTAGCGGACATCCACAACATACGCCAGTTTCTGCCCTCGCGTGATCGTCAGAAATCGTTCCCGTAGGTCCCCCAGCCTGAACTCCCGTTCCTCGCGTCGGTGCTCGAAGTAGAGGGTCGCGGCGAAGCGAAAGTCGTCGGGGCAGCCCTGCCAGAGATGCCGTTTCACGTCTTTGAGCCAGGAACCGACCGGCAGGCCGGCTGCGCGGAGCTTCTCCTTGTTGACATTGATGTGGAACTGTTCCTGGAGGGCGTAGCCAAATGAAGGGATCCGGTGGTTCAAGGCGATCGCCCTGACCGTAAACATCGGGTCTTCCAGTACGGAGAAGGGCAGAGACGGATTCGATGGGTGGGGTTGCGGCGGCATCGCGACGGGTTGAAACCCGTCGGTGGCTCGAAAGAGGGCAAACCGCATTTCTTCGGGATGGAACTCTCGGACTTCGATCGTCAGCGGATAGCCGTCGACCAGGTTCCAGGTATAGCCCCGGAGTTTGCCCGTAACATTGGCGATCAAGCCCGGCGGTCCGAAGAGGCGCAATGTGGTGCCGCGTCCCAGGGCCACTCGGAGGATCGAATCGAAGCCGATGAAGTGGTCCATGTGGGTATGCGAGATGAACAGATCGTTGGCCCGCAGGAGGCGAGCGGGGCCCAGCGAATCGTTCTGTCCGAGATCGAAGAGCAGCGCGCGGCTGGCCCATTTGATCTCGACGTACAGACCCGGGTCGCCGAACGGGTCGTTGACCAGAGAGCTGGAAAAGGAAAGGTTCATAGAAGAATTGACGAATTAGGAGATTGGTTCATTGGACCATTGAGCCATTGCAGCACTGCTCCGATTCAATGAATCAATCACCAAATGACTCCAGTAGTGTCCGGTTAAAACGTGAATAGGTTCAATTGGTTCGCGTTCTCAAGTAATTGCCCGGGCCAGTTGTCTCCAAGAATGGCCTGTTGTAATGGGGTTTTCTCGAAAATGGTCACCGACAAGAT
>Ga0194131_10003794_pt1 | contig 23417 bp, 22 predicted proteins | sample TA2KigO120mmetaG_FD_148631 | JGI IMG/M metagenome (GOLD analysis project Ga0194131, IMG submission 148631) | Freshwater microbial communities from Lake Tanganyika, Tanzania - TA2015053 Kigoma Offshore 120m | ecosystem: Environmental > Aquatic > Freshwater > Lake | place: Tanzania: Lake... | reverse complement strand
GACCGAGCAGCCCTCGCGGATAGCGATGCCCGCCCATTAAGTCGGATCGTGCCCAGCCGGCATACAGAAAAATCGACAGGCCGATGGGAAGAATCAGCCCATTCAGTCCGCCGACGAACACCAACATTTTGGCAGGAGGCGTATTGATCAGCAGATAAAGCGCCAGCGACAACCCGATGAACCCGACAGTGATGAGGCTGCGGGCGCGCTCGCCCAGGTCCGCTTTGAAAACCGTGAGGAACGAAACGGAGGTGTACGCCGCGCCGATCACGCTCGTGATGGCGGCCGCCCAAAGAATAGCGCCGAATATCCGTAGCCCCACTTCACCGGCTGCCGCCTCGAACGCTTGCGCCGCCGGATTGGCGCTGCCACCCGACAGATTGATCACCGTACCTGCAGAGACCACGCCCAGGACGGCCAAAAACAACGCGAAACGCATGACGCCAGTCACGGCGATACCCGTCAGCGCTGCACGACTGACGGCAGCCAAGTATTCAGGGCCGGTCATTCCTTTGTCGAGCAATCGGTGTGCACCGGCATACGTAATGTAGCCGCCGACGGTGCCCCCGACGATGGTGGTGATCGTCGCGAAATCGACTCGATCGGGGAACACCGTTTGGCGTAGGGCTTCACCGATCGGCGGAGAAGAGATGACGGCGACGTAGATCGTCAATGCAATCATCGTGATGCCCGCGAAGAGGATCAGTCGATCAAAGGCGATTCCGGCACGATGCGAGAGAAAGATACCGATCGCGAGCAACGCGCTCACGGCCCCACCCCATTTAGCGTCGAGCCCGGCGAGAGCATTCAGACCAAGACCCGTACCGCCGATATTGCCGATGTTGAAAAACAATCCGCCGATCACGACAAGCGCCGTCAGCAGGTAGCCCGCGCCGGGGATCGCGGCATTGGCGAGCTCCGATGCGCGCATCCGCGTCAACGTGACGATGCGCCAGATGTTCACCTGTACGACGAAGTCGATGAGGATCGACACGACAATGGCGAAGGCGAAGGCCGCCCCCAGCGCACTCGTGAAGGTCGCCGTCTGGGTGATAAAGCCCGGACCGATCGCCGAAGTCGCCATCAGGAAGATAGCCGCGGCGAGCGCCGAGCGACGGGACGAATCGTCACGCATGACGAAGCACCATACCGGAAAGCCGATGTCCGACCACAGCCCCCTACCGGTCCGACGTCACTTCGTCAACACGGTCTCCATCACGACCGGGCACATGATGCGGGCCTCGGGCATCGCCGAGAGCCGCTCAAGATCGGCGAGCGCGGCGGTCGCCTCGCTGGCGGTGAGCAAGCCGCGCTCGGCGACTTTCGACAGGTAAATCCTCAGGAAGGAGCTCGGCCACTCCCACGTGAGCTCCGACGGCGCGGCCAGCTTGCAGATGGGACGGGTGTGCAGCACCTTCAAGCCCACGCGAGCCGCCATGGCGGGGATGTGACGGCCGACATCGATGTCGCCCGGCTGTTCCTTCATCGAGCGGTAACACGCAGCGATGGCGCGCGTGAGCATTGGAAATGACGGTTCCGTCTGGAACATCGGCCAGTGGAAATACTCTTGGATCACCATGCGGCCGCCGCGCTTCAGGGCAGCCTTCACCTTTGCCAAGACGGCCTGCGGATTCGGGACCCAGGCCAACGCCCAACGACAGAAGACACCATCAAGGCTGGCCGGTTCGAGCTGCATGTCTTCGAAGGAACTGTGCTGCACGAGGATGTTGAGACCGTGCAGCTCGGACTGCTTGCGCAGGAAATCAATGTACGAGGCGGCGAAATCGACGCCAATGCTCTGGCCCTGCACCCCGACGAGATACGCCATCTCGAGCGTGCAAAACCCGGGACCGCAACCCAGATCGAGCAGCGTATGGCCGCTGCGGAAGCCTCCGAGTTCCCAGCCGCGGCGCGCTTCCGCCGCCCACACTTGGTGCTGTAACCCGAGACGGTGCAGTTCGGCGTGCTCGGTGCCGAGGACGTAGCTGGTTTCATTCATGCGATTTATTCTGAACGATAACGCCCGCTACCCACAGCAACGTTTACCGCGAAAAGAAAAAGTCCCGCCGGTTTCCCGACGGGACTTCTTGTTCGACGAACGAACAGGCCGGTGACGAGAGCGCCGCCGGCCCGCCGGTCTTACATGCCCATGTCGCCCATGCCGCCCATGCCGCCCGGAGCTGGGTGCATGTGGTCATGGTCGTCTTTCGGGGCCTCGGCGATCATCACTTCCGTGGTGAGCAGCAGGCCCGCGACCGACGCCGCATTTTGCAGCGCAAGACGCGTGACCTTCGCCGGATCGAGAATGCCGAAGTCGAGCATGTCGCCATACACGCCCGTCGCGGCGTTGTAGCCGTAGGCACCCTTGCCCGCCTTCACTTGATTGAGAACGACTGCCGCGTCCTCACCCGCGTTCTCGACGATCTGACGCAGCGGCTCTTCGATGGAGCGAGCGAGGATGCGCACACCGACCGTCTGGTCTTCGTTCGCACCTTCGAGCTTCTCGAGGGCCTTGGTGGCGCGGATGAGCGCCACACCGCCGCCCGGCACCACGCCTTCTTCGACGGCCGCACGCGTGGCGTGCAGGGCGTCTTCGACGCGCGCCTTCTTCTCTTTCATTTCGATCTCGGTGGCCGCACCGACCTTGATCACTGCCACGCCGCCGGAGAGCTTGGCAACGCGCTCCTGCAGCTTTTCTTTGTCATAGTCACTCGTGGCTTCTTCGACCTGCTGACGGATAGACTCGATGCGAGCCTTGATGTCACCCGCCTTGCCGGCGCCGTCGATGATCGTGCTGTTTTCCTTCTCAACAACGATCTTCTTGGCCTCGCCGAGATCATTCAGGGTGGCCTTCTCGAGCTGCAGCCCGACTTCGTCGGAGATGACCGTACCGCCCGTTAGGACCGCGATATCCTGCAACATGGCCTTGCGACGATCACCGAAGCCCGGCGCCTTGACGGCGGCGACTTTGAGGATGCCGCGGATGTTGTTGACGACGAGCGTCGCGAGCGCTTCGCCCTCGACGTCTTCGGCGATCACGAGCAGCGGACGGCCCGACTTCGCGACACCTTCGAGCACCGGCAACATTTCGCGGATGTTCGAGATCTTCTTATCGACGAGCAGGATGAACGGCTTCTCGAGCTCAACCGTCTGGTTGGCCTGCTGGTTGATGAAGTACGGCGAAAGATAGCCGCGGTCGAACTGCATACCCTCGACGACGTCGAGTTCGTTTTGCAGGCCCGAGCCTTCCTCAACCGTGATCACGCCTTCCTTGCCGACCTTCTCCATCGCCTGCGCGATGGTCTTGCCGATCGACTCGTCGCTGTTGGCACTGATCGTGCCGACCTGAGCAATCGCCTTGTTGTCCTTGCAAGGCTTAGCGAGCCTCTTGATTTCTTCGGACGCGACGATGACGGCCTTGTCGATGCCGCGCTTGATGTCCATCGGGTTACGACCCGAGGCCACCGCCTTCAAACCCTCACGGATAATCGCCTGAGCGAGCACCGTGGCCGTGGTCGTACCGTCGCCCGCCTCATCGGAGGTGTTCGAGGCGACTTCTTTGACCATCTGGGCGCCCATGTTCTCGAACTTGTCCTTCAGCTCGATTTCCTTGGCGACCGAGACACCGTCCTTTGTGACGGTCGGAGCGCCGAAACTCTTCTCGAGCACAGCGTTGCGGCCCTTGGGACCGAGCGTGGCCTTGACGGCATTGGCGAGGACGTTAACGCCGCGCACCATGCGCTGGCGAGCATCATCGCTAAAACGAACTTCTTTAGCAGCCATATGATTGTTCCTTAGGTGAGATAGATAGGCTTACTTGCCTTCGATGATGGCCATGATGTCTTCCTCGCGCATGACGAGTAGATCTTCGCCATCGACCTTCACTTCGGTACCGCTATACTTGCCGAAGAGGATCTTGTCGCCGACCTTCACGTCGAGCGCACGGACCGAGCCGTCTTCGAGAATTTTGCCCTTACCGATGGCGAGGACCTTGCCCTGCGAGGGCTTCTCGGCGGCCGAGTCGGGGATAACGATGCCGCCTGGGGAAGTACGTTCCTCCTCCAGGCGCTTCACGATCACGCGGTCATGAAGCGGACGGATTTTCATGTTTCGCTCCTAAAAACGTCGGTTGACTAACAAGGATACCGGGAGGGATTAACACTCCCCCCTTGAGACTGCTAATGATAGCGACGGAAAGTTCCATTTCAAGGGCAGACCCGGCTATCCTGTTTTGCTTCGTGCAGCCGGGCATTTGGACCCTCGAAACTCCGTTAAGCCAATGAAATTTAGGAATTTATTACTGTCCGGGCTCGCTTTTTTTTCGAGTTTTTTCGCTGGATCGACGATTGCCCAGCTCGGGGAATCGGAGTTTCTTCCTCCCGACCACGCCTTTCGGGTCGGGGTGGTTGCCCAAGGCGCCGACATGGTCCGGATCAATTTTCTGGTGACTCCCGGCTATTACCTTTATCGACATCGGTTCAACTTTGGTCTCGATTCGGCCGCAGGCACGCCAAGCGCCACACTCGGCACGCCGGACATTCCGCAAGGCGAGTGGAAGGAAGACGAGTTCTTCGGGCGCCAGCAGGTGTTCCACGAGGGGGTCAGCGTCTCAATCCCCGTGTCGCGCGCGCCGGGTGGCGCCGTGGAGCTGCCGATCGTCGTGGGTCTCCAGGGCTGTGCAGAGAAAGGGCTCTGCTACCCGCCCGAAAAGCGTCGCTTCAAGGTGTCGCTCCCGGCGACCGACTCCGCAGCAAATGCCAATACCATCGATCGCTCGGTCGACCGCACCTCGTCTGCATCGGGGGGAGCGCAATCTCGCGGTACCCAGGGGTTTGTGTCGGAGCAGGACCGTCTCGCCGAGCTCATCCGCACGGGCAATCTGTCGCTCGTCCTCGCGACATTCTTTGGTCTCGGCCTGCTGCTCGCGTTCACGCCCTGCGTGCTACCGATGGTGCCGATTCTCTCCGGCATCATCGCCGGACAAGGTAGTGGCGTCACCACGGGCCGCGCGTTTGCGCTGTCGCTCTCTTATGTGCTCGGCATGGCGGTGATGAACACCCTCGCCGGTGTCGCCGCGGCGGCTACCGGACAGCAGCTCCAGGCGCTTTTCCAGCAATCCTGGACCATTTTTCTATTTTCTTTGATCTTCATCGCCCTCGCCTTGTCGATGTTCGGACTCTTCACCATTCAGATGCCTGCGTCACTCCAAACTCGATTAAGCGACGTCAGCAATCGACAACGTGCCGGCACCTTCGGCGGAGTCGCCGTCATGGGCGCCTTGTCGGCGTTGATCGTTTCGGCGTGCGTCGCACCGCCTCTTTTTGCCGCGCTCGCCGTGATCGCGCAAACCGGCGATGTGGTGCGCGGGGGCAGCACCCTCTTCGTGATGTCACTCGGCATGGGCGTGCCGCTGCTCGTCATCGGCACGTCCGCAAGTCGTCTGCTGCCCAAAGCGGGCGGTTGGATGGATACCATCAAAAAATCCGTCGGTGTGCTCATGCTCGCCGTAGCCGCGTGGATGTTGAGTCGCCTCGTCGAAGATCGCTGGTCGTTGTTGCTGTGGGCCGTGCCTGCAAGCATCGGCGCCGGGTTGCTCTTCAGTGAGGTGAAGACGCGCGCGGTCACAGGCTGGATCATGCGCGGCCTTGGCGCAGTCCTCGGACTCTATGCACTCGCTTTGATCGCCGGCGTTTTCTTAGGGGGTCGTGATCCGCTCGCACCGATCCCACAACTTGCCAAGCCGCGAAAAACCTTGGGGTTCGCCGTGATCAAGACGGTGGATGATCTCGATCGCGCAATCGCCGCAGCAGCAGCCGCCGGTCGTCCGGCGATACTCGATTTCTATGCAGACTGGTGCGTGTCCTGCAAAGAAATGGAACGCTACACCTTTACCGATGCCGCAGTGCAAGCTTCGCTCGCGAAAGCCGTATTGCTCAAAGCGGACGTCACCACGAACGACGAAGCCGATCAAGCCTTGCTCCGTCGCTTCGAAATCTTTGGTCCGCCGACCATCGCGTTCTGGGGATCTGACGGCGTCGAGCGAAAAAACTATCGCGTCGTCGGCTTCATGAAGGCCGATGAGTTCGCGCGCGTTGCGGCCGAAGCGACCGGCAGCACCGACACGATTAAGTAATTCATCAGGCCCCTCGACTCATGAAAAAATCAACGACTCTTGTCATTGTCGTCGCCGTTATTGCCGGTGCCATCGCCTTCGTCGCGATACGTAGTTTCCTCGGCCCTACGGCGCCCGCGCCAAACTCGACGGGAATCGCCCCCATGCCGGGTGCATCAACCGACTCGACCGATGCGCCGGCCTCCGTCGCCCGCGCGATCCCCGAAGTGCTTCCCGACTTCTCGCTCGCCACACTGGGGGGACCGCCTCGCGCGCTGTCGAGTTTCCAGCAACCGTCTCTGATCGTGAATTTTTGGGCGACGTGGTGTGCGCCATGTCGTCGCGAAATTCCCTTGCTGCGCCAGCTGCGCGCCGGGCGCGCGGATCGCGGCGTCGAAGTCGTCGGCATCGCCGTCGATTTTCGCGAAGACGTAAACAAGTATGCCAAAGAAATCGGCCTCGATTATCCGTTGCTGATCGGCGAAGAAGACGGTGTGGCTGCGGCGGATCTCTTCGGCGTCGGTACCGCGTTTCCCTTCACGATTTTCTCTGACGGCCAACGCCGTATCGTGGCCGTGAAGATCGGCGAGCTGCATGGTGACGAAGCGAATTTCATTCTCGATCAGGTGGAACGCATCAACGCCGGCAAGCTTCCCGTCGAGCAGGCTCGCGTCATGATTCGGGACGAAATCAAACGACTCGACGCCCTGAGGGCGGAGAAATCTCCAAGCTGACGACAAACTAGGGTACATTTTCTGCCCCACGGAGGTCCCATGGACATTCGGAAGGTCAAAAAACTTATCGAGCTGCTCGAAGAATCGGGCATCGCCGAAATCGAAATCAAGGAAGGCGAAGAGTCGGTGCGCATCAGTCGCATATCGACCGGCGCCGTCGTCGCACAGCCTGCGATGTTCGCTCCGCCTCCGATGCCTGCGCCCATCGTTGCAGCGGTTGCCGCGGCGCCTGCGGTGGTTTCCTCGGCACCTGTAGCAAGTTCCGCTGATCATATCGTGCAAGCGCCCATGGTTGGCACTTACTATTCGGCGCCGGCTCCTGGTGCAAAACCATTCGTGCAGATCGGTGATGAAGTCAAAGTGGGTCAGGTGCTCTGCATCATCGAGGCTATGAAGATGATGAATCAGATCGAATCCGAACGCGCCGGTAAGATCACCTCCGTACTCGTCCAGAGTGGAGACCCGGTCGAATTCGGTCAGCCGCTGTTCTCGATCCAGTAATCGCTCGCCTCGCCGTGATCGACAAGATCGTCATCGCAAATCGAGGTGAAATCGCGCTGCGCGTACTGCGCGCCTGTCGCGAACTTTGCATCAAGACGGTCGCCGTGCACTCTACGGCCGATGCCAACCTGAAGCATGTATTGCTCGCCGACGAGTCGGTGTGCATCGGCCCTCCGGCATCGGGCAAAAGTTATCTCAACATGCCCTCGATCATTGCAGCGGCCGAACTTACGGATGCGGCAGCGATTCATCCGGGCTACGGGTTTCTCTCCGAGAACGCGGACTTTGCAGAGCGAGTGGAGCAAAGCGGCTTCACCTTCATCGGCCCCAAGGCCGAAACGATCCGCATGATGGGCGACAAAGTCTCGGCCATCAAAGTCATGAAAGCGCACGGCCTGCCTTGCGTACCGGGCTCAGGCGAGCCACTCGGGCTCGACAACGACGAGAACCTCAAGATCGCCAAAGATATTGGTTATCCGGTGATCATCAAGGCCTCGGGTGGTGGTGGCGGACGCGGTATGCATGTGGTGCACAACCCAGCCGCTCTGATCCTCTCCATCAACGTAACCCGATCCGAAGCGCTCGCCGCGTTCGGAAACGATCAGGTCTACATGGAAAAGTTCCTCGAGAAGCCACGGCACATCGAGTTTCAGATCTTGGCCGACCATCACGGCAACGTCATCCATCTCGGTGAACGCGACTGCTCGATGCAGCGCCGTCACCAGAAAGTCATCGAAGAAGCCCCTGCGCCGGGCATCACCGACGCGCAACGCCACAAGATGGGTGAGCGCGTGGTCGAGGCCTGTAAAGCCGTGGGGTATCGCAGTGCGGGTACGCTCGAATTCCTCTACCAGAATGGCGAGTTCTACTTCATCGAGATGAACACGCGTATCCAGGTCGAGCATCCAGTCACCGAGCTCATCACCGGGATCGATCTCGTGAAGGCACAGTTGCGTATTGCGTCGGGCGAAAAACTGCCTTGGAGGCAATCGGACATCGTGCTACGCGGGCACGCTCTTGAGTGCCGCATCAATGCAGAGGATGCGAAAACGTTCATGCCCTCACCGGGGCCGGTAAGATTGTGGCATGCGCCCGGCGGACCCGGCGTGCGCGTCGACAGTCACATGTACTCGGGCTATGCCGTGCCGCCTCACTACGACTCGCTCATCGCCAAGTTGATCTCCTATGGCGAAGATCGGGCGACCGCCATCGTTCGCATGCGCAATGCGCTCGCTGAGATGGTGGTCGAGGGCATCAAGACCAATGCAGCCTTGCAACAAGAGATTTTGGCGCACGCTGCCTTTCATCAAGGTGGTCTCGATATTCACTACCTCGAGCGTCGGCTCGGCTTGAAGTGACCCGCGCCCTCATGCGCGCGGTGACGCTCGATCTCGATGGACTCGACGCCGAGGCGGTCGAAGCGGCCTGCTTCGAGGCGGGCGCCTACTCCGTCGTGTTTGCCGATCAGCGCGACGACGCCATTCTCGAGCCAAAACCCGGCGAGATCCGACTCTGGCCGGCCACGCGTCTGCAAACGATCTTTCCCGACGAATCTGCCAGTGTCGAAAAACTCGACGTACTCGCCGAGCGTCTCGGTTGCGAGCGCTCGAGCCTCTCCGTCGAGGACGTCGAAGAGCGCGTTTGGGAGCACGAGTGGCTCAAAGATTTCAAGCCCATGCGATTCGGTGATCGACTCTGGATTTACCCCTCCCATGCGGAGGTGGACGAGCCCGAGGACATAGTGGTTCGACTTGACCCCGGTCTGGCATTCGGCACGGGCACGCATTCGACCACTCGCCTCTGCTTAGAGTACCTCGATACACGAGCCGCACGTCGCGCGCGTGAAGCGGACCGCATCGTCGATTTCGGTTGCGGCTCGGGTGAGCTGGCTATCGCCGCACTGCGACTGCAGTCGGCCGCGCGGACGTTCGTACATGACATCGACCCTCAGGCGCTCATCGCTACCGCCAATAACGCGCGAGCGAATGATGTCGATCAGCGCATCGAGTCATTCGTCGAGGCGGTCGATCTGTCGTTACGCCTCAGGCAGCAGGGTGGAGCGGACCTGGTGCTCGCCAATATTCTCTCAGGCCCGCTCTGCGAACTCGCGCCGCAACTGATCGGCTTGCTTGCGCCGGGTAGCGAAATCGTTCTGGCCGGATTACTCGCCGAGCAGGCGGACGACGTCATCGCCGCGTACGCTCCTACGGTGTCATTGACGCGTTGGCGCGACCTCGAGGGCTGGACCTGCCCCGCCGGGCGTTCGGCATGACCGAAGCGTTTCGCATCGGACCTTGGCGCATTCTGGCGCCCGCTGTCCTGGCGCCCATGGCGGGCGTCACCGATCGACCGTTCCGTATTCTTGCGAGGCAACTCGGCGCAGGGCTCGCCGCATCAGAAATGATCACTTCCGATACCCGTCTCTGGAACTCGCGCAAATCGCGGCAGCGCATGAACCACGAAGGCGAACCTGAACCTCGCGTCGTTCAACTCGCCGGCGCCGATCCCGAGGCACTCGCCGAAGCGGCGCGCCGCAACGTCGATCTTGGTGCGCAGATCATCGATATCAATATGGGTTGCCCAGTAAAGAAAGTCTGCAACCGTCTGTGTGGTTCAGCCCTGCTGCAGGACGAGCCGCTCGTCGGTCGCATCCTCGAGTCCGTTGTGTCGGCGGTCCACGCCACCGGCCGCGGTGTCCCGGTCACCCTGAAAACCCGCACTGGCTGGGACCGAGACCATCGCAACGGCGTCCGCGTCGCGCAGATTGCTGAGGCGAGCGGGATCGCCGCCCTCGCGATCCATGGTCGAACGCGTACGGATTTTTATGAGGGCGACGCCGAATACGACACCATCCGTGCGATCCAGACTACAGTTCGCATCCCGGTGTTGGCTAATGGCGACATAACGAGCCCCGACAAGGCGCGCGAGGTACTGCAGTACACCGGCACCGCGGGCGTGATGGTAGGTCGCGCCTCTCACGGAGCACCTTGGATCTTTCGCGATATCAACGGTTTGTTGACGCAAGGAGCTTTGCCCACGCCGCTCTCTCGTGCAGAGCGGCGTGATATAGTTTTATCGCATTTTCAGGCTATCTACGCCTTTCACGGCGAAGAGTCCGGCCTTCGAATCGCACGCAAACATCTCGGCTGGTACGCAAAACTGCTCGACTCGGCGCCCGACGCACGGGCTCGTCTCATGACAGAGGCCTCCACGTCGTCGCAGTTCGCGTGTGCGAACGAGTTGTTCGGCGCGTGGGCGCAAGAACATTGATGGTGAGGGGCGAGCGATGTCGGGTGATGGCAACGACGGAATCAAGCGCGAGCTTCCGCTGCGCGGGCACGTGGAGCGCGCACTCGAAGACTATCTCCGTCACTTGAACGGTCACGCTCCCGCCGACCTCTACAACTTCGTCATCCGCGAAGTCGAAGAACCTCTGCTTCGTGTCGTGCTGGAGCACGCCGACGGTAACCAGTCTCGTGCCGCCGAAATCCTCGGCATCAATCGCGCCACCTTGCGTCGCAAGCTGCGCGAATTCGGCATCAACCCGGAGTGAACTCATGCCCGTCGTCCTGCGTCGCGCCCTGATCTCGGTTTCGGACAAAACCGGCGTCATCGAACTTGCCAACGCGCTCGTCGCGCGCGACATCGAGATTCTCTCGACGGGCGGCACGGCACGACTACTCGCCGAACAACGCATCACCGTCAAAGAAGTCTCGCAGCACACGGGCTTTCCCGAAATCATGGATGGTCGCGTCAAGACGCTGCACCCGCGCATTCACGGTGGCTTGCTCGGTCGACGAGGCGTCGACGAGAGCGTGATGTCGCTTCACAACATCGAGCGTATCGATCTGCTCGTCGTCAATCTTTATCCTTTCGCCGAAACCGTTGCGCGACTGGCCTGCACCTATTCCGAGGCCATCGAAAACATCGATATCGGCGGACCAGCGATGGTGCGAGCCGCATCGAAGAACCACGATGCCGTCACGGTGATCGTCGATCCGGCGGATTACGCCATCGTACTCACCGAGCTCGATGCTCACGATGGCTCGACGTCACCCGCCTTGCGCGCCTGGCTCGCCGCCAAAGCCTTCGCGCACACGGCCCGATACGACACCATGGTCGCCCGTTATCTGCAGGCGAGGAATCCGGCGCCTGGCGCCGAGTTCCCGCAATCGCTGCCGCTCGTCTACGAAAAAGTACAAGACCTGCGCTACGGCGAAAACCCGCATCAACACGCTGCGTTTTATCGCGACGTCACACCGCGCGGCCCATCCGTGTCGACGGCGAGCATGCTGCAGGGCAAGGGACTCTCCTTTAACAATATCGCCGATGCCGACACCGCCATCGAATGCGTCCGACAGTTCACGACGCCGGCTTGCGTCATCGTCAAGCATGCGAACCCTTGCGGCGTTGCGACTGCCGCCGATGCGCTTGCTGCCTATGAACTTGCCTATCGCACCGATCCGACTTCGGCCTTCGGGGGCATCATTGCTTTCAACCGCCCGGTCGGTGCGAAGATGGCCAAAGCGATCCTCGATCGACAATTCGTCGAAGTACTCGCGGCACCGCGCGTCCTGCCCGAGGCACAAACGGTGCTCGCTACCAAACCGAACGTCCGCGTACTCGAGCTCGGTGACCTGCCTTCCGACCACGGCGCCGCACTCGACTATCGTAGCGTCTCGGGAGGCCTGCTCGTCCAAACCCGCGACCTCGGCATGGTGGCGCGCGATCAGCTGCGTGTCGTCAGCCAGCGCAAACCGAGCGATTCGGAACTCGACGATCTGCTCTTCGCTTGGCAGGTCTGCAAGTTCGTGAAATCCAATGCCATCGTCTATGCGCGTGATCGCTCGACGGTCGGTATCGGTGCCGGACAAATGAGCCGCGTGTATTCGAGCCGCGTCGCCACGATAAAAGCAGCCGACGAAAAATTGGAAGTACGCGGATCCGTGATGGCCTCAGACGCCTTCTTCCCCTTCCGGGACGGGCTCGATGTCGCAGCGACTTACGGAATCGCCGCCGTCATCCAACCGGGCGGCAGCATGCGTGATGCCGAAGTCATCGCCGCTGCGGACGAGCACGGCATGGCGATGGTCTTCACGGGTATGCGCCATTTCCGGCACTGACCGCAAACACCCATGATCAAAGTTCTCATCGTAGGCAGCGGCGGGCGTGAGCATGCGCTTGCCTGGAAATGCGCGCAGTCGAGCCGAGTCGGCGAGGTGATCGTCGCGCCAGGCAACGCCGGCACGGCCTCCGAACCCAAGGTTCGTAATATCGCGGTCAACGCCGAAGACGTCGCCGGGCTCGTCGCGCTCGCCCAGGGAAAAAAAATCGATCTCACCATCATCGGGCCCGAAGCGCCTCTCGTGCTCGGTGTCGTTGATGCGTTCGAAGCGGCGGGTCTACGCTGTTTCGGTCCGCGCAAGGCGCCCTCGCAGCTCGAAGGGTCCAAAGCCTTCACCAAAGAATTTTTGCGCCGTCACGGTATTCCGACCGCAACCTATGCCACCTTTACCCGTGACACCTTCGATCGCGAGTGGGTTCGCCGACAACGTATGCCCGTCGTCGTCAAGGCGAGCGGACTCGCCGCAGGTAAGGGTGTCGTCATCGTCGATCGCACCGAGGAGGCCATCGCGACAGCTCGCGCGATGTTCGATGGCCAGTTCGGTGGCGCAGGTACCGAAGTCGTCATCGAAGAGTTCCTGCCGGGCGAAGAAGCAAGCTTCATCGTGATGGCCGATGGCGAACATGTATTGCCGTTCGCAACCTCACAAGATCACAAGCGTGTGGGCGATGGCGACACCGGCCCCAATACGGGCGGCATGGGTGCCTATTCACCGGCACCTGTGGTGACGCCTGCGATGCACGAGCGCATCATGCGCGAGGTCATTCATCCGACCCTCCGCGGGCTTGCGGCCGACGGCATGCCGTACACTGGTTTTCTGTACGCCGGCATCATGATCGCGCCGGATGGCACGCCGAACGTGCTCGAGTTCAACTGTCGCTTTGGTGACCCCGAGACCCAGCCCATCATGGCGCGGCTACGATCCGATCTGACTCTGCTCTGCGACGCGGCACTCGATGGTCGACTCGATCAGGTCAGCATGGACTGGGATCCGCGGGCGGCGCTCGGTGTCGTACTCGCTGCCGGGGGATATCCCGACGCCGTACGAAAAGGCGATGCGATTACCGGGCTCGAGGAAGCCGCCACGCTGCCGGGAAAAGTATTCCACGCCGGTACGTCGATGCACGACGGACGGGTCGTCACGAGCGGCGGTCGTGTGCTCTGCGCCGTCGGTCTCGGCGACACGGTGAGCGACGCTCAACGCGCCGCCTACGACCTCGCAGAAAAGACTCGCTTCGAGGGCATGCAGTACCGCCGTGACATCGGCCATCGCGCCATCACGCGCGAGGACGGTCGCTGACGGAACCTCAGCGCTTCATCGCTTCGAAGAAGTCCGAGTTCGTCTTCGTATCCTTCATCTTGTCGAGCAGGAACTCGATCGCTGCGAGCTCGTCCATCGGATGCAGGAGCTTGCGCAGGATCCAGATCTTCGCGAGCTCTCCCGCATCGGTGATGAGGTCTTCTTTGCGGGTACCCGATCGATTGATGTTGATCGCCGGAAACACTCGCTTCTCGGCGATGCGACGATCGAGATGGATTTCGCTATTGCCCGTGCCTTTGAACTCTTCGTAGATGACATCATCCATCTTCGAACCCGTGTCGATGAGGGCCGTCGCCAAAATCGTGAGCGAACCGCCCTCTTCGATGTTACGGGCTGCGCCAAAGAATCGCTTCGGACGCTGTAGCGCATTGGCATCGACACCACCCGTGAGCACCTTGCCGGAGCTCGGCACCACGGTGTTGTAGGCACGTGCGAGACGGGTGATCGAGTCGAGCAGGATCACCACGTCTTTCTTGTGCTCAACAAGACGCTTCGCTTTCTCGATGACCATCTCGGCCACCTGAACGTGACGCGCAGCCGGCTCGTCGAAGGTTGAGGACACCACCTCGCCCTTCACCGTCCGCTGCATCTCGGTGACCTCTTCGGGGCGCTCGTCGATGAGCAGCACGATGAGATACACCTCAGGATGATTGGCCGTGATCGCCGTCGCGATGTTCTGCAGCAGCATCGTCTTGCCGGCCTTCGGCGGCGAGACGATGAGGCCACGCTGACCCTTGCCGATCGGCGCACACAGATCGATGGCGCGAGCGGTGAGGTCTTCGGTCGAGCCGTTACCGCGCTCGAGCTTAAGACGCTTGGTCGGATGCAGCGGCGTCAGGTTCTCGAAGAGCACCTTGTTCCGAGCATTCTCGGGCGAGTCGAAGTTGATCTCGCCCACCTTGAGCAGCGCGAAGTAACGCTCGCCGTCCCTCGGAGGGCGAATCAGACCCGAGATCGAGTCGCCGGTTCGGAGATTGAATCGACGGATCTGGGCGGGGCTGATGTAAATGTCATCGGGCCCGGCGAGATACGAACCGTCAGCCGAGCGCAGGAAACCGAAGCCGTCCTGCAGAATCTCGAGCACGCCATCACCGTAGATATCCTCGCCCTTACGCGCGTGCGCCTTGAGCAAGCGGAAGATGATGTCCTGCTTGCGCGAACGGGCCATGCCCTCGACACCGAGCGCACTCGCCATTTCGACCAGCTTAGCGATGGGCATCGCCTTGAGCGTGGTCAGATTCATCGAATTGCGCGAGGCAGCGAGCTCCGCGCGGCTGATGATTTCAGCATCCTCACCCGACTCGATGAAGGGCGCGTGATCCATAGGCATATCGTCGTGGATCGGCCCGCCGACGTTACCGTCGCGCATGCCACCACCGCGATTGGGATCGCGATGACCACCGTGACGGGGTCCTTTCCCCTGACGTCGCGACCCGCCTTGGCCGCCTAGATATCCGCCCCTCACAGGTGGCTATCCAGGAACGCAGCGAGTTGCGAGCGCGATACCGCGCCGACCTTCTGCGCCTCGACGGTTCCGTTCTTAAACAGAATCAGCGTCGGAATGCCGCGAATGCCGAACTTGGGGGGCGTCTGCGGATTTTCATCGATATTGAGTTTCGCGATGCGAACGCGATCGGCATACGCCGGGGCGAGCTCATCGAGGATGGGGGCGATCATCTTGCATGGGCCACACCACTCTGCCCAAAAATCGAGCAGGACGGGCTTGACGGACTTGAGCACGTCATTGGCGAAAGTCGAGTCAGTGGTATTGATTATGTGAGGGCTGCTCACGCGGGTAAACCTCCGGTTGGAGTGGTTTTGATGGGATAGAAACGATAGGAATTGAACGGGAAGTTTGCGGACCCGAGGCTGAACGCCATGTCGGGAAGCCTTCAAACGGTTACACTAGACCGGCTTTGCGATTTGGGTTTTGCCTCTGGATTGACCAGGTTTGCTTGTGGTTTGCGAGCGGGCGAAGCCGGATTCCGGGGGGCAGAACGCCCTACTGGCTCAGATTGTTAGCCAATTCCCGGGACTTTTGCAAGCACTGTCAATTTTTCGCTCACCACGGTTCGTAATGTCTGATACCCATCTTTCCGATTTAACCTTCTCCGCTCTCAATCTGGCCGAGCCCCTCATGCGGGGTATCAACGAGGCAGGCTTCACGCGCTGCACGCCGATCCAGGCCCAGACCCTGCCCCACGCGCTCTTGGGACGCGACATCGCCGGACAAGCCCAGACGGGCACCGGCAAGACGGCAGCCTTCCTGGTCGCGCTCTTCCAGAACCTCCTCACCCACCCCTCGCCACCCACGCGGAACGCGACCTCGATTCGGGCGCTCGCCATTGCACCGACCCGTGAGCTGGCCGTTCAGATCTACAACGATGCCATCGTGCTCGGCTGTCACACAGGCCTGCGCATCGCGGTGGTGTACGGCGGTATCGATTACGAGAAGCAACGACGCGATCTCGAAGGGGGCGTCGATGTACTCATCGGCACGCCGGGACGCCTGATCGACTATTTCAAGCAGCACGTCTTCGAACTTCGCGAGACGCAGGCCATCGTGCTCGATGAGGCCGATCGAATGTTCGACCTCGGCTTCATCGCCGACATCCGGTACATCATGCGTCGTCTGCCGCCACCCGAGCAGCGGCAGTCCATGCTCTTTTCGGCCACGCTCTCGCAGCGCGTGCTCGAACTCGCCTACGAGCACATGAACGATCCCGAGCTCGTGCGCATCGAGCCCGAAAAAATCACGGCCGATCGTGTTTGGCAAGTCATGTACTACCCGGCGATGGAAGAGAAAATTCCGCTGCTCGTGGGCTTGCTTCGCAAGATGGACCCGTTCCGCAGTATGGTGTTCGTCAACACCAAGCGCATGGCTGAGCGTCTCGAGGACGTACTTCGCGCGAACGATATCAACGCTCAGGCACTATCGGGTGACGTTCCTCAAAAGAAGCGACTGCGCTTCCTCGAAGATTTCCATGCCGGCAAGCTCGCTGTGCTCATCGCCACCGATGTGGCCTCGCGCGGGCTGCATATTCCGGACGTCAGCCACGTCTTCAACTTCGACTTGCCTCAAGACTCCGCGGACTACGTGCACCGGATCGGTCGTACGGCTCGAGCGGGCGCCGAGGGTGACGCCATCGGTTTTGCGTGCGAGGAATACGCCGTTGGTCTCCCCGACATCGAAAAATTCATTGGGCGGAAACTGCCCTATGAGCCGATCACGCCGGACATGCTCCCCGAGATCAAATGGCCGCCCCGGCGCAGCCTCGCAGAGCGCGGAGGTCGGCCCGGCGGCGGTAGACCGGGCGGCGGCGGAGGACCCGGCGGAGGTCGCCCCAGTGGCGGCCCGAGACCCGGCGGCGGACGCTCACGCGGGCGTCGTGGCCCGGGCTGAGCAACGATTTCAGAGCAGATCGACCACGCCGTCGATCGCCGCAAATTCTTCGTGGTTGTGCGGCTCGCGTGAGGTGTCGGGCCGCCTCACGCCGTAGACCCAATGCACACCCGCCTCGATGGCGGCGTGCAATACGGCTTTGCTGTCATCGACGAACATCGTGCGGGCCGGATCGAAACGCTCCGTACGGCGCGCCGCGATCCAAAATCTTTGATCTTCCTTGGGTGTACCGAAGTCGTGCGAGGTATACGCGGCATCGAGGTAACTGAGCACCCGGGTCCGCTCTTCCTTGATGCCGAGGATGACCGGGTGCGAGTTGGTCATGAGCACGAGGCGCTTGCCGCGCTCGCGAACTCGCTCCAGAAACCCCCGAGCGCCCGGCAACCAGGCGACTCGGTGCGACTCCTCACGGTGGACGCGCTCGATATCGATGCCGAGTTGTGCGCTCCAGTAGTCGATCGAGTACCAATCGAGCGTACCTTGTACCCGTTTGAAGCGAGGTGCGAGTTCGGCATGGGTTTCGGCGAGCGACAAACCATTGTTCTCGGCATAGATCTCGGTGACCCGAGCGAGCCAGATGTAATTGTCGAAGGCGAGGTCGAGCAACGTACCGTCGAGATCGAGCAGCACAATATCGATCTCATCCCAACGGGGCGACTGTCCGGGGAGCAATGACATGGGATTATCATACCGACGATGAGCCCTCCTCTTCTCGCCGATCTACACCTGCACAGCCATCATTCCGATGGCTTGCTCACGCCTGAGGCGCTCATCGAACTTTGCGCGTCCCGAGGCGTGACGCTGGCGGCGCTCACCGATCATGACACCCTCGCCGGCTGCGAATCCGCTCGCCTCGCTTGCGACCGACATGGCTTGCGGCACGTCACCGGTGTCGAGGTGTCCTGCGGCTGGAACGGTCAAACCCTGCACGTGATCGGACTCGATTTCGACCCTGCTCACGCGGAACTCACGGCCCATCTGTCTCATATTCGTGCGCGGCGCGCAGATCGACCCGCCGAGATCGGTGAACGCCTCGAGCGCAAGGCCTCGATTGCCGCACGACCTTTGGTGACCCGCATTCTGGGCGAGACGGACGTGCCGACCCGTATGCATCTCGCCCGCTCGCTGATCGCCGCGGGTCATGCCCGAGACCTTTCTGAGGCCTTCGATCTTTGGTTGTCCCGTGGCACGCCCGGTCACGTCCCTGAGGAGTGGCCCGCACTCGCTGTCACGGTCGCCGCATTACGTGCGGCAGGCGCACGGGTGGCACTCACCCACCCGCACCGATATCGTCTCTCGGGCGGCGCGTTGCGACGTCTACTCGGTGAGTTTCGCGAAGCCGGTGGGGAGGCCATCGAGGTCTCCGTCGCGGGGATCGGACCCTCCGATCTCGATCGGCTCGCGACCCTTGCCCGAAATCTCGGGTTCACAGCCTCCACGGGCTCAGACTTCCACGATCCGGCCGTGCCGTGGAATCCTCCGGGACGCTTCGCTAAGCTACCGCACGACCTCGAACCCTTGGCGGCGCGGCTCGGATGACCGAGAAGGACGACAACGATAAAGTCGACCGCGAACTGTTTCGCAATGTCGAAAAATTGCGTCAGTTGCGAATCGAACACCGAGATCTCGACGAGACCATCTCGCGCCTCTCGATGGACATCCATGTCGATGAAATCCAGCTCAAGCGATTGGAAAAAAGAAAACTGATTCTCCAAGAACAGATCGAACGCTGTAGCAGCGAACTTATCCCTGATCTCAACGCCTGATTTCTCACGCGAGAGTGCTTCGATGAACCCCACACCCAGCACCGCCGAGAACCTGCTGCGGGAGCTCCTGAGCAATGATGGTATCAATGAATTGATCGCGATCTTGCTCGCCGCCGTCGTTTCGCTGCTCGTCAACCGGTTGATGCGCGGCTCGCTCAAGCGCCTGCACGAACGTCGTGGACGCAGCACGCTCGCTGAGGGCGCCATCATCCTCGTGCCGTTTTTGGTTGCGATGGTCCTCGTCGCTCTGGCGATTGGGCTGATGCGTAAGGCAGGCGCGCCGGACGCCATCCTCGTCCTCGCTCTGCAACTCGTCGTCGTACTCGGCGCCGTGCGTTTCAGCGTATTCCTGTTGCGACTACTGCTCGGAGAGGAAAGTTGGGCGGCGCGCTGGGAAGTGAGACTGACGTCGATCGTCTGGGCGAGTCTCGGACTTCAACTGCTCGGCACCTTCGATTGGCTCGAACTAACGCTCGATACGGTCGATCTGTTGCCCGGTAAGGCGGTGTTCAGTCTTTGGGCTTTGCTGCGCGGTATCGTGATCGTGGGCGGGTTTGTCGTCATCACCAGCCTCGCGGCCAAGGCCATCGAAGGCCGCGTGATGTCGCTCGAGGACATGGCTCCCTCGACCCGCGTGGGCATCGTCAAAGGCAGCTATTTCCTACTCATCTCCATCGGCTTGCTGCTGGGCGTCAATTCAGCCGGCGTCGACCTCACGTCGCTCACGGTGCTGACGGGCGCCGTGGTGTTCGCGCTCGGCTTCGGTATCCGCGACATCACCAGTAATTTCGTCAGTGGCTTCGTGCTGCTCATGGACAAATCCATCAAACCCGGTGACGTCATCAGCTTTCATCAGCACACCGGCACGACCTCCGATAACTTTGGTTGGGTCCAAGAGCTGCGAGGCCGCTATGTCGTCGTCCGCGATCGAGACGGCGTCGAATCGCTGGTCCCCAATCAAAACCTTATTACGGCGTCGGTGATCAACTGGAGTTATTCCGACCAACGCGTACGTCTGCGGCTGCCCGTGATGATCAGCTACGACGACGACCCCGAACTCGCGCTCGGGCTACTCATTAAGGCCACGAGCAATCATCCACGCATCCTCGTCGATCCAGCCCCGGTCTCGCGCCTCCTGTCCTTCGAGGACTACGGCATGAAGCTCGAAGCGCGCTTCTGGATTCGCGATCCGATGAACGGCGTCAACAATGTCCGCTCAGACGTGAACCGCCGGATCTGGAAGCTTTTCAAAGAGCACGGCATCAAAATTCCGGTGGCGCAGCAGGAAGTGCGTGTACTCGAGCCTGGTGCCGCACCGACGCGCGCGCGGCTGCCCTACGATGCCGATCCTCGCGGGTAAGGTGCTGATCCCCGACCCCGATCTGTCGGTGTCGTTCATTCGTGCGGGCGGCCCGGGGGGTCAGAGCGTCAACAAGGTTGCAAGCGCCGTTCAGTTACGCTTCGATCTGGCGGGTTCGGCCGCCCTCAGTGACATCGTCAAGCATCGACTGCGAAGTCTCGCAGGACGTCGCCTCACCGACGAGGGTTCGGTGCTCATCGTGGCGCGAGAGCATCGTAGCCAAGAACAAAACCGTCGCGAAGCCGAGCAAAGATTGGCTGAGCTCATCCGCTCGGCACTGATCGAGCCTAAAATCCGCCGCAAGACCAAGCCCACCCGCGCCTCGGGCTTGCGTCGCCTCGAAGGCAAGACGCGTCGTTCGTCCGTGAAGCGGCAACGCAAGCGCGTACGCGATCAGGATTGAGCGGTCGAGTCGACCTGCGTCACCTGCAAGATACTGTGACGGATTTGTTCGGACAGTACGAACTCAGCATCCGCCGCCACCCGCAAGAACACCTCATCAAAGACGATTCGCCCTGCCTCGTCGCTGCGAATCACGCGCCGACGTAGCAACAGCGAGATGAAGTTGTCGAACATCGACCGGTCCGAGAACTCCGGAGAATTAAAGCCGTAGATAATGTTGATGCGCTGAGCGGTGAGCTGACAGCGTTCGGCAAGCTCGCGCGAGGTGAGCACCCCGGAGCCGGCATGCATCAGCGTCGCAATTGCGAGGTAATACCGCTCGATGGTCTGGACGGAGGCCTGCGCCAGCAAAGATAACTGCAACGAGTGCGGCGAGCTCGGCGCAGGACGACGCCAGGCATCCTGCTCCTCGAGACGTTCGAGAATACCGAGCGTCGCGAGTGCATCGAGCACGCGACGCATGGCACCCGGCAGCTCCTGCTCCGTCCATTTGAGAAACAGCTCGGATGCCACATAGGGATAGACACGCCACGCGAGTCGCTGAATGTCTTCGGTGCGCACTACCGAGTTGGAAATGAACGCACAGGCGACGAGCGAAGGAAGCGTAAAGAGGTGCAATACATTGTTGCGGTAGTAGGTCATGAGCACAGCCATCTCGTCGCTGATTCGTACGAGATCGCCGAGCTTGTGAGACTGGCGCCGCAATACTTTCATCGACTCGCCATAGGCGATCACGGCAGCACCGTCGAGATCGGTAATGGTGACGCGAGCATCGTAAGGCGCCATCCGCAGCAGCTTGAGATAAAGATCGCACTGCTTTGCAAGATCGCTACCCGCCATCGCTTGGCGCGGCATGGCGAGCAAGGTCACGGCAAGCAGATTGATCGGCGTGACCGCAGCGGCCGAGTTGATGTTTCGCATGATGCGATGTGCGAGATCATCGACGACCGCCGAGACCCACGGCGCTCGGCCTTCCTCATCGAGCGCCGCACGGCCCGCGTCGCCCACCTGATGCTGTAGTACATCGTCAAGCAAGATTGGCTCGCCGACATTCACGTGTACTCGACCGAACTTTTCGCGCAATACGCGAATCGCCCGTACAAGATCGCCGATGCTTTCTTTGCGCTTGGTCTGCCCGGACAACTCGCCGACGTAGGTGCCCGCCTCCACGATACGCTCATAACCAAAATACACCGGCACGAACACGACGGGTCTACGCGGATCACGCAAGTGACTGCGAACCGTCATTAAAATCATACCGGTTTTTGGCTGCAGCAATCGCCCGGTTCTCGATCGCCCACCCTCGACAAAGTATTCGATCGAATGCCCGCGGGCCATGATGGTCGCCAGATACTTCATGAATACCGCCGTGTAGAGCGCATTACCCGCGAAACTCCGGCGAATGAAAAACGCGCCGCCTTTCCGTAACAAGCGACCGACGATCGGGATATTGAGATTGACTCCTGCGGCGATATGAGGCACCGCATAACCCTGCTTATAAATCACGTAGGACAGTAGCAGATAGTCCATGTGACTGCGATGACAGGGTACGAAAACAACTTCGCGATCCTTGGCGATCTCGCGCAAGGTCTCGGCATGGTTAAAGGTCACGCCGTCATACAGTCGGTTCCACAGCCTTCCGAGAAAACCCTCCATGAACGTGATGAAGACGTGCGAGTAGTTTGCAGCGATTTCCTCGAGGTAGCCCTTGGCGACCATGAGGGCGCGACGTCTCGGTACGCGTTTGTCGCACATTTCAGCGGCCATCGCGGCACGCACTGCCCGAGTCGACAGCACACGATGCAAAATCGTGCGTCGATGCGAGAGATCAGGCCCAATACGAGCCGAACGCTGCCGACGAAAGCTCGCCCGCTGCGCCCGCGCGATACGCGCAGCCTGCGACGCGGGGTTTCCACCCTCGAAGAGCAAGCTTCTCAAGCTCGCCGGCTCCCCCACTTCGATCATCGTGAAGCGCCCGTTGATCAGTACTTGCATCAGCTTCCGGAACCCGCTCGCAAGCGCCCAGTTTTCGGTGAACAGCAAGCGCCACCACGAACCCTCTTTCTGCGGCGCGCGACCCCAATACACGGCGATCGGTACGAGTCTCACATCGAGCGTCGAATCGCGCTCGAGCACCTCGATCATTCGCACCAGCTCGGCAGGCGGTCGTCGATCGATACGTGGATCAAAGACTCCTCGCGTTCTCAAAAGTGGTATCGCTGCACGAACAGCGCTTTTTTTACGACCCAGGATGCGCCCCGACGGTCGCGGCAGTCCTTCACGTCTACAAAGATTTTCGAGCGCAGCGAGATCGACGGCACTACGACGCTCAAGTACGTAGCACACGGGCGATGCTTGAACGGCACCGATCGCAGCGGTCGCCGATTCGGGCCGAACTTCAGGTCGTACCCAAAGATCGAGGCCGCGTCGAAGCACGGCGCTCAGCGCTCGCACCTCAGGCATCGAAGCCTCCTAGGAACTCTCGCAACCAGCCGACCATGCGAGGTAATGAAGCGTGCAATCGATGGTCGTCATCGACGAGGTAGGTCAGCGCCCGCTGCGTCTCGGCAAACGCTAGCCCTTTGGCGACCGGAACGACCTCGTCGCGCCATCCGTGAATGACGACCGTCGGACAGGGCTCCGCCACGGGTGTGGGCGGGAGTCCCGGCAGATCGAAGGCAGGGGCCATCAGG